>Ga0326727_10025064_pt1 | contig 11221 bp, 8 predicted proteins | sample MB2enrmetagenome_FD_207643 | JGI IMG/M metagenome (GOLD analysis project Ga0326727, IMG submission 207643) | Lab enriched peat soil microbial communities from McLean, Ithaca, NY, United States - MB29MY | ecosystem: Environmental > Terrestrial > Soil > Wetlands > Peat | place: USA: New York... | reverse complement strand
CGCCGGAGGTTCTTCAGGCTGGCGACAAACATGCCGCCTCCGACGAATCCGAGCACGACGATGTAGGTGACGGTAATCAGGAGATCGGCGCCGCCGAGGACGCGTAGAAACTTGATGACCTGAACTCCCAGCCCGGCTCCGGTCAGTCCCCCTGCCAACAGCACAAACCCCATTTTGAAATCGACGTTTCCCAGGCGGAAGTGAGCCGCCACGGCGGAAGAGGAGGCGGCCACAATCTGGCAGGAATCCGAGGCGGCCGCGACCGTCGGAGGAATACCGACCATCATGAGAATCGGGGTGAGCAGAAAACCTCCGCCCACCCCCAGTAGTCCGGAAAGAAAGCCTACGAGCGCCCCGGCGCCAATGAGGATCCAGACGTTGATACTGATTCCGGCGACGGGCAGAAAAATCGACATTGGTGTCAACCCCCGCCTGATTCCGGATATCAGGCCTGAAAGTCTTGTACCTTCGACAAACTTATAGCATACTTCGGACCTAGGAAACAAACAAATTGTTTCACGCCAGTTAGCGCCGGCTTCGGCGGCGCCGAGGAACCGACATGAAAACCAATGTACTGACCGTCACTGACGGGCGCACGGATAAGACTTACGTCTTACGCATAGACAACGGCACGATCCGTGCCATGGACCTGCGACAGATAAAGGAGAAGACTTCGGGCTGTGATCAGGTGCGGGGCGGATCGTGGGCAGCCATGGTCCGCCGCGCCCTTTCAGGAGCGCACCGGCGAATTCAGTTCGTCGAGATTCAGGTTGACCACGCCGGGTACGGCGCCGACGATGCGTTGAATTTCGCCGACTTCCCGCATATTGGACACGGCGCCATGGACGCTCACCGAGCCGTTCTTGGCCTGCACGTCGAATTCGAGATGCGAGGTTGCATCGTCCAGCGCCAATTCCACTCGCACGCGGCTGGCCAGCGCCAGGTCTTCCATGGCCGACCGGCAGCACTGCGTGAACTCAAAGCACCGCTGCCGCGCCAGCGTGCTGGCCACTTCGCATGCCTCGGCGATGTCCATGAACTCCAGGTTGAGCACGATGTCGTAGTTGGAGGGGTCGCCCCAATCCACTCCGTACAGGTACTGCGTCCACTTTCTCCGGTCCTGGTCCATCTTCGTGATGTGTTCCAAGGCTTCCGCGCGGCTCAGTTTCAGCCGGTCCTGCGCCATTCTCAGGCGGAAATCCATGGGCGCGATGATGCGCACGCGCAGAATATGCGGACCGCCCTTCAGGAGCAGGTGCCCGGCGTTGCCGTGATACACGGCCTTGCCGTCCTTGACTTCGGCTGTGAGCGCGGCCTGGATCAAGACCAGGTAGAGGTATCTCTTATGCTGGAACCGCTCCAGGAAAGTGGGCGGTTTCTGGAGCGCATCGCGCAGTTCCTCCTGTGAGACTCCGTGCGCCGCGGCCCTCTCCACGATGACTTCCCGGTCCACGCAGCGGTAGCCCAGGGAATTGGAGAGACACTCGGCGAACATCTTGCCGCCGCTGAAAGAGCCTCGCGAAATCGTAATCACTGACATGAGTAACCCTCCCGGAAAAAATCGAAATCCGCCCTAAGTCGGATTTCAGAATTGCAGGTCATGTTATCATGGTATTCGGTATTCTCAGAGACGCAATAGAAATTTTGCGAAAGGCTTTCGTGCTGCCTGGAAAAGTATACCTCGTGGGCGCCGGCCCCGGCCACCCCGAACTGCTGACTGTCAAGGCTGTCAGACTGCTCGAGGCCTGCGATGTGATTGTCTATGACCGTCTGATCCAGGAAGAAATCCTGGCTATGTCCAAACCCTCGGCGGAGAGGATCTATATGGGCAAGACGGTGGGGCGTCACGAGTCGCGGCAGCGTGAGATTCACGAACTGCTGGCCCGCAAGGCTCGCGAAGGCAAGACGGTCGTCCGTCTGAAGGGCGGCGACCCGTTCCTGTTCGGACGCGGGGGCGAAGAAGCCGAGTTCCTGGCAGAGCAGGGGATTCCCTTCGAAGTGATCCCGGGGGTCTCATCGGCGCTGGCCGCGCCTCTCAGCGCGGGCATCGCCGTGACTCATCGCGAGGCGGCATCCAGCGTGGCCATCGTAACCGGCCACGAGGCCGACCGCGATGTGAGCCGCCTGAACTGGAGCGCTCTCGCGGGCATGGACACGCTGGTGTTCCTGATGGCGGTGCGCGGCGTCGGAACCATCGCTCGCGAGCTCATGGCGCACGGACGCGATTCCGAGACTCCCGCCGCCATGATTCAGATGGCTTTCTGGCACGGCGAGAAGGTGGTGACCGGGACGCTGGCTTCCATCGCCGGCGAGGTGGAGCGCGGGGGTATCAGTCCGCCGGCCACCCTGGTGATCGGCGAGGCCGTAAGGCTGCGCGAAAAGCTGCAACATTCCCAACGCGACCTGTGCCGCCGGCCGGATGGCAGCTCGCGCTTCGCGCCTTCGCCCGGCCCCGACCAGTTGCTGCGCATGGCCGCCGCGGGCATCGGCAGCCAGGTGCTGGTGTTCGCGCTCGCGGCTTCCCTGTTCGAGCGCCTCGAGCAGTGGCAGACCGCGCGGGAACTGGCGCGCACCCTGGGAGTCAACACCACGGGATTGGCCGAGGTGCTGGAGTGCCTGGTTTCCCTCGGACTGCTGGAATGCGGACCCGAGGGATACCGCAACCTGGAACTGGCCTCGCGCTATCTGCTCGCCGATTCGCCGCAGAGTCTGCGGCCGGCGCTGCTGGGCCTGGCGGCGCACCTGGCGCCCGCCACCTCCATTGGCCGATACGTGCTCAACGGGCGCCAGAATGGCGCGCCGCCGGAATTCGAGGCGCTGCACCGCCAGTCCTGCGAGTGCCTGGCGCGGTACGCCGCCCCGCTGGTCCTGGACAAGCTGGATATGGCAGGGCGCGCGCCCGTGCTTCTGGTCGGCTGGGGCGGAGAGGCATACCGCGAGCTCGCGCACCAACGCTGGCCGAACCTGGACATCCAAGTGCGCAACCCCTTCCAGGCAGAGCATCCGGCCGAGGCCTCGAAGTGGGTAACGCCGGGCGAAGGTCCGTACGGCATGGTGCTGCTCTCCGGGCTGCTGGACTGCTGCGAGAGGGACCAGTACCGGCCCACGCTCGAGCGCGTCGCCGGCGCCTTGCGGCCGGACGGCATGCTGGCCCTGCACGATTCGTTCCTGGCATCGGAATCGCCTTTGCCTCCGGAGGTGGTATTGCCGGCCTTCCGGCGGCACGTGATCCAGGGCGGCAGCCGCAACTGGACGGTCACGCGCCTTCGCGGCGAATTGGACTCGCTGGGCCTGCGGATGGTGGACGCCGAGCCGATCCTGGGCGGAACGCAGCTCGTCACCGCCAGACCCGTATAGGTATTCCCCGAGTACCACTCCCTCACGGTCGTGGCTCCGAAGGCACCCCGTCAGCAAGCGTTGTCGCGTTTCTCCTGCCACTCCCGGCCCGCCCTCTTCGAATCGGTGGTTTATGGATTCGTTCCACAACATCGTCTGGATTTTCTGAGATTTTGACCAATGGAGGCGTCATTTCGCCCCTATATATAAGGATTGTGTCGAAGGCGACTACGGAGCAGCCTCCGGCGCAACTTCCGCCCGCACCCCGCCCCGTCCAAAAATCATAAAACACCGATCGCACGAAAGGATTCAGATGAAATTATCTGAATATCTCAAAACAATCTTGCGCCAATTATTGAATGGGTCTACATTCGAGTTGGTTAAACATTCACGACAGGCGAGAGAGAGGGCCATGCAGCCGGGTGAGTCGGGCACTGTGGGAGAGACAATCACGGCGGACCTGAGCAACGAGTTCCTGAGCAGCGCCCGCGTGTTCGCATGGTCCGTGCGCGAGGTGATCGAAAGGACGGTGCTCCGCGAGGTGGCCGGCGACAGCCTGACCTTCTCGCAGCTCAAGCTGCTCTACCTGGTGGCGCACACCGATGTGCTGAACATCGGCGACGCCGCCGCTTTCCTTGGGGTGACCTGCGGAGCCGCCAGCAAGGCCGTGGACAAACTGGTCCGCCGCCGCCTGCTGCGGCGGGTAGCCCCGGCGGAGGACCGGCGCACTTTCCGGCTTTCCCTCACCGAAACCAGCCGCAAGCTGATGGACGCGTACCAGGCTGCCCGCGACTATCGGACCAAGCAGGCTCTCGAGCAGTTTGCTCCCGACGAATTGAGAAGAACATCCGAGCTTCTCGACCGCCTGGCGGGTGCAATTGTCAGTAGCAGCGCCAACCCGGACGCCGTCTGCATGCAATGCGAGATCTACTTTCGCGAGCATTGCAGGTTCGGTGAATGCGGGCGGCGGAATTGTTTTTATCAACATCACAAAACGCGGGACCCAAGGCCCAGCAACGGCTCCAAGCCCGCGGAAGGAAAGGTGAACTGATGCCGAGTTACGTCAATCCAGACAAGTGCGACGGGTGCAAGGCGCTGGACAAAACGGCGTGCCAGCACATTTGCCCCAACGACCTGATGGTCCTGGACAGAGCCAAGATGAAGGCCTACAACCAGGACGTCTCGATGTGTTGGGAGTGCTACAACTGCGTCAAGATCTGCCCCACGCAGGCCGTCGAGGTCCGCAGCTACGCGGATTTTGTACCGCTGGGCGCTTCGGCGACGCCGATGCGTTCCACGGACTCGATCCTGTGGACGGTGAAGTTCCGCAATGGAACCATCAAGCGGTTCAAGTTCCCCATCCGGACAACGCCCGAGGGCACGGCGGTCCCGGACGGCGGATTTGCGAGCGCTGGGGATCTGAATGCGCAGGCGCTCTTTACCGAGCCCGCCTCGCTGGGATTGCCCGAGGTATTCCGGTTGAACTGAGAGGAGAACGATTCCAATGGCAGATTTCGAAACTGTAGTTGTAGAAACCGACCTGCTGATCCTGGGCGGCGGCATGGCCGCCTGCGGGGCGGCCGTGGAAGCGGCCTATTGGGCCATGCAGAACGGCCTCAAGGTCACCCTGGTCGACAAAGCCGCGGTGGACCGCTCCGGCGCGGTTGCCATGGGCCTCTCCGCCATCAACCAGTACGTGGGCCTGAGGGACGGCGCCAACACGGTCAAGGATTACGTGGACTATGTGCGCAACGACCTGATGGGAGTCACCCGCGAAGACCTGGTGGCCAACATCGCCCGCCACGTGGACTCGACCGTTCACCTGTTCGAGAAATGGGGCCTGCCGATCTGGAAAGACGCCGACGGCAAGTTCGTGCATGAGGGCCGCTGGCAGCTCATGATCAACGGCGAGTCGTACAAAGTCGTGGTGGCCGAAGCGGCCAAGAACGCGCTGCTGCAGAGCGGCGTGGGCCAGATCTTCGAGCGCGTGTTCATCGTCGGCCCGCTCATGGATGGCGACCGCTGCGCGGGCGCCGTGGGCTTCTCCGTGCGCGAGAACAAGTTCTATATCTTCAAATCCAAAGCCACCCTGGTGGCCATGGGCGGCGCGGTGCACGTGTTCAAGCCGAGAAGTTCCGGCGAAGGCATGGGGCGCGCCTGGTATCCACCATGGAACGCGGGATCTTCGGCGTTCTTCACCATCAAGGCGGGCGCCGAGATGACTTGCCAGGAAGTGCGTTTCATCCCCGTGCGGTTCAAGGATGCGTACGGTCCGGTGGGCGCCTGGTTCCTGCTGTTCAAGTCGCGTGCCACCAACGCCCAGGGCGGCAACTACATGATCGACCGCAAGAGCGAGCTGGAAAAGTGGGGGCCCTACGGGCGCGTCAAGCCGGTTCCGGCGAACCTGCGCAACTATCTCGGCATGCTGGACGTGATGGAAGGCAAAGGCCCCATCTCCATGCGCACCGAAGAAGCCATCCAGGCGATCGCCGACACCTACAAGGACGACCCCAAGGCCTACAAGAAAAAGATGAAGGACCTGGAGTCCGAGGCGTGGGAAGACTTCCTCGACATGACTATCTCGCAGGCGCTCTTGTGGGCGGCCACGAATGTGCAGCCCGAGGAGCGCTCTTCGGAAATCGCCGCTGCCGAACCCTATTTCATCGGCTCCCATTCCGGCGCTTCCGGAGCGTGGGTGAGCGGTCCCGAAGACCTGCAGACCGACGAAACCAAGAGCGAGTACTTCTGGGGCTACACCAACATGTCCACGGTCAAGGGGCTCTTCTGCGCGGGTGACGCTTCGGGCGCATCCAGCCACAAGTTCTCCTCCGGGTCGCACGCCGAAGGCCGCATCGCCGCCAAGGCCGCGATCAAGTTCATCGTCGAGAACAACACCATGCCGGCCACGGATGCCGCCGCGGTGGAGGCCCTCAAGGCCGAAATCCTGGCGCCGCTCGACACCTTCGAGCAGCACAAGAACTCGACCACCGATCCGGAAATCAATCCAAACTACATCAAGCCCCGCATGTTCATGTTCCGTCTGCAGAAGATCATGGACGAGTATGCCGGCGGCATTACCTCTCAATTCACCACCAACGAAGCCCTCCTCAAGAAGGCGTTGGATCTGCTGGCGTACCTCAAGGAGGATTCCGCGAAGCTGGCGGCGGCCAATCTCCACGAGTTGATGCGGTGCTGGGAGAACGTTCACCGCATGTGGCAGGCCGAGGCGCACGTCCGCACTATCCTGTTCCGCGAGGAAACCAGGTGGCCCGGATATTATTTCCGCGCCGACAAGCCGGCCCTCGACGAAGGCAAATGGCACGTCTTTGCGAACTGCCGGTTCGACCCCAAGAACAATCAGTGGGAAGTCATGAGCCGGCCGATTCGGCACATCTTCGTATCGCAGCCCAAGGAGCCCGCAGCCGCGAGCGTCTAAGCTGCCGAGCCGGGCGGGAGGTCACCGGAGGCCTCCCGCTTCGAATCCCTTTCCATCATGCCCACCGCACCAGAGACCCGCTGCCCACATTGCCAGAGCAGGATGCTCCGCTGGGCCAATCCCGAGGGCAGCACTTGGACGGGCGATTTCCAGTACGTCTGCTTCAACGACGAGTGTCCGTATTACGTCTGCGGCTGGGCGTGGATGAAGGAAAAGTACAACATGGCGGCCTCGTACCGCCACCGGCTGGACCCTACCACCGGCCAGAACGGTCCGCTTCCGGTCTGGTCCGCCGACGACTTACGAATTCATATCATTCCCGAACCTGAGGAGGGGAGTTCTCATGGGCTGTGAAGCGCTGGCTTCTCCGCAAACGATTTTGTCCGATTGTCCGCGCATGGCGCTGGACGATCGGTTTACCTTCCGGTGCGGCCCCGAACTGGCATGCTTCGGACATTGCTGCCGCGACGTGACCATCGTGCTCACGCCGTTCGACGTGCTCCGCCTGAAGACCGCACTGGGCATGGATTCTTCCGATTTCCTGGAGCAGCACACCATCTCGCCGCGCTTCGAAGGGCAGAAGTTCCCCATCGTGATTCTGAAGATGGACGAGGAACGCGCGAAACAGTGCCCGTTCCTTTCTGAAACTGGCTGCGGCGTTTATGCCCATCGCCCCTGGGCCTGCCGCATGTACCCGTTGGGAGCCGCCGAGCCGAAGAGCCCCACGCCCACCGACCAGCCGTTCCATTTCCTGGTCCGCGAAGATCTGTGCCAGGGCCACGGCGAGGCTTGCGAGGTGTCGGTGCGGCAATGGATCTCCCGCCAGGGCGCGGAAGAGTACGAGATGATGGGCGCCGGTTTCAAGGAGCTGACGCTGCACGACTTCTGGGACGGAGACCGTCCCCTCACCGAGGCGCAGGCGGACATGTTCTACATGGCGTGCTACGATCTCGACCGGTTCCGCCGCTTCGTCTTCGAATCGCGGTTCCTCCAGGTGTTCGAGGTGGACGAAGCGCGCGTGGAAGCCCTGCGCAACGACGATCAGGAACTCCTCGAGTTCGGCATTCAGTGGCTCCGCCTGACCATCTTCGGCGAGCGCTCCATGAAGCTGCGGCGCGATGCCGCGCTGCGGAGGAACGGCAAATGACTCCGGATGCGGCGCGGCCGGTGCTGGTGATCGGCGGCGGCATCGCGGGGTTGACCGCGGCAGTGGAACTGGCGGATGCCGGCTGCCCCGTGATCCTGGTCGAAAAGTCGGCCAGCCTGGGCGGGCGCGTCGCGCGCATGCACCAGTATTTCCCCAAGCTCTGTCCCCCCACCTGCGGCCTGGAGATGCACTACCGCCGCCTGCGCAATCGCGAGGCGATCACCGTGCTCACGCAGGCCGAAGTAACGGAAGTGACCGGCGCAGCCGGCAACTTCGAAGCGGTAGTGAAGGTCGAGCCGCGATTCGTCAACGATTCCTGCACGCTGTGCGGCAAATGCGCGGAAGCCTGTCCCGCCGAGCGGCCGGACGACTTCAACTACGGCCTGACGCAAACCAAGGCGGCCTACCTGCCCCACGGCATGGCTTACCCGCCGCTCTTTGCGATCGACCGTTATGCGTGCGCGAGCGGATGCCGCGCGTGTCAAGATGCCTGCTCTTACCAGGCGATCCAGCTTGACGCGCAGCCCGAAGTGAAGAGGATCAAGGTGTCGGCGGTGGTCGCCGCCACCGGCTGGAAGCCGTACGACGCTTCGAAACTGGTCAATCTGGGATTCGGCAAGTTCCCCAACGTAGTCACCAACGTCCTCCTCGAGCGCATGGCCTCCGTCGAAGGTCCTACTGCCGGCCGCATCCTTCGCCCCTCCGACGGCAAAGAGCCGCACACCGTGGCTTTTGTACAATGCGCCGGATCGCGCGACGAGAACCATCTGCCCTACTGCTCGGCGGTCTGCTGCTCGGCCTCCATCAAGCACGCCAGCTACATCCGGGCGCTGTACCCCGAAACCGCAATCACCATCTTTTATATCGATGTGCGCACGCCCGGAAAGCTGGAACAGTTCTACACGCGCGTGGAGCGCGACGCCAGCCTCCACATGATCCGCGGCAAGGTGGCGCGCGTGGAAGAAAATCCCGGCACCCGCGACCTTCTCGTCACGGCCGAAGACACGCTCTCCGGCCGCAAAGACACCATGCATTTCGAGCTGGTGGTGCTGGCCACCGGAATCGTACCGCAGACCGATGGACTGCCCGCCGCGCTCCAGCGCGACGATTTCGGCTTCCTCCCCAAGGGCGCGGCGGGATTCGAGCCCGCCGGTTGCGTCCGCCGGCCGGCCGACGTCTCCTCGGCCGTCCAGGATGCTACCGGCGCCGCTCTAAAGGCGCTGCAGTGTTTCAACCGGAGCGTGGCCCATGCCCAATAAACTCGGCGTATACATCTGCACGGGCTGCGGAATCGGCGAAGCGCTGGATGCCTCCAAGCTGGCCAAAGTTGCCGCCAGCGAGTACAAAGCGCCCGTCTGCCGCACGCACGCCGCGCTTTGCGGCGCCGAAGGCTGCGGCCTCATCCGCCAGGACATGACGGAAGCCGGCGTGACCACGGCCGTAGTGGCCGCCTGTTCCCCGCGCTTCAAGGCCGAAGCTTTCAACTTCAATCACGGCTCGGTGGTCGAGCGCGTCAACCTGCGCGAGCACGTGGCCTGGTGCCACAAACCCAAAGACGAATCCACCCAGATGCTCGGCGAAGACTATCTCCGCATGGGCATCGCGCGGGCCCTCAAGACGGATCTCCTGCAGCCCTTGGCGGAGGCGGTCTCACGGGCCCTGCTGGTAATTGGCGGCGGCATCACCGGAATCACCGCGGCGCTCGAGGCTGCCGCGGCCGGGTTCGACGTCATTCTGGTCGAAAAGGAAGAGCATCTCGGCGGGCGCGCCCTGTTGTCCAGGCGCCAGGCCCACGAGATGGAAGAGCGCGTCGAAACCGCGCTCTACAACCCGCGCATCCGGACCTTCTGCTCCAGCCAGGTGCTGAAGATCCAGGGCCAGCCGGGAATGTTCGACGTGACCCTCCAGACGGCCTCCGGAGAGCAGACCGTCCGCGCCGGCGCTATCGTGGTGGCCACCGGCTGGAAGCCCTACGACGCCTCCCGACTGGCGCACCTCGGCTACGGAATCAGCCCCGACGTGGTGACCAACGTCGAGCTCGAGCGCATGGCCGGCGAAGGGCCGCTCCTGCGCCCGTCCACCAGGCAGCCGGTCGCGAGCGTGCTGTTCATCCAGTGCGCCGGCTCGCGCGACAAAGACCACCTGCCCTACTGCTCGTCCGCCTGCTGCATGGGGACGCTCCAGCAGATCGGCTACCTGCGCCAGCAGGATCCCGAAGCGCCGGTCTACGTCATCTACAAGGACATGCGGACGCCCGGCCAGTACGAGCGCGTCTACCGCCAGGTGCAGGACCATCCCATGAACTTCTTCACCAAGGGCGACGTGTCCTCGGTGAAGGTCTGGCAGGATGGCAGGCTGGCGGTCACCGTCGAACACACCCTGCTTGGAAACTCGATCACGGTGTGCGTGGACCTGGTGGTTCTGGCCACCGGCATGGTCCCCAATGGCGCTGAACAAATTCTGAATCTGGCCTACCGTCAGGGTCCCGAGCTGCCCATATTGCAGGACGGTTTTCCGGATTCCCATTTCGTCTGCTTCCCCTACGAGACGCGCCGCACCGGCATCTACGCCGCGGGAGCGGTGCGCGCCCCCATGGACGAAGCCCATGCGCGCGAAGATGCCATGGGCGCCGCCCTGAAGGCCATCCAATCCGTGGAGCTCGCCACGCGCGGCCAGGCCGTGCATCCGCGCGGAGGCGATACATCCTACCCGTCCTTCTTCCTCCAGCGCTGCACGCAATGCAAGCGCTGCACCGAAGAGTGCCCCTTCGGCGCGCTGGATGAAGATGCCAAAGGCACGCCCAAGCCCAACCTGTACCGCTGCCGCCGTTGCGGCGTCTGCCTGGGCGCCTGCCCCGAGCGCATCGTCTCTTTCAAAAATTACTCGGTGGATATGATCGCCTCCATGATCAAAGCCATCGACGTTCCCGAGGACGACGAAGAGCAGTTGCGCATTCTGGCGCTGGTCTGCGAAAACGATGCCTATCCCGCGCTCGACATCGCCGGCTTCAAGCGCCGTCAATACGATCCGATCGTGCGCGCGATCCCGCTCCGCTGCCTCGGCTCGCTGAACATCGTGTGGATCGCCGACGCGCTCTCGCGCGGCATCGACGGCGTGATTCTGGTGGGCTGCAAGTACGGCGACGATTACCAGTGCCACTTCACCAAGGGAAGTGAGCTGGCCTCGCGCCGTCTGGACAACGTCAAGGAGACCCTCCAGCGGCTGCAACTCGAGCCCGAGCGGCTGCAACTGACGCAGCTTGCCATCAACGAATGGGACAAGCTGCCGGCCCTGTTCGACGG
>Ga0326727_10025063_pt1 | contig 11221 bp, 8 predicted proteins | sample MB2enrmetagenome_FD_207643 | JGI IMG/M metagenome (GOLD analysis project Ga0326727, IMG submission 207643) | Lab enriched peat soil microbial communities from McLean, Ithaca, NY, United States - MB29MY | ecosystem: Environmental > Terrestrial > Soil > Wetlands > Peat | place: USA: New York... | reverse complement strand
TCGCCTCATCCTCAGCGAAGTGGCCATCCTCGTCGCCATCGGTTTGGCCGTGGGCGTCGGACTCACGCTCACCGGAAGCAAATTCGCCAGTTCCATGCTTTTTGGCTTGAAACCGCGCGACCCGCTCACTCTTGCGCTAACTGTGCTCATCCTCGCTGCCATCGGCTTTGCCGCCAGCTTCCTGCCCGCTCGCCGCGCCTCGCGCCTCGATCCCACGACCGCCCTCCGCTACGAGTAGCCGCGGCCAATCGGTTCGAGCCGTGCAGTTCGGCAGAAACGGTACCTGGAACGTGTGAAAAAATTCACTTTCAAACAAGGGTATCTCGCGCAGAGACGCAGAGGCGCGGAGTCGACAAAGAAAATAAAGCAGTTATTTAATTCGAACCTCTGCGCCTCTGCGTCTCTGCGCGAGATTGTTCATTTTTTCACACGTTCCTGGTACCGTTTGCCGCCTTTTGATATATGCGCCCCACCCACCGACACGACTTCAAAGCATCTGATCCAATCCCCCTTGGTAAATTTGATTGAGCACAGGATCGAAAGACATTTGATTAGGAATCAGCCCGTACTGAAACTAAGGGGGTTAGACACTTCGGCTCCGCTCACGATACCACCGCAGTCTTTCATGGGGTTTCGCGGGCCAACTGCCCTAAAAGACATACACGAAAGGCAATGGATGCGCCACCCGCGATTCCCCGGCTGGCTGACTTGTGTCCAGAGCTGGAGTACACTGCGGGTAGCTGCAAACTCTTGGTTGACATCCGCAGCCAATACTCAACTGGAGGCGCACGATGAATGTCAAGTCCCTCCTCCAACTCCTCCTGGCGAGCAACCTGGTTCTTGGTATCCCTCAAAACAAGCCGCAGGACCGACTCTCCCGTGGCACTACTCTGCTTCAGCAAAACAAGCTGGAGGAGGCGATTGCAGAGTTTCGCGAAGCGATGAAAGACTCTCCCGACTCCGCCGACGCCCATCGAGGCCTTGGCGATGCTCTCGCCAACAAGGGCAGCAAGGACGAAGCGCTAATGGAGTTTCGGGAAGCGACGCAGGCCGGCCCCCGATACATGTACGCGCGCCTGAACCTTGGAGAAACCCTGCGGGCCAAGCGCGACCGGGAGGCGGCGTTCGCGGAATACGAGACGGCTTACAAGCTCGCGCCCAGCGAGTCCACGGTTGTTGCCAACTATGAGCGGATGAAAATGGAACTCCAGCGCACCACCGTAACGGCTGGAATGGCGCCGACGCAAAATCCTCCCCCGGGCAGGCAGCAGTCGCCGCCGAGCGAATACGGCAGCATTGAGGGAACGGTACTCAACTCAACTACCGGCGAGCCTCTCCCGGGTGTTCCAGTTTGGATTCGCTCGCAGGGCCTCCCGCGCAATGCTGCGCCAGATTATAGTGCACGCACCGATGCCCGCGGTCATTTCGTGATTGAGAAAATTCCCTCAGGCCAATATGTATTGCGCGCCGGTGGCGTCCGCGTGCCGGAACAGGCTTATACAGAGCGAGGCCAGATCTTTTATATCTCCCACGGAAATCGCATAGGCGATGTCGTTTTTCGTGTGAAGCCGGGCTGCGCGATTGGGGGCACCGTGTCTGACGAGGACGGCCATCCTATTTATGGCATCAGAGTGGGCATTTCGCAGCCGTCGCTCGCATTTCCAGGCGGGATTTCGGAGAAGTTTGGACCGGGAGCAGAAACTAACCTTTTTGGAGAATACTGCATTGGCAACCTCGGTGCTGGCCACCACTATCTCTACGCTGATGATTCCGGCAGATGGCCACCCACAGCAGACGGCAAACCTCTCGATAAATACGTCGCCACCTATTATCCCGGTACTATTGACGTCCGCCAAGCGGTACTCGTCCACGTCCCGTCGGGTCAAGGGACAGCCACAATCAACTTGAAACTCATCAGATCGCGCGGCGTGGTGGTGAGCGGCCGCGTGGTGAGCAAATCGACAGGAAAGCCTGTGCAAGGTGCTGTTCTTGAGGTCAGGCCACGGACTTTTAGGTTCCAGGGCTGGCCTTCCCAAATGTTTGAGGCCCGCGTCAAAAACGAAGCAGGGACGTTTGAGATCCCCGGCGTGCCGCCCGGTTCCTTCACGATCATGGCGATGGACGATAAAGGTATGTGGGGTTTTGCTCCTGTCGATGTGAAAGATCGTGATGTCGATGATGTCAGCCTGTTGCTCGAACGTCTTGACATCGCTTGCCTCAATCTTAAGGGGATGGATGGTGGCAAGTTGCTCGAAATTTTTGGCATCGCTGGCCTCATCAATCCTCAGGCGACGGATATTGGCAAGTGCATGCCTTTCAGGGGCGGGAAAGACTTAGGCGGACACGTTCGAGCCGACCCTGGAGTGAAGATAGATTTTGCAAAGTTAGAGATCCAATTACTTCCTGAGACCGCCTTGCTTCCCTTCACGTATGGAGCTGAGATGAAGGCGGACGGGACGTTTGTCTTTCACAACCTCTTCGAAGGTGGTTATCGCCTGCACGTCCAGGGCTTTCCCGAAGAGTTTTATCCCAAGTCGGCACGCCTGGGCGATGTTGATGTTTACGGGCCGGGCCTCAACATCCCTCAACCGAAACCGTTGAGGACCTTGGAAATTGAACTGGCTTTGGACGGCGGGCGCATCGATGGAACGGTCGTGAAGGATCACAAGCCTGTTCCTGCCGCCCTGGTGGTCCTTGTTCCCGATCCGCCTAACCGCGATCGCGATAATCTATACTCCAAGATTACCTCGAACAAGGAGGGAAAGTTTTCCATGATCGGCCTGGCGCCGGGGGACTTCAGGATCTACGCGCGGGCCGTTTCCGCTGACGATCAATTAATCGGCAACAATCCCGAATATTTGCAACTCTACGCAGACCGCGGCAAGCCTGTACATATTCAGCCCAGGAAAACGCAGAGCGTGCAGTTGGAATTGGTCGGAGACAACTAAGAGCGTGGCCCCGCCGCAGCCAGCAAGCCGGGCTCGACCGGCGAAAGCCCCAGGGTCTCGAGGTGGTGTGGGAGGCGGGGGTCATTTGGGAGGTAATTAACGCTGGTTCGAACAATGTCGATCACTTCGAGGAAGTTTCGACAGTACGGGAGAACATCGATGCAGACCGTATTAGCGAAATTACTGCCAACATCGCCCACTCGGAAAATACTCTCATGTGGTCACAGAAGAATCTACCCGCTCGACGCACTGCAAGTTGTGGCTGCGCGGAAAGTTCCGGCCCTTTTTGGGATTCGGAATGAAAAGTCAGCTTCCTGGATCGTGACCTGCCAGGAAAAACCATTCAGAATGAACCAATACCCCAGGTTTCGCACAACCCCAGGTTTCGCAACCCCAAGGTTCGCAGGGCGAAATTCAGATTTGCGTGTTACAATTCTAATCCTTCGCGTGTCCTATTCACCAATGGAGGATGATCATGAAGCTTTCCCCCGTGCCGCCGGGGCCCAAGGGGCATTTTCTGGTCGGCTCGTTGCCGGAGATTCAAAGAGATGAGCTGGACTTTCTCATGCGGCAGGTCCACGAGCACGGCGACATCGTCCACTTGCGCGTGGTGAACCATCCCGTTTACATCCTCAGCCACCCTCGGGACATCGAAATCGTTCTGGTCAGCAAGAGCAGCAATTTCATCAAATCGGTATTTCTGCGCGAAAGCAAAGCGCTTTTTGGCGATGGCCTGCTCACCAGCGATGGCGCCCTGTGGCAGCGGCAAAGGCGTATGCTCCAGCCGTCATTTCATCATGAGCACGTCCTCTCCTACACGCGGACCATGCTTGAATCCGCCGCGCGCATGCTGGCCACGTGGCAGGACGGCGAAGAGCGCGACGTCCACCAGGACATGACGCGCCTGACCATGGAGATTGTCGCCAAGGTGCTCTTCGGTGAAGAAATCAGCTCCGACGCCGAGCAAGCCTGCGAAGCCTTCGGCCTCTTCTTCAAGCAATATGACGAGCGCTTCGGCCTTTACCTGATTCCCGAGTGGCTTCCCACCCCCGAAAACCTTCGCTACCGGCGATCCATCAAAAAACTGGACGAGATTGTCTTACGAATCATTCGCCGCAAACGCGCCAATGGCAATGGCCACTCGCACGATGTCCTTTCCATGTTGCTGCACGCCCACGAAGGCAATGAACCGGGAATGGAAGAGCGTCAGATCCGGGACGAGATGATGACCCTCTTTTTCACCGGCCACGAGACCACGGCGCTGGCGCTGGCCTGGACCTTCTACCTGTTGGGGCTGAACCCCGAGAAGGAACAAAAACTCCAGGCGGAAGTGGATACGGTTTTGGAAGGCCGCGCGCCCTCCTTTCAGGATTTGGCGCGCCTGCCCTATCTGGATTTGGTCTTCAAGGAATCGCTGCGCCTTTATCCTCCCGCCTTCGGCGTGGTGCGCGAGGCGGTGAACGACTGCGAAATTGGCGGATATCCCATCCCCAAGGGCGCCACCCTCGCCATGTTTCAGTGGTCGGTGCATCGCGATCCGCGGTTTTTTGAGCGGCCGGAGGAATTCGTCCCCGAGCGCTGGGAAAAAGATTTCGCCAAGACTCTGCCCCGCTGCGCTTACTTCCCCTTCGGCGCCGGGCCGCGCCTGTGTATCGGCAACACCTTCGCCCAGGCGGAAGTGCCTTTGTTACTCGCCAACATTGTCCAGAAGTTTCAACTCAAGCTGGTGCCGGGGCACCGCGTGGCCACCGCCCCGTCCCTCACCCTCCGCCCGTTGCAGGGAATCCGGGTGACCCTCAAAAAGCGCTGAGAGGCCCGGCACTTCACAATTGCTCAATAAGATTTCACACAGAGGGCAGGGAGTTTAGCCCACGGAGAGCACGGAGAAAATCCGAAACCTTCTCCGTGTCCTATTTCGACACGCCGTATGTGGCTTGAGAACAGAGGGGATGATTGGGTTGGGCGCTGCGCAGCAAAATATTCGTGTCAACGAGGACGCGCATCAGTGCTCACGGCCGTCATACATGGCTTCGCGGCTGACCGCATAATCCGACAGGGGAGGAGTAGGACGATGACGCGCAGACCAAGCCTCAAACGCTGCCGCTCGCTCCTCCGGCGACAGACGGGTCTTTACGGCAGGCAACACCGTCCCTTCCAACACCGAAAGAACGTATTCTTCCACGCTCATTCCGTTCGCTTGTGCCTGGGCCAAGAGTCCGGCTTCAACTTCCGGCTTGAACGTCAGGGTCACCGTCATTGGGTTGTCTCCATTCCTTAAACCCTGATGTTACCCTAACGCGAAAAACCGGGTTTGTCTACCGCAATGCGCCGGGTTATTCAGGTCCGAGACGAATTATTCGGCGGTCCCTTCGACACGCGGTGTTTGAGGCTCGCCGCGCTGGGAATTTAAATCACAATGTGATATAATGAGTTCGTATGAAACGCCCAACCCTTTCTGATGGCTCGACTCCCTCGAGGTCTGAAGCCATCCGGCGTCTGGCGTGGTTTCGCTATCGACTGCGGTGCTTCCAGCGCTTCAGCGAGCGCGTAGCGCGCTCTTGCGGCATCACCCCCCAACAGCACCAGCTCCTGCTGGGAGTGGCGGGGTACACGGGCCGCGGCTGGGCCACGATTTCCGAACTCGCCGAGTTCTTGCAGGGACGCCACAACGCCGTGGTGGGGCTGGTCCAGCGCGCGGAGGAACGCGGGCTGGTGCATAAGGTTCAAGGCGAAAAGGATCGCCGCTTCGTCAAAGTACACCTGACACGCAAGGGTTTTACGATTCTCGACAAGATTTCGCGTATGAATATCACCGAGCTCCGGGAACTCCAATTCGAAATCATGAAAACTCCCCAGCCCCGGCCGCGTGATATCCCCGCTGCTCAGGGCACCTAGCAAGTAGTGACATGTGACAAGCCGGTGTAGCGCGGACCTGTTCTTTAGGCCCGCGGTTCTTCCTTGCATGCAGGGATTAACCGCCGACCTTAGCAACAGGCGCGCGTTACGTCTGCTGATGGCGAGGACTGAATGGATCAATCACCCATCACCAATCGCAAATCCCCCATGCCTTGGTTCCGGGAATTCGGCAAGGCTCTTGACCCCAGCATTCTCACCACTTCCGCCTACGCGCTTCTGGTGGGCTTCATTGGCGGCCTGGTGGCCCAGGGCCTGCTGGAACTGATCTACCTTTTCACCAACATCTTCTTTTATGGGAAGTGGTCATTCACCATGACCTTCCCGGTCCATAATCATCTGGGCGCGTGGGTGATCCTGATTCCGCCCATTGGCGGGCTGCTGGTGGGCGTCATGATCCACTTTTGGGAGCCCACCCTGAAGGGCCACGGCATTCCGGAAGCCATGGAAGCCGTGCTGATCGGCAAGAGCAAGATCCGCATGCGCGTGGGCATTCTCAAACCGCTGGCCACGGCCTTCGCCATCGGTACGGGCGGACCGTTCGGCGCGGAAGGTCCCATCATTCAGACGGGGGCGGCGTTCGGCTCGATTTTCGCGCAGCTCACCCACCTCACGCCCTACCAGCGGCGCGTGTTGCTGGCTTCCGGAGCCGCGGCCGGCATGGCCGCCACGTTTGTCGCGCCCCTGGCGGGAATCCTGGTGGCCATTGAACTTCTCCTTTTCGAATTTCGCGCGCGCTCCTTTATCCCCGTGGCGATTTCCTCCGTGGTGGCCACCGCCGTCGCCGTGCACTTCCGGGGATGGGCGCCGCTGTTCCCCACGCCCACGTTCTCACTGGTCAGCATGCAGGAACTCTGGCTCTTCGCCCTGATGGGAATTGTCATGGGGTTGATCGCCATTGCCATGATCCGCGTGCTTTACTTTTTGGAAGAAGCCTTTGACCGCTTCCCACTGAAGCCCGCGGCCATCTGGGCGCCGGTGGCAGGAGCCTTCCTGCTCGGCCTGATCGGTTACTTCTATCCCCAGGTTTTCGGCACGGGGTACGATACGATTCGCGACATGCTGAACGACCGCTTGACCACGCACGCCCTGCTGGGAATTTCAGCGGCAAAATTCGCAGCGTTGGTGCTCTCGCTGGGCTCGGGGACCACGGGCGGTGTGTTTGCGCCCTCCCTGATCGTGGGCGGCGGCGTGGGGGCCGTGTACGCGCAGGTGTGGCATCACTTCCTTCCCCACCTGGTGAGCGATCCCGCGCTCTACGCGCTGGTGGCCATGGCCGCGGTTTTTGCCGGCATCGCGCGCGCGCCCTTCACCTCCATCATTTTCCTCTTCGAGCTCAGCCGCAATCCCAATGCCCTGCTGCCCCTGGTGGTCTGCGTCGTGGTGTCTGACGGCTTCGTGCGCCTCTTCAGCGCCGAGTCCATCATGACCGGCAAACTCATCAAGCGCGGGCTGATCGTGCGGCAGGACTACACGGTTCCAGTGCTCATGCGGGGGCGCATCGAAGAGGTGATGCGCAAGAATTTTACCGTGATCAATGCGGATGAAAGTGTTCAGGCGGTGGTGCGCGATGTCCAACCCGAACAGGCGGGCGTGATTCCCGTCATCGAACGCGACGGCAGCCTGGCCGGCATCATTGAGGCCCACGACCTGCTGAAGGGCTGCGACAGCAACGCCCATGTGCGCGAAATCATGCGCCAGGATTACGTCGCCGCGCGCGTGGGTGAGACCGTGGACGAGGTTACCCGCGACATGGTGATCCACAACGTTGAAAATATCGTGGTGGTGGAGGGCAACGGCCTGTTAAAGCCCCTAGGAGTGGCCCGCGCCGCCGATATTCTGCGCCTCCGTCGCTGGGTGATTGAAGAAGAAGGCTTCGGCATTCAGCCGGTGCGCGCCAAGGCTTCCCTGCCCCAAACTGCCGACGCCAGCGCCTCCCCAATAAGCCGCTAAGAGTGCAGCGCGGTGGGGCCGCAACCAAACCACCTGACCGGATTGCGCCCCTTCGGATTGCCCAGAGCGCAGCTCTGCGGTTTAGCGCGGCAGATGGACGCGAATCGCCCCGATGCATCGGGGCGCAATCCGGCATCCCCTCTAAATCGCTAGAAAACCTAGGGCTGTACTTCCTTCAATTCCTGTGCGGCTTGCGCCACATTTTCCGGCCTGCCGAGATCTCGCCAGTAGTATTCATCGGCGCGAAAGGCGAGGATTTTTTCATCGCGGGCGGCGAGACGCAGATAGGAGGTGATGATGGAGAAGGCGCCTTCTTCGGTCAGCATCGCCAACAGACGCGGCGAAATAACGTGGATGCCGGAAAAGCCCAGCTCCTGCACGGGTTGTGACGGTCGCACCAATTCAGCCTCATGATCGCGCGCGCCCCGCCGTCCGCAGAGTTGGAGCTGGTCGTTGAAAAGCAGATATCGGGAAGCCTCGCGCTTTTTCACCGCCAGGGTGGCAAGCGCCTGCTGTTCGGTATGAAATTGCACCATGCGGCCAAGATCAATCGTGCTGATGACATCGACATTGTGGAGGATGAACGGCTCGTCGAGACGGTGGGAATCCTCGAGGAAAAACCACGCGGCCTTTTTCAGCCCGCCGCCGGTGTCAAGCAAGGTCTCCTCGCGCGAAACTTCAATGCGCATGCCGAAGTTATGGTGGGTTTCGAGATACGCGAGAATCATATCGGCAAAGTGATGCACGTTGATGATCACTTCGCCGACGCCATAGTCGCGCAAGCGGGAAAGCGTAATTTCCAGCAGCGTGCGGCCGGCGATTTCCACCAGCGCCTTGGGGCGATCGTCGGTGAGGGGCCGCAAACGTTTGCCGAGGCCGGCGGCCAAAACCATGGCTTTCATTGGCCCAGCTTCTCCAACCCAAGATGCCGCACCACCACCTCCACGCCGCTCCGGCCGCGCAGATGCTTTGCCAACTGCTCGGCGAGGTAGACCGAGCGATGCTGGCCGCCCGTGCAGCCGAACGACACCATCAAGCTCTTGAAACCGCGCCGCTGATATTCGCTCACGCTCGCATCCACCAGCGACATGACGCCGGCGAGGTATTGATGCACGCTCTCCTGCTGATTCAGATATTCGATCACCGGCGCGTCTTTACCGGTAAGCGGCTTGAAGCGCTCTTCCCGTCCGGGATTGGGCAGGCTGCGGGCGTCGAAAACATATCCACCCCCATGCCCGCTTCCGTCCTTGGGGAGGCCTTGGTGGAAGGAAAAACTGAAAATCTGCACGCTCAGATTTTCTGATCCGGAAGCCAGGCTTAGCAATTTCTCCGAACCCAGCATGCTCGTGAAGGCGTTCAGCAGCGTCGGCAGCGCGACCGGCAGTTGGACGTTGTGCAGCAGCCAGCGCAGGGATTTCAGCGCGTAGGGCACGCTTTGCAGAAAATGCGCTTTGCGCTCGTAGAAGCCGCGAAAGCCATATGCGCCCAGCGCCTGCATGATGCGGACGTAAACGTAGGCGTAGTAGTGTTGCATGAAGACGGCGCGGTCGAGGTTGATAAAACCGGCCAGCGTGTCGAGATAATGATCCAGCAACTGCTGGCGCAGCTCGGGCGGCAGATCGGCCTTGCCATCGTACAAAAGCGAGGCAATGTCATATTGCAGCGCGCCGCGGCGGCCGCCCTGGTAGTCCACAAAATACGGGTGGCCGTCGCGCCACATGACGTTGCGGGATTGGAAATCGCGATAGAGAAAGTAATTGCGGTCGGCGCTCAGCAAGAGCTTCGTCAAGTGGCCGAAATCGACCTCCAGCGCTTGTTCGTTGAACGGAATGCCGGCCAAACGGAGAAAGTAATACTTGAAATAATTCAAATCCCAGGCGATGGATTGGCGATCGAAGCTCGCGCGGGGATAGCACACTTTGTAATTCAGGTCGCGCCCGGCTTCGATCTGAAAGCGTGGCAACACGGCCACCACCTGGCGATAGGCTTCCACGGCCTCGGGAGCAATATTCCCGCCCTCACGATGTTTGGAAAGAAACTCGAACAAAGTGGTGTTGCCCAGGTCTTCTTCCAGATAAGCGCCCTGGCTCAAATCCTCCGCATAAATTTCCGGCACGGGCAAGCCGTGGCGGCGAAAGTGCCGGGAGAATTCCAGAAATGCCACGTTCTCTTCGCGGACGTCATAGAGAATGCCGATGGCGCTGAATTTTTCGCCGGCCAGCCGGATGATCTTGCGCCCCGAACCGCCCAATTCGCCCTGCAGCGGCTGCACGCGTTCGACGGATGAGTGGAAATGCTGCTCGAAAAGGGTTTTGAGAACGTCCATGAATTTGACTTTCCGTGATCGAGCGTCGCATGGGTAGCCACAGTCAACGCCTTCCTGACCGTGGGCTTTTCTCATGTCCGATGCCCTAACAGCAACCGCACGTCGTCAATCACCACGCGGCACGCCGCTAGGTTATCGCAGGTCGAGGGTCCAAGCAACTCTTTGAGCCAAAGGCGCAGCGGCGGCAACTCCCGCCCCGCCGCGTTCGAAGTGGACCGAAGCGATCGTTAATTTACAAGATTGACGCAATTAGGTAATGCTGGTGCAACACAGAGCATATAGCTTGTGCACGCGGACTCCCCCAGAGTCGGGAGTCTCGCTTCATTTTCTTAAGGTTTAACTCTAAACGCAGCACCTCAGGCGAATGCGCATCTATCCGCTCATCGCCCTCCGGGCATGTGCAGGATTCAAACGGCGCAAATCTTTTTGAGATGCTGCGTGTAGAGTCAAGGCTTAAGGTAAGAAAATCTATTTCCAACTGCGAATTGGAGGAGAGGCTTGATGCAAACTCAAATACGCTTGCGCGGTCGTGTGCTTACAGTAGCCTGTCTCGTTTTTCTGGCGATTGGACAGCTTCCGCTGCTTCGGGCGCAACAGGATAGCAATGCGACGCTCACCGGAACCATACTCGATCCCCATGGAAAAGTTGTCGCCAGTGCTGCTGTGCAGGTGAAGAGCGAAGCGAGCAACCTGGTTCGCAAAGTCACCACCGGCCCGGATGGCCGCTTTTCGGTGGAGGGTCTGCCTGTGGGCGCTTACACCGTTGAGGCTTCGGCCCCCGGCTTTTCGATGAACAGCCGCAAGGGAGTGCAGGTTTCCGCGGGTGGCGCCAACGACCTCTCGATTTCGCTGAGCGTCCAAAGTCTGATTGAGCAAGTCACGGTGTCCGCCACCGCCGATGACATCCCTTCGGTTGCCTCGCAGGAGTCGCCGGTGAAAGCCTTGCTGGACGAGGGATCCGCGACGTCGGTCATCGATTCCCATTTCATCCAGAACTTCGCTTCGCCCATGGCGGATTACGGCGAACTTGTGCAGATGGTGCCCGGAACGTTCACGGTCAATCCCAACGGCGTGGGTCTGG
>Ga0326727_10025061_pt1 | contig 11222 bp, 9 predicted proteins | sample MB2enrmetagenome_FD_207643 | JGI IMG/M metagenome (GOLD analysis project Ga0326727, IMG submission 207643) | Lab enriched peat soil microbial communities from McLean, Ithaca, NY, United States - MB29MY | ecosystem: Environmental > Terrestrial > Soil > Wetlands > Peat | place: USA: New York... | reverse complement strand
TGTGACGTGGGCGCCTTCCTTGACGAGGTCGTTGACGACGTCGATGGCGACCGAGCAGCGGACGTCGTCGGTGTCGGGCTTGAAGGTAAGGCCCCAGACGGCAATCCGCTTCTCGCGCAGGACCCAGAGGGCTTCGCGAACGCTTTTGAGGAAGCGGTCCTTCTGATCGGCGTTGATGCGCTGGACCTCCTTGAGCAGGGTGAACGGAACGCCCAGCTGATCGCTGATCGCGATGAATGCGGCGATGTCCTTTGGAAAACAGGAGCCGCCGTAGCCGAGGCCGGCGTTGAGGAAGTTGCGCCCGATACGCCGGTCCATGCCAATGCCGTCGGCGACTTTCTCCACGTCGGCGCCGGTGGCGTCGCAGATGGCGGAGACGGCGTTGATGTACGAGATCTTGAGGGCGAGAAAGGAATTGGCGGCGTGCTTGATCAGCTCGGCGGAATTGATGTCTGTAACGAGGATGGGGGCGTTGAAAGGCTCGTAGACTTTTTTCATCAGAGCGAGCGCGCGGTCGCTATTGCCGCCGATGACGATGCGGTCGGGCTTCATGAGATCGGCCACGGCGCAGCCTTCACGGAGGAATTCCGGGTTGCTGACGACGTCGAACTCGGCGCCCTTTTTGTTGTAGCGCTTGATCGTGTCCCCGACTTTTTCGCCGGTCTTCACCGGGACGGTGCTCTTGTCGACGATGACGCGGTACTGATCCTTCTTGAGGACGCCGGCGATCTCTCGCGCGACCTTCTCGATGAAACTGAGGTCCACGCTGCCATCGGGCTGCGGGGGCGTGGGCACGGCGATGAAGATGACTTGCGAAGGATCGACGCCTTCCTCGATGGAGCTGGTGAAATGAAGCCTGTGGGCGTTGACGTTGCGGAGAACCAGCTCCTCGAGGCCCGGTTCGTAGATCGGGATGCGCCCCGCCTTGAGCGCGTCCACCTTGCGCTGATCGTTATCGACGCAAACAACGTTATGCCCGACTTCGGCGAAACAAGCGCCGGTGACGAGCCCAACATATCCCGAGCCAATGATACAGAGGTTCATGTGAAATGGAAATTATTGCAGTTTGAACGCATAAGAGGAAGCCGGGCGGCGGGCGGCGCCGCGGGGACATCATGTCAGAAACGTCCGCAAGGCCCAAATCATGGACTCTTGCTGTTGACGTTCGACGGATCGAAGGTGAATGGGATGGTGGCGCCTGGGATATCCTTGAGAGTCATGGTGAAGAGAATCGCGTAGAGCAGCCGAGGGCTGGAGCCCGGGCCGTTATTTTCGACCTGGACGCCGAATGAGGCAACCCAACTGCTGAGGTCGCGGTGCAATTGATACACCTGATTTTCGAGAGTGCTGTTTTCAAACTCGTATTCCTCGCGGGCGGAGAATGACCAATTGTCGTCGAAGCGGTAATAAATGCCGGTGTCGACGAGGCTGCTGTTACCGAAGAAGGGATTATGATCGAGATACTCGTGGCCGAGATTGAGTTGAAGATCCTTTGACGCCGTGTAGGTGAGCGAAGTGTTGATCTCGTTGAAGCCATGGGAATTGAGAGGCGTCTGCCCCGTCACGTGCAACGCGGCCCACGGCACCGGCGAGAGGGAGAGCGAATTGTAGAGATTCGAAACAGCGCCTTGGTGGAAGTTGCCAGTCGCGAAGGTGGGTTCCTTCATGTTGACATCGACGAAGGTGCTGAACGTCGCCCAATTGAAGCTCTGGTTGTCACGCTTGGTTTCCAGGCGGTTGCGCGCTCCGATCTGCAAGACGGCCCAGTCGCTGATGGTATCGATGCCGGTAAATTGTGGAAAATCGAAGGTTGGGAGCTGGGTCGAAGGCTGGTATCGGTCGATCTGAAGAATCTTGCTCGGAGGGGCGGTGGTGGCGGCGAGGGAGAGGTCCACGTAGGGCTCAATAACGTGGCGGAGATCGTCCAGCCCGAGGAGCCGGGATTCGACGTTGGGATATTCCCTGGAGAGCTTGAAGGATGCCTCGAACCCGCCGTCGATCACGCCGCGGAAGAGCGCGCCGTGGGTGTAGAGCTTGTTTGAGACGGTCTGCTGGACGGAGGAGACCAGCGTGTTGTTCGGAAGGAGGGTCTGGACTGTGAAGTTCTGGACATCCTGCGCAAAGGCGCCCTGGTTGGAATAGTAGTCTCCCCGCACACCGATACGGGGAACGAAGGAGAGGAACTTCCAGAATTCCATCGGGTAGATCAACTCGTGGTAGGTGTCCACACGGTTGTATCCGTAATCCTGATAGGCGGCGCCGGAGGCAAAGGCGAGACGCTGACGGGCGTAGCTGCTCTCGCCGTCGTAGAAGAGGTTCGATCCCTCCGTCACTGCGTGCCGGGTCACGTCGAGATCGACGGAAGGCAGTTGCTCCGTGGTGTCTTGGAAATTATTGAGCTGCTTGCGATAAACAAGCGAGAGGGTGAAGTACTTGTCCCACTGCGTCAGGCTCGCGACGTTGTCCGGCTGCGGATTGAGGCGGTACTCATTGGGAAGGAAGTCCTGGAGCATGCGGACATCGCTGATCTTGTTGATATCGATGTTTGCCCAGAGGTCGTTGGTGAGATAGACGCGATCCTGCACGCTGACGCGGTATCGGTCGCTGGTGACTGGATTGGAAACGCCGCCGACTTTGATGTGGAGTCGGGAGCGTAGTAAGAGGCAAAGCGGCCCCAGCTCTGGTCGTCCAGGCCGTAGCGGTAATTCGTATCGAAGCCGAGACCGATGCCGCGCTGGTCACGGTAATCGGCGTGCAGGGTGCCTTCCCAGTTGTCGGCGATGGGAAAATTCCACTGGGTGAGGGTGAAGAATCCCCAGCCCGTATAATAGCCGGGGTGAATGACGTAACTCATGTCCCTGCGCAGGGGCTGATAAAGGTATGGCCACCAAAAGACGGGGACGTTTCCGACGTATAGCGTCACGTTGCGCATGATGATGCGCTGGCCGGAATAAATGCGGGCGCTCTTGGCGCGCAACTGGTAGTCGGGAATTGACGAGTCGCTGGTGGTGAAGCTCGCATCCCGGACCAGGTAGGCCCCGGGGCTAAGGGAGGAAACCGAGTCCGCGGAAAACCGGAAGGGATAGAAATCCCCGCGGAAGTTGGCGGCGTGCAGCTTTTTGGTTTCGAGATTATACACGGCGCGTTCTCCGACGAATATCTCGCCTTCGCGGTAGATTCGGACATGCCCCCTTACGAAAACGTCGTGCGTATCGGTGTGATACTCGCCGTAGTCCGCATAGATGGTGGTATCGGCGTATTGAATGACGACGTTGCCCTCGGCGATTGCGACGCCGTTCTCGAAATAGGTCTGGTCGGCGTTGACGATGTCCACCGGCATGTTGCCAAAGGCGGGAAGCTGGGCATGGGCTCTCGTCGCGGGGACCAGGAGCACGAGCAAAAGGGCGAACAGCCAGCGTTTCATCAGCGGCGGGGAACCTATGTGAACGCCCTTCCCCATGCCAAGAACGAAAACGGGCGCATATGGAGGAAAAGCACGTTGGGGATTGACACCGGGGAGCCGGAGGGTATCCTCCTGCCCCTTTTCCCATCCTATGGCCAATACCCGATCCGCAGCGAAAAGCGCCCGCCAGACCGTGCGCCGCACCTTGGAAAACAAGCGCGTCCTCACCGGCATCAAGAGCCACGTCAAGAAGGCCCGCGCAGCGTTTGAGGCCAGGGACAAGACGACTGCCGCGGCCGAGGTCAAGACGCTCGCTTCTCTGACGGACAAGGCGGCCAAGACCGGCCAGATTCACAAGAACAAGGCGAACCGCCAGAAGAGCCGGCTGAACAAGCGGCTGGCTGCTTTGGCGTAGGGGGTCGGGGCGGTTTTACCGCTGGTAAACGCCGGGAACGCCTGTAAAGTCCGGCGCTTGCCCGTTTTCTTCCCGTCCTTACCCTGATCCATGCTCAGTTGCTCGACCTGTTGGAACTGCTCCCGGCATACGAAGGGGGAGAATATGCTCCAGGAAATCCTCGACCTCGGTTTCGAGCGGGTGGAACTGGGCCACGGGATTCGGCTCTCGTTGATGGAGGGGATTCAGCGGTATTACGACGCGGGGAAAGTGCAGTTTTCGACGTTGCACAATTTCTGTCCGCTTCCGGTGGAGATCACCCGCCCGGCGCCGGATTGCTACCAGTTTTCGTCGCATCGGGAGTCCGAGCGGGAGCGGGCGATCAAGCTGACGTTCCAGACGATCGATTTTGCAAAGCGGCTCGGGGCGCCCCTGGTGGTCCTGCACCTGGGTACGGTGCCGATCGACCGCTACACGGACCAGTTGGTCGAGATGGCGGAGGCGGGCGAATACCTCTCTCGCAAGTACGTGAAGACAAAGCTCAAGGCGGTGCAGCAACGGGAGAAAAAGGCGCCGTTCTACCTCCAACGCTCGAAAGAGTGCCTGTTGAGGGTGATTGATTACGCGACGCAGAAGGGCATCAAGCTGGGGGTGGAAGGGCGGCAGGCCTACGAGGAAATCCCGAGCGAAATGGAAGCGACGGCGCTCCTCGAAGAGATCAACGCGCCGGAGGTCGTGGGCTACTGGCATGACTTCGGGCACATCCAGATCAAGGAGAACCTCGGCTTTGTCGATCACGCCGAATGGCTGGCGCATATTTCCCCGCGGATGTTTGGCGGGCATCTCCACGACACCGAATGGCCGGGCAAGGACCATCGCCCGCCGTTTACCGGCGGCATCGATTACGACAAACTCATTCCGCTCATCCCGAAGTCGTGCCTGTTGGTCTGGGAGATGGGTCCGCGGCGAAAGACCAACGAAGTGGTCGAATCGCTCGAGAAATGGAAGGCGAAGTTCGGAGAATTTAAATGAAGAAGACAATTCTAACGATCATCCAGATCTTCGTGACGGTCGGGATTCTGTTCTGGGTGTTTCACGATCCTCAAAAGCGCGCGCAAATGGTGATCGCGATCGGGAATGCAAAGCATCATCCAGGCTGGCTGGCCGCGGGGATCGCGTGTTACGGGGTGGTCGAATTGCTCGCGGCTTTGCGTTGGTACCTGCTACTGCGGGTGCAAGGGGTGAATCTGCCTCTCTGGCGGGTAGGAGCGTTGTTTCTGCTTGGCATTTTTTTCAATACCTTCATGCCGGGAGCGACAGGTGGCGACGTTTTGAAGATCTACTATCTGATCAAGGAAACACCGAACAAGAAGAAGGAGGGCTTGCTCGCGGTGCTGATGGATCGGCTGATCGGGCTACTGGCGCTGATTATGATTTCTTCGGTGATCATTTTCGTCCAGTACGGCTGGCTGAAGATGCATCCCGAGTCGCGCAACCTGACTTGGGCGTTGTTGCTCATCCTGGTCGTTAGCCTTGCGGGAATCGTTTTTTCCTTCCTGATCAGCGGATTTCACCTGGCGCATAAGCTTCCGGCAAAGATGCCCCTGCGGGACAAGCTGATCGATACGGCCGACGCGTACAACGCCTATGCCGTCGCGTGGCCGGTTTCGTTGCTGGCGCTTGTCCTGTCATTCGGAGTGCATATCGCGTCCTTTAGCGTATTTATCTGTGCGGCATGGGCGCTGGACGTAAACGTTTCGGCGTCGCAGCTATTCACGCTGATGCCGATTATTCTGACCTTGTCGGCCCTGCCGATCAGCGTTGGCGGCACCGGGGTGCGCGAGGGATTGTTCGCGGCGTTGCTGGTCCCCTTATGCGGAATCACCTCTGGGCAGGCGATCACCCTCTCGCTGACGGGATTTATGATGATTGCCTCATGGGCGGCGGTGGGCGGATTGATCTTCCTTGTTTACCGGTCGAGCGACCATCCCGGCCATCCGAAGCTGCGGGATGTGGAGCGACAGGTGAAGGAACTGGAGCATGAGGTGGCGGAGGCGGAGTAATGAGAAACCCGGGCCGGGGCAGCGCTGCGCGGAAAGCAAAGCCGGCGACGGTGAGCTTCACGCTGAGCTGGGACGGGAGGATGATCGAGGAGGGGGAATCGCCGGAGAACTTCAGGGCGTTGATTCGCCGCGGGGCGGTGGATGAGCTGCGAATCACATGGCGGCCTTGCGTGATCGGGGGGAAGCGGGCGCAGCCAATCACGGGTCTGGATGCGCGCTTCCTGCCGCGCGGCGTGGAACTGGAATTGGTGAAAATGACGCGGCGCGGAGACGACTGCATCGCCCGGTATCGCGTCCGGGGAGAGGCCAGCTAACGTATATCTCGTGCCTCCTTTCAAGAGTTTCATCCATTGCACACGGGAAATTCCATTTTGATGCGCGCGCCGCGGGACCAGATATTTGAAACAGCGGCCGACCTGTCCCACTGGCCGGAAATCCTGCCGCACTACCGCTACATCCACTATTATGAGCGCTCGCCGGAGAGGAACGTGGTGAAAATGGCGGCGGTGCGCTCGGGGATTCCGATCTCATGGGTATCGGAACAGCGGATCGACCGGGAGCGGTGCGAGGTGCATTTTCATCACCTCAAGGCGCTTACGAAGGGGATGGACGTGGTCTGGACTTTCGAGGATACGCCGGAGGGGGTGCGCGTGAGCATCGTGCACGACCTGGATTTCCGCATCCCCGCGCTGGCGCCGCTGGCGGAGCGGATTATCGGCGGTTTCTTTGTCGGGCCGGTGGCGGGGCGTACGTTGGAATGCATGAAGCGCTATGTTGAGAAGCGAAACCGTTGAGATGAAGCCGACACGCAGACGCGCGGTAATTACCGGGATAGGTCCGATCACGTGCATCGGGACCGGAAAGGAATCGTTCTGGCGCGGCATCCTCGCGGAGCGGAGCGGGATATCTCTAATCACCGGATTCGATACGAGCCAGTTCCGCGCGCGGTGCGGCGGGGAGATTCGCGATTGGGATGGCGCAGCCATTTTTCCACCGAACCGGCTGAAACGGCTGGACCGGTATGCGCAATTCTCGGTGGCATCGGCGTTGATGGCGCTGGAGGACGCGGGGCTGCCGTGGTCGCGCGAGAAGCCGCAGGCGGACGTCGGCGTGAGCTTTGGGACCGCCCTCGGGGGCGTTGCGAACGCGGAGGCGGAGCACCAGCGCTTCCTGAAAAAAGGGGTGCGTGGAGTGAATCCGACGCTGGCCTTGCAGGTGTTCGGTGGGTCGGCGCATTCGAATATCGCTATCGAGTTCGGCTTTCGCGGCGTAGGCACGACGAACTCGAATTCTTGCGCGAGCGGGACGGTCGCGGTGGGCGAGGCGCTGCGGTACATCCGGGACGGAATGGCGGACGTGATGATTGCAGGGGGAGCGGAGGCGCCGCTGAGCCCGCTGACGTACGGGGCGTTCGATTTCATCAAGACGATGAGCCGCTGGCAGGGGGATCCCGCACTGGCGTGCCGGCCGTTTGACAGGTTGCGCGACGGCTTCGTCATGGGGGAGGGAGCGGCGAGCCTGGTGATCGAGGAGCTCGAGCATGCCCGGCGGCGCGGCGCGCACATTTACGCGGAGGTGCTCGGGTACGCCCTCAATAACGAGGCCTACCACATGACCAGCCCGCTGCCGGGAGGCGAGGTCGTATTGAAATGCATGAAAGACGCCTTGCGGGATGCCGGCGTGGAACCGGGGCAGATCGATTACATTAACGCCCACGCCAGCTCGACCCAGCTCAACGACGCAAATGAGAGCGCGTGCATCCGGGCGCTCTTCGGCGATCATGCCGGCCGGCTGGCCGTGAGCGGGACCAAGGCGTATACGGCCCACCCGCTGGGAGCGACGGGCGCAATCGAAGCGGCGCTCTGCGCTTTGGCGCTGGAGCGTGGCTATATCCCGCCCACGCTCAATTGGCAGGAGCCCGACCCGGCCTGTGACCTCGACGTGGTGCCGAACCATGGCCGGTGCCAGCCGCTGCAGTACGTGATGAGCAACGCCTTCGGGTTTGGCGGGATCAATTCCTGCGCGATCCTCGGGCGGATGGAGGCCTGAAGAAGGCCGCGCATTGGGGCGAAAAGCAATGCGGGCCATCCGTCCTCTCCACGGATGGCCCGCCCATATTTGCCCTTTTTCTCCGCCCGGTACAATAACTAGGGTAAACCCGGTTTTGGGACAATCGGAGGAGTGTCCCAAAAATGGGTGGGGTAAAATCCTTAGGAGGGTGCCAAACAAAGGATTAGGTCGGCGGAAGGAAATTCATGACAAATCGCCATGAACCTCTCCGCCGTTGAACTGCCTGCGAATTATGATATGCAACAGCCCGTATCTGCTTTCCGGGCAAGCTGCTTCCCATGAGTTCCGACGCCTTCTATTCCGAGAGCGCTCTGTTCGAGAACGCGTTTCATCACGCGGCCATCGGCATGGCGCTGGTCGGACTTAACGGAGAGTTCCTCAAGGTAAACCACTCCCTTTGCGAGTTGGTCGGCTACCCGGAGGAGGAACTGAAGGCGTTGACGTTCCAGGACATCACCTTCCCGGATGATCTGGGGACGGACCTCGCGTACGTGGCGCAGTTGGTCGCGGGAGAAATCCAGAGCTACCGGATGGAGAAGCGGTATATTACGAAGGCCGGCACGATCGTCTGGATCCTGCTGAGCGTGTCGCTGGTGCGGGCAGCCGACGGACAGCCCCGCTTCTTCATCTCCCAGATCAAGGACATCACCGCGCGCAAGGAGGTCGAGCGCGAAAAGGAGGAACTGCTCGCGAAACTTCAGCGGTCGAACTCGGAAATCATGAACCTCCGATCAAAACTGCTGACCATCTGCGCATGGACCAAGCGGGTGCGATGTAACGACAGGTGGATGACGGTGGACGAATTTCTCGTGAATGAATTGGGTCTCAACCTCACCCACGGGATGTCCGCGGAGGCGGAGGAGGAGTTTATGAAGGGCCGGTTGGATGGGGAGTAATTGGACGTAATCCGAATGAAAAAGTGCATGTTCCTTTTCCTCCTCGTATCTGCCTTGGCTGCGTACCCTTTCTACGGCGCGACGGAAGCTTCTGACGTGTTAAAGTCCGCCAGGTTTTTCGCCATTGGCGGGATTGGAAGAGCCGGGATGATATCCAATCAGGAAAACGCATTGAGGACCATTTTGAAGCGGAAGGAGGCGGTCGCGCGGTTCCACTCATTACTTTCAACGGCGACTCCCTCGGGGCAGCTTTACGCGTTGCTCGGGCTCAAGTTGCTCTCTGCGGAGGACTTTGAACGATGCGCGGAACCGTATCTCGAGTCTGTGGCCAAGGTTGATACCTTCCAGGGCTGCATAGAGCAACCAATGGCCGTTTCCACAATCGCCCACCGAATAGAGACGGGGTACTATCCGCGGTCGGAGTTCATCAAACCGTAAAACGGCGGAAAAACACATCGGGGCATTGCTCCGTATTTTCCAGATCGCTCCGGTTACGGACGTGGTGCTTTCGTCCGCGCTTGGCAGCAAGGCGAAGGACTTTGAGGGTGCTTCTCGAGGCGGCGCGGGCCGTCTCCGCGGATGCCATCGTGACGCGAAATCCGTCCGATTTTCAGAAAGTGTCCGGAATCTCCATTCACATGCCCGCCGACATACTTCGAATTCTGGGCTTGTAGCCTAGACCTTGAAGAAACTCCGCCGGTGGAAGATGCCCTTGCGGTAGTTGTCGTACGTGGCGAGGGCGAGTAGCGGGAAGTTATTCCGGTACATGTCGTACTTGAGGTAGAACACTTTCGGAAAGCCGGTGCCGGTGGTTTCGGGCTCGGTCCAGGAGCCGTCGCGGTTCTGCGTACGGACGAGGTAATCGACGCCGCGTTTTACGGCCTTCGTGTGGATGGCGCCGGCGGCGCAGAGGCCCATGACGGCCCAGGCGGTCTGCGACGCGGTGCTGGGGCCTTTGCCCTTGAGGGTGGGATCGTCGTAGCTGGCGCAGGTCTCGCCCCAGCCGCCATCTTCGTTCTGGCAGCTCTCCAGCCATTCGCGGGCGCGGACGATCCAGTCCTGCTTCATATCCACGCCGATTGCGCGGAGGCCGCGGAGGACCTGCCATGTGCCGTAAATGTAATTGACGCCCCAGCGCCCGTACCATGAGCCGTCTTCCTCCTGGGTATCCTTGAGGTATTGGATGGCGCGCTGGACGCGGCGGCAATGGAGATTGTAGCCGATGTAGCCGAGCAACTCGAGGGTCCGGCCGGTCAGGTCGCTGCACGTTGGATCGAGAATGGCATTGTGATCGGCAAAGGGGACATCCTCGAGCCAGCTCTCGGTCACGTCGCGATCGAATGCCGCCCATCCCCCGTCGCGGCACTGGAATGAAAGCAGCCAGTCGAGCGCCCGCTGGAACATCTGCTGGAACTCCGCGGCGTTCCGCTCGTCCTTGCACTCGATCATCCGAAGGCCGATGAGGACCATCGCGGTGTCGTCCGTATCCGGGTAGAAGACGTTGTTGAACTCGAACGCCCAGCCGCTCGCGATGGGGTGCGGGTTCTTTTTTGCCCAATCGGCGCGGACCCGGACTTCCTTGCTTTGCATCCACTCGGCCGCGCGCTGGAGCGATTCGCTGGCCGGGTCGAGCCCGGACTCAGCAAGGGCAACCATGTTGATGGCCGTGTCCCAGACAGGCGAGAGACACGGCTGGATGCGGAAATCCTCGGGGTTATCGACGAAAAGGCCTTCGAAATCGCGCACCGCCTTCTGAAGGAGGGGATTGTCGTCGGGATAGCCCAGTGCCCGCAGCGCGATGATGGAATTGAGCATTGCCGGGAAGACGGCGGCGAGGCCGTCGGAGCCTTCGCCCATGCGCTCCATCATCCACTCCTTGGCTTTTTCCAGCGCGTTGTCGCGCAGCCAGGACATCCCGGGCGACTCGAATACTCGGAAGAGCTCGGTCGCGGAGATGAAGAAATTCCCGAGCGAGAAAAACTTCTGGTTGCGGGGGAGGGAAAGGTCCTTGTGTTCGAGGCCGGCCGGGTAGAGCTCGTGGAGATGCTTCTCGGCGGGGAGCTGGCGGGTCGGCTTGAGATGGTTGAGGATGGCCAGCGGCATGAGCATGGCGCGGCTCCAGGAGGACATCTCGTAGATATTAAAGAAGAGCCAGTCCGGCAGAAGGATCAGCTCGACCGGGATGGCGGGAAGGTATTTCCACGGGAACTGGCCGAGCAGAGCGAGGTAGAGCTTTGCGTAGGTGTTCATCCGGGGAATGCCGCCCATGCGGAGCGCGGCGGCGCGCGCCTCGCGCATCCACGGCGCGTCCTGGGAGTGGCCGGCGAGTTTCAGCGCAAAGTAGGCCTTCACCGTGGCATTGATCTCGCTCGGGCCGCCTTCGTAGATATTCCAGC
>Ga0326727_10025059_pt1 | contig 11222 bp, 11 predicted proteins | sample MB2enrmetagenome_FD_207643 | JGI IMG/M metagenome (GOLD analysis project Ga0326727, IMG submission 207643) | Lab enriched peat soil microbial communities from McLean, Ithaca, NY, United States - MB29MY | ecosystem: Environmental > Terrestrial > Soil > Wetlands > Peat | place: USA: New York... | reverse complement strand
CGTCGGGGGAGATTTACCTTTTCGGCGAACCTTTCAACCCGAACAAACTGTCGGTGCGAGCGTGCATCGGCCTTGTGCCCGAACGCCAACCGCAAAACGTCTGGAGCTGGATGACCGGGCTGGAGTACCTGCTTCTTTTCGGCGACCTTTTCGGCGTCCCCCAAGCGCGAAAGCGGGCTGGGGATCTTATCGACCGCGTCGGTTTGTCGGAGGCAAGAAATCGTCAGATGGCCGGTTACTCCCACGGCATGCTGCAGCGCCTCAACATCGCCCGCGCGCTGCTGCATGATCCGCGGCTCCTGTTTCTCGACGAGCCGACCGGAGGGCTCGATCCAATCGGCATCAAGCAGATGCGCGACCTGATCCTCGAGGAGAACCGATCGGGCCGGACCATTTTCGTCTCGTCACACCTCCTGTCCGAAATGGAGAGAATCTGCCACAGAATCGCGATTATCTACAAAGGACGCCTGCTTGCCGAAGATCGCATGAGCACGCTCCTCGCACGCTTTGCCCCTGACCGCGAGATTCAGGTGGATCTGGAATCGATTCCGGCAGGTCTGGTGGCGGAGGTGGAAGCGCTGCCTTTCGTGCTTTCGGTTACCGCCATCGAGTGCTCCCTTCGCGTGCGGGTCGACAAGGGGAGTGATCACAGACGCAGTCTCTCCGAGGTCGTGATCCGCAGGGGGCTTGTGCCGCTGCGGATCGGCGAACGGGAGACGACGTTGGAGGAGGCATTCATCACAATCACGAAGGACAACGTCGAACAGCTCGCCGGGGCGAGGCGATGAGCAGTAGCGCCGCACCCATAGGCGAGCGAGCGCAGCGGAGCGCCCCACTCCGTTTGCGAGCCGTGCGTGTGCTCGCCCGCCGACGCCTGCTCGAGCATCTTCTCACGCCCGCAACATGGGTGCTGGCCACTTTTGGGCTCGTTCTCGCATTCCTGATTGTCGAAGGATTCGTGAGGTCGGTTGACTCCAGCGGCTTCGATTTTTCGCTACACCCGCCTTACGAGATAATCTACGGCATCATTGGCAGCGCCTTCGGTGTCACCTACGTTCGGCAGCTTTTCGGCGACGGCCCTTTCGCGTTTGCATCTTTGGTAGCCTTTGCACCAGTTCTTTTGTATCTCTGCCTCACCTCGATTCAGCGCTTCGGGCAAGAGAGACGCTCTGGCGTGGTGGACCTCGTCGCAGCCGGGCCCGCTGATGTCCCTGCCTATCTCTTCTCATTCGGTGCCGCAGACACTCTTGTCGTCGTCGCCTACTTGGCCCTGACGGGACTTTTTCTCGCAATCAGCGGGATTGTGTGGAATCTCGCGTTCGGGTTGACGCTCGTGGCTTACCTACTTGAGCTTCTGTTCTTCGCGGCATCTCTCCTGGGGCTTGCGCTCTTTCTCGTTTCACTTGTTCGCCAACCAGCCTCCGCAGTTGCCCTGTTTCTGATGGTCGCCGCGGCTCTTGCCTTCGCTGAAGTTCTCTCGTTCGCCATGGTTGGCGGAGGGCCGGGCAGTGGGGCTATTGTCGCCTCATGGGTGCTGCGCTGGCTGTCTCCCTTCTATTATCTCGATGCGGCGCGAATGGCTGCCCGGTCAGAACAGACTCTGCAGTTCTTCTCTGCCTTGCTTGGGCAGGCGGTTCTCTGCGCAGCTTTCCTTACCGGCGCCTACCTGACGGCCAGATCACGGGGGACCCAGTGAGCTCGAGGTCCTTGGTGGCCGCGGCGCTCTTTGGGAGCGTGCTTTTGCTTGCGCCTGGTAGAGCTGCAACAATCCTTTGGACCGATGTTCCCCAAAAGTTGGAACAGGTTGTCTATTCAGTTGTCACCTACGACGGAGCGGCCCTTCAATCGACATTTGCGACTGAGCACTCGGACACAATCTACCTCCTGGCAGATGTCGACAGCTTCGTTTCTGTCCGCAAGGCGTTCGTTTATTATTGGCCCCTGACCAGAGAATGGAAGATCGATAGCGACACGCTGAATGAACAGTTGACGGGATCTCTCGTCATCTCGGGGGGACAGCATCGGGTTCTTCTGCCGGTCGATTACACCTACCGGAGCACGACCAGCCGTTACGGGATCTCCTGGGAGAGCTATACGGACGAGCAAGCGCGTCAGGAAACCTCCGAGTATCAAGACGCCTCGGATGCCCTTGCGCGGGCAGTAGTCGCATATACGAACACGGAAAATCGATTGAATGCTGAGCGCGGACGGCTGATCGAGGCCATTCGCTCACTCGTTCGGGCGGGCAAGACCGCGGAGGCGCAGCGTCTGGTCACGCAGTACAATTCCCTGGTCGAGCCTGTTGCGCCTGTACAGCTTGGATACGAAGTTCGCCCCCTCCAGAAGGCGTTCGGCGTGAACCTCCCACAGGGAACCTACTCCATGCATCTCCGAGACTGGTCCGGAGGGACGCTGGAAGGATCAGAAAAGCAGCTCGTGGTCTTTTCTCCGCTAAGCGCCGGCGTCATAGGCTACGACATCATCCCCGGCGATCGTTGGACTCGTCCTCAGGAGTCGAGTAGTGTCATGGATGCGCTTTATGTGAGTGGCACATCCGACCTTTACTTGCGCCCTTTCGAGGAGACCGAGCTCAATGACCTGGACTACAGCAGGATGGTCGATAATCAGTCACTCGGAAGCCCGCGGCTCTTTCGCTGGGTACGGACCCGACAGGTCCAGAGTTCTGTCCTGCACCTGCGTGCGGAAGGAGCGGGTTCACGTCCAGCGGAAGCTGCAAGCATTGTTATCGAGCAACCCTACTTTGTTCATCAAGTTCCGGGCTCAAGCCTGGGGTACCAAATCGTTCCCTTCAATCAAAGCCAGCCAGATCAGCAGGGCCATGATCCGAGCCTGGTGGCGTTTCACCTTCCAAGCGGCTCTGGACGCTTGCGTTTCTACCTCAGCCGGCCCGACGGGACGCCCTACCCCGGGAGCGAGCGCGAAGTCCGCGTGCTGAGGCAGGACCGTCATGGAAACGGCCTCTTTCTCCTTGCTCTCCTTCCGCTTCTCGGGCTCGGCGTGCCTCTTCTGCGACGCCTCAAGAGCGGAAGGACGTAGCGCGGAGGGACCATGGCATTCCTTAGACTATTGGTCGTAGTGCAAGTAATGGAATATTTGCAGCAAATAGATGGACACAATTCAATCGTGCGAGATCAAGGAAACGTAGAAGCGAAAAGTGAAACTCAGAAGCCCTTCAGCTTCAGGGAAATGCGTACTTCATCTCCTTTTCGGTTGGTAAAGCTTTAAAGCTTTCGCAGCCAGGAAAATGGTCGACCCGATTGTCGTCTTGATCACTGGCTGCAGTAGTGGCTTCGGACGGGCCGCCGCGGAAGTCCTGACCAGGAAAGGCTTCAGCGTCTACGCAGGGATGCGGGAGACCGCCGCCTGCAAACGCCGACGCCGCCTCTAAGCTAAACGATTTGAACTCTCGAGAGCCGTTTCCTGCGCGTTGTAGATCTCGACGTCTCTTCCGACGCCTCAGTTGAGTTGCTGTTCACCAGACGCTCTGTTGGCGTTGAAAAAGCTGAGACTTCGTGATGAAGCCCGGCTCGTTGAAGATAGCTTGCAGAAAGTGACACGTGGCCTACTCCAGGTGATACCGTGTTCGATGCAAAGGCCGCTGTGGACCCGCTGCACGCCCGGCGGCCCCCGTAATTCGCCCGCCCCTCACGCGGTGGCCGGCCGGGGAATCTGGTTAACATGCTGGTAGCTCGGGTCCTTCGATTGCATCTTCATGATCGAGAGTATTTCCCGCCACGTCGCTACCAGGCCTCGGGTGGTTGGAGGCATAGAGTCGACAATCGTCCTATGGAGCCTGGCGAGGTTGTAGCAGGGCACGGCCGCGTACATGTGATGCTCCGTGTGCCAGTTCATCCGGAAATACAGGTAGCTGACGAACGGGTTCAGCCAGATCGTGCGGCAGCAGAGGCGGAAATCGTTGACGTTGTCCACGAGCCCGATGTGCTGGGTGATGTTGATGAGCCACTGAAACCCGCCGCCGTAGAATCGCGCAAAGGTGATCACCACCGCGAACAGCCAGTGCCCGCTTAGCACAGAGGCGACAACGATCAGCAGGTGGCCGATCAGCACGATCTTCGCCCAACGCTTCAGAAGGCGCCGGCCAACCTTGTCTCTGTCCGGGAAGAGGATGTGCTCCCAGGGGGTGTTCAGGAAGCCCAGGGAATGGCGCACATGCTTCCTCACCACCGTGTAAAACCCGAGAGGGTTCACCAGAAAGCACATAAGGAAGGTCTGCAGGGGCAGCCGCATCGGCAACACGACTTCCTCGTCGTCGGGTGCATGCAAGGTGCTGGAATGGTGCCGGATATGGGATGCCCTGAAGAGGACCTGGTTGTTCCAGCTCAGAAATGAGAAGAGATACAGGAAGATCGTGTTCAGGCGCTTGGACTTGAATACGGTGCCATGCACAAGCTCGTGGAAGCCGTTCAGCAGGAAGGCATAGAACGTCCCATGGATGAAGAGAGAGAGGAACAGCCACGGCAGGGGCAGATGTCGGTATGAATAGAACACCGCCCCGCCCGTCAGGACCAGGAGGCAAAGGTAGGGAACGATCTGCAGAAGTCCCTTCCCGTCGCTGCGCCGGGTGAGCTCGCGAAGTTTTTCTTTTGCAATCGGCACGCGGTACCAACTGATCTGGGTAACGCCGTCACCGGGGGCTGCAAGGTTGTCACTCATTTCTCGGCTCCTCCGTCGGGAGCAAAGATACTGGCTCGGAACTCGAACGGCGAGCTCAAATCCTCAGCTAAAGCCTTCCTTTCCTCAAGGAATATGGGAGTTTCGCGTGATTCGTTCGCGGCTTTGGGATCGGTCTTGGCTGCCTTATTTTCGCGGACCAGTTCTTCCGCCGGAAGGGGTTTCGATCATCCCGGTACACAAGCGCTTGGGCTTCATTCTGATGTCCCGCTTGATGAAGAGCTTGCCGGAATGACCTCGTAGCTTTCTCGTATCGAGATGTCGCTTGATCTCGCCACCGCTCTTGCCCTTTGGGAGCATCGAGAATGAACCGAATGATTCGTGCCTCGGACTCGATCCCCTCGATACCAGCAGCTGTTTGACCATAACCAAACAGTCCGGCTCGTGGTTACACCTTGCCGAGTAGGGCATCTTTTTTGGCCCCGCCCATCAAGAGCGCGTTCCAACTCGCAAAGAGGAAACCCGTCTTAGCCACATCGCCAGTGTGGCTCGCCGCGGTGACCCCCTACTTCCCAGATATACTAGGAATGGTTACTATCGATCGGGAAGCTTCCCACCGGCGGGCTCACAGTGCCTCAGACATCAACCAAGCGCCAGTGGACGCGGGACTTCCCCCGGTCGCCTCGACGGAAAGGCCCAAGCCGTGGAAGTCGCGAAAATCCACGGGCTCCGAGAGCAATACGGAGCCGTACCCCTGGGCGTCCACGCTGAACACGCCAGCGCCGCGGCGCTCGGCACCGCGGATCAGCCAGACCTGGTACTGAGGCGCGGCGTCCCAGCCGAGGCAGGTCAGTGACGGCCACCACTCCTTCGCGGTCCTTCCATGTCCAAGACGACCGCGCCATAGGCGCCGCGTGCATCGCAGTGACCCAGGAGGGAGGCGGTTAGCAGCGGGGTTGCGCCGGCCGGGCCGGGATACCGTATGACGCCGGTCCACTGGAGAACATTTCCCCTGACAAGCGCGGACACCAACACGGTGGCCATGGCCAACAGCGCCCGGCGCCGGGCCCGGGAGGTTCGCGTGGTCTTCAGGCCGCGCAGGATCCTCAGCTCAAGGCCCGCGGGCGGTTCGGCCGCGGGCGCGGCGGCTGCGAGGAGGTCGAAGACCACGCCGTAGCCCTCCAGCTCGGCGCGGCACGCCGCGCAACGCGCCAAGTGCGCTCTGGCAGCGCCCTCGTTCTCAAAATCGAGGCATCCCAGCGCGTGGCCGGCTAAGAGGTCGCGGATGGGAGGGGCCCCGTGAGGAAGGGCCCCATATTTTGCCTCTGCACAACCTCGCTGTAATGGCTGGGTCTGTTATTGCCAAACCCCGAAGAGATAGAGGTTTGAATTGATTTCGAATGTGGCTCCTGGGGCATAGAACGTGCCACCGTTTCCACCATCTAGATTGTTGGCCACCGTTTGCATGGTGTTCCATCCCTTGAAAGTGAATCCCGCCCAACTGAGCGGAGGAACGCCAACATTCCCAAGGACCGTGACCGTGGCACCGGCGGCATACGAGTTGCTGTCGACCGGAGTGCTGCCGGATGTGTTTACCGTGAAGTCAAAGTAGGTCACCGTATAGGGCGGACCTCCGGGCGGAGGACTCGGGATACTAGTTTTGCCATTGGCCCCCGAACTTGTAGTGTAATTCATCGGATTTGAGCAAGATAAAACCAAAAGCCCGATGAATAGAATTGCCAAGAATCCTAACAGAGGTGGCCCTTCTCCCTCAATTTCCTGTAGTTTCATGTCTTACCCCCTTCTGTGCATACGGTGGAGGTGATTCCCCAGATCCTCCGGGTCTCCATCAACTCCACGGTGAACTCCATCAACCTTCTCTGGGCGGCGTGGCTGAATCGGCCCCCGAAGTCGCTTCGAGGGCCCGACTCACCCTAGGATTTCTTGTTCACGAACTCCTCAATCCTCTCGAGGAGTTCGCCAGCATTTTTGTTGTGACCCTTTTCGAGAATGATGTACTGCTGGACTGCGGACGCCAGATTTCCCTCTTGCAGATAGGCCTCCCCATAGTATTCGCGGGCTTCGGGGAAGTTCGGTTTCAGCTTCAGGGCCGTCTCGTAGTAGACGAATGCCCCGTTCACGTTTCCCATCTTCCGCGCGCAGAACCCGAGCATGTTGTAGGCTTCCGCGTAATCGCTTTTCAGCGAGATGGCTTTCTGAAAATCGGTGACTGCTTCTTCGTACTTGCCAGCGTTCGCGGCAGAATAGCCGAGGCTGTACCAGTCAGAAGCGCTGCTCGGGCTTCTCGTCATGCTGGTCGCGCCGCCGCTTGAACCGCCGCTGCTTCCGCCGCTCGTGCCCGCCGCGAAAACTGTGCCGGCGGCCAGAAGCGCAAATGCGAAGAAAATGTTTCGTTTCATTCAATGACCCCTGACCCGACATACGCGGATAGTAAGGGTTTGGATGGGTTTCACAGGAAAGGACGCGAGGCCTTACGCGGAAAAGGTAAGCCCTTCGCTTCGTGGAGCAGGTGAGCTTCCAAAGAGTCCTGATTCCACAGTGAGCCCGGGGGCGAATGGGGTGGCGAATACCGTGCCGGACTCCCTGCCGGCAATGATCAGGAGAAAAACGAGCTTCCTGGGGGAGAAGATGCGAAGAGATATTTGTTGCATTCAACCTTCGAGATTGTCGCGTTTGCGCTTTTGCACCTCACACGACGGGACGCACCCTGGGTAGATTCCTGCCGCGAGGACAAGAACACAGATGACGGTGCTGGACAGCCTGGTATTTTCGGAAGTTCTTCGATGGAAGAACGGGGAACTCTGGTTGTGCGATTTCCAGGTGTGGGTCCGGGGCGCTTCGGGCCAGGTCCTTGCTTCCGGCAGGGATGGAGAGGAATGTGCAGTTGAATGGTGGCCGAAATTGGAAGTCATGAGTGACCAGCAGCGAACGACCTCCTACAGCTGCTCTGCTCTCTGTAGGATCTCTTGCGCAAGTTCGCGCCTGGCCCGTCTCCGCACGCGCCTAAGAATGCGACCAAAACCAGCACGGTCTCATGCGCCGGGTTCGATCAACATCGAGGGAATGCTTTTGAAATGCCCATCGAGGGTGACCAACCGGCTCCCTGTTTCCAACGCGGTCGCGGCAATCCAAATGTCGTTGGTGGGAAGCGGGGTGCCTTGTTTCCTCAAGACCTTGACCAGAGCACCGTAGTGTTGGGCAATCTCATCAGAAACCGCACAGATCACGACTCCCGGCTTGTCCAAAAACATGCGAAGCTCCCGAGAGTTGCGGTGCTGCAGCGCCCCGAGCCCGAAACCCGCGTACAGCTCTCCCAGCACCACCGTGGAAACCAGCACCTCATCCGCCGCTTCCAAGAGTTCGGCGATCGCCTTCTCCCCCCTTTTAAACGCGCTGTAAGCGTTCGTGTCTATGCAGACCTTCATGCCCAGACGTCCTCATCAATGGTCTCAAAAGCCGCAATTGCCCGCTCAAACTCGGCTGCCTGCTCAGGCGTCCAGGTGCCTCCCAGGTCCGACAGATCACGTTTTTTTGTTCCGGTTGCAGGCACTCCAAGAGCATCTGACAGCAGACCAGTGATAGTGCGATTAAGACTCTGCTTGCTCTTCTTTGCACGAGCTCTCAACTCCCTCTCCAGGGCCTGCGGGATGTTACGAAGCGTTATCTGACTCATTCCATGCCTCCATGCATGCACGTCGCGAGTCAAAATTACCCCTACTAAAACAGAAACTCAAGGGGGCGATTTCCGGGTGTGGGTCCTGGGCGCTCCGGGCCAGGTCCTTGCTTCCGGCAGGGATGGAGAGGCTCAGACAATCATCGACCAGTGCCCGGTGGCCCGGCAAACGGTGCTGCGATGACCGCCCTGATGCACCCGGGCGCTGCCTGCCCTTTCGGAACGAGAATGGAAACGTGCTTCCTGGCGGAGAAGATGCGGAGAGATATTTGTCGCATTCAACCTTCGAGATTGTCGCTTTTGCACCTCACACGACGTGGCGCACCCTGAGTAGATTCGTGCCATGAAGACAAGAACACAGAGGCCGGTGCTGGACGGTCTGGTATTTCCGGAAGTTCCCCGATGGAAGAACGGGGAGCTCTGGTTGTGCGATTTCCAGGTGTGGGTCCCGGGCGCTTCGGGCCAAGTCCTTGCCGTCGGCAGGGATGGCGCAGCTCGAACGATCATCGACCAGGTGCCGGGAGGCCCGGCAAACGGCCTGGCGTGGCTGCCTGATGGCAGGCTCCTGATAACCACGGGCAAAGCGCCTGCGGTGCTCGCCCTGGGAGCCCCCGGATCTGCAGGTGCACAGCGAGGTGCTCCTCGTGCAGCCCAACGGGCGGGGCGCCGAGGTCGCCGACACCACCATGCGGTTTCCCAACGGCTTCATGATTACACCCGACGGCGGGACTTTGATCGTCGCGGAGAGCACGGGCCATTGCCTCAGCTCTTTTTCGATCGACGATGACGGCTCGTTGCACGGCAAGCGGGTGTGGGCGGCGCTACCCGACATGGTGCCCGACGGCCCGTGCCTGGACCAAGAAGGATGCGTCTGGGTCGCGGACGCAATCGGCAAGGCGTGCGTGCGCGTGGCGGAGGGCGGGACGATCGTGGATCGCATCGAAACGGAGCAGGACGCTTTTGCCTGCACGCTCGGGGGCGATAACGGAAGGAGGCTTTACATCGCCACTAGCGTCAACCCGTTCACCGGCGCGCGGCCCAGCGGTCGGCCGGGAAAGGTCATCGCGGTGGACCTGTGAGCGAGCGAAACGGCTACCCGTCCAGGGTCCCTTGCTGGGTGGACACGCTGCAGGCGGACCCTTGGTCTGCCATGCGGTTCTACGAGTTCAGCGGTAGTACGGTGCGTGAACGCTCTGTCGCTGAGCGACCAGCCTCTGTTTTGTCAACGCCCGCAGCTGGAGTACGAGGGAGTACCCCAAGTGCTGCGGAGGCATCGACCACAATCATCGACTGTCGCGTTCCGCCCGAACCGCACGCGCTGGCGATACGGCGGGCTTGGCCGAAGAGCGGCGCTCAAGTCGAGCGCGTAGCTCTTCAAGGGTCGGCCGCTCCGCCACTTGCCGAACTTCTTTCAGCAGGTAATCGGAGAGAGACATTCCGGCCGCTGCTGACCGCGCCTTGAGCTGCCGCTCCAACTTTTCGGGTATGTTCCTGATCTGGATCATTCGCGAGATGCTTTAACATAGTATTCCCGATTAGCCGGCCTTTTCTATGCTGTTTTGCACTACATCGATGCCTGTGTTGCGCGATGCGGCAGGAGAGCCTCGTGCATGTCGCTGCTGGTCTGCGACAGTTCCTCGATCAAGGCTGCGGGTGCAGGTTCGCAGCCGATCGGCAGTGGGGAATCTCCGTGCCCTCACTTCCAGATCGTAAAGTCAGGAAGGTATATTTTCGCGCCGCCGGACATGGCGGATCCGTGAGAGAGAATGCCGGAGCACGTAATGTTCGCTGCCTGCCGCGCGTTGGGGTAGGGCTCCCTGTCCTGCGCGATCGAGGAAAGAAACTCATGAACAAGATGCGGATGGGAGCCACCGTGTCCCCCTCCCTGCACGAAAGAGCGGTGCGCGTGATCCTTGCCGTCGTAGACGCCGCCAGTTGTAAACGCTTGAATCTCAGGAGGCAGCAGGCGGGCATAATCTGGAACTTCGACTCTTTCGGGAGTTTCGCCGGTATGGATCACGTGGCGTTCGCCTTGCACCTGGGTCCACTCGAACGTCTTCTTGGAACCATACACGTCGAAGCTCTCACGATACTGTCGTGCCGTATTGAAAAGCGAGCGGGTAACCTCCGCGCATACGTCGGTATCCTTGAACTGGATATGGGCGCTTTCGATCGCGAAGGGAGACCCGTAGTTGGGCACCATCTCCGGAGCAACTCTGCCTGAGCCAACGCACTGGACCCACTCTGCCTGGTCTTTCCTCAGCGCCAACGTAGGCGAGACTGCGTGCGTGGCGTTGTACATGGGGGGGAAGCCCTCCCAGTACGAAGGCCAGCCGGCCATTTCCTGCTGGTGCGAGGATCGATAGAATTGGATACGGCCAAGTTCGCCCTTTTCGTAGAGCTCATTGACATAAAGGAACTCACGGCTATAGACGACCGTTTCCATCATCATGTACTTCTTGCCAGACTTGCGAGCTGTCTCAACGATTTTCTTGCAGTCCTCCACGGAAAGGGCCATTGGTATCGTGCAGGCGACATGCTTGCCGGCCTCGAGGCCGGCGATCACGTGCTCTGCGTGAAGGTAGGGCGGCGTGTTGATGTGAACGGCGTCAATCTCCGAATCCTTCAGCATCGCATCGTAGTCGGTGTAGCGATTGCGAATCTCGAATGCATCACCGACCTTGTTCAAATGATCCTGAGTGCGCTGGCAGATTGCCCTCATTTCGGCCCGGGGGTGCGCCTTGTAAATCGGGATGAACTCTGCGCCGAACTCAAGACCAACAATCGCCACTCTGATCTTGGCGTTTTGCTTCATGATTGACCCCCTCTTACCGTAACCATCCTAAGCGGCAAAGGGAACGGAATCTTGTCCGAA
>Ga0326727_10025058_pt1 | contig 11222 bp, 5 predicted proteins | sample MB2enrmetagenome_FD_207643 | JGI IMG/M metagenome (GOLD analysis project Ga0326727, IMG submission 207643) | Lab enriched peat soil microbial communities from McLean, Ithaca, NY, United States - MB29MY | ecosystem: Environmental > Terrestrial > Soil > Wetlands > Peat | place: USA: New York... | reverse complement strand
ATAACTGGGCACGACCGTGGACTCATAGGGATTTTCGTCCAGAGTGTGCGACCAGGTATAGTTCGCCATCATCGAGAAACCGTGCTCATAGCGATGGTTCAACTGAACGGCCAGCGCGTTGTAGCTGGAATTGACGTTGCTCCTGACGTCCAGAATCTCGTAATAAGCTGGATTCGGCCGGGTGCCCGTGGCAGAGCCCAGAGGCTGCAGGAAGACCTTTGTCGAGTAGCTTGCTGAAGTGTTCAACGGAGGGCTGAACCCCCCATGCGGCAATGTGATGTAAGCGCCTGTCTGCGGAGGCTGTGGATAGTTGGAGTAGCTGGACGCAGCTTCCGAGGTGGGGCTGATCGGATAAGTGGTCACGCTGCCAGATGACGATGCAGTGGCTATGGTAAATGGAACAATTGCTGTCGCTGCCGGGTTGAAGTTGGTATCGATCGCGCTGGGAAGCTCGCGGCCAAACGATCCCATATAGGTAATTCCAAGCGTTGTGCTGCGTCCGACATTCTGTTCCAGCGCGATATCGGCCTCATGCACCTGGGGATTTTGCATGCGAGGATCGAGATACGCCACCGTGGAGGTCGCCAGGCTGCTCGCCCCGGGTTTTCCATAACAGGCATCGATAGCCGCCGCGGAACCGCCAAGGTTTGGCCACACCGGTCCGCATCCGAGCGCGCTGGTGCTGGTCGGATGCAGGTTGGAGATGCTGATTTGCGCATTCGGCGATCCGGATTCTTCATAGGTCTGAAGAATATTCGAGTTGATGATGCGCCCGTAGTACATTCCGTACCCGCCGCGCAGTATGGTTTTGCCATCGCCGTAGACATTCCAGTTGAAGCCTATGCGAGGAGCGATGTTGTTGCGATCGTCCGGGCGATCGGCGGTCTGCGGAAGGGCTGTAGCAGCTACCCCAATGTTCAGGGCTGAGGCCAGCGCGGGGTTGCCGGTGTTCACAAACGGATTGGGTGGAACATATTCATACTCGTAGCGCACGCCAAGCGTCAGGCTCAGGTTTGGCAGGATTCGCCAATCGTCAGTCGCGTAACCCGCGTACTCGCGCGTCGCAATCTCTCCGGCAGGATTGCCGAACTCCTCGGAGAAGCTGTAATACTGCTGATAATAGCCTGTGCCGCCGCCCGATCCGCCGGTGGTGGTAGCTACCGCTCCGCCCACGCCGGTGGTGGCGTTCAGGTAGTCGGCTATAAAGCTGTAGCCGTAGTCGTAGCTGTAGCTTCCATTGCCGTTGTAGAGATTGTTGACGTAGTCGGAGACCTTGTTGAACTCCAGCCCGGCCTTCGCTACATGCTGGCCGTGGCTCCAAGTGATGCCATCCAACAGTTGCAACCGGCGTTCGTCGGGGTCCGCCAGCCGGGGCATGTCCGGATTGCTGCCCGCGTAGAACCCAGAGTTAAGGTAGTAGCCGATCTGCGTGCCCGCCGACGCCCCATACGCGTTGTGCGACATGGGGATCTCGTTGGGTAGGGGGGGATTCTGGTAGGTGTACTCGAAGTCCCGGCCGTACTGCACCAAAGCGTCATTGACAAGCGAGGTCGACAGCACCGAACTGAGTCGCGCAATGCCAAAATCTTCCTTGACATAGTCGCTTCCCCACCCGGACCTTCCCTCGATCTCGGTGCTCGGCTGATACAAGCCGTTGGGGGCCGAGTAGCGCATCCGGTTGTACGTCAGGGAGAGGCGTTCACGGTCATTGATCTGGTAGTCCAGCTTAGGCATGTTGATCACCTGATCGCCGGTGCGTGGAACCGTCCCCAGGAATGAGTTGACGATGCCCAGTCCCTGCGTATAGTACGCGGAGCCGGCCTGGAAAGACACGCCGTACAAAGCAGCAATCTCGCAGGCGTTGTAATCGCCTTCCGTCGAAAGTGTGAGCGAGGTCGAGGTGAATGCGGTGGTGGTACAGGTCTCGCCCGCGGGCAGGATCGTGTTCGACGAAGCAAACAGATCGTTCGGGTCTTTCGGGGCGGCGGTGCCGGGAAAGTTCCGCCGCGATTGATCGTAGGCGTAAAACCAGAAGAGCTTGTCTCGAATGAGCGCTCCGCCGGCGCCGAATCCCCATTGTTTGCGCCAGTCTTTCGGCTTATAGGGAACGCTGTTGTAGCCGCCCTGTCCGTTGGCGACATTCAGCAGAGTGTAGGGGTTGACCGCGCCGCCAAGATCGTTGTCGCGGTCGTAAAAGAAGAGCTCGCCATGCAGTGTGTTGGTGCCGCTCTTGGTCACCGTGTTGATGACGCCGCCGGCCGAGCGCCCGTACTGAGCCGAGTAGTTTGAGGTGTTGACCTGAAACTCCTGAATCGCCGCCTGGGTGGTCGCGTAGGAGAGCCGTGTGCGGCCTCGTGCCTCGGAGAAGTAGGCCTGGTTGTCGTCGGCCCCATCCACCGTGGTGTTGTTCAACAGATAGCTGATGCCGCGGAAGCTTAACAAGCCGTATCCGTCGGAGTTGGAGACAACGCCCGGAGTCAGCAGTGCAAAGTCCGACCAGCGGCGGCCGTTGATAGGCAGGTTGTCGATCGCACTCTGATCGAGCGTGGTGGAGATATCGTTCGATTCCGTGTGCAGCAGGGGGTTGTCCGCCGTGACCTCAATCTTATCGGTCACCGAGCCTACTTTGAGATGGGGAGAGACCGTGGAAAGGCTGCCGACGGTAACGATGATCGAGTTTTCCAGATAGCTCTCGAATCCGTCGGACGTAAAGGTCGCGCTGTAGTTGCCCGGTTCAAGATCTGGGACGAGGTACTCGCCCGAGGCATTGCTCTTGACATCACGCGTGAAGCCGGTGTCGATGCCCTTCACCGTGATCGTAGTGTTGGGCAGAAGAGCGCCGCCGCTGTCGCTGACAACCCCGCCGATGGCGCCCGTGGTCGACGACTGCGCAAATGCCGTACTCCGCGCCGCGGTGGCGAGGGTGAAGATCGTCAACAGAGCGGCGATCAGTGAGGACTGCGCGATATGTGCGAACTTGCCTGAATTGCGAAAGATGGAAAGCATCCCTTGAATCTCCTGACCTAGAGACGTGCCTGAGAAAATGAAACGCCAGGCAGTACATCGACAATTGCAGGCGAGTGGGCTGTTCGTTCCGGCCCCTCGCCCAGGCGAGCTAGTTGACCGTGAGCGGTAATGCGATGGTGGTTATCGTTCCTGCGGAGCCGGTCGCGGTGACCGTGACGCTGTAAGTCCCGGCTGGTGTGGATGCTGTGGCCCTGACCGAATTCTCACAGGCGACTGTTCCCCAGGCAGCCAGAAGCAACGCCAGCGCCATCCATAACTGACCAAAACGCAGCGCTGCGCGACGGCGGCGCAGTCCGATCAGCAGCGCCAGGCCAACGCCCACCAGCATGCTAAGAGCGCCCCATGGACCATGGCCACCCATGCCGATCGAGCTTTGCAGTATCGTGGCCGATTGCTGGGTGAGAATACTGAGTGCAACCGTGGAGGTGGTGGAACAGCCGTTCGCAGTAATCGCAGTCGTGCTGAACGAGCAGGTTGAATAGGCTGGCAGTCCCGAACAGGCAAAGGCGATGGAACCGTTATATATGCTCGCAATATTGAAGCTGTAGAGGGCCGTCTGACCCGGCGCCACCACGCTCTGCTGGGAGCTCAACGCCGAGGTTGTAAATGTGGGGCCCGATGAGGTGACCGATGCCGCCGTGGCTGAGGTCGAGGTCTTGAAGTAGCTGTCCCCGCTGTACGTCGCCGTAATGGCGTAGGTCCCGGCGGTCGCGAAGGTGTAGCTCATCGTGGCCACGCTGTTGCTGACGTTGGCGGGCGTGCCAATCTGCGTTCCGTTGGCGAAGAAAGTGACCGTGCCGGTTGGGCTTCCAGAACTGCCCACCGTCGCGGTCAGAGTTACCGGTGTGGTGTTGGTGAAGGTCGTGGTTCCAGCACATACGGCCGGGCTGGCGGAGACGGCGGTCCGCGTTTTCGGACTCGCAACATAATCGCCTGAGAGCGGGAACGTGGCGGTTGCTCCCAGCGTGGACATCACCTGCAGCGTTCCGGTGAAGGGGCCGAGCGCCGCAGGTGTTGCCGTTACCGGCAACAGACAGTCAGTCGTCAGGTCGCTATTCGCTGTGCAGGAGGGGCTGCCCAGCGAGAAGTTTGTTGCTCCGGAGGTCAGTGAGTAAGCCGGGGAGGCGGGCGAATCGCCCTTGGCAAAGTGAATATCGACAATCTGCGTCGGCTGGTTCGCGCCCACCGGTCCGAACTGTGTTCCAGAGGCAACTTCTCGGACCAGATTGGTGACTGTGTCGCCAACAAAGAGGTCGGAGTACGCGTCCACCGTGACGCCGAATACGCCCGTGGATGCGTATGTAGTGCCGCTCTTGCCGAAGGTGGCCTGGGTCGCCGGACAACTGTCGCCATAAGTGTCCGTGGAAGCGCTGCATGTGCTGGTAGCTCCGCCTGCAACGACATACATGGACTGCGTCGCGCCGTCGATGCGCCAGATAACGCCATTCAAAGCGTCCGTGACGTAGACGTTGCTATTGGAGTCGGCCACGACACCCCAGTCGGTGCCGGTGGCGAAGCTTCCGGCTTGCGCACGTTGCAGAACTTTACCCCCTGTCGAGACCTCCGTCCCGGAATAGATGCTTATGATTCCTGCAGGGGTCACCTTGCCCACGCTGTTGAGAAACTCATTGGCGAAGTAGACGTTGCCGGAGGGGTCGAAGGTCACGGCGTAGGGGGCATCCGTCTCAGAGGCGTTGGCGGCTGCGCCCGGGGTAAAGGTTCCGTAGTTGCACCCGTTGGGCGAGGCAGGCGAGTTGGGACACGTCGTCCCGCCTGCCGTGGGGGAGCCAATGATCTTGGCTACGGTGCCGGGTGGAATGCTGATGCCGGTCACCGTAGTTGTTGTGGCACTCGTGTTCACCACCACAACAGCATTTTTGGCTTCATCCGCGATATACAGATTGCCGCTACTGTCGAAGGCCAGGCCGAAGGGAGCATCGAGATAGCCTCCGGTCGCTGCTACGATGTTGCCCGAGCCGTTGTTGGAGGTGTAGCCGAAGGTCCCGGCAGGGCTTCCATCCACCATCGAGATGACGCCGGTTGTCGTGATGAAGCCGTTGGTTGCGGCGATCTTGCGAACCGTGGAGTAGCCATAGTCGCCAAAGTAGAGATCGCCCGCGGGCGAGAAGACCAACCCGGTCGGATGCGAGAGGTGCACCGCTGTCCCAAGGCAGCCGTCGCCCCTGGCGTCGGTCGAGGTGTACGCTCCGCAGGTTGTGCCCAACGCTGGCGACGTGGTGGCACCGCCGGCAACCGCCGTCACAATTCCCGTAACAGCGTCCACTCGGCGGACAAGGCCGTTGGCGTAGTCGGTGAAGAAGATGTTGCCGTTGGCGTCGGCCGTTGCGTAGCGCGGCCCTGCAAGCAGAATCTCGGTCGCCAGGCATCCATCTCCGTAGGCATCCGTCGACGTGAAGCCGGAGGATGGACAGGTCGTGCCATTTCCGGGGTTCGATGCCGCGCCGCCCGCAACCAGCTTGACGGTATACGGAAGCAGTTGCGGAGCAGTCTGAGCGGACATGTTGCAACAAATGCCCGCCATCGCTACAAATGCCAGCGGTAGCGGTAACAGCGAACGGCAATTGGTAAAACGGGAGAGACGGCTGGTTATGGACACGGAGATGAGCTCCTTGGCATGACAGTGATTCTGGCGACGCACTTGCTCAGGATGTGCTCGCGGCAATAATGAGTTTAGCGATACGGAATCGGTGTGGATATATCCCACCGTTGCCCGATCGTGAAGATCCACTCGAGATGCTTGAATAGGAATACATTACCATCCCACCACACAGAGGGCGATCAATAGACTGTGAATAACTTGCTCCGTCAATTGCGCGCGTGCATGCAAAACTCCATGATTTGCATGGTAGTTGACCTCTCGGATCGCTCCACGGAATACCCGCGCATGCGCGGAACTGATCGGCCGGCAGGACGTGGATTGTATCCCTAGGTTCCTGGGATGGAACGACGCGGCCTGCCACGCGGCAGTGCGTGAAAGGTGGGCCGTCAGAGTGTCCACAGATCGAAAGCCATCCGCGGATTGGTGCCGAGGATCCTTTACAGAAAGGGTCTTTAGCGCTTGATTTGCCCTGCATGGAGGGCATAGGGAGGTGATTCCTGTGCTTTACTGGATGCAATAATTTCTGTGGTGCGCCCGGAGAGATTCGAACTCCCGACCCTTTGGTTCGAAGCCAAATGCTCTATCCAACTGAGCTACGGGCGCACGCTGTGGTGAGGTCTATCCACAACTGATCTTACTGCGCCAATCGTCCTGCGGCTAGCCGCCGGGAGGAAGAGCGGCTTCATGGCCGCTGCTCTCACCGGAGAGTGGCGCTATGTGGTTTCTCCTGTGGAAAACCACGCCTGCGTTCTTTGTACATGGAAACTCTTCTGAAGAAACCGATCTATCTCCGGGCCGCACCCGCAGTCTCTTCCGGATGCGCAACGCCGGCAACAGAACCCAGGATGTCGAGGCCGGCGCGGCGCAGCAGTTGATGGATGACGGCGCCGTTCAGCCGGCTGGCGTCGTACTCCACGCGCACGGTCTTGTCGGCTTCGCGCACCTCCACCAGGCGCACACCGTAGACGTCCCTGACCTTCGAGAGCGCGAGCATCGCCTGCTCGCTGGGAGCAGAGCCGTAGCGGTAGAGAACATCGAGCTGTGTCATGCGTTGATTCTAGAGCATCCACACTGTTCTTGGGATGCCGGAAAGATCCTGCAATGTGGTTTCTTTGAGAGAAATTCGCGCAGGCTTTGTTGTTTCGCTCGCCGTGGATATGGAAATGATCAAGCCTCCGCCGCAACATTCCCGGACAGCGATCCACCAGCGCCGGTCAGCAAAGACTGCCGCGCATATGGTTACAATGGAGGCATGAATAATGTCCAAGAAGCGAGCGCTGCAACCGATCAGGCCCCCGCGGATGTGACTGCGCCTTCCAGGTTCACACGCAACAATCCCTACAATTCCACCGTTGTGATCAACCGCGTTCTGAACGGCGCTAGCTGCGATAAAGAGACGAGGCACATTGCATTGTCGCTGGAAGCGGGTATGACCTATACGCCGGGCGACTCGGTCGGGGTGCTTCCGGGTTACCGCACAGAGGCTGTGGCGGAGGTGCTCGCGGCGCTTGGGTTTTCGGGCGAAGAGCGGGTGCTGAATCATTATAAGGAGGAGATCAGCCTCGAGCAGGCGTTGCGCAGTTGGCTCACCATCGGCAAGCTATCGCGCGGCACGGTGGGGCAGTATGCCAAGCTGGCCGGCGCGGCGAACGTGGGCAGGCTCGGATACGAGGCGCTCAAACAGTTGTGCGGGCCGGAGAACAAGGCGCGTGCCGAGGAGTACTGCTGGGGCCGTGAGTTCATCGACCTCATTACAGACTTTCCCGGTGCGGTGACGAACCCGCAGGAGCTGTTCAACGTGTTGCCCCGGCTGGCTGCGCGTTTGTATTCCATTGCGTCCAGCCAGCTTGTGCATCCCGATACCGCGGAGACGACAGTGCGCGTTGTGCGCTACAACACGTTTGGCCGCAGCAGGCAGGGAGTGGCCAGTGGACAGTTGGGCGAACGCTCGGATGTGGGAGCGACTCTTCCGATCTTCCTCCATTCAAACCAGAACTTTCGTCTGCCCCAGGACGGCTCGGCCCCGGTGATTATGGTTGGACCGGGAACGGGGGTCGCACCCTTTCGCGCTTTCCTAGAGCAGCGGCAAGCGAAAGGGGAGCGCGGTAAGAACTGGCTCTTCTTCGGCGACCAGCACTATGCGACGGACTTTCTCTACCAGGAGCAGTGGGCCGAGATGCTGGCCCAAGGCACGCTGACCCGGCTGGATACTGCCTTCTCGCGCGACCAGGCCCATAAGATCTACGTGCAGGACCGCATAAGGGAAAACGCTGCCGAGCTGTATGCCTGGCTGGAGAGCGGAGCGTACTTCTATGTCTGCGGCGATGCGGTCAACATGGCCAAGGCGGTGGAACTGGAGTTGCTAAACGCGATTGCAAAGGGATCGAACTGCAGCCCCGAGCGCGCGACCGAATATCTTGCCGCGATGAAGCAACAGAAACGCTATCAGAGGGACATCTATTAGGCGCTTGTCTGTATCAGTGCCTGCCTTGAAGGGGCGCTACTCCACTCCTGCCGTAAGTGACTGGCGATCACTGGGTTTGGCATTCAAGGGAAGTCCGAACACTGGTTCACGCGTCGCGCTAGACGCGGAAGTTGTCCGGCCTCCAGTTGACGATGGCTTCCTTGATCTGCTTCCGGGAGAGGTTCTCCTTGAGGGTGCGGGCGACCAGAGCCGGCAGTTCGCCGTCGGAGGCGAAGCGCAGGCCGATAAGCTGGTCTTCCGTCAGCGCATGGCTGGCGGCAAGATCGTCCGCCGGAAGCAATGCCGCAAGCCGCAGCCGCTCTTCCAGCCGGATGATGCGGTCCTGCACCTGCAGCGCGTACATGCGGGACTTCATGATGGCCATGAATAACACGATCGATACGAGGATCATCCAGCCAAATACAACGTGATGATTGTTTTCCAGGTGCCAGTCATGGACCAGTTTGTAGGCGGCAAAGACGATATTGAGCATCAGAATCGGCATCATGAAAAAATGCCATGCGGGGTCCCAGCGTACGTGGTTCTTGTAATTTTGTGCGACGGACATCGGTCAGGTCCTTTCTGTCTTCCAGAATTCGCAAATTCGCGGTGCATTGGCCGGACAGCCAACGGTAGAAGCTACGGACAAGGTGATGATACACATGCAGTTGATTATGCGCTGCATACTTTTTCTAAGGTACTCTCGAAGACATGGCAAAAGACGGGAAAAATGATGGCGGGAAGGCCTTGATTCCGGGTACGGATGAAGGCATGGGATTTCTCGGGACGAAGCCTGCAAATGCGGCAGGTGCCCGACGGATCGGGGTGCATCTGAGCACCACCGGCGGAAGCTGGACGGCGGTCGATCGCGCGGTCGAGATTGGCGCCAACACCTTCCAGATATTCTCCTCCAGCCCGCGCATGTGGCGCGCCTCGGCGGTCAAACCCGCCGACGCGAAGAAGATGCGCGAGCTGCGTGCCGAGTACGCAGTTGGCCCTGTTGCCATCCACGCCAGCTATCTCATCAACGTCTGCAGCCAGACCGAGACCGTGCGCACCAACTCGGTCGCGGCCTTTCGCGGCGAGGTCGAGCGCGCCCTGGCGCTCCATGCCGAGTTCCTTGTCCTGCATCCCGGAAGCTGGAAGGGACTGACCCGCGAGGAGGGCCTGCGCCTGGCAGCCGAATCCATCGAGAGCGCTGTTGCCGCCATCGACTTCACCGGCTCCAACTTCCATATCCTCATCGAGAACACGGCAGGCGCGGAGTTCTCTCTTGGCGGCAAGTTGGAGCAGGTCGCCGAGTTGGTGCAGCGCCTGCGCTCCCACGCGCCCGTCGCCGTCTGCCTCGACACCTGCCATCTCCACGTCGCCGGCTACGACATCGTCTCCGATGCGGGCTATGCAGACACCATCCAGCAAGTCGGCGCAACCATCGGCATCGACACCGTGAAAGTCTGGCACTGCAACGACGCCAAGGCTGCCTTCGGCTCCAAGCTCGACCGCCACCAGCACATTGGCGAAGGCACCATCGGCGCGGCGCCCTTCCGCCGCCTTCTGCACGACGCGTGCTTCGCCCACTGCGCCTTCATCGCAGAAACTCCCGTCGACGCCCCCGGCGACGAGGCCCGCAACGTCGCCCTCCTCAAAGCGCTGGCGGCTGATTGAGGCTACTGGCTGCGCAGTAACCGTCTAAGAAACTTGTTTCCCTGTAGTTATCGGTTCAGGTGTATCCTTGTTGCGTCTTCTGGGGCGAGCCTATGTTGCTGCGCAATCTGGTTCGGGTTGGGATGGGCTTAGGGCTGATGACGGGGCCGGCGATGGGGCAGAGTGCGCCAAGCGATATGCTGATTCCGCCTGCGTTGTATGCCGTGGTTGGTGCGCCGTTTACTGCCACTGTGGAGTGGACCAGCACGGAAACCAAGGCCGATGGAACCAAGGTATTTCACCGGCGAGTGAGCCGGATCATGCGCGATTCCGCGGGGCGTCAGCGCTTCGAGGACGGCCAGGACGAGGCTGACCCGCAAGCCGCTGCGGTTCCCACGGTGCGCCTCTACGACCCGACGACTCGCCTGTTCGCCAGCCTGGATGCTACGACGGGTGTAGCCAGAATTTCTACCATGGGGGCGACCTCGGCGGCCCCGCTCGCGGTGCCAGCTTCGGGGAATAATAGAGCGCCCGCGAATGACCCGGCAGATCTTCAGCAGCCCAAGAGCCAGTCGAGCGAAGGCGTGACCAGAGAACCTCTGCAGCCGCGCGAGATTGTGGGCCTTCATGCCGAAGGAGTACGCACCACAACCACCATCCCCGCCGGAAAAGATGGAAGCCCCGCGGTCACCGTGGTCGACGATGTGTGGGAATCGCCGCTGTGGCGCATGCAGTTGTTGCACATCCACGACGATCCGAGGACGGGACACAGCGAGGCCCAGGTGACGGAGTTGGTGCGCGCAGAGCCGAACGAGGCTCTTTTCCATCCGCCAAACGGATACGCCCAGGACAACTGGGAAATTGAGAACCACTTTAGCGTTGTGCTGCCCAAGCCTTCGCCCCTGCCACATTCGATCATCGACGACAATCTGGCGACTGCCACCGACCGGGTGATTGCCGCCGCCACGGCGCACAACGAGAATCTTTTTGAGCCGTACCACGAGCGGTACGAGCTGACCATGACCGACTACAAAGGGCAGAAGCATCAGGGCACGATGGAGTCGTGGCTTAGTCCGGTTGGCTTTCGCTACGAGCTGCACACAGACACCTATAACGAAGTCCGTGTTACAAACTATGCCACCGGGCGGATGTGGGGGACGCAATCCGGTATCCCGCCGCTGCGGGTGCTGGAGTTTGACTGGGACAGGGTTGTGCCCACGCATGTGATGCGACCCATTCTGTATAGCGGCGCTACCATTCCAAGGCTGAAGGCAGAGACAGCAGCGGATGGGCAACAGACCTGTGCGGGCGCCGGCGTGACTGCGCAGATGTGTTTCGATTCGCTTACCGGATTCATTGTTTCAGGCACGATGAAATCGGAACACGTCGAATACGAGGGATGGAAGAAGGTTGACACCTGGAAGTATCGCGCAAGCACTCTGCGCATATACCAGGACAAGAACTTAC
>Ga0326727_10025057_pt1 | contig 11222 bp, 6 predicted proteins | sample MB2enrmetagenome_FD_207643 | JGI IMG/M metagenome (GOLD analysis project Ga0326727, IMG submission 207643) | Lab enriched peat soil microbial communities from McLean, Ithaca, NY, United States - MB29MY | ecosystem: Environmental > Terrestrial > Soil > Wetlands > Peat | place: USA: New York... | reverse complement strand
GAATTCTCGTCATTCTTCTTGTTTTGCTGGGCGGATTCTGGCTGGCGACGACCTATCTCCAGCCTTCGCATTCGATGGGCCACATCTTTCCGTTCGGCGGCGGAGGGTCGAAAGCGCCGCTCGACCTCACCGAGGCCCAGGCCGCGCCGAAGTACGACGCCGAAGAAGAGAACAACATCGCGATCTACAAGCGAGTGTTGCCCTCGGTGGTCAACATCACCTCGACGGCGCTGGTCTTCGACTTCTTCTATGGAGCCGTGCCGCAGCAGGGGCAGGGATCGGGCTTCATCCTCGACAAAGCCGGCCACATTCTGACCAACTTTCACGTGGTGGCGGGCGCCAACCGCGGCATTGAGGTACAACTGAGCGACAAGCGCAAGTTTGCGGCGCGCGTCATCGGCACCGACCGCACGCACGACCTGGCGCTTCTGCAAATCGATGCGCCCAACCTGCAGCCGGTCACGCTGGCCAACTCCTCCGATCTCAACGTGGGCCAGAAGGTCTACGCCATCGGCAATCCCTTCGGTCTGGCCGGAACCATGACGCGCGGCATCATCAGCGCCATCCGGCCCATCCGCAGCCAGAGCGGCGCGCCCATTGAAGACGCGATTCAGACCGACGCGGCCATCAATCCCGGCAACTCCGGCGGGCCGCTCTTGAATTCGAGCGGCGAGGTCGTCGGCATCAATACCATGATCGCCTCGAACGGCGCCGACCAGAGCTCGGGCATCGGCTTCGCCATCCCCATCAACACGGCCAAGGCCGTGCTGGCGGATCTGCTGAAGTACGGGCGCGTCAAGCGGCCCTCGCTGGGCATCCTCTCGTTTGCCATCGGTCCCGATCTCGCGTCGCAGATGGGTCTCGCCGCCGATTCGGGCGTCCTGATCCAGCACGTGCTTCCCGGCGGAGCCGCTGAACGGGCCGGACTGCGCGGCGGCAACGAGCAGGCCTACGTGGGCAACACGCCCATCATGCTGGGCGGCGACCTGATCGTCGCCATCGACGGCCAGAAGGTAGAAGACCCGCAGGACATCAACGCCATCATGGAGAAGCACCAGGCAGGCGACACCGTGAGCGTCACCATCGTGCGCGGCCAGCGCCGCATGACGATCAAAATGATGCTGGGCGAGGCGGGGGAAGGGAATACGTAATGTGTTCTCGGGCGATTGGGGAAGAAGAGAGATCGGGCCGCTTCAGAATTGAAGCGGCCCGATTGGTTTCAGCGTCGGAACAACTGACAACTGACCCCTGACACCTGAAACCTGATACCTGTTCTCAGAAGCCCGCGTTAGTCTCCGTCTGCTCTGCCTGCGCCACCTGCATCCGCGCCAGGGCATGGTCTACCAGCGCGCGAATCTGTCGCGCCGGATGACCGGCTGGGATCTTTGGCGTCCCACATAAAACGGTCAATCACAGCGAGGGCATTTACGTGGAAGGCGACATTAGGACTAACGGGATTAAGTCGGCGTTTTCGTTGCTCAACCGCGGGATCGTGGGATCGTGGAACAAAGTCTCGGCAAAACACCTTCCGGCCTACCTCGACGAAATGACATTTCGGTTCAACAATCGCCATAATCCCTTCCTCTTCCACGACACTCCGATGACACTTATTTCTGCCCCTGTGCTGGAGTATAGGAAATTGACGGAAACTGCAGCTCAGACAATCCGTTAAACGACCGCGTAATCCACAACACTTGCGGTTTATTCCAGTCAACCACGGGACAATTTCTGCAAGCGTAATAGCACGCAATTTTTACAGAATTATAGTGGGGAAAAGTGGGAAATCTGACCCTGAAATCCCAGCGTTCAGTCGATACATTCGGCACTAATTCTGAAAAGCCAATCGTCCTGTCAAAAGGTGTCTCGCTGGACGTAGCGAAACCTGGAGGAAGGGGAGATTCCCATGTGCATTCTTTACACTCCCGAATCCAGATATGCAAATCTTCTGCTGATGCGTCCCCCGCAACCATCGACCAAATAGAGAACTTGGCGATATTATCGTCCATGGGATCGATCTGCACCGATATCACGTCTTGCGGGGAATTTATCCTGGTGAGGCTGAACACAACCTTGGCATACTCAGTTCCAGCAGGAGCTTGTTGAACAACTTGCGAGATGCGACTTGGCTCGTCAGTCACCGCCCATTTTTCACCCATCTCGCGCAGCCGTTGATTCATCCAAGATGCCGGGGGCATTTTAGTACCATTAACAATCTCGGGATCGATAGGGTTTTGCAGCAATGCATACTCGTCACGAAGCGATGAAAGTAAGTGCTGCCTTCGCTCATTCTCGGACAAGTTTGTCGCTTTAGGTTTGAGATCCTCCTGAATATTCGTGACTGATTTCATTACAGTACCCATCAAGTTTGTCTGCTGTTCCTGGTTGAAGGCTTGGCTCTCCCGGTTAATCGCGTTGATGATGATTGCGGCGAATCCAAACACGGCAAAGAACACAACGATAGAGATGCGCGCCCACAGCATTCCTTCTAATTTGTCAAAATATCTTTTAGGCATAAGCCACGACAATCCGGCGAGCGCCAGCAGGACGAACGCTGTATCGGGAACAAGGTCGTAAATGATGTGCAATCCTCTCCCAATAACAGGGTGATTCTGAGTAAAAAGAAAGATCGGATGGCTCATGTAATTCAGCCATTTTGGAACGTTTCGATATAAGAATTTCGCAAAAACCGATAAAAGGAGAATGCAAAGCGACAACGAAACGAGCAAACGTAATCGCACCGGATGGGACCGAACTACGATCCGCCACCGTAAGGCACGAAGGCGAATCCGCCGTCTCGCGTTTGCCATCTCGATCATTTGGCCAGTATGCTTTCACCCCGCGCCGCCTTGTGTAAAGTGATTGACGAATCTACGACTACAAAAACAAAACGCATATTTACGCGATCATTTGCCTTGTGTGAAGTACATAATGCCGGAGCGATTGGGGAAGAAGGGAGATCGGGCCGCTTCAGAATTGAAGCGGCCCGATTGGTTTCAGCGTCGGAACAACTGACCCCTGACACCTGAAATCTGATACCTGTTCCTCAGAACCCGGCGTTCATCTCCATCTGCTCCGTGCGCGCCACTTGCATCCGTGCCACGGTCAGCGGCTCGTTGTAATGCGCGGCCACAATCTCCGCGGCGTGGGTGTGGTCGAGATAGGGGCGCAGCATGACGAGCTTGACGCCGGTGGCTGCGGACATCCTGGCCACGGCGGCTTTGCTTGAAATCGAAGCCACCAGCGCGAGAATCGTGTTTACGATGGTTGCCACGGCCTGAAGCACCGAGAGCGCATGGGCCTGGCTGGCCGGATCGACAATCTTCACCGCTTGCAATAGCGCCGCGCTCACCTGCTGCTGGAAGGTGACCACCTGCGCCTGCAGCGTTTGCAGTGCGCTGGCCGTGGGATTGGCCAGATAGGCCTTGGCCTGCGCCACCATCAGGTTCGAGGCTGCATCGAAGCCGATGGTCGCGGCGCTGAAGATCGGCGCGTCGGGCGGCGCCAGCAGCGAGGCGGTCGAGTCAACCGTGGCCACTGCACTTTGCAATGCCGGCGTCCAATTCACGATGTCCTGTGCCACATGGGTTGCCGAGCAGCCCTGCATCCACGGCAGCGGAACCAGCAGCGCGATCAGCATCCACACGCCCAGCTTTACGCTGGTGTTCGGTGCGCCGTTCCGCGGGGTCGGTTGCTGGGTGGTGGCTTCAGGATCCTTGGCCAGCAATCCCAGCAAGGCCGTGGCCAGCGCAGTCACCAGCGAGACCACGGTGCCGGTTCCTGCCTTGCCCAGCGAGATGCCCTGCTGCGACAGCACTCCGGCAATGCTGACCACTGCAATCAGCAGCCCCGCGGCCGAGGTCTTGGGTTGATTCCAGATATTCCGAAAAAGATTCATGGTCAAACTCCTTCGCGCCGCTTCGTTTGGCCGCGGCAAGCACGGTTTGTGGGGGTGTGCAATTACGCTCAGAGAGCCGTCCTGCGCGGGCCGGCGTTGCACCCGGCGCCGGCCCTGCGCATGGTCGATGAGCGGCTCTCAATCCCGGATGTTGCCGTGGTTCCGGTCTTGGCATCCGGTGGAGAGCCGCCCTGGAGAGACAACAGCAGTCCCGCGCTCCAGAGGAAGCCGCTCTTACTTCCCCTGGAGCGTGCGCCGCGACGCCATCCATGGCTGCGGTTCGACTCATGCCGCCTGCTTCATCGGAGAGAAAAAGCAGACGAATTCGTGAACCGCAGGGGGGAGGGTCTCGCCCATCGCCCGGCGCTTGATTGCCGCTGGTTGTCTATTTGTCTTTAAGAGTAGGCGATTCGGGGCTAATTCTCGGCAAAGGGCCGCGCGGGGAAGAGTTCTTTAAGAATCAAGTATTTACTGGATGGTCCCCGGGGCCGCAGACTTGACAGGGGAAAAAGCGAAGGAGTGAAAAGGTGAAAGAGTCAAGAAGCGAAGGAGCGAATTAGAAAAAGAATAAGAGACCGGTCCGGGCTTTACTTGTTCCCTTGTTCCCTCGGTCCCTTGGTCCCTGCTTTTACGTACCGCCGTCCGCGAATCTCGAACTCCCCGCTTGCCACGCGAGCGATGGCCTCGGTGTAAGCAAGGTGCTCCTCGGCGAGGATGCGCTCGGCGAGCGCGTGCGCGTCGTCGGTTTCGAGCACCGGGATGGCCCGTTGAAGAACGATCGTGCCGTGGTCCAGATCCTCGTCAACAAAGTGCACGGTGCAGCCAGCAACCTTGACGCCGTAATCGAAGGCCTGCTGCTGCGCGTCGAGGCCGGGGAAGGCCGGCAGCAGCGAGGGATGAATGTTGAGGATGCGATGGGAAAACGCGGCCACGAACTCCGGCGAGAGCAGGCGCATGTAGCCGGCGAGACAGACCAGGTCAACGTTGTGCGCCTTCAGCAGGGCCGCGACGTCGGCATCGTGCTCGGCGCGCTTGCGGCCCTTGGAGACGACCACTGCGTGGGGCAGACCAAGTTGCTCCGCCGCAGCAATCCCAGGCGCTTCGGCAATGTTCGAGATGACGATGGCAATCTCCACGCCGGGAAGTTTGCCGGCGCGGATGGATTCGGCGATAGCGAGAAAGTTCGACCCCCGGCCGGAAAGAAGGATGCCGAGGCGAGTTGGCTGGGAAGTTCGCAATGGCATTCCTTAGAGGCTATTGCTTACTGCAGAAATAACTTCGGCTGTCATCCTGAGCGAAGTCCCGCTTTGGCGGGACGGAGTCGAAGGATCCGCGGCTGCCTTTACAGTTCTCATTCAAAACCGCAGCACCTTTCAGTGACGGGCTGCGGCTTTTCATCCAGCTCCTCGTCGTCGAGACCGTGCCCGATATGAACGGGACAAAGCTGACCGATTCCTAAAGCCTCCACAAGAGCACGTTGGCGGCCGCTATCGATGACCAAATACTGATACTTGTAGCCCTCACTGAGGCGCGATCCGTCTCCACGAAAATGGCTGACTGTAAAGGACGAGTTGCCATGAAGATGGTCGCGCAAACGCTGACCCAAGCCACCTTTTGCACGAGGGGTGCTGCCGACGTGAAGAACATCGTCCAGCGGACTGTAGATTATGTAGACGCCTTTTCGGTTCGAAGCCTGAAACTTCCCTCCACGAGCCGGAAACAGGTGGCATGGCTCCCGGAGCAACCTTGCGAGCAGTTCTTTGATTTCGATCTCTTCTTTGCCTTGCATTGCAGTTATGCCACCCTCTTTCGCCTCCGCGCGCGGGCTTCCCAAGGAAGACTTCGCGCCAATTCGAAGCGTGCAAGCAGAAATCACGTGTACTGCACCCGGCGCTCACCCTTCACAACGCGGCCAATCAGGTAGAACTTCTCCTCGGCGCGATCCAGCAGGTTTTTGGCGCGCGCAAACTTGGCCGCCGGAATGGCTGCAATGAGCCCGATGCCCATGTTGAAGGTGCGCATCATCTCTTCCTGCGGCACGTTGCCCAGTTCGCGCAGGTGCTCGAAGATGGGCAGCACCGGCCAGGATCCGATCTCCACCTGCGCGGTGACGCCTTTGGGCAGAATGCGCGGCAGGTTTTCCGTAATGCCGCCTCCGGTGATGTGCGCCATGCCCGCGGTGAGCCCGCCCGCGACCAGCTTCTGGATCACGTGCAGATAGCTGCGGTGGGTCCGCATCAGCGCCGCGCCGGCCTTTTCCTTGATCGCGGTCACGTACTGCGTGGGCTTGTAGCCGCCCACTTCGAAGAGCAGCTTGCGCGCCAGCGAGTAGCCGTTGGTGTGCAGCCCGGTGGAGGCCAGGCCGATGAGCACGTCGCCCGCCTTGATGCCCGCGCCCGTCACCATCTTGTCGCGATCGACCGCGCCCACAATGAAGCCGGCCAGGTCGTACTCGCCGTCGGCGTAGAAGCCGGGCATCTGCGCCGTCTCGCCGCCGATCAGCACGCAGCCGTTGGCCTTGCAGCCGTCGGCCAGCCCGCTCACCACGCTCTCGATCACATCGCCATCGAGCTTGCCGGTGGCCAGGTAATCGAGGAAGAAGAGCGGCAAGGCCCCCTGCACGGCGATGTCGTTCACGCAGTGATTCACCAGGTCAATGCCCACCGTCTGGTGCAGTCCCAGGGCAAAGGCCACCTTGAGCTTGGTGCCCACGCCGTCGGCCGAGCTGACCAGAATGGGGTTCTTCCAGCGCTGCAGATCCAGCCGGAAAAGCGCGCCGAAGCTGCCGATTCCGCCCAGCACATTGCGGTTAAAAGTCTTTTGCGCCAGGTACTTGATGTGCTCCTTGGCCTGGTCGCCGCCGCGGATGTCTACGCCGGCGTCGGCGTAAGATATTGATTTCATTGAGGCGTCCTGAGACACGGTCGAGGCCTTCTTCTTCTGCACTCTGTCGAGCGCGGTTGAGCCGGAAAGCAAGATTCTAGCAGCATTCGCGCCCTCTATTTCCCACAAATCGAAGGGCACGGGTGCGCCTCACCGTCCTAGGACACGCTTCTCCACGGCGGCAGATCCGTCCGGCACGCGCTTACCGATAAAGGCAGTGGCATTCCCGGCCACCTGGGCGGTCGCAATCTTTACCGTGGTGGGCAGCGATCTCCCACCGCTCTTTCGTAACTGCCACGGCGGCAAACCGGGTAGGGGCCCGCTGCTTTGCGCCGATAAATCAAGTGAATCTGTGTCCCGAGGTGAAAATTGCCGCTCAACGCCGACATGCTCATCGCGGCAGGCCTTGAGGAATCGGCCCAGCTTGCGGCGCGCGGCATCGTCATTGCCGGATTGGACGGCGTCGTCTGCTTCGTGAATTCGGCCTGGCTGGAGATCACCGGCTACGCCCGGGACGAGGTAATCGGCCGGGAGTTGCCCAGCCTGTTCTGCGGTCATGATTCCCAGCAGCTGATCCATGAGATTCTGGCATCGGTTCGATCCGGCGATCGCAGGCAGGGTGAGCTGGCCAACTGCCGCAAGGATGGAACCCGCTACACCGAAGAAGTCACCGTCGTTCCCATCCGCGGCTGCGACGGCAAGGTCGAGGGCTGCCTGACCTCGACCCGCGACCTGAGTGGGTGGCAGGCCGCCCAGGAGGCACAGGCCTTTCTCTCCGCCTTGGTGCAAAGTTCGGAGGACGCCATCCTGGCCTGTTCGCCCGCCGGAATCATTCTCACCTGGAATTCCGGCGCGGAAAGAATGTTTGGATTTGCCGCCAGCGAAGCGATCGGCCAGCCTCTCACCCTCATCGCCGCTCCGGAACGCAAGGAAAGCGAAGCCCGCTACGCAGAAGAGGTGATACGAGGCGGCGAGACCGCGCACCGCCAAGGCTTCGGCCTGCGCAAGGACGGGAAAAAGATCCGCATCTCAGCCACCACCTCCCTGATTCGCGACGCCAAAGGAGAGGTGAGCGCGCTCTCCATGATGGTGCGCGACGTGACGCGCGAATATGAGGCCGAGAAGGCGCAGGCGCTGCTTGCCTCGGTCGTCGAGTCTTCCGGGGATGCCATTTTTTCAACCAATGTGGAAGGCACGCTCCGGAGCTGGAACACCGGCGCCCAAACTCTGCTTGGCTACACCGGGGAACAGATCCTTGGCCAGAGCCTGATCCGCCTGATGGCTACCGGCCAGGAGTTGAAATCCCGCGGAATCCTCAAGGCGGTAAGCCAGGGGAAAGCATTTCCGCCTTTTGAAGTACGAATGATGGCGCTGAATGGTACGGTCATTCCGGCTTCCCTGTCGATCTCTCCCATCCGCAATACCGAAGGCAGGCTCATCGGCGCCAGTTCCATCGTTCGCGACCTCCGGAAGCAGCTCGAAGACGAGCAGAAGCTGCGCGAAGCAACCAGCGCAGCCGAACGCGCCAATGCAGCGAAAAACGAGTTTCTGACCAATATGAGCCATGAGATTCACACGCCGCTCAACGGCGTGATTGGCATGACCGGCCAGCTGCTCGACACCAGGCTGACGGAAGAGCAGAGATCGTATGTGGAGGCTGCCCGCGCCTCCGGCGAAGCGCTCTTGCAACTCGTGAACGACGTGCTGGACTTCTCCAGGATCGAGGCCCGCAGGCTGCTGCTGGAACAGGCCGAGTTTCATCTTCCCGATCTGATCGAGCGCGCGGCAGAGACCGTGGCCACGCTGGCGCACGCCAAGGGCCTCGAGCTGGTCGCAAGCGTCGATCCCGGCGTGCCGGAGCTCCTGTCAGGAGACGCAGGGCGTCTGGGCCAGATCCTGGTCAACCTGCTCGGCAACGCCATCAAGTTCACCGAGCTTGGCGAAGTCGTGCTGCGCTGCTCCCTTGCCGAACTGGGCGCGTCGGACTTCCTGCTGCGATTTTCGGTGCGCGACACCGGCATCGGCATCCCCGCGGACAAGCAGCCGATCGTCTTCGACAAGTTCACGCAGGTAAACTCCTCTGCCGCGCGCGGCATGGGAGGCGCCGGTCTTGGGCTGGCCATCAGCAGGCAACTGGTGGAGATGATGGCCGGCAGCATCGGCGTGAACAGCGAACCCGGCCATGGCTCCGAGTTCTGGTTTACCGCGCGCCTGCGCATGGCCGATTCCGCGCCTGCCGCCGAGCCGCCTCTGCGCGCCCATATCTCCGGCGCGCGCGCGCTGATCGTGGATGGCAACGCCAGCCTTATCGAGATGCTCCAGCGGCAACTCGAAGCCCGGGGCATGAATGTGGCGCATGCGTTCACCGCGCAAGCGGCATTCGAAAGCCTGCAAACCGCGATCACCGATAACCTTCCGTTCCACCTGGCCCTCATCGATTTGAGGACGCTGGAAATGGATGACTTCGCTCGAGCGCAGAGCGTCCGCGCGGCGGCCGCGGCGGGCGGCACAGTGATCTTAACGCTGCTTGCAATGGGCGACCGGCCGGGCGAAGCGATGGACGGCAAGCCCGGCGCATCGCTCGTCCTGCGCAAGCCTGTACGGCGCAGCGAACTGCTGCGCATCCTGCGGCGCGGACTTACTCCCGGGCCCGCGGAACCGGAGACAGAAACTCCCAACTCAGCGCCGGAGGGAGGCTCGAAGGCGGACGCGCGCATTCTGCTGGCTGATGACTATGCCGTCAATTTCAACCGCAAGGGATTGACCGAGCGTATGCTGGGCGACGAGTCTCTGGTGGCATTGATTCTCAATGCATTCCGCGCGGACCTTCCCCATCAGATCCAATTGCTGGAAGATTCCTTGCGCACAGGCGACGCCCCGACGGCCGCCCGGCACGCGCACACTATCAAGGGATCGGCCGCCAATGCAGGCGGAGAACATCTTCAGAAGCTGGCCTCCAGGCTGGAAAATGCTGCGAACTCGGGGGACCTGGCTTCCGTGCGGAACGAAATGGAGAATCTCAGGTTAGCGGCCGACAGATTGCTGCGTGAAATTGCCGAAAGCCTGCCAGTCTTGATCGAACAACCGGTCAGCTGAAATCCGGATGCCTTAGCGATAGCGCGCGTCCGATGCCCTCATCTTCCGTACAGCATGAAGCTCACGCTTCTTCATGGCACAAGCCTAGCCGGGGACTCTTCTCTCGGTCGATCGCCGGCGGAGCCGCCGTTGTAACCCGAATTGGCAAAGACCCGGCGCAGCGAAATCGCGAGCAGCCCTGAAACTTAGACGGTGAAAGGGCCGTCAATGGAATGTGGTTCGAGTGCCCAGGAAGCCGTCCTTGATCGACGTGCGTAAGGTGCCCTCCAACACGGCTGTATTCATCGGTTTCCGGTTGACACCACAGGGAACCATGGGGTATGTTCCGTATCACTCAAAGAATCCGTGCTTCGGCACGCGTAGAGCTGGCTTGTGCGTGGCAATTTCTTCTGTCCGATCTTGCCGCGGCGCGCAAATCTGGGCGGCTCTTGAGAGAGGGAAGAGGCTATGGACGTCAAGATCGTTCTTCGGCATCAGAATTCGAGCAAGGCGAACCAGGTGGAGGAGTTTCCGGCCACCAGCAATGCAGAGTTTCTCATCGGCCGCGATGCCGATTGCAACGTGCGCTACGATGAAACCCGCGACGACCTGGTCAGCCACAAACACGCCCGCATCGTGGTCGAGAAGGTCGATCCCTGCGAAATCGCGCTCAACGATCTGGGCAGCAGCAACGGCACCTTCGTCAACAAGCACCGCATCTACACTCCCACCCGCCTGACCCCCGGCGACATCATCCAATTTGGCGCCGGCGGTCCCGAGATTCAGTTCGATCTGAATCCCCGTCCGATTCTCTCCAAGGCCACCCGCCTGGCCGAGACGCCGGTCAGCATGCCCACGCGCGAAGCCATTTCGCCCGTTGCCGCCGCCACGCCGCCCTACCAGCCTGTCCCGCCGCCCCCGCCGGCCCAGTTCATCCCGCCGCCTCCGCCCATGGCCGCCGCACCGGTCGCCTATGGCAGCACCACGGTGGGCAAGGCCACGGTGGAGCGCATGATTTCGCAGACCAAGAAGGAAGGCCGCACCCAGATGGTGGTCGTATCGCTGGTGCTACTGGCCGTCATCGGCGGCGTGACCGCTTACTTCCTCACCCGGCCCAAGCAGGGGACCGTTTACGTTAACCCTAACCCCGTCAACAACAAGCTGAGTTCGGCGCAGATTGCATCCGCGAACACGCCGTCGGTGGTCTATATCGAGCTCTCCTGGAATCTGCTGGACGCCAAGACCAGCCGTCCGCTCAGCCAGGTCTACCTTGCCAACTCCCAGCCCGACCCCAAGAACAAGAAGAAGACCGTTCCTATTGTGCAAGGCGGCGCCAACTTGCTGCCCCTTTTCCTGCAATTGAACGGGA
>Ga0326727_10025054_pt1 | contig 11223 bp, 6 predicted proteins | sample MB2enrmetagenome_FD_207643 | JGI IMG/M metagenome (GOLD analysis project Ga0326727, IMG submission 207643) | Lab enriched peat soil microbial communities from McLean, Ithaca, NY, United States - MB29MY | ecosystem: Environmental > Terrestrial > Soil > Wetlands > Peat | place: USA: New York... | reverse complement strand
ACGAACGAATCCCTCGGTGAGCGTCCCTTTTTCGAGCATCTCGACTTGGCTCCCGCGGAAGGCATCAGCGGAACATTGTTGCGCCCGGATGGCGCGCCCGCGTCGGGCGTTAAAGTGCTGACCTATTCCAAAGCCGTTAAAACAGACATGTCTGACTATGGTTCTTTCGCCGAAACCAATACCGACGTATCGGGAACATTCCATATCAACGTCGTCAAAGGCGGCGAAGCGGTGCTCTGGCTGCTGCCTCAGGATTTCGTGCCCTCGACGCACCTGATCCACCAGCAACGCGGGGATCTCGGCCAGTTTATCCTCGAAGACGGAGTCCGCCTCACCGGCCAGGTGTTCGATAGCGACGGCTTGCCCGTGAGCCATGTCTGGGTCAATGCCGAACTCTCCGGCGGACCTGCCAAGAAGCCAATCGGCATGCCGGTGGCCGACGCGCTTAGACGTTCCGCCCTGACCGATGAGCAAGGTCAGTTCGCCACCGGACCGCTTCCGGTCGGCGTCTATTATGTATTGATCAGCGAGTATCCCCGGGACAATCTTGCCCAGGACAGCACTCGTTATCCTGTGTCGGACGTGTTTATGCATCAGAGAGTGCGGATTGAAGGAGGGCAAGCCACTCAATCGATGGAGATTCGTGCCGTTCCTCATGTCGTTCTCGGCATTCAGCAACTGGATGGACAGGGCAATCCGCACAAGACCCACGAGGTACACGTTTCAGGGCGCTTGGGCGATACAGCCTGGTGGGGTGAGGGGCGTCCCGATCAAGACGGCAGGATTGCGGTGAAGGTCCCGCAAGGCCTTGCCGATGTCCGAATCGCGCTTATGGTGAACGAACATCAATCGACGCGCTATCGTTGGTCCAACGATTCTCCCTGGCGCAACGAAAATGAGATCACTGCCGCGATTCTCGATCACGATACCAACGAGATCTCCGTTATGTATTACACCGCGCCGATTCTCCTTGTTCGGGCAACCGCGGAGGATGGCGGCGCCATTCCGGCTTTCAAGTGCCAGGTAACTTATGCGAACGACAGAAAACCATACACGCAGCCGCCGCACTGGATTAACGGCAACTCCGGCGACGTCAATTTCGACAAGCAACAAGATGGACGCTGGCGTTCTCAGTCTCTGTTGCCCAATGAAGACCTGTCTCTCACGGTCGAGGCCGAAGGCTTCCAAACTTGGTCCCAGTCAATCAACCTTGCTGAAGGGGCGAGCCAGGAAATAGAAGCAAAGCTGGTATCGAAGTGACCCGCGACATCACCATCAACCCTTTCCCGCTTCCCCCGATCTGTGTCAATCCAGTTAATCTGTGGCTGAAATAAATCTTCGGAAAAAGTGCCCTTTTTCCCCCAGTCGGTTTTTCCCCCTCGTGGAAATGTGATCAACTCCTGCGCGTGAGGACAACTATGCTTGCCCGCTGTAACCTCGGTGAAGGCGGGTCCATCGCCCGGCGCCCTTCGCCGGGCCGCCACGGACGCCCTACCGGCGCCCGATCCCCCGTCCCATCCCTTCCCCCTCCTAATCATAATCCTAATCTTAATCTTAATCGTTACTGCTTATATGCGCTCCCCTTGTGTCCCCTTTTCCCCGTTCCTCCAGGTTCCCTTGAACGATTCGCTCTATTTCCATCTTTTTCAACTCTATTTCCCGATGATCACCACTCGCTCCATGACGCCCAAGCCATTGCGCCAGAGCCGCTTGCAACCACAATGACGGCCCTTCCATTAGCAAAACTTTTCAACTATTAACACTATTTTGAATTTTTTGCTGTTTTATGAACGACAAGCACCCATCTCCCGTCCTTCCACCGCTGGACTATCCATCCTCCGCGCCCTGCCTTCCCGGCTCGCGTCTCCCTTTTCACCGTGCCCAAAAATCCTCAAAAATGCCAATGATTGCTGCTATTTGCTGCCGATTGCAGCCGGTTGCGCGAGCCTGGCCTCCTGCCCGCCAATGGTCTCGGAGCGTTCCTCGGCAGTGCGGCGGCGGCCGCGGGCGCCACTCGCCAACTCAGTGCGGCGGGGACAGGATTAACTCCCGCAGCTTGGCCAGAGACTGGCCGGAATCGATTAACTCCGCCGCCAATTCCCAGCCGGCGTCGAGGCTGCGGGTTTTTTCAGCCACGAACAGGGCGGCGGCGGCGTTCAATAAAACCGCGTCGCGCCGGGGGCTGCGGTCTTCGCCGCGCAACAGGCGCCGCACGATCTCCGCGTTGGTTTGCCGGTCGCCCCCCGCCAAATCGGCCAGCGTGGCGGATTGAATGGGGAAATGGACCGGCAGCAATGAGGAAACGGCTACGCCCCTGGGTTGGTAAAACTCGGCGACCGTGTTCGGGCCGAGAGTGGAAAGCTCGTCCAGGTGGCGCACGGCCTCGCCGCCCGGGACCGAGCCGGACACCACCATGGCGCGGCGCACTCCCAGCGATTGCAGCACGGTTGCAATGGGCAGGCACAAATCGGAATGCGGCACGCCTACCAGTTGAACGGACGGCCGGGCCGGATTCAGGAGCGGGCCGAGGTAATTGAAAATGGTCTTTTGGCCGCGCTCGCCGCACAGCCGCCGGGCGGGCGCTATGTGCTTGAAGGCGGGGTGGTAGTTGGGCGCGAAAAAAAAGGCGAAATGCCGCTCGCGCAACGAGCGGGCGGCCTCTTCAGGCGTCAAATCTATTTTTACGCCCAGGGCCTCCAGGACGTCCGCGCTGCCCGCCTGCGAGGTCACCGCCCGGTTGCCGTGCTTGGCCACGGGCGCGCCGGCCGAGGCGGCCACCAGCGCCACGACGGTCGAAATGTTGAACGTGTTCAGGCGGTCGCCGCCCGTGCCGCAAACGTCCAGAATTTGCCGCGCCCGCGTTTGGGCATCGACCGGCGGCTGGACGGCGCGCAGGCGCAGTTCGCGGGCGAAGGCGGCGATTTCCGCCGTGGTCTCCCCTTTGCGGGCCAGGGCGGCGAGGAAGTCCGCCTTCCGACCGATGGGAGCGGTGGCCGTGGTGAGTTCCTCGACCGCGGCGGCTATTTGCCGCTCGGTCAGCGATTCGTTTTCGGCCAATTGTCGGATCAACGCGTCCAGCACGTGGAAAGTGTAGGAAGAGCCGCGGTACTTTGCTAGTGTGCAGTTTTGCCGCCGGCCATGCCGGCATTGAATCTTAATCTTAATCCTAATCTTAATCATTAGGATTAGATGGATAACAAAATGATTTGCTCTGGATGAAAACGGAATTGCTGCCGACCCATACGCCCGCGCTGTTTGAGGCGGCGGTGGCGCGCGCGGCCGAATTGCTGCGGGCCGGGCAGGTGGTGGCCCTGCCGACCGAAACGGTCTATGGCCTGGCGGCCAACGCCTGGGACGCCGCGGCGGTGCGGCGCATTTTCGAGGTGAAGGGGCGTCCGCCGGACAATCCGATCATTGTGCATGTGGCCGGCTTGGAGTTGGCGCGCCGCTGTGTCTCGGTTTGGCCGCCGATGGCGGCGAAGCTGGCCGCGGCGTTCTGGCCGGGGCCGCTGACGCTGGTGCTGCCGCGGGCCAATGAGATTCCACCCATCGTCACGGCGGGGGGGCCGACGGTTGGAGTGCGCTGGCCGAGCCATCCGTTTATGCAGGCGGTGATCCGAGCGTGCGGCTTCCCGCTGGCCGCCCCCAGCGCCAATCCATCCAATCAACTCTCCCCCACCAACGCCGCGCACGTGCGCAAGTATCTCGGAGAACGAATCCCGTTGATTATCGACGGCGGCCAGGCGCAAGTCGGCATCGAGTCGTCGGTCCTGGACCTGGTTTGTGCGCCGCCCCGGTTGTTGCGGCCGGGTATGATCCATGCCCAATCGCTTCTGGCGGTGATGGGAGGCGGCTCGCTGGAGATCGGGCATGGAGGCACGGCGGCGCGGCGCAGCCCCGGCCTGTTGCGAAAACATTACTCGCCCAGAGCCAGGCTGGTGATCCTGCGCTGGCGCGACGAGGCGGAGTTGGCGGAACAGGTTGACCGCCTGGGGGTGCCGCGCGAGAAGGTCCATATACTGGCGCACAGCGGGATTCCATTGCGGCAAAGCTTCGGGCGGGTGGCGGTGATACCGCATGAGGCGGAGGCCTACGCGCGGGCACTTTACGCCGAACTGCACCAGTGCGATGAGGGCGGGGCGGCAGTGATCGTGGTGGAAGCGCCACCACAGGACGAGGCCTGGCGCGGGATTGCCGACCGTCTGGGGCGCGCCCGTTCAGAGTCCGGGCGGCCTCTTACCTGTTGACAGGAAAGTGAACGGTCGGGGGTTCCAGCTTCGAATTGTAGCTGTTTGTGGCGCGGGTCAGCGTCATAAAGAGAAGGATCAGCACCAGCACCAAAAGCCCCCCCAAAATGGCCTGCCATATTATGAGCTTTTTGTCTTCCCGGTGCCGGCGCCGGTGCCGCTTCCTCCGTTTTCTATGGACTTCCACCTGACCGGCGGCCGGAGCACCCGCAGCCACGTTGGAGGCGCCGGCCACCTGTTTCGGAGCGGAGGCAGCCAGGGGTGCGGAGACCCGCGCCGTCGCCGCGGCGGGCCTCGCGACGGGCGGCTCCACCGGAACGGTGCGCGAGGGGGCATCCGGCGTCTCCCAGGAAACCGGCAACACGCCAAAATCAACCCGCCGATGCGGCCGCTCTTGGCCGGCGGGGGCGAGAAGCGACCAGGTGGATTGCGCGCGGATTTCGCGCACCGATTCGCGATGCTCGTCAATCCGCTCCGCCGGAACGGCATCGGCCAGGGTCGAGAGTGTCGATTTGACAGTCCAGGAACCGACGAGGGTTGTGCGCTGGCGGACGAATCGAAGCCAGGGGGTTTCGATGACCCGCTCCTGCACAATCGCCGGCGGCAGCGCCACGCAGTAAACCTCAAAAATATGCACGACGTTGCAGGGGTGGGGCAGAGCAAATGGGGCGCGCCGCGCGCCTGAATCGGGCATCTTCAGGAGGTTGGCGATAAAGTCATCGACGATCTCAAGTTTGTACCAGCCCGATTTGGCGTCGGCCCTGAGGAAATCCTTTATTTCATAAGTCTCGGCCAGAAGGAACTCGTTGGCGGCTCGGTCATCGCGGTAGGCCAGCGCCTCCATTCTTTCGGCATGGCCGAAGCGGTCGTTGTAAAACTGCGAGCGCCGGCGGGCGATCGCCTCCCCGCCCAGGCTCTCGAATTCGCGGCGCATCTCCTCCGCGTGGCTGCCCCGCGCGCTGACGACCACCGCCAGAAGCGACGTTGTTCCCGATGTGTCGAGCAGGACAGTCTCCTTGATTTCGTAAACGCTGGCGGGCGCCGCGCCGGCCGGCGGCTCCAGCAGATGGGCCGAGGACTGGGCCACGGGCAGGCCCACTCCGTAATCGCGGATGACCCGGTTCAACGAACCGCCGCCCTGCCGTTTCATGGTGACATCAACCCACCGCGTCTCGCCGCGCACCTGATATTCGACGACCACGTGATTGAATAGGGAGGGCATGGGCAACAGGTCCGCCAGGGACTTGCGCAGGTCGGAATTGACCAGGATCAACCGGGCGCCGGTCCCCAGCCGTTTGAGCAGATGCGCGAGCAAAAACGAAAGGTCCTTGCAATCGCCGAACCGGCGTCGTGCCACCACGGCCGGGGCCGCGGGCGCCGAGCCGTCCAGTTCCCCATCCGTTGCCAGGCAGCGATACTCGTCCTGCACCAACTGGATCGCCTTCTCCGTTTGCGCCAGGATCCCGGGCTGCGCGGCGGCGATTTCCCGCGCCATCGCTTCGACGCCGGCGTCGGCGGGGTCTTCCGGCCACAATTCGGCAAAGGCGGCGGCGACGGTCTGCCAGTCCGGACAGTCCGAAACCTGGATCCAAGGATAAGCAATGTGCCAGTCCGGGGTGTTTTCCTCCGGGCGCAATCCGGGGAGATTCTCGCGCGCCCAAACCCATTTGATTTCAACATTGTCGCGGGTTTCCACTGGGGCGAGGTCCGGGGCGGAAGACTTCCATTGCATCTGGCGGCCGTCTCCGAAGCGGACGGAAAAGAACAGCCTTCCCAGCGCCGCGCCAGCCGGCAACGGGAAAAGGCAGGCGCACTGGTCCGGCAACAGGAGAGGATTAGTGTCGATTGTGTAGCACCATTCCACGATGTCGCCGGGCCGCACGTCCTCCAACATCAGCGAGAGCGTCAGGCGCCCGTTGTGGGCCGATGCCCCGCTGTCCGCTTGCGCGGTGCGAATCTGTTCCAATTTGGTGTGATCGAATTGGTCCACGCCCCGGTGCGTTTTGATCCAATGGAGGATGACGCGCTGGCGGCGCGGATCAAATTCCAGCCGCCATTGGGATTGGCTCTGGACCGCTTCGATGGATTCCAAGCGGATGGCGGCATGGACGAATTCCTGGTGTTGTTCGGCGTGGAGTTGCTTGCTGGATAACAAATAAGTGACATGCCCGGGTTGCTTCGGCTTGAAATCAGACCGAAACGAACAGGGCACGACCCAGGCGGGCAGAGGCCCAAGATGGAGCTGTTCCGCCGTGGCGCCCAAGGCATTTCCCGGCTGCGGAACAGTGCTGTCGGCGAGCATGGAAAGGTCAATATCAAGAAAGGTCCGCCAAATCAATCTAATTTTGCAAAACCATGACATTTTCGCCGATTGGTTCCATTATGATGGCGCGGCACAATGAAAACGAACCTGCGCCAGCCAAATTTCCTCTGGCAGGGAGTGTTGATTCTGCTGCCCGTGGCGCTGATGGCGGCATTCGGTTTCTGGGCCATCCTCCGGGAGCGCAACGCGGTGGAACAGGAGGCCCGCCAACGGGCAAAGGAGATTCTTCAGTCGCTTCCGAACGATTTCGGACGACTGGCCGCCATTGAGTTGACACAGTATGACGGCCCAAAAGGCGGCTGGTTCAATTATCTGCGATTTGGATCGGCCGCGTGGCCGGAAGACAAACTGCGGAAACAGTTATTTTCGAATGCCAACGAACTTATCGCCATAACCAATGATCTGGCCGATTTAAGACGGGCGTTTCCTGATTGGAATGACGGGCCGCCTCCAATTGTGAGCTTCGTGTTGGACATCAATGGCCAAATCGACGGATCGCGCCCAATGCCGCCCTGCCCGCCGGCGTGGTTGCAGACCCTGTCCGCCAAGCAGTATGAGGCCTGGACGGCTTTGGTGGCGGCACAATTCAACCCGGCATCGTTGCCCGAACTGGCGCGGCGGGCCATCGCATTTGAGGATTCTCAACCGCCGGCGCACGCGCGCGCCTGCGCCGAATTCATCAAGTTGCGCGCCGAACTCCAAAGCCAACCCGCGACCAACGCGGTGGAACGGTTAATGCGCTTCGCGAGAAGCTGTGACGCTATCGAAACCGAGAGCGGCGTGCCGCTGGCAACTTTGGCTCTGGCCGAAGCCCTGAAGCGGGCGCAGGCATGCGGGCCAACCGCCGCGCTCTGGGAGGGTTTGGAGGCGGAAGTCGCCTCGCCGGGCGCCCTGACTCCGGGCCTTCTGGACGAAGCGGCGCCTTTGGCGGCCAGGAATCCGCAATTATCGCAAGCCCTCAAAGCAATGTGGATTCTATTGGCGGATAAGCTGGCGCAACGCGATTTAGCGGACGCCATCCGACAGAGCGGCAGACTCAACGGCGTCACGACCACCAATCTTTGGGCTGACGCCAGAGGCGGACGTTGGTTCTGCATCTTGCAACCGTGGGACACCCAGACCGGGGCAATCATCTCCAATCACCCGGCTTGGACCACCGATATCCAAACCCAGGTTCGATGCTATCCCAAATCCCTTGTTGCGCACAGCTTTGCCGACGCGCTTGGCGCCACGATGGTCGCGTTGCCTGGGTACTTCGGCATATCCGCGGAACTGGAAGGCGAGGTCGTCCCCTTTCCGGCGTTTTGGAACAACTCGGGTGACGTGCTTGCTGAAGAACAAAGCCGCATGTGGCTGCCCGCCATACTGAGACGCGACCTCGATAACGGCCGGCGGACGGAAACGCCGTTTGAATCCATGCCCAGCCATCCGCGTTTCACGTTGAGAATCCGCCTTGCCGACCGCAACCTGCTTTACGCAAAACAACGCCAGCTTCAGCTTGTTTTTGGTTCGCTCATTGCGCTCTCGACGCTGGCGGCAATCAGCGGTTTCGTTGCCGCCTACCGTGCCTTTCAACGGCAACAACAACTCAGCGAAATGAAGTCCAATTTTGTTTCCAGCGTTTCCCATGAGTTGCGCGCCCCCATCGCCTCGGTGCGGCTGATGGCTGAGAACCTGGAGCGCGGCAGCGTGGCGGAACCGCGCAAACAAAACGAGTATTTCGGCTTTATAGCCCAGGAATGCCGGCGATTGTCCTCGCTCATTGAAAACATCCTGGACTTCTCGCGCATCGAGCAGGGCCGCAAACAGTACGAATTTGAGCCGGTGAACCTGGCGGCGATGGCGCGGCAAACGATCCAGTTGATGGAACCCCGCGCCGCGGACAGGCAGGTTCAATTGCAATCCGTTATTCCCGATAACGCCGAATCCGCCGAGGCGGATGGGAAAGCCATCCAGCAAGCGCTCGTCAACCTGATTGACAACGCCATCAAACATTCCCCCAAAGACGCTTGCGTGCGGGTGGGATTGGATTGCGCCCCCGACTGGTTTCAGCTTTGGGTCGAAGACAAGGGCGACGGCATCCCCGCCGCCGAGCACGACAAAATATTCGAGCGCTTTTACCGGCGCGGCTCCGAATTGCGCCGCGAAACGCAGGGGGTCGGGATCGGTTTGAGCATTGTCAAACACATCGTCGAAGCGCACGGCGGGAAGATTCTCGTCCGCAGCCAACCCGGCCGGGGCAGCCGGTTCACGATTTCATTGCCGGCGAAAAGGTAATCATGCAACGAATTCTCATCGTCGAAGACGAAACGCCCATGCGGACGGCACTCGCGGATTTGCTGGCGGCGGAAGGCTACCGCATCTTGACCGCCGCCGATGGCGAAAACGGCCTCCAACGCGCCCTGGCCGAAAAGCCCGACCTCATCCTGCTGGATGTCATGATGCCCCGGCTCGACGGCTTCGCGCTGTGCGCGGAACTGCGCCGCCTCGGCCATGCCATGCCGGTGCTGATGCTCACGGCCAAAGGCCAGGTGGAAGACCGGGTGACGGGATTGGATGCCGGCGCGGACGATTACTTGGTCAAACCGTTCAGCACCGACGAACTGCTGGCGCGCGTGCGGGCCCTGCTGCGGCGCGTCGAACGCAAAACCAAATCGGCTGTGAAATTAAAGCTGGGCGACGTGGAAATCGACCTGGCCCGGCAGACGGCCCTGCGGGGCAAACGGCCGATTCACCTCACGGCCAAGGAATTCGCCATGCTGCGCTTGATGGCCGAGGCGGAAGGCGCGCCGGTGACGCGCGAGAATTTTCTCGACGCGGTCTGGGGTTACACCGCCTTTCCAACCACGCGCACGGTGGACAACCACATCGCCAGCCTGCGCGCCAAGCTGGAGAAAAACCCCGACGACCCGCGCTGGCTCAAGACCGTGCATGGTGTGGGCTACAGGCTGGAGCAGCCGGATTTTGCAAAACCATGACAATTGGAGCCGGCCAGATTTGGCAACGTCTCCTCATGAAATCTATGATAACAAGATTGTGCGTATATATTATCCTGCTGGCGGTGTCGGCGGCGCCGGCGCAAACCAACTCCCTCACCACGCTTTTGCAACAGGGCCTCTTTGAAGAACAGGCCAACCGCAACCTCGATGCCGCCATTGCGGATTACCAGTCGCTTGCCACCCAGTTTGACAAGGACCGGCAGATTGCCGCGACGGCGGTTTTCCGGCTGGGAGAATGTTACCGGATACAAGGCAAGACCAACCAAGCCGCGCTCCAATACCAGCGAATCCTGCGCGACTTTTCCGATCAGAAAGCGCTCGCCACGTTGAGCCGGCAAAACCTGGCCGGACTCGGAGCGACGGCGCCTGAAACGGCGGCGTCCGGGAGCGCCGTTGCCGCCAGCGCACCGACCGACGACGAAGAGATCGAAATCCGCAGGATCCAGGAAATGATTCAGAACAGCCCGGATTTGATCAATGGGCCGGGCTACGGAAGCACGAGCGCGCCTCTTATCCAAGCCGCCCTTTCGGATCATCTTCGCGTTGCGCGCTACCTCCTGGACCATCAGGCAAGAATGGACGTCAGAGGCGCCTCGGGCGTAACACCGCTGACGACAGCCGCTGCCTGCGGACACAGGGCAATGGTGGAATTGCTTTTGAGCCGCGGCGCGGATGTCAACACGAAGGGCGGCGGCGGTGGCACGGCGCTTCATCAAGCTGCCCAGCACGGATTTCAAGCCGTCGCGGAAGTGTTGCTGGCCAACAAAGCGGACGTGAACGCGCGGGACGATTCAGGAGACACGCCGCTTCACTCCGCCACGTGGAACGGCCACGCGAGAATTGTCCAGATGCTCTTGGATGCCGGAGCAAATCCGAATGTGGAGGATAACAATGGAATAACACCCTTAAGCTGCGCCGCCCAAGGCCGTTCGCCGGAAACGGTGAGAATTCTATTGGCTGCGAAAGCCGATCCGAACGACGCCCAGCGCGACGCGCCGTTGCTCTGTGCCATTCACAACCAGGATGCCTCCGCCGCCGAACTGCTGCTGCGAAACGGCGCCAATCCAAATGCGAAGGGAACAGTGAGTTGGCCGGACGGAACAGTGAGATGGCCGGACAGTGGGAACACCCGACCCACGCCGTTATGGCTTGCCATTTCGGGAAACCAGCTTCCGATGGTGCAACTGCTTTTGAAATACAAGGCGGACCCGAACGAAACGCAAACCGATGGAATACCGCTGCTGTTCAGCGCAGTGGACAAGACCGATATTCTCCGAGCGCTGCTGGAGGCGGGCGCAAAGGCCGATGTGCGAGACACAAACCGCAATTCCGCAGCTCGGACGCCGCTGGATCCTGCCGTCCGTCTGAATAATGCCGCGGCTGTGGAACTTCTTTTGAAACACGGGGCGGATCCAAACGCTCGTGACACAGACGGCAACGCCGCCTTGCACTCGGCGGCATATCGGCCGGCGGACCGCAAAATCTTCGAGTTGTTGCTCAACTACAAAGCGGATCCGAATGTGAGAAACAATCAGGGCACAACGCCTTTGGATTATCTCAAACAGAACAACAACAAGGCTGCCGCCGGGGAAATCGCCGAGTTTCTGCGGCAGCACGGCGCGCTGGACCATCTGCCCAATTGGGACCGCATCGA
>Ga0326727_10025052_pt1 | contig 11223 bp, 10 predicted proteins | sample MB2enrmetagenome_FD_207643 | JGI IMG/M metagenome (GOLD analysis project Ga0326727, IMG submission 207643) | Lab enriched peat soil microbial communities from McLean, Ithaca, NY, United States - MB29MY | ecosystem: Environmental > Terrestrial > Soil > Wetlands > Peat | place: USA: New York... | reverse complement strand
TTCCGAAACAGGGTCAATAGTGAATGTTTCAGCACCAGAAGACTCTGCGATCTGTCGACTGGTGTGCGCCGCAGCCCTCAGTTCTGCGACGGAAAGTAGCTAGGTTAGTGTCACTGTTCTTGCTCGTCACTGCGTGTCTGCCTGCTCTCGCGGGCGCATCAGAAGCTAAGGCGGGCGGGGTGCCGATCAACCTTCCGGCTCCCGGGCGATTTTCGCGGAGGTCGGCGACAAACTCCAAACGACTTTCTTCGAGTTGCTCGCGCCCTCCTTTAACCGGCTCCTGATGGCCTGGCTTCCTGCACAGACACTGGCCGAATTGAAGAATGGCAGGGCACCGGGCAAGTTCGAGGTTTACGCAATGGTCGAAGCACCCCGGCAGTTGGAATATGCCGATTGCAGTCCCGGAGACTTCGAGCAGGTGCTCGCCGCGATGCCCTCGATGGACAAACTGGTCGCCGGGAAGACCGGACAGATAGAAGTGGAGATGAACAGCCGGCTGCAATCTCCTGGCGCGAAGCCGATTGAAGTCGGCCGACCCGAGATGTTGGGCACGCTGTCCCGCAAGACCGATGCCGCCGGCATCGCCATGCTGATGGCGTACAAGCAGAGCGACAGCAGCGTAACGATGGCCGGTGGCATGGCGGTTCTTCGGATCAGACAACGGTTGCTGTATGCCTATCTGTTCCACAAGTACGAATCACCCCATACGGTGGTATGGTTGCAGAAGAACCTCGGACCCTGGTCCGACTCGATTCTTGCAAGCAACAGGTGAGCCAGTTCTCTGCAATCAATGAAACCCAGGCTCTGTTTTGCGTGCCCGTTTCCGATCCACTGAGAGGGTGCCTGCCTCAATCCGGCATCAATAGCGGGATCGCCCGATTCCCGTGGCGCCGGTAAATACCGAAGTCCGAGTCGAGCGTGAAAACGCGGCCGGACGGGTGGATCTCGGATAGTCGAACCAAACAGGCGTCCGCCAGGGACATGGGCCGGTTGCGGTAACGGCGCATGAGCGCGCGCAGATCCGCGTGTTCCTCCCGTACCGCAAGCGCGATGCGAATTACTCCGCGCTCGAGAAGTGCAAAGAGAGGATCGGCGTCGCGGCCCTCGCGCTTCAGCAGGAACGCCGTCTCGGTGAGCACCGGTTCGCACGTCAGCAGCGGCGGACGAAGCCGTTTCCAATGCTCCACGGCCCACTCGTGATGGTGAAGCGAAGGGGCGAGGAAGCTCAGCAGCGGACCGGTATCGAGGATCGCCGGCCCCTCCGTCACTCGCCGAAGCCTTCCATGTACTTAGGATTTGTCGCCAGATCTCTGGGCAGGCCTTTTACGGAGCCCGCAAGATCGCGGGCCAGATCGTAGCAGGAGGGTTTTGGGGTTCGACGGCGGAGCGTTCTCTGAAGACTCTCTCGCACCACCCCGGACCGGGTGACTCGCCTGGCTTTGGCCTCCTTGTCGAGATCGGCGAGAAGATCATCGGGCAGTTTGAGCGAGATCGTCTGCATGTCTCCAGCGTAATACGCTCCGTACTCATGCGCAATACGCGGGCAGCCAGCACGCGGGCAGCCAGCGCCACGCGTGGAATTGTTCGGCCGGGCGGTCCCCGGCCGTGCGCGACCTACGCCGGAACGGCCATGCAGACACAAACTTCATTGCACGTGCAGACGAGATTGCACGAGCAGCCGAAATCGCTCACGCATGTGCAGGTGTTGGCCACGCAGGAGCAGGTATTGCCCACGCAGGAGCAGGTATTGCCCACGCAGGAGCAGGTATCGCTCACACAGGAGCAGGTATTGTTCACGCAAGTGCACTGCGGTCCGCCTGTAACGCAGTTGCAGGTGCACACCGCGCCCGGCGGGATCGGCGTGCCACACGGCACCGTGTAGGTATTGCCGCCGATGGTGTATTGAACGCCGCTGGCCCCGGAAGTACTCGCCGCTGGATCCATCAGGCACACCGGAATCGGCAGGCCCTCCGGCAGCGACCATAACCGGATGGTCATGTCGACGCTGCCCGTAGCCGCCAGTTGCGCATCCGGGGAAATCACCGTAGCCTGGACGCCGGAGACGTGCGCCGCAATGGTCTTCAGCGGGGCCCCGTCCGGCAGCGACCATAACCTCAGCGTGCCATCCCTTCCTCCCGAAACCAGCAGCCGCCCGTCCGGGCTGATCGACAGGTGCACCACGTCCTGCGAATTCCCAGTGAGGGTCTCCAGGCACGGGCCATTCGGCGTCGCCCACAGCTTGATGGTGGAGTCCCTGCTCCCCGATGCCACGGTTCCGCCATCCGGCGTTATGGCAACGGTGCGAACTCCATCGGTGTGCCCGGTGAGGGTGGTCAGCAGCCAGCCGAGCGGGAGCGTCCAGAGCTTCACGGTGGCATCGTCGCTTCCGGAGGCCAACATGCGGCTGTCGGCGCTGAAAGCCACCGCGTTCACGCACTGGCTGTGCCCGGTGAGGCTGGTTATGAACTGTTGTAACGGCAAAGACCAGAGTTTGACGGTCGCATCGTTGCCCGCCGAGGCGATCAGGCTCCCGTCCGGGCTCATCGCGAGACCCCATATCGCGCCGACGTGCCCAGTAAGGGTCTGCAGCAGCGCGCCACCCGGCAGCGACCATAGCCTGATGGTGCTGTCGTCGCCGGCCGATGCCAATACGGTTCCGTCCGGCGAGATGGCCACGGCACGCACCGCGCCCGTGTGCCCTTTCAGGGTATTCAGCAGAGCGCCCTCGGGCAGGGACCAAAGCTTGACCAGGCTGTCGTTGCTGCCGGAGACCAGCAGGCTGCCGTCGGGACTGATGGCCAGGCACTCCACCGTATCCGTGTGGGGAAAGCCTCCGGTGGGGCAGGAAGCCGCTTTGGCGCGGACACCGCTGGCCACGGCGGCCACGGCCGCTGCCGCGGCGCTAAGCAGGTCCCGGCGGCTGAGCGCCCAGCCCGATGGCCCCCGCTCGATGGCGTATACCGCCGGCGTCTCGTCGGGGCCGGTCTGGAATTTGTCTGGCTTTCGTTCCGGTTTCATACCTTCCCCCGGGTTTACTGCGGAATGGCCACCGGCATGGTGGCAAAACAGAGTCCGTTGAAGCGAAGTCCCAGCGCGGCGATGTTGCCGGCGGATTGATTTTGAAACTCCAGCGTTCCTCGCTTTGTGGCGGTGACGGGAAGCCGCGTGCTGAGCGCGTATGAAGTGTGCCCCAAAGGCGCCAAAGTCACCGAGTCGGTGGCAAGCTGGTTACCCGCTTCGTCGCGGATCACGACGTTGATATTTGCCGCTACGGTGGACGACAGATTCGCGAGGGCAACGCCAGCCACCATGTTGCTGGTCTGATCGAACGGCATCACGAACGTGCTCGAGTTACGGTTTTCAAAGGGAACCGCCGACTCGTACCACTGCCCCCCGGCCTGCAACTGCAGGGAGAAAATGGAGACGCCGGTGACATTTCCCGTTGTCAGAATCTCCGTCCACCCCACGAGGGCGGGGCCCGATGCCGGGGCCTCGCTGTCCACTTCCAGGGAACCCGATGCCGCAATCGTCCCATCCACATAGGTATTGGTGGCGGAGGGCGGGCCTCCGGCCTGCGGCGAGGTGTACGGCAGATTCAGCGGCGAGCCATCCTCCGCCCAGAACTGCAGGCGCACGGGAGTGGCCGAAGCGGACAAATTCACGACCAGGAACGACGTCTTCCAGCCGCCTCCCGAGGCGATGTGTGCAAAAGCGCCCACCGAAGGCATGTTGGAGTTCGCCTGCACGGCCACGCTGCCATCCACGCCGGTCAGCGAGACCGCCGCCCCTGCGGCATTGCTCGCGGCGAGGTTTAGCGCGTGCAGCGGTGAGGTCGCGGAGGCGGCGCCGGAGGGCGCGGCGATGGTCAGGGTGACGACAGCGCCATCGCCGATCACAGTCTGGTTGATTCCGGCCACAATGAAGCGCATTGTGCCTGCCGCAACCGCGGAGGTACTGAGGGTCTTGCCTGCGGCCGTGGCCGCTGCTCCGGCCGCCGCGGTTACCGTCAGATTCGAGGGATACTGCAGATCGAACTGCAGGGCGGTGACCTGGCTGCCTTGTCCCAGAAACTGGACCTGTCCGTTTGCGCTGGCGCCTGGCTGAACGGTTATCTGCGGCATGCCGACCTGCGCCGCGTAACCGCCGGCCGCCGCGAGCATGAGTCCTGCTGCGAACAGCTTCATAGCGACTACCTCAACTCCTTCTCGTCCGCGCCCGTGGTCACCGAGCCCGCGCGCGTCTCCATCCTCAGCAGGTTCCCGTCCGCGGACGCGCCAGCCGCATTCAGGATTCGCACGGCGAACTCGGCCCGGTTCGTTCCGGCGGCCCTGGCGCGGACGGTGACCACAACCACCGCGCCGTCGCGGATGGCGGTGCGATTCATGCCGGCGACGATCAGTCGAAGGCGGCCCGTCCCCAGGGAGCGGACCACCACGCTTTTGCCGGCAGCCGAGGAAGCCGGTCCGGGAGCGGCCGAAACATCCAGCACACCGCCGTCGAACTGCAGGTCGCACTGGAGCGCCGTGAGATTCTGCTCGGCTCCGCGCAGTGTGAGCGGAAGCGTCGCCTGATCGCGAAGCGGAACTCGCGCGGGCAGCGACAACTCGGCCGCCAGCAGCCCGCCGCCGCAGGCCAGCAGAATCGCCACATCCACTAATCGCCTAAGCATAGTCACGCTCCCGTCTATCGAGTACAGCCCAGACCCAGCACGGCGTTGATTACGATCTGCACGTCGGCGATCGTAGGCGAGCCGCAGGTGACCGGCGACAGGCCCAGCACCTGGTCGATGATGAGCTGAACATCGGCGATATTGACGGCGCCGTCGCCATTTACGTCGCAACCGCACGACGCGCCGCCGGCCTGCACCTCGCGCACGCGGTAGTTCCACAGATCGGAGATGTACAAGCCTTGCTGCCCCTGGCCCAGCGCGTAGGGCGAATCCAGCTCGGCGTTTGTCGCCGGGCCGTTGTCTCCCGAGAAACCGGCAACCCCGCTGCCGGCCACCGTGCTTACCGTGCTTCCGGGAACCACCTTGCGGACGCAGTGATTCAGGCTGTCGGCCACCAGCAGGTTGTTCTGCGCATCCACGGCGAGACCCTTGGGGAATCGCAGGGTCGCATTGGCGGCCGTGACGCCGCTCGCGGCCGCGCCGAACCCGCCGCCCACCACCGTGGAGATCGTCCCGTCGCTCACTTTGCGGATGGTGTGCTGCCAGGCGTCGGACAGATACATATTGCCCTGCGTATCGAAGACGATGCCGTCGATCAGGCCCAGCGAGGCTTCGATGGCCAGGCCGCCGTCGCCGAAAGGACCGCAACTCCCGTTGCCGGCTACCGTGGATATGTAACCCGACGGAGTGATTTCGCGGACCACGAAGTTCCAGCTATCCGCGACGTATACATCCCCGACCCTGTCGAGCGCCAGCCCTCTCGGATAGCTGAGCTGGGCGGTAATGGCCAGGCCGCCGTCCCCGCTGTACCCGGCTGTACCGTTGCCCGCGATGGTGCTGATTGTTCCGCTTGCCGATAGCTGGCGAATCCTGTTGTTGCCCGTGTCCGAGATGTACAGATTGCCGTATGCGTCCACGGCCACCGCGTGAGGGAAGCTCAGTTGGGCCTGCGTGCCGGGACCGTAATCGCCGGAGAAGCCCGACGTGCCGGTCCCGGCGACGGTGGTGATCGTACCGTTCGAGACCTTGCGTATGCGATGGTTTCGGGTGTCGGCGATGAACACATTGCCCTTCCCGTCCACCGCCACCCCGTACGCGGTATCGATCTGCGCCTGAACGGCGGAGGCGTTGTCGCCGGAAAACCCATGGCTCCCGGTTCCCGCCATGGTTGTTATGTTCTGGGAAACAGTGGGGAAAGTGGCCAACCCGAAAAGGAAAACGCAAACGACAAACCGCCGCATGTTCCAATCACCTCTGGAAACGTCATCGCGGCGGCGACGAGCATGGCCTGGGGCTTAGCGCAGGAAGCTATGCTGGACACAACTACTGTACTCCTCGCATGGACTACGGTCAAACTGTATGAAAAGATCCGGCTTGCCGGCTGGTGCTACGAATTAGCCGACGGCTCATGCCAGAATAGCCCGCCGGACGACGCTATTTTTTCGAGAATCTGGTCGCGAGTCAGTTCGCGGATAATATGGCAGCGGGCGGATCCGTTAAACTCGCCGCCTCCGCTTCCCGCCAGCCATTTGTAATAACAATCGCCGCCGCAGCTCCACTTGGCGAAACAGCCCCGGCAATATTCGCGGTTCTCAACAGCCTGGCGGCGGAGATTTCCGAGCACGGTTTCATCGAATACGTACCCGTTGCCCGCGCTGTCCGGCCGGCCGTAAAAGAAGACGGAGGCGTGAGCGCCGTCCTCGCTGAAAGCCTCGAAACAGGAGGTGACGTTGCCGTCGGCGGAAAGACAGAAATTGTCCCTCGAGGCGCTGCAAAAGTGGTTCGTGAGCGAGCCAAGGCGCGCTCCGGAGAAATGCATTCGACGCCCATGCGCCTGGGCGCGTACCGCCGCGGCCCGGTACGCCTCGATGAACTGGTCGGACTCGGCGCTGGCCTGGGTTGCTCCCCGGCCCATGGTGTAAACAGGCTCAACCTGAATGGAGGCCGGGCGGAACTCGGAGCAGAGGAACTCGACGGAATCGGCAAGAGTGCGGATGTGTTCGGCGGTGACCGTCAGGCGCACGCCATAGTTGAACTGCGCGGCGTCGAAACGGCGCAGCGTGTGAACCACTCGCTGGCTCGATCCTGTTCCGGAGACGGTCAGGCGGCAGCGGTCGTGCACGGCCGGCAAGCCGTCGCAGGAGACGCTCGCTCCTTTCAGGTGAGCCACAATCCAGTCAATCCGTTCGTCGCTGAGCACGCCGTTGGTGGCCAGCGAACATCGCGGTTCCAGATTGAGCTCGGCCGCCCGGCGCTTCGCGTGCTCGAACGAGCCGGTCAGTACGGGCCAGTTCATGGCCGGCTCGCCGCCGCCGTGGTAGTTGACGTCGAGACTGGGCATCCGCCGCCGGGCGGCGTTCGCGGCGACAAAATCGATGCCCCGCCTGGCCGTCTCCATGGTCATGAACTTCGCGGCGGCGTTACCCGCGGAGGCGTAGCAGTAGGTGCAGCGGAGGTTGCAGGCGGTGGTCAGAAACAGAGAGATGGAGGCCGGCTCGGGCGGCCCCTGGCAGGTTGTGGAAGGCGTCGTTTCCGGCCCGGCGTCCACCATTTCGAGTGCGCGCAACAACTCCACAAGGGAGTCGTCCAGGCCGGCGGGCGCCTCCTCCGGGTTCTCTTCGAGCTGGGCGACAATATGCGCCACGCGCGCGTTCGCCACGAACGCCGACCGCCGTGCAGGCGCGCAGACGACGTAGCGGGAGTCTCCCAGCGGGATGCTGAAGATTTCCGCCGAGAGTCGCGGCGCCGGCCTGCCCGCAACTTCCGTTCCGCCGCTGGTGGAGACTGCGGACATTAGGTGTGTGTCTGCGTTAATTGTATGACACATGCCCTTGCGGTCGCCCTTCCGTGTTTGCTCACCGTACCGATAGAAACACGCCATCAGCCGGCTCAGAGAGCGCGCTTGTCCCCATCCGGGCGCTCGTCGCGCTCCCGCCGTGTTCGAACCTGCGCACCGATCGCGTCTCTGAGCTCGCCGCTCTTGGTGTACCAGTAGAACGCGAAGACCCAGATGGCGGCGGCCTCCGCCCAGAAAACCGACGACTTGAAAGGCCGTCTGAACGCGCCGACGTTCAGGAGGACGGCAATCAGCGGAAACAGGACGAGCGCGATCCCGATGGTGGCGTATTTCCAACGGTAGGCCCGTTCCTTTCCCGGTGGAACCAAGCCGAGCTTGAGAGAGTCGTCCTGGCACAGCCAGCACGCCAGGGCAATCATGAGGAAGAATGTCACCGCGAAGACGTCGTGCGGCGAGCCCCACGGCAGGAACCACCAGCTCGGATGCCAGCTAAATGGATTCACCGCCGTCAGAAGGGCGAGAATCGCCGCGCCGTTGAGCAGGTAGTCTTCCCGGTCGCTGAGGCCCTTGTACGCATACAGGCAGGCGGCGACGGCGAACAGTACGCCCACAAACCAGTCGCGCATGCCGGTGTTGTAGTAAGCGCTCAGAGAATCCTGCAGCCCGAGGTTATAGACCCGGCACCCGCCGGCCCACAGCAGCAGCGGGAATGCCACGGCAATTCCGACAATTGCCCAGCGCAGGGTGAAATAGGTCGCTTGAATTGTTTTGTCGAGATCGAACTCGCCGGTTTCAGTTAGCCGAGTCATGGGCGTATTTTATCCGAATCGGCACGCTCTGTCCCGGCCGGAGCGCCGTCACTCCGGCATCAGCACGGGAATCACGGGGTTGCCATGGCGGCCATAGACGCGGAAATCGGAGTCCAGCGCGAACACCCTTCCAGCGGGATGGATTTCCGGGAGTCGAACGAGGCAGGCGTCCGCAAGCGACGTGGGCCGATTACGCAATAGCGCCGTTCCGATGCGCACTACCGAAGAACGCCTGGAAAGTCCGGGGGCCATAACTCCGTTCCAGCTCCTGCGACGCTGCCCCCCTCCTACTGCTGCACGAACTGGTCGATGCGGGAAATGGCGGCGGGAGCGGTCTGAGCTTCGGATGGGCGGATCAGCGTCCAGCGGTGCGCGTTGCTGAACATAGCGCTGCGCTGCCCAAGGTCGAGTTGCCGCTCGCGGGGCATCTGCCGCAGGCGCTCGCGGACTTCGCCCACTCGCCGGGCGAAGAGCTGGCTGTTCCCCAGCTCCACCACCAGGCTCTGATCGTCCCAGCGGAAGAGCCGGTTCGGCGAGGGCAGAAGCTGGGAAAGATCCTGCGCGAACGCCGAAACAAAACGCTCCGCGGTGATGTGGTTGAAGCGCAACTTGATGGTGGGAATGAGATCCAGAACAATCACCGCCATGGCCGACTCGGCGTTGGTCAAAGCCTCGGCAATGCTTTTCTCCGCCTCCGTGCGCGTGGCCATGCCGGTGCGGGCCAGCGCGAACCCTTCCTGCACGCGCCGGATGCCGCTACCCAGTTCGCTGACGCGGCGGCCGGTCTCCTGCTGCTCCTTTGCCCTTTCCTCGCGCACGCACGCCATGCAGAGGTTGAGGCGAGTCTTCAGCGCTACGATATCGCTCAGAGCGGACGCGTGTTTCAGGTCGTTTTCCACCTGCTTCAGGCGGGTGACCGAGCGTTCGCTGCCGCTGGACAGCACGCCGATGGTCTCATTCAGCATGGCCACCATCTTCTGAACTTCGGAGGCTTCGCTGCGCTGCACCTGATCGCGCACCTCGCGGAACTGCTTCAGCAGAGCGGCCGCGTCGTCCACGGTTTTGGAGATGTCGTCCGGCAGGGCCTCGCCTTCCACGCGTTCGCGCAGTTTGCGAGTCTCCGCGGCGAACGGCCGAAACGCGCTGTGCGGTTCGTTGAAGACCTGCTGGTCGAGGCCATCGAGCAACGCGGTGGTGAGCTGCGCGAGCGCGCGGCAGAATGCGCGGGCCGGGTCCGCATCCCCGGAGGCGGCGGTCGATTCGCCGTACAGGTATTTCCTCAGGGTAATCATCCTTGACGTCTATCGGCGGATCACCCGTCTGTCTTGAGATGTATGCCGGTTCACGCTTTGCCGGACGCCACCAGCTTCACGCCGGGCGCCTCGGTCCATTTTTTCTTGACGGCGTATTACGGCTGCCCTGCGGCTGTTCGCCCATGGGCAAGCTCTCGCAGGTGTCGCAGCCGTATGCGCCGGGCGGCACGCCGGCTTACACGACCTACGCATATGACGGCATGGGCCGGACGCTTTCGGTGACGCTGCCGGATGGGAGCGTGACCAGGTACAGCTATGACGATCTGGCAGCGAGTGCGAACACCTCGGACGTGACCACCACCGATCCGGCCTCGAAGGTAAAGCGCTTTCAACTGAACGGGCTCGGCCAGCTCACTCAGGTGATCGAGGACCCCTCGGGACTCGCCTATTCCACTCTCTACACGTATGACGCGCTCGGCCATCTGTACACGGTGAAGCAGACGGGTGGCGGCACCACCCAGACGCGGACGTTCAACAGCGTCATCACCAGCGAGTCCCGCACCTACAACAACCTGGGGCAGCTCACCGGCATATCGGCGGGGAGCGTCAGCCTGACTTACAACTACACGACCGGCCAGGACAACGGCAAGATCGCTTCGCAGTGCAATGCGATCAGCGGCGAAACCGTGCAGTACGTCTACGACAGCCTGAATCGCCTGGGCAGCGCAACGGGCTCGAACTGGGGCAACGGGTATGTCTACGACGGCTTCGGCAACCTGCTGCAGAAGAACGTGACCAAAGGCAGCGCGCCGACGCTGACGCAGACGGTGAACGCGGCCACTAATCACATCACCGGCCGCAGTTACGACGGCAATGGCAACGACGTCACCGGCAGCTATGTGAACTACGACTTCCTCAACCGGATGACCATGTACCAGGGCACGTACCTGAACGAGTACGCCTATGATGCCTCCAACCGGCGGATCTACAAGGCGGCGTACTCGGGCTCGACCCTGCAGAGCGAGGGCTACATACTCTACGGCCTGGACGGCGAGAACCTGGGCACCTACACGCCGACCATCTTCAACAACGGCTCGGGCCAGGCGGGCGTGCTGCTGACGCAGGCGACCGGCCGCACCTACTTCTTCGGCAAGAAGCTGTTCACCACCGAGGACGACGTGGGGTCGGCGGTCTCGAACGGGACGTTCTTCCCGTACGGCGAGCAGCGCACCGGCAGCAGCAGCGAGCAGTACGGCTTTGCGACGTATTGGCAGGATGGGGAGAGCGGGCTGAACTACGCGATGAACCGGCATTACTCCAACACGCTGGGGAGGTTCCTGAGCGTCGATCCCACGAATCGAAGTATGGATCCGCAGGAACCCCAGAGCTGGAACCGATACGTCTACGTCGGGAACGATCCCGTGAACCTCAACGACCCTGACGGCATGGATAACGGGGACGCGGGATGCGTTATAAACGGCATAACCTATGGTCTTTGTCCGTTTGGAGGAAGTGCTCAGGCACCCACCGGCTGGCAGTTAGCGAAGGACTTCATCGCCTTGTTTGTAGTGGTTGCGACCCAGATGATCAGCGGCATGCCGGGCGACTCCAAATGCGAGGGAGACATAAACGCTCTCGGCGCTATGAGCGCGGTAACACCGGGCGCGGATGATGTAGACGATTTCGATCTGATCG
>Ga0326727_10025048_pt1 | contig 11224 bp, 10 predicted proteins | sample MB2enrmetagenome_FD_207643 | JGI IMG/M metagenome (GOLD analysis project Ga0326727, IMG submission 207643) | Lab enriched peat soil microbial communities from McLean, Ithaca, NY, United States - MB29MY | ecosystem: Environmental > Terrestrial > Soil > Wetlands > Peat | place: USA: New York... | reverse complement strand
GGAGCTTGAAACTTTGGAAGATTGGCCGTCATGCTTTCTCCCGAAGCGATCTGCGGCGGGTTGGCGCTTTTGCTCTGCGCAGAGACAGCCGACCCGGCAGCAGCCAGAGGAATGGTTTGAAGAAACGTGCGACGGTGCATGGCAGTCTCCTTTGAATCATCGGGGAAACTCATCTTCGCTCAGTGCTGTTCCGCATTTCTACACGAACTTCACTATAACTCGAATCGGCGGATAAGCGGTCAGGCTTGGACTACGCCTGGTCTGTTAACGCTTGTAACTTGCTCTCGCGTGGAAGTAGAATTCAGCCCATGATGCCTGCGATTCCCCGCACGCTGAATCTCTTCGCCGCCGTTTTGCTCGTGTCGCTCGCCACAGCAGCAATGCAAGCGCAGGACTGGGCTAAGGCTCGCCTCGAAACCTCGCCTCGCCACCATGAATACGTTAGCCTCAGCCACGGCAGCCGCACCATTCAGGCCTTCGTTGTCTACCCTGAAGTGAAAGACAAAGCCGCCGCCGTGATTCTCATTCACGAGATATTCGGGCTCACCGACTGGGCCAGAGAGATGGCCGATGAGTTGGCCGCGCAAGGCTTCATCGTGGTGGCGCCTGACCTGCTCTCAGGCCTGGGCGCCAATGGCGGCGGTTCGAGCGAGTTCGCAAGCCAGGATGCTGCAGTCAAGGCCGTCTCCGCTCTTGATCCGAGCACCGTGCTCGCCGATCTTGACGCCGCCGCCGATTATGCAAAACATATTCCTGCGGCCAATGGCACAATCGCATCGGTTGGCTTCTGCTGGGGCGGAGCGAAGTCGTTTGCTTTCGCCACGCACCGGCAAGATCTCTCAGCCGCGTTTGTATTTTATGGCTCAGCGCCTTCGGACGTGAGTACTATCAGCGCTCCTGTTTACGGCTTTTACGCGGCCAACGATGCCCGCGTCACTGCAACTGTGCCGGCCGCTATCGCAGCCATGAAAGCCGCCGGAAAGAAATATGAACCTTTAACTTACGACGGCGCAGGGCACGGCTTTATGCGCGCAGGCGAAGACCCCGCAAATGCCGTTCCCGAAAACAAGACCGCGCGCGAGCAAGCTTTCTCGCGCCTCGTTACTCTACTGAAAAATTTGAATGCAGTTCCCGCTGCCTCCAGCCAGATCGAGACTCTCACTGCCCCCAAACGGATCCAGTAAGCCTAAACAATGTATGGAAGTTCGCGGCCAATCCGTCTCGCAAGAGGAAATCGAGCGCCTATGGGATTTGGTCGCAGAACATACGGCCAATCCGCAGGCGGGGATCTTTGGCCCATCATCCCTCAGTTGGAAGGTCAATCGCGAATCTGCTTTGTTTCTCGGCGCGGGCCGGGCTGCCCTGCTGCAACTGGCGCATCCCTGGGTTGCAACCGCGCTTGAGCAACATTCCAATCTGCTCAACGATCCTCTCGCCAGATTCCACAACACATTCCGCGTGGTCCTCACCATGATCTTCGGGACTCTCGATCAGGCGCTGGCAGCTTCCCGTCACCTTTATCATTTGCACACGCGAATACAGGGTGAACTCCCCGAGAGCGTCGCCGCTTATACGCGGGGCTCTCGCTACGAGGCGAATGAAGTGAAAGCGCTCGTATGGGTCTACGCCACGTTGATAGAAAGCGCGCTTGTGGCGTATGACAGCGTGCTCCCGCCGCTTTCATCTGTCGAGCGAGAGAATTACTACGCCGAGAGCAAGACCATGGCCGCGCTCTTTGGCATTCCGCGGGAGGCCTTGCCCGCGGACTGGTCTTCATTCGAAGCCTGGATGCGCGCCATGCTTGCGTCCGATGCGCTGGGGGTGAATGCGCTTTCACGCGAGATGGCGCGCAGCATTTTGCATGGCCGCGGATCGTGGGTTCCAATTCCGAATTGGTATCGCGCACTCACGGCAGCGTCGATGCCCGAGCGGTTTCGCAGCGAATTCTCACTTGTCTACGGCGAGCGGGAAAAGCGCGCGGTAGCGAGGGCACGAAACTGGCTTCCGCAAATCTACAGGCGTCTTCCGGCAGCCCTGCGATTTGTTGGGCCATACCACGAAGCACAGAGCCGCTTGTTCGGCCGCCGCGTAAATGCAATTACCCGGGCCAGTAACCGGTTCTGGATGGGACAGACGCACATGATGTTTGCCGAGGCTGATCGCGAATCAGAACAGTGAGGGACGGGCAGATCCGCCGAGGAGCGAACTATTGACATTCGCAATGCTGTGCGTCCCCTCAGGCCCGCCCCACGCAAAGGACAAAGAGAGAGCCGGGAGACCTCCCGCGCGCAGCGTCAGTCCCGCAGAGAAACTGTGCGCCAGATGACTGAAGGCAATATCGCCACGCGCAAGCGCGACCTTGCCCTGATCGGCGGCGAAGGCGAGGCCGACGGGTCCCCAGATGGAATGCTCAAAACCTTCCCGCAGCAGCAGCGCATTGGGCGCGCGAAAACGATAGTCGTTGTAACTCGGGAGCCAGGGATTGGCATTAATGTCCGAGCCGCCAAGCGTGGGCTGGAAGTAGAACGGAACAACATTGCCTGCCGACGCGACGGACTCGATGATGAGCAGCCGCAGCTCAAGCGAGCCTTCGCGATTGCGCTGAATGGCGGCGCACTTGGTTGCGCCCAGTGAGGCGGCGCAGTCGTCGGGGCCATTGAAAGTCTTCGCGCCGTACGATCCAGAATTGCGATAGAGCGGGATGGTGTGATTGAGGTCCGCGGTAAAGCGGCGGAAGGAGTAGTGCGAATCAGAAGGCGCCACAAACTGCTGAAATTGCGCGAGGTAGTCGAGTCGCAGATGATCGCCGAGCAGCGTGGGTTCTATGCGAGCGCCTTCACCGAGTTGAACAAATGCCGGCTGCGTGGCGAGTCCGGGAGCGGTGGATTCAGTGAAAATCTGCTCGATTGAAGGACTGGACTCGTGGTGATTTTCGCGCACATTCACAAAGCGCCCGTTGATTTCGCCGAGCAGCGAAACATTCAGGGCGTGGAGAACGGGCACAATCGCGTTAGCGCCGGCAATGGTCTGCGTCATGCTGAAAACCGAAGCGTTGGCCTGAAGCGAGCCAGGTCCCAGGCCGTAGTAGAACAACTGATCGAGCGAGATGGACTGCGCATAGAGATTAAAAAGCGTGTAGGGATGCACGGTAAGGGTGGAGTGGGCCGGCCTGCCAGCAGCGGTTGTGATGACTTTGATTTTCTCGATCGGTGTGTGGATTGCCTTGTAGTAAAAACCAGCGCGCCACAAACCGTTATCCGTGGCGATGGCGTCCGCGTCCCAGCTTGTTCGCCACAGTTCGTTGGGCGTGAAGTGGCCGACATAAGCGCCGCCGGCGCCGAATCCATTTTGTGGGGCAAGGCTGCCCACGGCGATATGCAGAGGATGATCGGTGAAGAGAAGTTGCGCGCATCCGGGGATAGCCTTGAGCGAAAAGTCTTCGCAACTTTGCTTGAAGCGCGTGGCTTCGCCACGGAAGTCTGCGTGGATCTCGCTCTCCTGCGCGCGGACAGCGCCTGCAAAAAGAGCCAGCAACGCCATAATGATCGGCAGTCTTCGCAATTGTCCTCCTGGTCGCGCGGTCTTTCCTAACTGCGCGGCTTTGGCCTGGATCTCTTTCTGCCTTGCGGGTGAAGAACCCTGGTAACCGCGGCGATGTAGGCGGCAGCTTCCGCCTCGGTGTGGATGTCTTCGAGTTTGACGCCCACGCGCTTGGCCTTCGGCAGCCGCGCGCTTTCGGCGTGTTGAATGTGCAGCAACTGGGCCTTGATCAGACTGGAGATGGGCCGGTCTTTGTTCATGGCGGAGGCAGGAGGGATTGGAATGTGAATGACTGTGCATTCGCCTCCGAGCTTGGGCGTACTCAGCCCGATGGTTCTACGTCCGCGTTTGCTTGCAACGTTGCTTCCAGCTTCAATCATGTGAATCGGCTCCTCCGCTTTAAGTGTTGAATACCACGGTATCTGTCCGCATGGTGTCGAGTGAAAGCAAATCAAGAAACGTTTGCGCTCTCTGCTCGCGCGCGGTGCTGGCAGTGTAACTGCCAATGAAATGACTGGTGACTGTGGCTGGAATCGATGCGTGTTCAAAGACTCTGTCGGTGCCCACAACCGTGCCTTTGGGGATCCACGGCGAAATGAGAATGGCGGGCACGCGCACACCGAGACGGTCAAAGTTGAAGGTGTAATTCAGGCCGGTGCTGGCGGGTCCCGCCGAGTAGCCATCCGGCGTGCAGGCGGGAGGCGGAACATGATCAAAGATGCCGCCGTGCTCGTCGTAAACCACCAGCAGCGCGGTGCTGGCCCAGAGCGTGGGGTTTGACACGATGGCGTTGTAAACCGAGGCAATGTAAAGCTCGCCTGCCTGGATGTTATGGTCCGGGTGCTGGTCAGAAGCAAGCTGCTCGCCATCATCGTTATCGTGATCCGTATAATTCGGCTCGATGAAACTGTAATCGGACAGCGTACCGGATTTGCAATCGGCAATGAACTGGTCGTAGGTTCCGAAAAGCTGCGGTTGGTGCTGCAACAGGTTGACAACTTCCATTGTTGAACTGGCCTGATCGAAGTAGTAAAGCTTTGCCGTGTGACCGGCGTCCTGCAACCGTTCGTATATGCTCTTGCCCTGCGGATAGAACATACTCATGCCCACCTGACCGAAAGAGGTGCCGTAGTGCGCAAAGGCGCGGTTGCAGATGGTCGGACCCGGAATGGACGCGAACCAGCGATTGAATACGGCGAAGTTAGTCGCCAGCGACGTAAGCACCGGCAGTTTGTCCGCGCTGAAGTAGTACATGATCTTCTGCGAGTGAGCGACGTCCTGCTGCTGCTGAAAATAACTCTGGACGAATCCCTGCATGGTAGCCACACGCGTGGCGCTCTGGTCGCCGGCGAAGATCTGCTGATCCACAGCCGGGAAATGGTGGTCGGGGTCAGGATCGAGCTGGCTTTGAAACTCGGCAAGCGGCTGTACGAAGACCTGGTTTCCCTGCGAGTCGGGATTGGACTGCGTGCCGTCCACTCCATCAATCTGCTGGTTCACAGCCTTCAGCGATCCCAGCATGTGGTCGAAAGAGCGGTTCTCCATCATGAGCACGACAATGTGCTTCAAGGCATCGAGACCTGGGGGCATAGATCTGCACCTTTCGCCGGGGCAGCCGGCAAGCTTGCCAACCGGCCCTCCCTGATTGTGTAAATCGATTGTCTGAGCTTTCGGCTTCTTTCGCGAACTCAGCCTGCAATTTGTGAATTCACCGCTTGTAAATCGGGGAAAGCGGCGGGGGACTCGCAGGCCTTGCGCTCAACTATAAACGCTTAATGCTGCAAGGGGAAGATTTTTCTAAAGTCTGCGCTGGCAGTTGCGGCCTTTACCTGCCGACCAACCCCTGGCAGATTCCCAGCCCTATGCGGCGGAATCCTTCCCGCTCGCAGAATCCGCGCAGGATAACCTCGTCACCGTCTTCCAGAAATCTTCTTTGCTCGCCGGTGGGCAGCGATACCGGCTCCTTGCCGCGCCATGTGAGCTCGAGCAGGCACCCGAGCGCGCTTTTGTCAGCGCCGGATACGGTGCCGGTCGCCAGCAGATCTCCGGGGCGGAGGTTGCAGCCGTTGCTGGTGTGGTGCGTGAGCATCTGCGCCAACGTCCAATAGAGATCGCGGACATTGCTGCGTCCCATAACAACGGGGGGGATGCCTGACAACCGCATCTGCGCCGAGGTGAGCGACACCTCCAGCCACAAATCAAGGCCGCCGTGCGCCTGATCGCTTTCGCTTGTGAGGTACGGCAACGGCGCGGGATCGCCCGCCACGCGAGGCAACGCCGCCGTGCGGAATGGAGCCAACGCATCGAGAGTCACTACCCATGGCGAGAGCGAAGTCGCAAAGCTCTTCCCTAAGAACGGCCCCAGCGGCTGATACTCCCAGGACTGCATATCGCGCGCCGACCAATCGTTCAAAAGGCAAACGCCGAAAATGTGCTCCTCCGCTTTTTTGATGGGAACAGGTTCGCCCAGCGAGTTGCCAGCGCTGACAAAGAAACCTAACTCCAGTTCGTAATCCAGCGCCCTGGTTGGCGCAAAGCAGGGTGCGGCGGCGCCCTCATGCATCTGCCCGCTGGGGCGGCGCACCGGCGTTCCTGAAGCCACCAGCGACGAAGCGCGTCCGTGATAGCCGATGGGAAGATATTTGTAATTCGGCAACAAAGGATTTTCGGGACGGAAGAGCTTGCCCACATTGGTAGCGTGGAAAATCGACGCATAGAAGTCCGTGTAGTCGCCAATCACTGCCGGCAGAATCATCTCCACATCCTGCTGCGCGATCAGGTACCGTGCAGTGACATGGCGGTTAAGCACAGGGGCGTGTTGAAGAAGAAGCGCATGGAGACGCCGCCGCAGCGCTCGCCGCGGGCCGGCGCCGAGCGCCATCAGCCGGTTCATCGAGCCAGATGCGCACGCCTCAGCGGCGTCTCGTACACTTTCTTTGGCCAGTAGCCCTGTGCTTAACATGCCGGCCACATCAAGTATGCGGTCGCCGATGGCCACACCGACGCGCGCCTCTCTTCCCTGCTGCCGGAAGACGCCAAAGGGCAGATTCTGAATCGGAAAATCAGCACCGGCAAAGTTGGCGGAGTCAACCCAACTTTGCGCCGAGCAATCGTGCGTTTCGTCCAAAAACGGTTTCATAGAAGGCCATGAAGACACAGTTCGTTTATGGGTTCAGTGAATGACCAGGAACCGAGGGAAGTTGAGAAATCCCGCATCACATCTGCGAGGCCGCTCCGGCTCAGTCTATACTCCCGCCGGCCCGCTCCGTCTATAAAAAAGTTGCATGCTCGCGCAGAGTGCTCTTTGAGTAACTCGGCTGTGCGTTGTGGCTTGGTAACCGCGGGCAGAGATGCCGCAGCCACGAATAGATATAGAATGCGAACAACTGCCAAGCGGCTCTCAGCCGGCCGCATCGCTTCCTAACGCAATGCTCGTGCCTTACAGATCAAACTTCTTTCCCAGTTTCTGCCAGCATTCGAAGTACTGCTCATCGAGTTCCGAGGTTTCAAGCGCAAACTTTGTCGGCTGGCAAACGAAGCGCGTCTCGAACATGAAGGCCAGCGTGTTGGCCTGATAAACCGGCTTCAACTCGGCATTGCTGGCTCGCTCGAAGGTCTCGGCATCGGGCCCGTGGCCGGCCATGCAATTGTGCAGGCTGGCGCCGCCGGGAACAAAACCCTCGGCCTTGGCGTCGTACTCTCCGCGAATCAGCCCCATGAATTCGTTCATGAAATTGCGATGAAACCATGGCGGCCGGAAAGTGTGCTCGGCGACCATCCAGCGCGGCGGAAAAACAACGAAGTCCAGATTGGCGGCGCCGGAAATCTCGGAGGGTGCGGTCAGCACCGTGTAAATGGACGGGTCGGGATGGTCGAAGCTGACCGTGTTGATGCAGTTAAAGTTTTTCAGATTGTACTTGTAGGGCACGTAGTTTCCGTGCCATGCGACCACGTTGAGCGGCGAGTGATCGATGGACGCTTCCCAAAGCCTTCCCTGAAATTTTGAGATTAGCCGGAAGTCGCCTTCGCGCTCTTCAAAGGCCGCCACCGGCGATAGAAAATCGCGCGGATTGGCCAGGCCGTTGGCGCCGATAGGCCCAAGCTCTGGCAAGCGAAGAAGCGCTCCGTAGTTCTCGCAAACGTATCCGTAGGCTTGCTTGTCCTCAAGTTCTACGCGAAAGCGGATGCCGCGCTGAATCACCGCGATCTCGCCGGGCTCCGCTTCAAGAACGCCCATCTCGGTGCGCAAGAGCAATCGCCCCAACTGCGGAACGATCAACATTTCGCCGTCGGCGTTCAAAAAGAAGCGATCGGTCATCGATGCGTTGGCCGCGTAGATGTGAATCGCAATTCCTGCGTGGGTGAGTGCATTGCCGTTGCCCGCCATGGTGATGAGGCCGTCCACAAAGTCCGTGCGTTCGGCAGGAAGTGGAATAGGACGCCAGCGCAACTGATTGGGCGGCGCCGGGACCTCGTCAAACGGCGCGCTGCGCAACTTGCCTTGAGCAATCTGCGCAAATGGCTTGTGCGCCACCGAGGGACGAATCCGATAAAGCCAGGTTCGACGGTTTGCCGCGCGCGGCGCTGTGAAGGGCGTGCCGCTCAACTGCTCCGTATACAAACCGTGCGCCACCTTCTGCGGCGAGTTTTGCCCTTGCGGCAGCACGTTCTCGACGGCTTCGCTGGCAAACTCATTGCCGAAGCCCGACTGGTAGCGCAGCACAGTGCGCGCCGCTGCATTACTGGATTGTTTCCTGGTCATAGCTTTGTCCCGCACGGGTTAGAGATTGCCGCGCCGTGCCTGTTCCAATTCAATGGATTCAAAGAGCGCTTTGAAGTTACCCTTGCCAAATCCCCGGCAGCCTTTACGCTGAATGATTTCGAAAAAGACGGTGGGGCGATCTTCAACCGGATTGGAAAAAATCTGCAAGAGGTAGCCTTCGTCGTCGCGGTCCACAAGGATGCCAAGCGCGCGCAACTGTTCGACGGGCTCTTCTATCGCGCCAATCCGCGACGGCAGCGCCTCATAATAACTGTCGGGGACGCGCAGAAAATTCACCCCATTGCGCTGCAATTTACTCACCGTTGATAGAGCATCATTGCAGCGCAGGGCGACGTGTTGCGCGCCCGCTCCGCCATAAGCTTCGATGTACTCGTCTATCTGGCTTCTCTTTCGCCCCGGGGCCGGTTCGTTGATGGGGAACTGCACGGAATGCGAATCGTCCGACATGACGATGCTCATCAACGCGCTGTACTCGGTGGAGATGTCCTTGTCATCGAAGGTGATGTAGCGATGGAAGCCGAAAACATTCTCGTAGTAGTCGGCCCAATACTGCATCTTCCCCTCTTCGACGTTGCCCACGATGTGGTCGATGCGCAGGATGCCGCAGTCGTCAGCCGCGATGGGCGCTGCCACGAAGCCTGGCAGAAACGGTCCCTTGTAGTCCTTGTAGGAAATCAGCGAGTGAATTGTGTCGCCGTACGTGCGCACGGCCGCGCGACGGATTGCGCCGTGTTCATCGGCTTCGTCATGCGGCTCGGCAGCCGGCCTTGCGCCGCGGCGAACGGCTTCAGCAAAGGCCTGATCGGCATCGTCCACTTCGAAGGCGATGTCGCGCACGCCGTCGCCATGCCGGCGAATATGATCGGCGGCCTCATCGTCCGGCGTCAGCGGCGTAGTGAATAAGAGATTCGCCTTGCCCTGACTCATCGCATAGGATGCGCGCTTCCGCTGGCCTGTTTCCAGCCCGCTGTATGCGACCTGCGAAAAGCCGAATCCCCTGCGATAAAAATAAGCCGCCTGGCGGGCGTTGCCTACCCAGAACTCGACATGATGAAGACGCTTCAGCCTGATGGGGTTTTCCATTGTCATTCCGGGTTGACCTCCCAACCGCACGAGACTTCCTGCATCAATCTTTGAGCCGCCGTTGATTTTCGCAAATACAATATAGAAAGAAAAAACATACTTTTCCAGTAGATTCTAAATTTGCGGTAGGTCCATGGCAGCCGCTCCTTTACCTCTCGACGAAAAGAACTGGACAATTGCCGCTGACTTGGAGCAAAACGGCCGCGTAGCTTGCAAGACCAATCAAAAAACATTGCGCATCTTCCTCGGCTGTGCGTAGGATGATTCTGTTCGCTGCGCTGACGAGGGATTTTCGACGCATGACAGCAGCTCAGGCGGAGAAGAAATCGGCGATGACGAAGCTGTGGCCGGATGCTCACACGGCGCTCAATGGCATTGTGCGCGACGGTATGTTGCTGGCCATTGGAGGCTTTGGCCTGTGCGGCATTCCCGAGGCGCTGATTGTTGCCCTGCGCGACAGCGGGGTTCGCAACCTCACCATCGCCAGCAACAATGCGGGCGTGGACGACCACGGATTGGGACTACTGCTCGCGACGCGGCAAATTAAAAAAATGATTTCCAGCTATGTGGGCGAAAACGCCGAGTTTGAGCGGCAGTTTCTCTCCGGCGAGTTGGAGGTGGAGTTTTGCCCGCAGGGCACCCTGGCCGAGCGGATGCGCGCCGGCGGCGCGGGCATTCCTGGTTTCTACACGCGGGCCGGAGTGGGCACACTGGTGGCCGAGGGCAAAGAACACAAGGAATTCGATGGAGTTACTTACATTCTAGAGCGCGGCATCTTCGCCGATCTGGCGCTGGTGAAAGCGTGGAAGGCCGACCTTCACGGCAACCTTATCTACCGGCGCACCGCGCGCAACTTCAACCCCAGCGCAGCTACCTGCGGAAAGATTACCGTTGCCGAGGCGGAGATTGTTGTTGAACCGGGAGAGATTGATCCCGACGAGATTCACACGCCAGGCATCTTCGTTCACCGGCTGGTGCACAACCCGAATCCTGAAAAGCGGATTGAAAGAAGGACCACCCGGGAGGGATGACCTGTGGCCTGGACACGAAATCAGATGGCCGCGCGCGCCGCTGAGGAGTTGCGCGATGGCTTCTACGTCAACCTCGGAATTGGCATTCCCACGCTGGTGGCGAGCTACATTCCCAAAGGAATGACGGTGGTGTTGCAGTCGGAAAACGGGCTGCTGGGCATGGGGCCGTTTCCACGCGAAGAGGAAGTAGACGCCGACCTGATTAATGCTGGCAAAGAGACCGTGACCATGGTGGCGGGCGCCGCGATTTTTTCCAGCGCCGATTCGTTCGCCATGATTCGCGGCGGCCACATCGACCTGGCGATTCTCGGCGCCATGCAGGTTTCCGAGCGCGGGGATCTGGCCAACTGGATGGTCCCCGGCAAGCGCATCAAAGGCATGGGCGGCGCGATGGATCTTGTCTCCGGCGTGCAACGGGTGATCGCGCTGATGGAACACACGGCGCAGGACGGCAGCCCCAAACTGCTGCGCCATTGCACATTGCCGCTGACCGGCACGGGCGTAGTCCAGCGCGTTATCACGGATTTGTGCGTGATGGATATTACGACCGATGGCTTCGAAGTGAATGAATTAGCGCCCGGCGTTACGCGCGAGCAGGTGAAGCGACAGACGGAGGCTGAGGTACGCTTCCATGCGTCCTTAAATTAGTTAATCAGCCCACGCCGTCATTCTTTCCATACCGGTTTGCGTTTCTCCAGAAAAGCCGCCACGCCTTCGCGAAAGTCCGCGGTTTTACGCGCCTGGGCGCTGGTCTCCATCGCAAGAGCGATGGCCGCGTCGAGCCAAA
>Ga0326727_10025046_pt1 | contig 11225 bp, 8 predicted proteins | sample MB2enrmetagenome_FD_207643 | JGI IMG/M metagenome (GOLD analysis project Ga0326727, IMG submission 207643) | Lab enriched peat soil microbial communities from McLean, Ithaca, NY, United States - MB29MY | ecosystem: Environmental > Terrestrial > Soil > Wetlands > Peat | place: USA: New York... | reverse complement strand
TATATCGATCGCCTGCGCACCGTACTGACCGCTCTGGTCGTGGTGTTCCACACCGCCATCACCTATGGCGCCACAGGAGGCTGGTATTATCACGAGATCGAATCCTCCTATGGGCTCTCCAGCCTGCTACTGACACTCTTCGTCGTAACGAATCAAGCCTATTTCATGGGTTTTTTCTTCCTGCTGGCCGGATATTTCACTCCTGCTTCGCTGGAGCGCAAAGGCTACGCGCTGTTTATCGCAGACCGATTCCTGCGCCTGGGCCTGCCTCTCGCTGCATACATCCTGATTCTGGGCCCGTTGACCTTGGCGCTTGCGGAATTCACGCGCGGAGATGGCTTCTGGTCCACTCTTGCCTGGCTCTGGCAGCACAAGGAGGTCAACAACGGGCCGCTGTGGTTTGTGCAGGCCCTCTTGATTTTCAGTCTTGCTTATTGCGCATGGAGAGCGGTCCTCGGCTCCGCCGTCGCACAATCTGAACGCACGCCCAAACCCGTTCCCGGTTATGGCTGGTGGCTGACGAGCGCCACCGGAGTCGCCGCCACCGCACTGGCTGTTCGTCAGTTCGTTCCCGCCGGCGAAAACGTCTTTGGTCTGCAGCTTGGCTACTTTGCAAGCTACATTTTTCTTTTCGGTGTCGGTGTAGCCGCATGGCGATACGACTGGCTCCGCCAACTAACCTGGAAGAATGCGCGGCCCTGGATCGTTACCCTGCTCATCGCCTGGCCCTTGATGCCGCTGGGCATCGAGATGGCCCACGCCATATACGGGAAGGCCAAGTCCAACTTCTCCGGCGGGCTCTCCTGGCCGGCAATCCTGTATGCCTGCTGGGAACCCTTCGTTGCCTGGGGGCTGATCGCCGCGTGCCTGCTGCTCTTCCGCGAGCGCATGAACCAGCCTTCAAAGCTCTGGACTTGGCTCAATCGGCGCGCCTACGCGGCGTATATCATCCATCCGCCTGTGCTGGTAGGCGTCAGCCTGCTGCTCCACGCATGGGTCGCCCCCGCCCTGGTCAAATTTGGCGTTGTCGGCTTGTTGGCTGTCATCGCCACCTGGCTGGCAGCCGATCCGCTGGTGCGGATGCCTGGTCTCCGGCGCGTGGTGTAGACGGAGATGTTGCCATCACGCCGCCGGCCGGATTTCTGGGCGCCAGCCAATCCGCTCTTCTCTAATGAAGGATCAATCGGACGATCTACAACTGCGGGTAGAAGCTGGCGATCCAGCCTTGCAGCAGCGCCGGGAAGCAGCCCATCAATACGACCGCGGCGGCAATTCCCAACAGCACAATCAGCGTGACCGGATGCGCCCTGATTGGCGATTCGTTAATGGCGGGCATCACGTACGCGCGTTTGAGAACCTGCAAATAGTAGTAGAGCGAAACCGCGCTCATGGCGATGGCCAGAGCGACAAGGGCGAACGGAATCGGCCCGGCTGAAACGCCGAGGACGGCGGCAAAGAGGTTGAACTTGGCCCAGAAGCCGACGAGCGGCGGAATCCCGGCCAGCGACAGGAAAAACACCAGGAGCACCGCCGCCAGCAGCGGGTTGCGCTTGTGCAGGCCGAGAAAAGCATCGAGGCGATCGCTGCCGGTGGCGCGCTCGACGACGGAGACGACGCCGAAGGCTCCGATGGTAGTGAGGCCGTAGGTGAGGATGTAGTAGAGAATCGCGTTCGTGCTCACGTCCGAATAAGAGAAGAAGGCCAGGCCGAGCAGTATGTAGCCGGCATGCGCAATTGCGGAGTATGCGAGCAGCCTGCGCACGCTGATCTGGGCCAGAGCAGCAAGGTTCCCCAGTACCATGGAGGCGGCAGAGAGCACGGTCAGAATCAGCATCCAGGGAATGTTAAAGCCGAGATAGACCGGCGGGCGCGGCGTACCCGGTGGGATAACCTGGGCCGATACGTAGGCGGCCAAGTGCCTGCCGTCGAAGACATGCAATGCAGCCGTGCTGATGGAAATGAGCAACGCAAAGCTTGCCACTTTCGACACGGAGGCGATAAACGCCGCTGCCGGAGCGGGCGCGCCTTCATAGGTATCCGGCGCCCACAGATGAAATGGAACCGCGGCAACCTTGAAGCCCAGTCCCGCCGCAATCAAGACAATTGCAACGTAAAGCAAGGGCGCTGCATGGTAGGCATTCCACCCGTACACCGCCAGCAGAATCTGATGAAGGTTTGTCGAGCCCGTAATCCCGTAGAGATAACTGAAGCCAAACAGCAGAAACGCCGCCGCCATTCCGCCAAACAGGTAGTACTTCATTGCGGCTTCAGCGCTCTTGCCTGAGCTCTTGGCAAAAGCGGTCAGGATGTAAAGGCCCAGGCTCAATAATTCGAGGCCGATAAAAATCACCAGCAGGTCCTGCGCGGCGGCAATAAGCAATCCACCCGCGGCGGCCATCAGCACTACAGCCACATACTCGCCCGCGTTGCGCGTGAACACGGAATCGATGAGCAGCAACAGCGTTAGTGCCGTCAGCACCAGGATTCCGGTTTGCGCTACGGCAATGTAAGTGCCCGCGCCAAGGAGCGTGAACTCGCCGGTAGTGCCGTAGCCGAGTCCCGCATTGCCTTGTATCTGCAAGGCCCAAAGCGCCGCGCCGCAGCCGGCCACGCCGAGCAGAGCAGCAATTGTCACGCGCATCTTGAGTGCGGACTTGCGCAGCAAGCCGAGGTCGACAATCAGCACCAGGAGCGCCGCGATTTCGAGGGCCGTCTCGGGAAGCGTTGCGCGGAAGAGATCTGTGTAGTTCATTGTCCCCCTCCCGCAAGCAGTGCTTTTACGGCCGGTTCGATGGCGTCGAGAAGAATCCTTGGATAGAGTCCGACGAACAGGCTGACTCCGGCCAGCATCGCAACGCCGGTGACTTCAGGCCAGGTGATGGCTGCCAGTTCATGCTCGGGGTCATGTTCGTGTTCAAGGAAGTGCGCGCTGGGCAGCGCATCGCTGAAGAAGGCTTTCTGCAGGGCACGCCAAGTGTAGGCTACGCCCACCACGATGCCCACGCCGGCGGCAATCGTCCACCAGGGTTTGACCATCCACGCGCCGATCAGCACTTGCAGCTCGGCAACGAAGCCGGAGAAGCCGGGCAGGCCCATCGAGGCCATTCCGGCAATTACAAAAGCCCAGGCGGCGAAGGGCAGGCGCTTGGCCAGGTGCATGGTTTCAAGATCGGCGAACTGGCGCGTGTGAGTGCGGTCGTAGACGATGCGTCCGACGATGGCGAAGAGCAGGCCCGCGATGATGCCGTGCGAGAACATCTGCAACACCGCGCCGGTGACGCCGATCTGATTCAGCGTCATCAGGCCGAGCAGCACAAAGCCCATATGGCTGACGCTTGAGTAGCCGATGACGAATTTGAAGTCGGTCTGCGCGAGAGCAACGAGCGCGCCATAGACGATGCCGATGACGGCCAGCAACGCAAAGACGTCGCGCCAGGAGCCGATGCCGATAAACGAGAATCCCCACGGGTCGAGGCCGTGCGGAAAGAGCCAAATCCCGGCACGCAGGCAGCCGTAAGCGCCCAGCTTCATTACCACTCCGGCCAGCAGCATGGAGGCGGCGGTGGGCGCGGCCACGTGGCCGGTGGGCGCCCAGGTGTGGAAGGGCCACATGCCGGCCAGAATCGCAAAGCCGGTGAAGACCAGCGGGAAACACCACATCTGGAAGCTTGCCGGCAGGCCGGCGTGAGCGAGATCGATGAGGCTGGTGGAGTGGCTGCCCGACGTCGTGTAGGCGGCCAGCAGTCCGATGAGCACCATGGCCGAACCGACAAAGGAGTAGAGCGCCAGCTTCATGGCTCCGTACTCGCGGCGCGTGGAACCCCAGATGGCGATCAGGAAATACTTGGGAACGATGGCGACTTCGTAGAAGACGAAGAGCAGAAACAAATCGAAACTGAGGAAGACGCCGTAAACGCCGCCGATAAGCGCGAAATAAAAAGCGAAGAACTCGTTGGTGCGGACTTCGACGTTCCAACTGAAGAGGACTCCGGCGACCGCGGCCAGGCCGGTGAGCAGGACCAGCACGCGGCTGATGCCGTCGGCGGCGAGCAGGTAGTGAATGCCCATGGACGGGACCCACGGCAGGTCGACAATAATGACGCGGCCTTGCCCCATGCCGGCGGCAAACCCGCCCACGGCAAGCGCGAGTCCGGCCACGGCGATGGCGAGCGCCAGCCAGCGCGCCAGACTATTCTTGCCCTTGGGCAAAAGCGCCTCGGCCAGCGCCCCGGCAAACGAGAGATAGATCGTCCACGCCAACATCTAAAATCTCCAGTGAGCCAGCAAGTTAACGACCGTTGGGTTCACGCTGTCCACAATAAGTTGAGGCACAAGACCGATGATCAACATCAGGCCGATCACCGGAGCCAGCGCCATCCGCTCGCCATGGTGCAGATCGGGAAAGGCGGCACAATGTTCCGGAACAGGACCGTTAAAAACTTTTTGAATCACCGTGAGGACGACGACCGCTGTGGCCAACAGGCCAAGAAGCGAAACCGTGGCTGCGACCCAGGCCAGCGGAAAAACGCCGCGGAAGATGAGGAACTCGCCCACAAAGCCGTTCAGGCCGGGCAGGCCGAGCGAAGAAAAGAGCGCAATTCCCATGAGCCCGGCGAGCACCGGAGCCGGCTTGCGCAGGCCGCCGAAGTCGTCGATGCCGCGATGGCCGCCGGTGCGCATCTGGATCAGGGCGATAAACCCGAAAAGGGTCGCCGCCGTGATGCCGTGGTTGAACATCTGCAGGATGACGCCGTTCAGCGCCGCGGCCTGGCTGGCGAGCGCCGCCGCACCTGTCACGGGAACGGCCAGCGCGAAGATGCCGAGCAGGCAATAGCCCAGGTGATTCACCGAGGAGTAAGCAAAGACGCGCTTGAGGTCCTTCTGCGCGGCGGCGGCCCACGCTCCCATCACCACCGTGGCCACGGCCAGCACCAGCAGCGGCGTGCGCATCTGCGAAATCTGGTGACCGAAGAGCGGAAGCGCGATGCGCAACAGGCCGTAGACGCCCATCTTCGACATTGCGCCGGTCAGCAGCATGGTCACCGGCGAAGGCGCTTCAGCGTACGCGGCGGGCAGCCAGGTATGGAACGGAATCATCGGCACCTTGACCGCAAACCCGGCCAGCACGCCGATAGCGAGCCAGATCGTCACCGGGCCGAGGTGCGCCGTGACCATCTGTTCGAGGGCGCCGGTCGAAGCGAGCTGGGTCAGGTAGCCGAAGTCCATGCTGCCTGTGGATAGAAAGACGGCGAGGAACGAGAGCAGCAGCGCCACGGAGCCGGCCATGGTGTAGACGAAGAACTGCGTGGCCGCCGGCCCACGGCGCTGTCCGCCCCAAAGCTTGATGAGGAAGAAAGCCGGGATGAGGCTGAGCTCCCAGAATAGGAACCAGTGGAAGAAATTCAGCGCGGTGAAAGAACCGAAGAGGCCCGACTCGAGCACCAGAACCAGGCCGAAGAAGAGGTTGGGCTGGTGGTGTACGCGGTGCGCCGCATCCACCGACATGAGCGTGACGATGGCCGAAAGCAACAGCATCAGCGCGCCCAGGCCGTCGACACCAAGGTGATACTCGATGCCCAGCGACGGCGCCCAGGCCGCGCGTTCTACCATGCCCATGCTTCCATCCGCCGGCAGTTGCGTCCAGACGGCAAGGGCCAGCGCGAGGCTGGCGATGGTCGTGACGAGCGCCACGGCGCGCGCGTGTTTGCCTGAGCAGAGCGCAATCGCCGCCCCCGCCAATGGCAGCAAGGTCAGCAGCGTCAGTATGGGAAATCCGGTCGTCAATCCGGTCGATAATTCGCTCATGGCCGGCTGCTCCAGATCAGAATTGCCACCAGCGCCACCACGGCAAGCGCCAGAATTCTCAGGTAGGTTTGCACGCGGCCATTTTGCACCCGCGCCAGCAGGCCGCCGCTGGTCGAGAGCTCTTCGCAGCCCTTGTCGAATCCGCCGTCCACCACGTTGGTGTCGAGAAAGCGGTTCAACTGCGCCCAAAGCCCGAAGCTCCATGCAACGCCGGCCACCACTCCGCCCCACACGCGGCGGTCGAACCAGTCGGCAACGCGCGCCCACCATGCGTAGAAGGCGATCACCGTCACTCCGTAGAGTTCATCCACGTAGAACTTGTCGCGAAGCACGGCCCAGATCCAGGGCACGGCTTTTTCGAGAGCATCCGGCGCTTCGGGCTTGGGGGTATGGTTGCCGTAGAGCCGCCAGCCCAGGCCGAGGCCGAGAAATACGACCAGGGATGAAGTCGCCATCAGCGCGAGCAGACCCGGCTCTTCAAAGCCGTGCAGGTTGAAGCTCGCAGCGCGGCCCTCAAGAAAGGCGCGGAACCACGGCCAGGCGGGAGTTCCAATCGCGCCCAGCGCCATGGCAAAGAAGGCCAGGATCGTTAGCGGAACGGTCATCACCGCCGGGCTTTCGTGCACCGTCTTGTGCCCGCGATTGTAGCCGAAGAAGACATAGCTCACCTGCCGCGTCATGTAAAAGGCGGTAAGCAGCACACCGAAGACCAGCATGTAAAACGGCGTCTTGGCCACGCTCCAGTGCTGCGCGGCCTCGAGAATGCCGTCCTTGCTCCAGAAGCCGGAGAACAGGAGCGGAAATCCGCACAGGGCCAGCATGCCGATGGCGTAGGTGATGAAGGTGAGCGGCATGTCGACTTTGAGACCGCCCATGCGGCGCACATCCTGTTCCTCGTGGCAGCCGTGAATCACCGAGCCCGCGCCGAGGAACAAGAGCGCCTTGAAGAAGGCGTGCGTGATCAGGTGGAACATGCCCACCGCGACGCCGCCCAGTCCGAGGCCGGCCATCATGTAACCGAGTTGCGAGACGGTGGAGTAAGCGAGGATGCGCTTGATGTCGTTCTGCGCAACGGCGATGAGCGCGGCGAATACGGCCGTGGACGCGCCCACCCAGGTGACGACGGTGAGCGCGGTGGTGGTTCCACCGGTCAACGCGCCGGCCTGCATGAGCGGATAGACGCGGGCGATGAGGTAAACGCCGGCGGCGACCATGGTGGCCGCGTGAATGAGCGCGGACACGGGCGTGGGGCCCTCCATTGCGTCCGGCAGCCACACATGCAGAGGGACCTGGCCGCTTTTGCCCGCGGCTCCGGCAAAGATGAGCAGGCCGATAGCGCCCGCTGCGGTGAGGCCGAGAGCCGCCGGCTGCGCCAGCAATCCAGCCAGCGCCCAACCCTCCAGCGAACCTGCGCCGTGGTTGTAGAAGAGCAGCGTGCCGGTCTGCGCGAAGAGCCAGACGATTCCAAGAAGAAAGAAAATATCGCCGACGCGCGTGGTGATGAAGGCCTTTTTCGCTGCCGCTGCGGCCGAGGGCTTCTGATACCAGAAGCCGATGAGCAGGTACGACGTGAGGCCGACCAATTCCCAGTTCATGAACAGCAGCAAAATGCTGTTCGAGATCACCACGCCCAGCATGGCTCCGGCAAACAGCGAGAGGAAACAGAAGAAGCGCGTGTAGTTCTCGTCGTGGGCCATGTAGCCGACGGAGTAGATGAAGATGAGTAGGCCGACGAAGCTGACCATCACCAGCATGATTGCCGAGAGCGGATCGAGGATCCAGCCGAGGTCCACATTGGCCGCGCCCACGCGAATCCAGGTGAAGTTGACGGTTTCGCGCACGGCGATGCCATGCGCCCAGCCGCTGACGACGTGTACGAATGCAACCAGCGAGAGCAGGAGCGAAAAACTCAAAGTCCCGATGGACAGCGTGGCTGCGGCCTTGCGCTGCGGTTGTTTGAATAGCGCGGTTATGCCGGAGGCTACGATGGGCACGGCGGGAATCAGCCACAGAATCCCCGTGATCGGAGAGGCGGCCAACTGCGGAGTGAATGAAATTGTCGCTTGCATCAATCCCTCACCCCTTCATCCTGTTCATCTGGTCCAGATCGGTGGTATGTGCGTGGCGATGGATGGAGATCACAAGCCCCAGTCCCACCGCCGCTTCAGCCGCAGCCACGGCGATTGAGAAGATAGCGAACATCATGCCCGTCAGCGCCTCGGGATGCGGCGAGTATCGCCAGAAGGCAATCAAATTCAAATTGGCGGCGTTGAGCATGAGCTCAATGCCGATCAACACCAGGATGGCGTTGCGGCGAGTGAGCGCGCCGGCCAGTCCGATGGCAAACAACAGCGCCGCAACCAGCAGAAAGCCCGCGAGCGGCGTCATTTGGCGCCGCCTTTCTCGTGCATGGCCACGATGACGGCGCCGATGGTTGCGGCGGTGAGCAGCAGCGCGACAATCTCAAGCGGGAGCACGTAGCGGCCCACCAACGCATCGCCAATGTCATGAACCGTGACCGTGGGAACGGCGGTCTCATGCGGCAAGGTCCACGCGCTCTGCAACACCGCCCACCCCAGCACGGAAAAAACGGCGGCGGCGATCGCCAGGCCCGCAAGCCAGTTGCGGCTGTAGACTCCATCCTTGGGAGTTTCAGAGCCGCGCGTCAGCAGAATTGCAAAGACAATCAGGATGGCGACCGCGCCGATGTAGACCAGAATCTGCGCAAAGCCGGCAAACTGCGCATCGAGATCCAGAAACAGCAGCGCCAAACCCGCAAAAGCCACAGTCAGCGCCAGGGCACAGTGCACCGTGTTCTTCAGCAGCACCGCCGCAAGAGCGCCTGCCACAGCCATGGCCGAGACCAGATAAAAAACAAAGCTCATCGGCCGCTCTCCTTTTCACGCGCGCTCATTCGGGATGCGCGGACTTCGCTCCGGCAGATCTTACTCCGCATAGCGGTATCTCCTCGGCCCGAAGTGCTCCCTGTACATGCCCACGCGGCCCATAATCACGTAGGCGGCAATCAGAATTGCCGAACAGACCACCCAGCGCTCCCATCCGTCGCCCATGAATCGCCACAGCGCGGTCACCATCAGGTTGAGCAGCGTGAAGGGCAGCACAAACTTCCAGGCAAAGTTCATCAACTGGTCCTGGCGCAGGCGGGGCAGCGTTCCCCGCATCCAGATGAAGACAAAGATCGAGAGCATGAGCTTGGAGAAAAACCAGATCCAGGAGGGAATCCAGACCAGAAATGAAAACGGCGCGGACCATCCGCCGAGAAAGAGCGTGGTTCCCAGTCCGGAGATGGAGAACATGGCCAGGTACTCGCCCAGAAAGAAGAGCGCAAATTTGAAGCCGGAATATTCGGTATGGTAGCCGGCGACAAGTTCCGACTCACCCTCGGGCAAATCGAAGGGAGAGCGATTGGTCTCCGCCGTGGCCGCGATGGCATACATGATGAAGCCCGCCAGGCCCCAGGGCGTAAAGATGTACCAGTTCGGAAAGACTCCGCTGTAGTGGTTCTGCGCCTCGACGATTTTGGTGAGCGAGAGCGAGCCGGCAATCATGACCACGGCCACGCTGGAGAGCAGCAGGACCACTTCGTAGCTGATCATCTGGGCAACGGCGCGCATGGCTCCCAGCAGCGAATATTTATTGCGGCTCGACCAGCCGGCCATGAAGACCGAAACTTCGGTCGAGGCGCCCATGGCGAAAAAGAACAGCAACCCGGCGTCCATGTCGACGAGCACCATGTTGCGCCCCATGGGCAGCACCGCGAAGCCCATGAAGACCGCGACCACCAGCAACAGCGGGGCCAGAAAGTGCACCGGCGCATCCGCGCTCGCAGGCACAATGTCTTCTTTGGTGAGCGACTTGATTCCGTCGGCTATCGGCTGCAGCAGTCCGAACGGCCCCACGCGATTCGGCCCCAGCCTGTTCTGCATCCGCCCCAGCCCCTTGCGCTCCAGCCACACGGTCAGCGCAAAAAGTCCGGGAAAGACGCAGACGATGGCTGCAACGCTGAGCAGCACGGTGGCCACCGGCTGCATGCTTGCGGGCAGAAATGCCACCAGCCAGTGCTCGAAGAGAACGAAGATCTGGTCCATCGTCGCGATCATGGGCTAGTCTCCAGTTCCTTCCTGCACGGGGGCCTGTGTGGCTGCGGAATTGGCGGTCTGGGCTGCGGATGCGGCGGTTTTGACGGCAGCCGCATCGGCGGCAACCTTGGCCTTGGCGTCGGACTTCGCCTTCTCCTCGGCCAGCCGCGCATCAACTTCCGCGGCCTCGGTGGGATGAATGCGGTGATAGTACTGGTTTGACTTGGCCAGTTGTTTGCGGTCCAGCAACAGGCCGCCAAAGCGGTCCTCGGTGGCCAACTCAAATTCGGTATCCATCTTGATGGCTTCAAATGGGCAAACTTCAACGCAGATCTGGCAACTCATGCAAACGGAAATGTCGATGTCGAATCGAGTGGGATAAAACTGCGGCTTGCCGACCGCGTCCGGCTTCTTGTCTTTACTCTTTTCGATGTAGATGCACTTGGGCGGGCACTCTTTTTCGCAGATCTGGCAGGCCACGCAGCGAAGGCCGGCCTCCCAGTCAGCGCTGTCGTATACCAGGAAGGGGAAGACGCGCGCATTCTCGGCCGGAGCGATCCGCTCTTCAGGATACTCGACCGTTGTAAGCCGCTCTTTGGAGACGAAGCTGCCGGCAAAATTTCTTGCCGTCTCCGCCATCCCCTTCAGTATTCCCTCGCCCAGCAAATGAAACCTCCTAGAAACAGCTCCTAGCTTCTAGCCTCTAGCTTCCAGCTCTTCCGGACCGCACTTGAATTCGGCGGCAAATCCAAGTAACTCACAATCCCAGCGAGTAACTTGGAGCTAGAAGCTATCGATCCACTTCCCCCAGCACAATGTCCACGCTGCCGAAGATGAGCACCACATCGGCTACGTTGCTGCCCAGGCACATATCTTCAAGCACGGTCAGATTGATCAAACTCGGCGGCCGGACCCGGTAGCGATAGGGATTCGGCCCGCCGTCGCTGATAAGATAAAAACCCAGTTCGCCCTTGGGCGCTTCGATGCGCCCGTAAGCCTCGCCCGGCTTGGGACGGAAGCCGCGAATCTTCGCCTTGGAATCCATCACCGGGCCGCCGGGAATCTCCTTCAGCGCCTGGTTCAGGATTGCAATGGACTCCCGCATCTCCAGCAGCCGGACCATGAAGCGGTCAAAAACGTCCCAATGATCGCCCAGCGGCACGCGGAAATTGAAGCGATTGTAAATGCCGTAGCCGTCGACCTTGCGGATGTCGTAATTCACGCCCGAGGCGCGCAGCATCGGACCGGTCACGCCTGCGTTCACCGCCAGCTCCGGCCGCAGAATGCCGACGCCCTGGCAGCGCGCCATCAGGATTTCAT
>Ga0326727_10025045_pt1 | contig 11225 bp, 8 predicted proteins | sample MB2enrmetagenome_FD_207643 | JGI IMG/M metagenome (GOLD analysis project Ga0326727, IMG submission 207643) | Lab enriched peat soil microbial communities from McLean, Ithaca, NY, United States - MB29MY | ecosystem: Environmental > Terrestrial > Soil > Wetlands > Peat | place: USA: New York... | reverse complement strand
CGTTGGGGGCTTACGTGGTGGGATTGAGTTGCCTCGCCCGCAAGGAGAGCAGCGGGGGGGGAGTCAATTACTGGCCGATTTGGCTGATGGCCGCGCCGCTTCTGATGGCGGCATTGGTCGATGACGGGCCAGCCTGGCCGGCCGGCGGGCTGTTCTCGGCGGTGCTGGCCGCCTGGGTGTTGTGGGCTTTGAGTCGGAGCCACGGGCAGATCGGCTCGAACGTCGGCTACACTGTGTCGCAATTGCTGGCGGGAATCGTCCTGGTCGATTTGCTGGCGGTGGCCAGCCTGAGCGACGGGTGGCCGGGGCTTTTTGGCGTTTGGTTTCCGGCGGCCTTGCTCCTCCAGCGGTTCGTGCCGGCGACCTGAGCCGCGTACGCCAAATCCCTACGGTTGACAGTGGGGGATTCCCTGATTTTGGACGGTTTAGCGAAGATAGTTGACTCCCGCCCTCGCGCTTTGTGAGGATTGGAGTATAGTAAATACAGATATTTGGAGACCGGAACATGAAGATTAAAAGTTGGAGCAGGAAGAGGATTAGCGACCAGTTTACCGGCAGGCTCAAAGCCGACGGCACACCGATGTCGCGGCAGCAGATTCACATGCTGCGCAAAAAGGCGCGTGGGATATGTTTGACCTGCGGCGCCCCCGCTGTCGGGGTCTATTGCCTCAAACATACCATCGCGGCCCGGGAGAGAATGCGCCGCAAACTCAAATACCGCCGCCGGCTGCGCAAATCGGCCAGTTACGTCCTGGCCCGGCAGGTGCGCTCCAAGCACGGCCGGGGCCACCACTTGGAGCATCTGGCGCGCGGGCGCGCGGGCGGCGCCATCAGCGCTGCCGCTCGATAAACGCCGGTGGTCACGCCGCCGGCGCGGCGGGGGAGTCGGAGACGCGCCAAAAGTGACGGCAGACTTCATAGCCGGCCAGCAGGATGCCAATGGCGACGGCGGCCAGGCTGATGTAGAGATACGTTAATGGCGGTTGGAACCGGAACTCGATGGTGTGCCGGCCAGCGGGAAGGAAAACGCCGCGCATAATGTAATTGCAGCGCAGAACGGCGGACGGTTTTTGATCAACCCAAACATTCCACCAATCCCCGGACCGGTCGTTGAGCAACAGAACGGCAGGGGTCTTGGCTTCTGCCTCCAGGATCAAGTCCTTGGGCCGATAGTGCGTGATTTTGACGGTTCCCGGATCGGCTTCCGGGCTGCCCGGCGTGGGTAAGGCCGGGCTGTTGGTGGCGATAATGACCGTCTTCTCCGGGTCGAACTGCCTTGAAGCCAGTTGATGGAGAGTCGTCGGGTCGTCCAGAACCTGCCAATTGGAGTAGAGCTTGGTTCGCGGCAAGGCCCGGGTGAATTCGATCAGCGCCAACTCCCCGTTGGTGTTGATCGAAACGGTCATGTCCCCGGCGTCCTCAACCTGGGTGACGCCCGGTTTGACGACCATGTCCATCCGCATGACCGTGCGGAAGCTGTTGGGAGGATCGGCGAATTGGTTGAGGACATCGGCCAGGCGGGCATCGGCGAATATGTAGCGGGTGTTGGTTAATCTCCACAGCCGCGCTTCGGGGCCTGCTTGCGCGACCCAATTCCAGATGAAGTTATTCGGATTATTCGGATTATTATCTCTGGGGTGGGTGTTCAGCCATTGCAGCGCCGCCGGCGAAATATCGTCGGGGGTCCGGGCGTTAAAATCGCCCAGGTAACTGCCGTCCAGCACAGGCATGCGCGGGGCCTGGTCGATCTCCAGGCACTGGATGTCGTTGTATGGATAATCATTCTCCAGCCACCAATGACATAGACCGCCGAAGTTTGGATCGAAGCTCAGGTCGTAGCCGCCCATTGGGGAACCGCGCGAGACGACGCGATGTTCCCACGGCTCCCGCCGGAGAAGATCGACGACCGGGTTCATGCTGTACTTCTGTTTGTAATTGAAATATCGGATCCAGGGTACGTCGGAGCGCGAGAGGTCGCAGATCATGATCGCCGCCAGGAAAACCCAGGCGACAACCGCCCTGTTCCCGGTCCAGGCTCCGGTAAGAATCGAGGCCATGACGACGGTGGACAGAGCGAGATAAACAACAAACAATCCCACCTCTTTGACACAGAAGCCGGCAATCGACGGGGCCAGGTCCTTTCCAAAACCGTTGTGTTCCAGGTAATTGATCAGGTCCGGTTTTGACGCCATCAACAAGAGGAGGCTGACGATCGAGGCCAGAAATACGACCAGTGACGCGATGGCCCATGATTTCTCGAAGCCCGAAACCCGCTTCCAGGCGGTTCGGAGGAGTTGGCCAAGGCCGCAAGACCGATCAGCCGGCCGCTGCAAATAGCCGCGCCAGAGGGCCTCCAGGCCGAAGCCGCAGAGGATGATCAGGCAGATGTTCAGCGGATGCATGAACTTCATTGGATTGCGGATATTGCTCAGGAAGGGCAGGCGATAAATGAACTGATAAACAAAGCCGTGCCATCCCCAGGCGGCCAGCAGCGAAAAGACAGCCGCCACCGCCCAAAACCAAATCATGCGGCGCTCATTGGGGGAGTACGGGGAACCGATGCCGCGCAGGGAACTGGCCAACCCAAAGGCCGCCAGCAAACACACCAGCAGGCCCGTGTATTCCCCGGAGCCGGTGTGGCGGAGTTGCACCTGGCCTTTGACCTGGTCGATGATCTCCCGCCGGGTTTTTACGTCGTTGCCCGCAAAGACGTCTTGAACTTGCTGTTGCAGGCCCAGAAATGCGGCGGCGGCGGCGCGGACTTTCGGATCAGGGCTTTCCAGCCGCACGACGCGCGGGTCTTCGGCGACCGTGCCCCAATACGAGCCGGATTTATCCTGGGAGGTTGTGAACTCCCGCAGGCGATAGCCAAAGACCCCCGGAATGAAAACACGCAAGGTCTCCAATTTGGGAATGCTCCATTGGGTGGTGAAGTCCCAGCGGGACTGCTTGTCCCGGTCGCTTTCTCCACCGCTGGCGGTGCCAGTGATTTGGGTGCCCACCAGCGTGTAAAGCGTGCTGGCCGAGATGAAAAAGGCAAAGAACACCACCAGGGCGCCAACCCCCAGCGTTTTTAACGCGCCGGTGGCGGGGTTGGCTTCAGTCGTTAAAAAAAGGAAGGCAAGAAAGATGCCGATATAGATGCTCAGGATGGCGCCCAAGTCAAAACCCTCCATGACAACCATTCCGACGGACAATCCGGCCAGGGCGCCTTTGACCCAAAGCGGTTTCACCCGCGGGCTGACCAAGATGCCCAAGGCCACGAAAACCATGCCCGCCGAGATGGACCAGCTTCCAAGCCCCCAGCAGGCATTGGAAAAAAAATGCATGTTCAAGCCGGCCGCGACGCCGGCCAGGACACACGCCAGGGCCGAAAAGCCCAATTGCCGAAAAAAGAACCAAGCGGAAAACCCCAGGAACAACACGGTTACCGGCACGTACACCTTGAGGAATTGTTCCGGGGGGAGAAGGGTAAGCAGCAGGGCGGTGAAAGACGGCGAGGCCGATGGAGTGGCGCCGCCAATCCACCAAAAATCCCCCCAGTAACCGGTAAAGGCGCCTGGCAGGCGGGCGGAACTCTCTTTCATCGCGCCCAGGGCGGAATCGTTGGCGAAAAAGACCTCGTAAGGGAGGTATCCCTGGTAGCACAGGACGGAGAGTGTTCCGCCAAGAAGGGCCAGCAAGAGCAGCAGTTGGCCGCGCCGTTGTCGCTGTTTGGGGCCGGATTGGACACCGTTCATAGCCATTGGTTACAGGATAAGCCAAAGAGATTCAACGCCAATCAAACTATTTGCAAAAGACGTTGACATGGTTTCAACCCTTGTCCAAGGATTAACGGAGATGCTGGAAAAATTGTATCTCCGCTCGAGGAATCGTCCCTGGCTCTATCGGGTCTATCTACTGTTGAGGCTGCCGTCTATTTTGCCAGGTCTCGTGTCGAACGAAGGGATCTTCGGGGCGCTACGGTGGTTGCGGTGCCGGATCCAGTTTTTGCGCGGCCGGGAGATCGCGGAATTTGATTCCCGGTTTGGGTTCAGGATTTCACGGATGATTGAATTTGCGGTGTATGATGAGATTTTTTTGCAGCGTGTTTACGATTTCAAGGCGCTGGGTGTCGTTCTGGGCAAGGGTCCCGTCCGCGTCATCGATTTTGGGGCGCATCATGGATTGTTCATAGACTTTGTCCGTTGGCGTAATCCGAATACGGAAGTTTTTGCCGCGGAGATGAACCCGGGGCCGTGCCAGTGCGCGAAGTCCCGCTTTGCCAGCCGTCCGGACACTCACATTGTCAATGTGGCAATTGGCGGCTGGGATCGGAAAGCGCACGTGAGCGCTGCGACGGTTTCCACGGAGCAAAGTCTTTACGGCGGCGAGGGATCCATCGAGGTCCAGGTGGTGACGCCGGTGGAATTCGCCCAAACGCAGGGGATAGGCGGTTTGGAGACCGCGCTGGTGAAAATGGACATTGAGGGAGCGGAGCATGAGGTGTTCGAGCGGCCCGAAGTGATCAAGCCATTGCTGGACATGACCCGCGGCGTGGTGATGGAAATCCACACGCCGGAAGACGTTGTCATGATAACGGACAAATTGCGCGCGTGGGGTTTTGAACTGTCGGAAATAAGGGGGACCAACCGCTTGTATGTCAAGAAGAGTCTTATGAAATGAGCGCATCAGGCGGGGGAGCGCGGTTCGACGATGTTTCGCAAGACCAGGTCCGTGTAGTTTTCCGGCCCGAAAAGCCGGATGCGGTCGCCGCAGACGAAGGCCTCGATGGCATCGAGACGGTCCTGATATTCCCGATCCGTCATGGCGGCCAAAAAGCGGTAAAGCGCGGCGTAGTCCGGGAAGCTGCGTTTGTCAATAAATGTTTCAGGGGGGATGTAATCCGTCACATCGGGCGCGCCGGCGTAAATGGGGACGCAACCGGCGAAGAAGGCGTCAAAGATTTTTTCGGTGACGTAGCCGGGGAAGGAGGCGTTTTCGTAAGCGATGGCGAATTTGTAGGGGCGCATGGCGGCATTTTTGCTCTGGACGGCGCCGCGATAGGATGGGAAGCGAAGGGATTTGCCGGCGTTGGGGTGCTTGGAATAGAATCTTTGCAGCAGGAGATTCAACCGGGAAAGTTTGCCCAAGAAGTAGCGCCGGTCCCAGTTTGTGCCGAAGAGGTCAAATTCGGCGGGATGCTCGCGTTCGAACCAGCGGATGGCGCGCACGCGTTCGGAGTACAATTCGTTGGGGTGGCCGCTGTACTTCTGGCTGACGACCGTGACGCAGAATTTGGTCTTTTCCGCGCGGCGGATGGCGAAGTTGGGCGGGATTTTCACGGGCAGCCAGAATTTGATGTACTTTTTGCCATCGACCCGTCCCGGGTCCCAGGTAAAGACCTTCTCGAAGGCGCGATGGTTCCAGCGCCAGTAGTTGTCGGGGCGGTTGGCGGGGTTCTCGGACAAGAAGAGGTAAAGTTTTTTTCCGGCCATGCGGCGCAAAGCGCGATAGTAGCGATTGAGGGGGGTCGGATGATCGAAAAAGACGGCCACGTCAAAGTTTTCCAGGGCGTCCATGTCCAGCGTGTTGACCACGTGGCCCAGCGAGCGCAAGTGGCGGGCCATGTGGACGACCGGATAGGCCAAATCATCGCCCAAGGCGGAGGCGCTGTCGTGGAACATCCGGTTGGCGTTGTAAAAGGGGTAAAAGTTCCAGAAACCGAGGTTCATGGGGGGCGAATTATTCCCGAGGCGGGGGCACTTTGGGCGGGAAGAGAGAAACCCAGACCTGGCGGAGCACGAACAGAGGCAGGCGCAGCCAATTGACCGGGTCGGGGTCTTCGCGGACGATTGTGATAATGGTATTGACAATCAACTTGGGGCTGCGCGCGCGCAGCCCCGCCAAGCCGTTCAACAAGGCCCGGCAGGAACAGAAGAACAGGCTGTCGCGGACCGTTTGCCGCCAATTGTCCCGGAAAGTCTCCTGGACAAAAGGGTTGGCCAGGCTTTGGCGGGTGACGTGATAGAACACGCTGATGTTCAGCCCGGTCTGGTGCAGCGTTGCGGTATGGCAGACGGGCATGAAACGCCAGGAGGAGAGCACTTGGTCGATGTAATAAAAATCCCACTCCGCGGCCAATCTCATGCACATTTCCAGGTCACCGGCAAAATCGGCCTCGGCGGAGAACGGTCCGGCCCGGCGCAGAGCCTCCGCGCGAAACATGATGCCGCTGGGCACGGTGCAGGGATAATCGTGCGTCAGGAAGTCCTTCAAAATGCGGCGCCGGTCAATGAGGCCATCGCCCAGTTGATAGCGATAGCGGTAATGCATCGTGCGAAAGACATAGAAACGGGGAAAAATCCGGCGGTCGGATTCGTCGATCAAATCCATCGGTGCCATGGCGATGCCGGCGGTGGGATTGGCATCGAGGGCGTTGGTCATCAATTCCAGGCAACGGGGTTTGAGCAAATCGTCGTCCATCAAGAACTTGATGTGGTTGCCTTGGGACAGGCTGACGGCGCGATCGCTGCTGGCCCTGGCGCCGATGTTGCCCTGGTTCTTGAAATAACGGACGCGGGGGTCGGTCAATTGGGCCGCCATTTTCGCGGAGTCGTCATTGGTGCTGTTATCGGTAATGATGACCTCGAAATGAGGATAGGTTTGGGCCAGAGCCGACTCGACCGCCCGGCGGAGATATTCCGGGCGGTTATAGGTGGGGATGCAGATGGAAACGAGGGGTGAGTTCACGATCGAGGGGAGAACCTCAGGTGGCGGGGGCCAGGGTTGGTGGTGGTTGGCGAAGGTGGCGCAGCCATGAGGCGCACAAGATACAGAAGCCGGCGCCGGCGCCAACGGGCATGACGCTCAGGAGCATGGACGGAGTGCGGCCCAGAAACAGGAGTGTTGCCCAGTAAGCCAGGCCCAAGGCTCCGTAGAGCATGGCCATCCTGAACCAGCGATTGGCGAGGCTCCACATGCCGATGGCCTGGTTGAGGCCGATCAGCGCCATCGTAATGGAAAAGGGAATCACCATGGCGGCGGATTGCGGATTATACCTGCTGAAAATCAATTTGACAAATGTTGCGCGAAAGAGGACCAACGCGGCCGCGCCACAGGCCAGGCCGGCAGCGTACAGAGCGAGGAGAATGCGCTGATCGGAAAGGGCGTGGCCCTCCTTGGCGCCCGAGCGCGAGGTAAACATGACCATGAGCAACGGGCCAACGCTCCAAGGGATGGCGCGGCTCAACCTGGCAGCGGCCTGATAGGCGCCATTGTCCTCGCCGGTGAAATAGCGCTTGGCCACCAACCCGTCTCCGAAGCAGAAGAAATAGGTGCCGCCCACCGTGGCCCCTGTGACCAGGAGGAAGTTCAGGAAGTCGCGGTTCCAAGGGGAGATACGCTTGGCGTCGTGGCGGAAAATGTCCTTCCACCAGTAAAGCAAGGCCAGGTTGGCAAAGAGGGAGAAGGTGGTGGCGGAAACGGCGATTTCGGCCGTGGGCAGCTTTTTTGTCATAAGCCAACCGAAGATCAGGCGCAGGGCGACGGCGGCCAAATTGATGACAGCCAGGCGTTTAAACCAGGTCATACCCTGGCAAAGGGCGACGGCAAAGCCGGACCACAGTGCAACGAGAACACAGATCAGGGCGGCCATCATCAGGCTGGAGCGGGGATAATGAAAGAAGCGGCCCAGAGGATTGGCCATGAAAATGACCAGAAACGAACCGGCGATGGTGGCAAAAAAAAGGAATCTCTGGCAACCGGCCAGCAGGCCCTGGAGGCGGGCGTCGTCGTTTTGGCCGCGAAAGAAGGCGATATAGTGGATCAAGGCGGTGGAGACCATCTGGAGAGGGAGGCCCAGCAGACCGATGAAATCCAAGGTGCTGTTGGCGAAACCGAACTCGGCGGTGCTGAGGCGGCGGCCGATAATAGCGCTAAAAGCGAAATTGCCCAGGCCGCCGATAAAGCTCAGGACCGACCAAATAATGCCACTGCGCCACAATCTCACCGCGCACCTTATGCTGGGCGTTGACGAGCGTGTCAACGGGAAGTTTTAGCGAGTTTGGATTTCAGCGCAGGCAAGTTCTTTTGGATGAGCGCGCAGCGCTGGGCCACGCAAACTGAGGAGCGCTTTCCATCCTCCGGCGTATTCAAGACGTAATCCAAAAGGTGATCGACCGTGCTTGTGGCGACGTGGGTGCGGGTGTCTGAAGAACCATAGTAAATGAAAACCCGCCCGTCGGGGCGGGCGACCCAGCCGTTGGCGAAGACGACATTGGAGACATCGCCCACGCGCTCTTCGCCTTCGGGCGCCAGGAAGTAGCCGCCGGGAGATTTGATGACTTTAGCCGGGTTCTTCAGGTCGCAAAGGAAAAGGTAAAGCACGTAGCGCATGCCAGCGGCGGTGGTGCGCACGCCATGGGCAAGGTGCAGCCAGCCCTTGTCGGTTTTTATCGGGGCAGGACCCAGGCCGTTTTTGCCTTCCTTGATGCCATGATAGAAGCGCGGGTCAATGATGTCTTCGGTTTCGATCGCCGCACTTTCGATATCGTCGCACAAGCCCCAGCCGATGCCGTCCCCGGAGCCGGCGGCGGCGAAATCGGCCATCGGGCGGGTGTAGAAGGCGTATTTGCCATTGATGAATTCGGGATGGAGGACGCAATTGCGCTGGTGAGCGGAATGGGTCTTGAGATCGGGCAGCCGCTCCCATTTGACGAGGTCCTTTGTGCGGGCGATGCCGCAACGGGCAATGGCGGCGGAGAGATCGCCTGGTTTGGAGTCATCGTGCCGCTCGGCGCAGAACAGGCCGTAAACCCATCCGTCTTGGTGGCGAACCAGGCGCATATCATACAGGTTGGTTTCCTGCGGTTCAAAGTCGGACATACGAACCGGGTAATCCCAAAACTGGAACCGATCGATGCCGCTCTTGCTTTCCGCGATGGCGAAAAAGGATTTGCGGTCCCAGCCTTCGACCCGGTCGGCGAGGACAATGTTGCCGTTCCACTCCATAGCTCCCACGTTGAAAACGCTGTTGACGCCGAGCCGTGTCATGAGGCGGGGGTTTGCGGCGAAGTCAAAATCGTAGCGCCAGGACAGAGGAGTGTGCTCGGCGGTCAGAACGGGGAATTGGTAACGGTCAAAGATGCCGTTGCCGTTATTCCGCCGACGGTTGGGGCGCTGAAGCAGCATCCGGTGTTGTTGTTGGAGCCGCTTGAGTTGTTGAGCGAATTGTTTTTTGGTCATGTTGGTGTGCTTTTGATTTGGCCGAGCCGGCGCATGGCCTCGAGGCAGGCGCGGCCGCCGTGATAGGGGCCTTTCCATTCGCTGACTTTTGGCAAGTCGGCGGCCGGGCGGCCGTCGGGATTGATGCGCCAGAACCATTCGCCGTGGGCGCGGTCCACCAGGCGCGACTCGATGAAATCCCAAACGCGGCGGGCGGCGTGAAGAAAGCGGGGGTCGCCGGAGAGTTGGAAGGCATTCAAGAAACCCACCACCGCCTCGGATTGCGGCCACCATTCCCCGCCGCTGTCAACAATTTTTCCATCCTTGCCTTCGTAGCACAGGCCGGCGGCGGCGGCGAGGCCCTCGCTGAGCGCGACGCCGGCCATGCGGAGGGCCAGGGCGCGGACGCGCTCAAACAGGGCGGCATCACCCAGCGCCTCGGCGGCTTCGCAGAGAAGCCAGCTCCCTTCGATGTCGTGGCCGAAGGTGTAGGAGTCCGAGCGCACCCGCCAGCGCTCGTCGAAGAAATGGTGGAAGTGGCCGGAGCGCGAGTCAAGAATGCGCTGGTCGAAGAGTTGAACCAGCTCGCGCAAGCGCAGAGCGAGCCGCGGGTCTTTCCACACGCCGTAAAGAGTGGTGAAGGCCTCCAGCAGATGGAGGTGGTTGTTCATGGACTTCTTTTCGTTCATGTCCTTCTCACTCAGGCGGGTGTCGGCGGCCTCGGACCAATCCCGCCGGCGCACCTCCCAGTAGCCGCCGTATTGCGGGTCGAAGGCGTGGCGCTCCAACAGACCGAAGAGTTCAACCGCGCGCTGGAGTGCGGCAGGCTCCCCGAAGGCCCGGTGGTATTCGCTGAGGGCATAGATGTAGAAGGCCTGGCCATAGATTTTTTTGGAGTCATCCGTCACGCGGCCGGTGTGATCGAGATGCCAGAAAGCGCCGCCATGCTCAGCGTCCCAGAAGCGGTTCATCACGAAGTCGAAGGCACGCGCGGCCATGTTGCGATATAGGGGTTGAGGCGAGTTGCGATGGACGGCAGAAAAGGTCCAGAGAATGCGACTATTAACGATCAGGCCCTTGGGTTTGGTGAAATCGGGCTGAAGGTCATTGGTCAGCCAAGGCATCCACCCGCCGTGTTGGAGGTCGAGCGCTGGGCCGCACCAGAAGGGGATGATGTTGCCGAAGAGTTGGTCGTGAACGCGAGCCGTGAATTCCTGCAAGGATCCGGCATCGGCGCCGGCAGACGGAGCGGGGATTTTGGAGTTTTTGGTCATTGGTGATTTGAATCTGCCGTTTTTTGTTGTTGTTGAAAATGGCCGGGAATAGGGGCTTTGTCGAGATGATTTGCATGGGTTTGGTAGCGCAGGGGGGGTGGATAAGGACTGGAGTGGCGAGAGGGAGAGCGCGACGCGGCTTTGATGCAGCGTGAATTCTTGGGGATCGGGATTGCCAGGCGCCGCTGTGAGCTCGAAAGCGGTGTCGCCGCTGCGCTCTGCCACCGCAGTCCATAAAAGAGGCAGCCAAAAAAGATGCATAATTGGGAGGGAGGGGGTGGTTCATGGGTTTGCGGGGGTGGTTGAGAAGGGAGTACACAGTGCCGTGATTTGTTCTGTCGGGAGGCCCGTCGGCGGGACGCCGACGGGGGCGACCGGGACGGTCGCGGTACCCTCGGTTTGGGCGGCGAGTTCTCTTTCGCGGGCGAGGCGGACCATCGTCGCGACCCTTTGTTTTTTCTCCTCGTCGTATTCCATACCGAAGACCGCGCAGATGCGGCGGCACTTCTCGTCCTCGGTCAACGGCTTGTTTTCGGGTTTTTGGGATTCCTTTTGGGCGTCGTCGTATTTGCGGACTTCCAACTGGAGTTTTTGCTCGACCAACTGGACTTTCTTGAAGGCAATTGCGTTGTTTTCCTGCTGGGCGCGCTGGGCCAGTTCGAGCTTTTGGGCGTTGTGGGCGGCGCGGTCGGCAATGGCTTTTTCGCGCAGGTTCAGTTTGCGCTCTTCCAAGGCGAGTCGTTGTTC
>Ga0326727_10025044_pt1 | contig 11226 bp, 9 predicted proteins | sample MB2enrmetagenome_FD_207643 | JGI IMG/M metagenome (GOLD analysis project Ga0326727, IMG submission 207643) | Lab enriched peat soil microbial communities from McLean, Ithaca, NY, United States - MB29MY | ecosystem: Environmental > Terrestrial > Soil > Wetlands > Peat | place: USA: New York... | reverse complement strand
TGCTCCTCGACCACAATCACCTCAAGCGCTGACATCTCCAGCTCTCGGACCTCCAGCTCTGGTGCCTGGAGATCGGGCGCCTCAAGATCGCGCGCCGCCCCCGCGACCGCCTCCTTCGGGCCGGCAGGCGCGGCCGATGCGATCGTCTGGCGGCATCCCACGCAGAGGATTTCGATCGAGCCATCAACTCCATCCACGCTGACGAAGCCCCGCGGCAGGCTGACCACCATTGGGGTGCCTCGACCGGCAGGCTCGGCACGATCGCGCTCCTCCCACACCACAGTCCCACTGTGGTCGCATCCGGCATGGGCCAGGGAGACTGTGTATCGAGTGGCCATTCTGGTCCGTCGACAAAGCGGCTCGCGAGAGAGTGAATAACACGGTAATTATCAAGCCTCGGCATAAAAAAACCATGACGCTTTGCGTTGCGCGCGGATGAGCTCCGGGCGGAAAGCGATAGCTTTGCCGCCAGGCATTCGCTGTGGGCAAAGCCGCAGCCTGCTCCCCCAGCCTTGCTCACCCATCCTTGCTCCCGCGGCCTTGCTCCCCCAGCCTTGCTCACCCATCCTTGCTCCCGCGGCCGATCCGTGCTTTACGCCGCGCCTTCCCTGCCGGGGGTGCGGCTCCACGCCCCGGCTATGCCCAGCGTCCCATGGTGGGGCGAGGCCTCCCCGCGACGGGCGGCCCGGGCGGAGACAAGCCAGAGGGAGACATGGATGCCGCTGTATGAATGCGTGCTGATTGCACGCAACGACGTCACGCAACAACAGGTCGACGCCATCGCCGATGGCATTGCCGCCCAGCTCGAAACTGACGGCGGCGCGGTCAAGAAGCGCGAATACTGGGGTCTGCGCAGCCTGGCCTACCGGATCAAGAAGAACCGCAAGGGCCACTACGTGCTGCTCGGCCTGGACGCACAGCCGGCCTTTGTCACCGAAATGGAGCGCCAGCTTCGCCTCAACGAGGACGTGCTGCGCTTCATGACGGTGCGCGTCCCGGTGATCGAGGAGGCGCCATCCGCCATCCTGTCGCGCCGCTCCGACGACCGCGAGCGCACGTTCCGCGGGCCGAAGCCGGCCGGTCGTTTCGATTCCGGCCGCCGCCGCGGCTTCGACGACCGCGAGGAATTCCGCGCGCGTGACGATGTCCCCGACTTCCGCGGCGGGCTGGAGGAATAACTGCGATGTCCGACACCACCGACGTCAACCCCGCCACGCGCCGCGCCGCCGTCGGCGCCCGCCGGCCGTTCTACCGCCGCCGCAAGTCCTGCCCGTTCTCCGGCCCGAATGCGCCGGTGATCGACTACAAGGACGTGCGCCTGCTGTCGCGTTTCCTGTCGGAGCGCGGCAAGATCGTGCCAAGCCGCATCACCGCGGTTTCCGCCAAGAAGCAGCGCGAGCTCGCCGTCGCCATCAAGCGCGCGCGGTTCCTCGGCCTGCTGCCCTACGTGTTGACCTGAGGAGCGCGCCATGGCCGCCGTGGAACTGATCCTGCTCCAGCGGGTCGAAAAGCTTGGGCAGATGGGCGAACTGGTGAAGGTGAAACCAGGTTTCGCGCGCAACTACCTGCTGCCGCAAAAGAAAGCGATGCGCGCCAGCAAGGCCAACCTCGCGCGCTTCGAACAGGAGCGGGTGCAGCTTGAGGCGCAGAACATCAAGCGCCGCGAGGAGGCCGAGCGGGTGGCCGAGCGCATCGGCGGACTGACCGTGGTGATCATCCGCCAGGCGGGCGAGTCTGGCAGCCTGTATGGCTCGGTGTCCGCGCGCGACGTGGCGGATGCCTGCGCCGTGGGTGGGCTGACGGTGACCCGCCAGCAGGTGGTCCTGGAACATCCGATCAAGACGCTGGGGCTGTCGAAGGTCCGCGTCGTGCTGCATCCGGAAGTGTCGATCGCGGTCACCGTCAACGTCGCGCGCAGCCAGGAGGAGGCCGAAAAGCAGGCGCGGGGCGAGGCGGTAGGGGCCGAGGCGGAGGAAGCGGCACCGGCCGATCTGGAAGCGTTCCTCGATCCAGGCGCCGCGCCGCAACCCGAGGTCTGATCCGCGGGGCGGTAACCCCGCGCTCGGCATCGTGGTCAACGCGCTGGCGTACACCTCTCCCGCTTTGCGGCAGACCTCGGCGCAAGCGCCGTGTGAGGACACGTGCCACGCGCACCACCCTGACCTGCGTCGCAAGGGCTCCGTGACCCCGCTACGCCGCAACCCGGGACCACCAACAGTTTCCGCCATCCCCCTCCCGCGCTAAGCTCCCCTCAGACACCCGGAGAGCCAGCGCATGGACTTCGACCTTTTCGTGATCGGCGGCGGCTCGGCGGGCGTACGCTGCGGGCGCATTGCCGCCGGCCATGGCGCGCGCGTTGCCGTCGCCGAGGAACGTTTCTGGGGCGGCACGTGCGTCAATGTCGGCTGCGTTCCGAAGAAACTCCTGGTGCAGGCCGGCGAATACGGTGGCTGGGCCGATGACGCCGCCGGCTTCGGCTGGACCATCAAGAAAGGCCCGCACGACTGGGCCAAACTGATCGCCGCCAAGGACAAGGAGATCGGTCGCCTCAACGCGATCTACCGCCGTCTGCTGGACAACGCCAAAGCAACGGTATTCGACGCGCGCGCGGTCTTCCTCGACCCGCACACGCTCGACGTCGGCGGCCAGCGTGTCACCGCCGAGCGCATCGTTATCGCCACCGGCGGCCACCCGACGCGCGTGCCATTCCCCGGCAGCGAGCACGCCATCATCTCCGACGACGCGTTCTACCTGCCGGCGATGCCCCGCCGCATCGCCGTGCTGGGGTCGGGCTACATCGCGGTGGAGTTCGCCGGTATCTTCGCCGGCCTCGGTGCGCAGGTGGACCTGGTCTATCGCGCGCCGCTGCCGTTGCGCGGCTTCGACCAGGACATGCGCGAGGCGGTTGCCGAGGCGCTGACCGCGCAGGGGATCACGCTGCACCCCGGCTGCACGCCGCGCGCGTTGGAACCGGACGGCGACCTTAAGATCCTGACGCTCAGCAACGGCACCGGACTGACCACGGATCTGGTGTTCAGCGCGCTCGGCCGCGCGCCGGCGACCGAGGCGCTCGGCCTCGACAAAGCCGGTGTCGCAACGAATGCGACAGGCGCCGTCACGGTGGACGCGCATCTACGCACGACGCAGCCGCACGTCTACGCCATCGGCGACGTCACCGACCGGCTGAACCTGACGCCGGTTGCCACCGCCGAGGGCCACGCGCTGGCCGACTCGCTGTTCGGTCACCTGCCGCGCTCGATCTCGTTGCAGAACGTTCCGACCGCCGTGTTCACCACGCCGCCGCTCGCCACCGTCGGGATGACCGAGGAACAGGCCGCCGCGCACGGCCCGGTCGATGTCTATGTCAGCCGCTTTACCCCGATGCGCCACACGATCTCGGGCCGTGGGCGCAAGAGCGTGATGAAGCTGGTGGTGGACCAGGCGACGCAGAAGGTGCTCGGGGCGCATATGCTGGGCGAGGATGCGCCGGAGATCATGCAGGGCCTGGCGATCGCCATTGTCATGGGCGCGACGAAGGCTGATTTCGACCGCACCATCGGCATTCATCCGACCGCGGCTGAGGAATTCGTGACGATGCGCACGAGGACGCGGGTCGCCGGCGTGGCGAAGGCGGCGGAGTAGCAACGGGACGTCAGGTAATCGCGGTTGACCAGGTCTATGCCGCACCCTCCCGACGCGGCGCATTCGCGGAAACGTTCCTGCGCGAGCCCGGACGCCGATTGTGGTCGCGGGATCTGGTCGACGCCAGGGACGACGCCGTCATCCGCCGTTGCCTTACCTTAACTCTGCGATCTCTGCGTCCTCCGCGATCTCTGCGTTGATGCGATAGACCCCAGCGCACGCTCGGTTCGAGAGGGACGACAGGATTCGAAAACCCGACCGAATACGTGCCCATTCCATGCAAGGAAGGGTTAACGCAGAGATCGCAGAGGACGCAGAGATCGCAGAGAAACCAAGGCTATGGCGCTTCGCGCAGCGGTGGCGGTCACCTCGGTGGGTTCGCGGCACGATAACAAGTGCTTCACACGGTTACACTGGCCGCATTGCGCATCGGTCGTCAAATCGCATAAGTCCGATTTCGATTTGGAATGGTTTTACATGCTGATGAACCATTACCATCCGCTTGGCACCCGCTTCCTGATCCGCCGCATCATCAGCGTCCTATCACGTCCGGCCGGCTTCCCCGCGGGCCGAACCTGCGGTACGGTCGCAGCAAATAACGCGATATGCGCCCAGGGGGAAACACAATGCATCGACGCAGCTTCATCGCGGCGGCCGCGGCGGCGAGCCTGCCGCTCGGCCGCCCCGCCATCGCCGGCAAAGCCACCACCCTGGTATTCGTGCCTCAGGCCAACCTGACCAGCCTCGACCCGGTCTGGACCACCGCCACCGTCACGCGAAACTTCGCGCTGATGGTCTACGAAAACCTTTACGGCCGCGACCAGGCCTTCAATCCCAAACCGCAAATGGTCGCCGGCCACGTCATCGACAACGACGGCAAGCGCTGGATGATGAAACTGCGCGACGGCCTGTTGTTCCACGACGGCACGCCGGTATTGGCGCGCGACTGCCTCGCCTCCTTGCACCGTTGGCTGAAACGCGATGCCGTCAGCGAAACGATCAACGCCCGCGTCGATGCGATCGAGGCGCCCGACGACCGCACCCTGATCTGGCGCCTGAACCGCCCCTTCCCGCTGCTGGCACATTTCCTGTCGAAGGTGCAGCCGCAACCGGTGATGATGCCGGCCCGCATCGCCGACGCCACCGACCCGTTCAAGCAGGTCAACGACATCATCGGTTGCGGCCCGTTCCGCTTCCTCGCCGATGAATACATCTCCGGCCACAACGCCGCCTTCGCCCGCTTCGAGAAATACACCCCGCGGCAGGAACCCGCCTCCTACACCGCCGGCGGCCACCAGGTGCTGCTGGACCGCGTGGAGTGGCGGATCATTCCGGATCCGGCAACCGCGTCGAGCGCGCTGATCGCCGGCGAGGTGGACTGGGTCGAGCTGCCGCAGCCCGACCTGATCCCGCTGCTGAAAAAACAATCCGGTGTCACAACGGGCCTGCTCGACCTCTACGGCACCGTTGCGATCATCCGTCCCAACAGCCTGCACGCACCCACCAGCAATGTCGGTGTGCGCCGCGCCATGCTGGCGGCGATCAATCCGCGCGATGCGCTGATCGCGGCGATGGGCGAGGACCCGTCCGGATGGCGCGCCCCAATGGGATATTTCCTGCCCGGCGCGCCCGCCGCCAACGACGCCGGCATGGATTTCCGCCGCAAGGCCTGGACCACCGCCGAGGTCAAAACCATGCTCGACAAGGCCGGCTATGCGGGCGAGCGCATCGTGCTGATGCACCCGACCGACCAGGTGGTCTACCACGCGTTCACCACGGTCGTTGCCGAACAATTACGAAATGTCGGGCTGAACATCGATGAGCAGATGACCGACTGGGGCACCATCGTGCAGCGCCGCACAAGCAAGGAGCCGTTGGACAAAGGCGGCTGGTCGATGTTCCCCGCCGGCACCCCAGGACCCGAATTCGTCGATCCCATGCTGGCCAACACGCTGCGCAGCAACGGCGCGAAAGCCTGGTTCGGCTGGCCCGACGACCCCAAGCTGGAGGCAGCCTACGCCGCCTGGATCGACGCCCCCGACGCCGCCACACGGCGCGCGCAGGAGATCGCCTTCCAGGCCGCCGCCTTCGCCTACGTGCCGACCATTCCGCTCGGGCAATATCTGCCGCAGGCCGCCTGGCGGTCGAACGTCACCGGCCTGCTGAAGGGCTCTGCCCCGGTGTTCTGGAACGCGCAGAAAGCCTGAGACGGCAATATCGTTGCGTTGGAGCCAGGTTGACGCCGCGCGCCTTGTGTTGCAATCCTACTTATGCCTCGAACTTCAAACGAAAAGCAGTTGCGATCCCGGCGACGGCGCGGCCCGTGCAGTCTCGCCCTGGTGGTTGGCCTGTCGTGGCCAATCTGCGGTCTGGCGGAAACTCCGCCCGATGACGTTACCACCGCGCCGACCAAAGGCGCCTCCGCGGGCGAGTCAACGTTGCGGGCGACGACATACAAGCTCGGCTCTTTTGTAATCAATCTCGCAGGCTATTCTTATGCCCTGGGAACGGTGACCGGCGCCGGCATGGCGGCGGCGGCATCGGGCGCTATCGCCTGGGCCAGCTTTATCGCGGTGGACTACGTGTGGGACACCTATGACCCGGCCAATGCCAAGATGAGTGCCGACCAGGCGTTCGACACCGGGGAGGCGGCGCGGCGCAACACGCTGAAGTACCTGACGTTCAAGCCCGTCGCCTTGGCCGAAAAATATGGTGTGCTTTACCTCTTCTCGGGCTCGTTGGCGACGACCCTCACCTGGGGCACCGGCCTGACGTTATTGACGTCAGGCTTCTTCTTTGCGAACGGCATGGCGTGGGACTGGTATGATTGGCGGACGATGCCAGCCGCACCGGCACCGAAACCCGCCGTCGGCGTCAATTAGCGTGACGTCCCAACCATGAGGGCGATTCATTCCGGTCCCAACAATTGTTCCTTATCCGATATTACGAGCATCATGACAAACGCATGGTCTCTGGCTCGCGCGGTGTCAATCGCTGCCTCGGTGTTCTGGGGCGCGCAGATGAGCTGAGCATCCGTCAAGGTGTAACGGCAACCCGCAACGCCATCCATTTCGGGCCGGTGTATTGTTCCGCCTGCGCCAGAACCAGCGCCACGGCGAACACCTTTCCCGCTGACCGCGCAGCCTCGACCGCCGCCGTCACCGCCTGCGGCGTCGCCACCTCGTTGCCCGCCACGCGCAGGATGATATCGCCCGCCTTCAGGCCCCGATCGAACGCATCAGTGCCGACCGCAACCGCATCGACCCGCACGCCGGCGCGCTGCCCTCCCAACCCGTACCGCATGCGCGCATCGGCGGTCAGCTCGCTCAGCCTCAGGCCCAGATCACGCGGCACCAGCATCGCCGCCCGGGTCCCAGGCTCCGACGCGGCGCCTTCCGCCTCGGGGTCAGGCCAATCGCCCGGCGTCGCGTGCAGCGTCACCTCGCCGCCGTCGCGCAGCACAACGATCGGCACCACCTGGCCGATCGTCGACATGTCGATGGCACGCAGCAGCGCGCGGTCGTCGCTCGGGATTTTGTTGTCATAGCGAACGATCACGTCGCCCACCCGCAACCCCGCCGCCTCCGCCGGCCCACCAATTCGCACCACCGAAACGATCGATCCGGCCGGCTGGCCCATGCCCAGCCCGGCCGCCATGTCCTGCGTCACCTGCTCCACCCGCAGGCCGAGGTAAGGCGCCCGGTAGCGGCCATCGCGCATCAGCCGCACCGCAAAGAATTTCGCATCGTTCGCCGGGATGGCGAAGCCCAGGCCGGCCGACGCGGCAGTGGGCGAGAGAATCGCGGTGTCGATGCCGATCACCTCGCCGGCGCGGTTGAACAGCGGGCCGCCGGAATCGCCGTGGTTGATTGCGGCATCGGTCTGAATGAAATCATCATACGGCGTGTCCTTGATGTTGCGATTCAATGCGCTGACCACACCGGCGCTGATCGAAATCCCGGCCCCCAGCGAATTGCCGACGGCGACCACCGCATCGCCGATCCGCACCTTGTCGCTGTCGCCCCATGGCGCCACCTCGAGCCGGCGCGGCGGGTCGATCTTCACCAGCGCAAGGTCGATGCGGGGCGCGGCGGCGATCATCCTGCCGGGCACGCCGAGGCCATCGGCGAACGTCACATGCAGGTTGGTTCCGCCAGCAACCACATGATAGGCGGTGAGGATAACGCCGGACGGGTCGATGACCACGCCGGAGCCCTGGATCGCCCGCGGCCGTTCCGGCGGCGCATCAGTCAGGTCGTCATCCGTTGCATTGGCCGGCGCCGTCTTGACGCCGAACACCTTGATGCTGACCACCGTCGGCAGCAACCGGCTGATGAACGCCGCCTGATCGGGCATGGGGGGCGCGCTTTGCTGGGCAACGGCAATCGGGTCGGCCGCGAGAAGCCAGCCAGCCGCAAGAACAGATAGCGTGAACACGTTGAACAAGTGGCGCACGATGATGGGTTCCAGGAAGCAATGCGTGGCGAGGGGTGCAGGGGCGGGCGCAGCGGCAGGGATCGCGTTGATCCGCGCGAGCCGAACCAACAAAACGATCCTGCCGCGGGTGAGTTCCACCCCCACATTCCCGCCGCCGTGACGTCCGGCCGCCGGCCCGTCGCCGGCCCCTTGCCGCCGCAGTAGCCTTTCCGGCCGTTTCGGTGGATAACCCGCCTCTCCGGGCCAAACGTGCCCGGCGCCCGCACTGGGCCCGCCCCGATCGGGGCGGCGATGGAGGAAGACATGACCGCCAGCAAGATCGCCTGGTCTCCGGACTCATGGCGCAGCCGCCCGATCAAGCAGGTGCCGGCCTACCCGGATCAGGCCGCCCTCGCCGCGATGGAGGAAAAGCTCGGCCGCTATCCCCCGCTGGTGTTCGCCGGCGAGGCGCGCCGCCTGCAGGCGCAGCTCGCCAACGCCGCCGACGGCCGCGCCATCGTCCTGCTGGGCGGCGACTGCGCCGAAAGCTACGCCGACTTCACCGCCAACATCCTGCGCGACAGCTTTCGCGTGCTGCTGCAGATGGCCGTGGTGCTGACTTTCGGCGCCTCGTTGCCGGTGGTAAAGCTGGGGCGCATGGCCGGCCAGTACGCCAAGCCGCGCTCTTCGGACACCGAAACGATCGACGGTGAGACACTGCCCAGCTACCGCGGCGACATCATCAACGGCCCCGACTTCACCCGGGAATCCCGGGTGCCCGACCCGGCGCGGATGGAGCTCGGCTACTTCCAGGCCGCCAGCAAGCTGAACCTGCTGCGCGCCTTCGCTTCGGGCGGCTACGCCGACCTGCACCGCGTGCACGGCTGGAACCTCGGCTTCGTGGAACGATCCCCGTTGGCGGAACGTTATCGCGATCTCGCGCACCGCATCGACGAGACGCTGTCGTTCATGACCGCCTGCGGCATGACCAGCGAAACCACCCGCGACCTGCGCGAGACCGATTTCTATGTCGCGCACGAGGCGCTGCTGCTGCCCTACGAGCAGGCGCTGACCCGCGTCGATTCGACCACGGATGAATGGTACGGCTGTTCGGCGCATTTCCTGTGGATCGGCGACCGCACCCGCCAGGCCGACGGCGCGCATATCGAGTTCCTGCGCGGCGTGAACAATCCGATCGGCATGAAATGCGGCCCCACGCTGGAGCCGGACGACCTGCTGCGCATCCTCGACACGCTGAACCGGGACAACGTGCCGGGACGCATGACGCTGATCAGCCGCATGGGCGCCGACAAGATCGCCGCGCGGCTGCCGCCCCTGGTGCGCGCGGTGCAGCGGGCCGGCCACAAGGTGGTGTGGATCACCGACCCGATGCACGGCAACACCATTACGGTGGCGAACAATGTGAAAACGCGCCGTTTCGATGCCATCCTGGCGGAGGTGCGCGGCTTCTTCGATGTCCACGCGGCCGAGGGCACCTGGGCGGGCGGCGTGCATGTCGAAATGACCGGCCAGGACGTGACCGAATGCATCGGCGGCGCGCACCGGCTGACCGAGGCCAACCTGGGCGAGCGCTACGAATCGTTCTGCGATCCGCGGCTGAATGCGGAACAATCGCTGGAGCTGGCGTTCCTGGTCGCCGAGGAACTGAAGCGCCGCCGCGCCAACGCCCCGTTGTCAGCCGCCGCGGAATAGCGGGCGGCTGCCATGACCGCCGACGGCATCCTCCCGCGTTCCGAACTGACGGCGGACATCGCCGCCCGGACCGACAGCTACTTCTCCCGCACCCGCCGCGTCGTCGCACGCTTCGGCGACAAGCGCGTCACCTACGCCGTGTTCCTGCGCCGCCCGGTGATCTCCGCGCCTCGGCTGATGGTGGACTGGCTGGAAACCGTCGCCGCCGCGCGCGGCGCTCGTTTCGAGATCGAGGTGATGTATCCCGAAGGCGCCTGGGTCGGCGCCGGCGAGCCGCTGGCCTATATCACCGGCAGCCTAGTGCACCTGTCCGAGCTCGAAACAATCCTGTTGCAGAAGATCGGTCCGGCCTCGGTCGCCGCGCACAACGCCTATCAGATGTGCCTCGGCCTGCCCGCCGTGCGTTTCCTGGCAATGGAGGCACGGCACTGCGCGGGGGCCGAAATGCAGGAAATGATGGCCTACGCCGCCGCCGTCGGCAGCGATGCGGCCAAGCGCGAGGGCGCGGTCGGCTTCATCGGCAACGCCAACGACGGCACCGCGCATTGGTTCGGCCAGGTGCACGGTCTCGGCACCATGCCGCACTCGCTGATCGGCTACGCCGGTTCAACATTGCGCGCGGCCGAGATGTTCCACGATACGTTCCCCGACGAGGCAATGACCGTCCTGGTCGATTATTTCGGCCGCGAGATCACCGACGCGCTCGCGGTCTGCGCCCGCTTTCCGCAGCTTGCCGCGTCAGGGCTGCTGTCGTTCCGGCTCGACACGCATGGCGGGCGGTTCCTGGAAGGTCTGGATCCGGCCGAGAGCTACGCGGTGCTGGAACGTTATGCCCCCGGCGCGATCCGGCGCTATCGCAGTGAGACGGAGCTGCGCTTCCTGGTCGGCACCGGCGTGTCGGCCGCGGCAATCTGGCGCACGCGGGAGGCGCTGGACGCGGCGGGATACCACAAGGCGAAGATCGTCGTGTCGTCCGGTTTCGGCGTGGAGAAATGCCGCGTCATGGCCGACGCACGCGCACCGATCGACGTGGTCGGCACCGGCAGCTTCATTCCGGACCAGTGGCATGAAACCTACGCCACCGCCGACATCATCGAATATGACGGCGTGCCGACGGTGAAACTCGGCCGCGAATTCCTGTTGCGCAAGAACGGCGCGCGCAAACGGGCAACAGATTGAAAGATGACGCGGCACATGAAATTGACCGACATCGACCGCGTCAATCACCTTGTGGCGGAACTTGAAGACGTTAAGGCGCTGATCGTCATGGCAGGACGCGCCGAGGAAAACGCCTACCAGGTGGTGATCGATGCGCCTGGTGATGCCAGCCTGCACATGTCGGAGGAAGGCGCCTCCACCACCCACTCGCGCGGGATCGGCGTGTCGGCGGGATTTCTGGCACAGGTGAAACAACTTGCCGTTGCGGAGCTGCAATCACACCAGAATGCCATCCTG
>Ga0326727_10025042_pt1 | contig 11227 bp, 6 predicted proteins | sample MB2enrmetagenome_FD_207643 | JGI IMG/M metagenome (GOLD analysis project Ga0326727, IMG submission 207643) | Lab enriched peat soil microbial communities from McLean, Ithaca, NY, United States - MB29MY | ecosystem: Environmental > Terrestrial > Soil > Wetlands > Peat | place: USA: New York... | reverse complement strand
TGGGATGGTTCTTTCGCCAGTGGATCGAGCGCAAGGGACTTGCCGACCTCCGTCTGGGCGAGGCGGGAGCCGAGCCCTCGGGCAACCGCTTCAAGGTCAGCTTCGAGGTGCTGCAGGGAAAGGAGCCTTACGTCCTTTCTATCCCTGTCGCGGTCTATGCGCGGGGAGGCGTCACGAGGAGCACCTTCCCGCTTTCGGGGGAGAGAGGGCAATTTGAGATGATGGTGGACGGGTTGCCCCAGAGGGTTGTTCTGGACGAGAATTACGACTTGGCGCGAAGGCTCGAAAGCGCAGAGTTCCCTCCCACGATCGCCCGCCTCCTGGGAGACGAAAAACGGGTGGTCCTCCTCCCTTCCTCCTCGGCCGACATCTATGGAGAGGTAGTGCGGGCGTTCACGGGTAGGGGCGACGAGGCGCTGGCATCAGACCGGGTGACCTTCGATGACCTCAAGGGCCGTTCCCTCGTTATTCTAGGGGCGAAAAACCCCGTGATCGGGAGGCTCTACGGGAGCGTCGGCAGCGGTGGCGACTTCTCAGTTCTGGTGAAGAACAATCCATGGGACCCTCGGAAGGTCGCCGCCACAATCGACGCCTCCTCGGCCGATGAGGTGAGGGAGGCCTTCCCGAAGGTGTCCCATTACGGGAAATACAGCTTCCTCTCTTTCGATCACGGCGTCAATACCTCGAAGAGGACCGACGAGAGCGCAAGGGGCATCGGCGCGTCCCTGTCCAAGGAGGTGGAGGCCCTCGAGGTCTCGGCCCTGAAGACCCTCCCGTACGTCGTTGACCGGGTGGCGGGCAAAAGGATCATCTACGTGGGGGAGACCCACGACAGGTTCTCCCACCATGCGGCGGAGCTCGAAATCATAAGGGAGCTCCAAGGGAAGGGAAAAAAGATCATCATCGGCATGGAGATGTTCGAGAGGCCGTTCCAGAAGGTGCTGGACGATTACATAGAGGGCAGAATAGACGAAGGGGCTTTCCTCAAAGGCACGGAGTATTTCAAGAGGTGGGCCTTCGACTACAATCTCTACAGGCCCATCCTGCTCTTTGCGAGGTCGGAGAAGATTCCCGTGATCGCCTTGAACCAGAAGAGGGAGATCGTGGACAAGGTGTTCCGCAAAGGGCTCGACTCGCTCACCCAGGACGAAAAAAAGGCCCTGCCGTCCATGGACTTTTCCGACGATGCCTACCGGGTGCGACTGAAGCAGGTCTTCCTCGAGCACGGGGCCCTGAAGGAGAAAGGGTTCGACTTCTTCTATCAGGCGCAGATCCTGTGGGACGAGACCATGGCCGAGTCGATCGCCCTGGCCCTGAAGGCCCGTCCCGATGCGCAGGCGGTGGTCCTTGCGGGCAGGGGACACCTCGAGTACGCATCCGGAATCCCAAGGAGGACGGCCAGGAGGAACGGAGCCGATTACGCCCTTATCCTCAATGATGTCGATCCCGAGCCCCACATCGCGGATTTTGTGCTCTACCCAGGCCCCGTCCCTGAAAACAGCTCCCCCAGGCTCATGGTCGTTCTCAAGGAAGAGGGGGGGAAGGTGGAGGTCATCGGCTTTCCCCCCGACAGCGTCTCTGAAAAGGCGGGCATGAGAAAGGGCGACCTCCTTTTGGCGATCGGGAAGACCCCGCTTGGGGGCATCGATGACCTGAAGATAGACCTCCTTTCCCGCCACAGGGGCGACAAGGTCAGGGTCACGGTTTCCAGGAAAGGGCTTTTCGGCCGTGGCGAAAGGGAGTTTGAGATAGTGCTGCAGTGAGGGCCCGTAGAAAAACGGCGCGCCCTTCACGGCCGTGCCCGACTCTTTCCGGCCGCTCACAAGAGGGAGGTCTGCGCGCCCTTCAAGGGGATGTCCGGGCGTACCGGGGATCGCGGGGTGTTTGGAGCAGGGTGAAGTGGAGGAGGTTCTTCTCCACGTCGGCCATTTCCACCCTGACCTGCACGCGGTCTCCTATGCGGAAGATCCTCCTGGTCCTCCTGCCTATGAGGCGGAACCGCTCTTCCTCGAAGGCGTAGTAGTCGTCGTAGAGGCTCGAGAGGAGGACGATGCCCTCCACGAAGACGTCGAAGAGCTCCACGAAGAAGCCGTAGGAGGTGATGTGGGAGATGATGCCCTCGTAAACCTCGCCTATCCTGCTCTTCATGAAGAGCACCCTGATCCGGTCCTCGGTCTCCCGCTCCGCCTCCATTGCCGCCCTCTCGCGCTCGGAGAGGTGAAGGGCCATCCTTTCGAGCTCCTCCTCCCCATAGAGAGGCTTCCCCCGGGTCCCGCGATCGACGAGGGCCGTCAGGATACGGTGGCAGATGAGGTCGGGGTACCGGCGGATAGGGGAGGTGAAGTGGCTGTAAAAGTCGAGGGCCAGGCCGAAGTGGCCCTTATTCGAAGCGGAATATTTCGCCTGTTTCATCGACTTGAGCAGAATGCGGTTGATGAGGAATTCGTGCTCCTTCTGGCGCACCTGTGCCAGTATTGACTGGAGGGGGAGCCTGCCCCTCTGATCGGTCTTGTAGGAGACCCCGAGGGTCTTGAGGAGCCGCTCGAAGGCATTCAGTTTCTCCCGCTCGGGCGACTCGTGGATGCGGTAGATGAGGGGGACCTTCTGCTCCGCGATGAACCGGGCCACCGCCTCGTTCGCCGCGATCATGAACTCCTCGATGATTCCCTGGGAGAAGAGGCGCTCTGACCTGAGGATATCCTTGATGCCCCCCTCCATGTCGAGGACCATCTCGGGCTCGGGCAGATCGAAATCGAGGTTGCCCCTCGCCTCGCGCCTCGCCTTCAGTATCCGGGCCAGCTCACCCATCTCTTCGAGGCGGGGCAGCAGCCCCTTCAGGGCTTGCCTGGTTTTCCCGTCCTTCTTCACCAGGGCGTCCTCCACCTGATGGTAGGTGAGACGGCGGGCGCTCCTGATCACGGAGCGGTCGAAGGATGCCTGGAACAGCTCACCCGAGTTACCGTACCTGAGCCTCACGGTGAGGGTCATTCTCTCCTCGTCCGGATTGAGGCTGCACGTGACGTTCGACAGCTGCTTCGGCAGCATGGGCACGACGCTGCCGGGGAAATAGACGCTCGTGCCCCGGGCATAGGCCTCCCGGTCGAGGGCCGAATCCCGCCCCACGTAAAGGGAAACGTCGGCTATGGAGACATAGAGGAGAAAGCCCGTTCTTGTCTTCTCGATACAGACGGCATCGTCGAAGTCCTTTGCAAATTTACCGTCTATGGTGACATGACCGGTCTGTCTGAGATCTATCCGGCCCTTGAGCCCGATGTCCATCCCCTCCTGCCTCGCCTCGTTCTCCACTCGTCTCGGGAATCGCGGGGAAAGGTTCTGCTTGTACGCGACGAACCGGGAGATGGTCTTCACGTCGTCCAGGGCGGTGAACACCTTGAGTATTCTGCACTCCGGGTCTCCGTCCTGGGGGAAGCCCGTCACCTTTGCCGCGGCCATCGCGCCGTCACGGAGGTCGTCGCGCTTCCTGTCGGCCTGCACGATAAAATGGGCGGAGATCCTTTCGTCGTCCGGAACGAGGAAGAAGAGTCTCTTGTGCTGCTGCAGGAACCCGGTGATATGCTTCGTCTTCCTCTCGGTCACCTTCACGATGCGCCCTTCTCTCCTGCCCCGCGCATGGTGCTCGATCCGCACCACTACCCGGTCGCCGTGAAGGGCGTCCTTGATGAAGCGGGAAGGGACAAAAATGTCCTTCCCCTCCCCCTTGTCGGGCACGACAAAGCCGTTCCCGCTCCTCGTGCACCAGAGGGTGCCCAGCTCGAGGTTCATCTCGTCGGGGATGCCGAACCGCTCGTTCTTGAGCCTGACGAGCGCACCTTCCCGCACCAGCTCCCGGAGGAGGACCTTGGCCTCCCGCTTGCGGTTCTTCCAGGCCTCGACGATCGTTCTCAAGTCGTTGACGGAGAGGGGGCGCTCCGCCTTCTTGAATACCTGGAGCAGCCCTGCCTTAGTGAGATCCGGAGGGAGATCCTTTTTCATGCGGTCACAGTGAAAGATACATCCCCCTCCGGAGAAAAGCAACGGGAAAGATGAAGGAGACTCCCGGAAACCGAGAGGAGAGTGCGAGGAGGGGGGAAAGGGGCCCCCTTGAAAGGGCGCCCCTCTTGCCCAGGTGCTCAGGGTGGGGGTGCCCCATAGCGCTTCCGGAGCTCCAGATTGACTTCGAGGACGTTGACGAACTCCTCGCCCGCGAGCCCAAACCAGGGCGCCGAGGCGTTCTCCCGCACCACCTCGTCGATCTCCCGCTTTACTTGGGCAGGGTCCCGCTTCAGGTCGGCCGCCCATTTGGCGGCGACCCGGTCGAGCTGATACAGGGCATTCTGGAGCGTGATGTGGGGGTCGAGCCCCGATCCGGAGGTGGTGACCAGATCGCCCGGAACATCCTGGAGGTCGGCCTCCGGGTGCTCCTGGCGCCACATGTCGAAGAAGATCGACTGGATGTCGGCGCCCTCCCCGACCGGTTCTATCGTGGTCACGTCCTTGTTGTCGGCCCCTTTACGGGTGACCGGGGAGGGGAACCTCCCGGGGTTTTCCTCGGAGAAGTGCTCGAAGAAGAGCACGGCCAGGTCAGGGGCCTTGGGGGCGGGAGTACCGGGGTTCTCCTTGATCCACTTGGCTACGAGGGCCTGATGCGCCTTCGTCCACCTGTCCACATAGTCGCTGTGCGTGGGGTCCGCCTTGACCCAGCCTTGAGCAAGGGAGTTGTGCAGGTCTGCCCACTGGGCCACGATATGGGGCTTGCCCTGGAACTTATCGAGGCGGAACCACGCCTCCACGTCGGGCGCCACGGGCTTTCCGTTCCTGTAGGCCGCGAGGGGGCCGAGCGTGCGGGCGACCCGGTCGCGCAGGGCATAGTTGGAGACCGCGAGCGTCGACGAGGCCGAGGCGGATGCGTCGTAGGACGGTGCGGAGGGACGGGGCTGGAAGTATTCGTCCTTGGTAAAGGGCTGGGCGATCAGCCGTGAGCCTACGGGCTTCCCGTCAGGGCCGTTGAGCATACTCCCGTTGGCCTGGAAGGGACATACTATCTGCCCGATCGCCCACAGGACGAGCGGGTAGAGGCCGCAGCAGATGACCACGGCGAACACCAGGAGCAGGATGCTTTTCGAAAGATGTCGTACCATGTCTCTATGCCTCCTTGATCTATACCAGGTGGAAGGCCACCATGATGAGATCGATCAGCTTGATTCCGATAAAGGGGATGATCACGCCTCCCAGGCCCCAGACCGAGAGGTTCCTCCGGAGCAGTGCGTCGGCGCCGAGGGCCCGGTAGGAGACCCCCTTGAGGGCGACGGGGATCAGAAGGGGGATGATGAGGGCGTTGAAGATGACCGCCGACAGAATGGCCGAGGTCGGTGAATGGAGGTGCATGATGTCGACCGCCTTGAGCCAGGGCAGGGTGCCGGCGAAGAGCGCCGGGATGATGGCGAAGTATTTGGCCACGTCATTGGCAATGGAGAAGGTGGTGAGGGAGCCGCGGGTGATGAGGAGCTGCTTCCCGATCTCCACGACCTCGATCAGCTTGGTGGGGTCGCTGTCGAGATCGACCATGTTGGCCGCCTCCTTCGCCGCCTGGGTGCCCGCGTTCATGGCGAGGCCCACGTCCGCCTGGGCCAGGGCCGGGGCATCGTTCGTGCCGTCGCCCATCATGGCCACCAGCTTCCCGCCGGTCTGCTCCTTCCGGATGTAAGCCAGCTTGGTCTCCGGTGTGGCCTGGGCGAGGAAGTCGTCCACCCCCGCTTTCGCGGCGATGTAGGCCGCCGTAAGCGGATTATCTCCGGTGATCATGACCGTCCTGAGCCCCATCTTCCTGAGCCGGTCGAAGCGCTCGCCCATGTGGGGCTTCAGGATGTCCTCCAGCACGATCACGCCCACTATCCGGGGGCCGTCGGCGACCACGAGGGGGGTTGCCCCTTTGGAGGCGGCGGAATCGACCAGGGCGTCGAGATCGGCGGGCACGCTCCCATGGTTGGCCTTGACGAACTGGATGACCGCGTCCGAGGCGCCTTTGCGCAGGCGCCTCCCGTCAGGGAGATCGATCCCGCTCATGCGCGTTTGAGCGGAAAAAGCCACGGGTTGGGCCTCCGGCGGAAGGGCGACCGGGGTACTGCTCTCTTTTTCGAAGAGCCTCACGATGCTCTTCCCCTCGGGAGTCTCATCGGCGGCCGAGGCGAGGGCGGCGAGGCTCCCCACGTCTGCCGCGCTATAGTCCCCCACCGGCAGGAACATGGTTGCGTTCCTGTTCCCTATGGTGATGGTGCCCGTCTTGTCGAGGAGCACCACGTCCACGTCCCCGGCCAGCTCGACCGCCTTGCCGCTCTTCGCGATGATGTTGGCCTGGAGCGCACGGTCCATGCCGGCGATGCCGATGGCGGCGAGGAGGGCGCCGATGGTGGTCGGGATGAGGCAGACCAGGAGCGCGATCAGGGTGGGGACGTCGGTGCCGAGGCTCTTGAGGGGCTCGGTGATGCCCAGGTACCCCTGCATGTACAGCTCGGCGTTCCATGCCATGGGCCAAAGGGGGATCACGACGATCAGGAAGACGAGGGTGAAGGCCGACAGCAACAGGGTGAGGGCGATCTCGTTGGGGGAGCGCTGGCGGATGGCGCCCTCGACCAGGGCGATCATGCGGTCGAGGAAAGAATCGCCCGCGCCGCTCGTGATCTCGACGACGATCCGGTCGGAGAGTACCACCGTGCCCCCGGTGACGCCTGAACGGTCGCCGCCGAAGGCCCTGATGACGGGGGCAGACTCGCCCGTGATGGCCGATTCGTCCACTGAGGCGACCCCCTCGACGACCTCCCCGTCGCCGGGGATCGTCTGGCTGGCCTCCACCACGACCCGGTCACCCGGCTTGAGTGCCGTTGAAGAGACCTCCTCGACGATGCCCGCCTTGGTGAGGCGATACGCAATGGTATCGTGGCGCGCCTTTCTGAGCGATTGGGCCTGGGCCTTGCCCCGGGCTTCCGCGAGGGCCGTGGCAAAGTTCGCGAAGAGCACGGTGAGGAAGAGCCACGCGTCGAGGGCGATGAAGTAGCCGAGCGACACCTGGCTCGTCGAGCCCCCCCATGCCGCCTTGAGGATGAAGAGCAGGGTCAGCACGGCGCCGACCTCGACCACGAACATGACCGGGTTTTTCCATTGCACGTTGGGTGTGAGCATGACGAAGGCCTGCTTCAGGGCGGTCTTCGTCGTTTCCGCCTCGAGGAGCTTCCGCCCCTTTATCCGGCGCTCAGCCGCAGGTATCAGGACCCCCCCGCTGTCTGCTGTACGAGTCGTTTCCTTATTCATAGGGCACTCCTTTGAAGATTCCATTCGATTCTCTGTGCGAAGCCGTCCGTTTCCATGGGTCGTTCCCCGTCAGCCCCCGAAGGGGATGGGTCCCAGATGCTCCGCTATGGGCCCCAGCACGGCCACCGGCAGGAACAGCAGGGCGCCGACGATGAGGATCGTGCCGAGCAGGAGAATGCCGAAGGTTACCGTGTCGGTGCGCAGCGTGCCCAGGCCGTAGGGGGCAGATTTCTTGGCGCCGAGGAACGCGGCCATGGCGATGGGGGCGACAATCGGAAGGTAGCGGCCGAAGATCATCACGAGGCCGGCGGCAATGTCCCACGCCATAGCGGTGGGCGCGGGGCTCGGGTTGTTGGCGAACCCGTAGGTGACCCCGAGCCCGTCGAAGGCCGACCCGTTATTGGCGGAGGCCGAGGAGAACTGGTAGAGCATCTGTGAGAAGCCGTGAGACCCCGGGTTGCTCACCGCGAGGAGCCCCCAGCTTGTCGCCGCGAAGAGGCCCGTGGGCAGGAGGATCAGGAAGGGATGAACGAGGAGGGTGACGATGGCGAGCTTGACCTCCCGGGCCCCGATCTTCTTCCCCAGATACTCGGGGGTCCTCCCCACCATCATGCCTGCCACAAAGATCCCGATGATCACGTAGATCAGCATGTTGATCATCCCCACGCCCTTGCCGCCGAAGATGCAGTTGAGCCACATGCCGATCATGGGCGACAGGCCTGCCATGGGGTGGAGGCTGTCGGCCTCTGCATTGACCGCGCCGCAGGTCACGTCAGTGGTGATCGCCGCGAAGGCGGCCCCCGCGGAGGTGCCGAAGCGCATCTCCTTGCCCTCCAGGTTGCCCAGGTGCTGGTCCACGGGCAGGCCCGCGACCGCGTCCAGGGTCACCGCCCTTTTTCCGCCGGGGGCGGTGGCGCTCGGGATCTGGTAGGCCCGGGCTACAGGGTGGGCGGTCAACCCGGGGTTGGGCATGAGCGTGTCATAACAGATCGACATGACTATGGTGCCGGCCATCAGGAGCAGCATGACCGCGAAGATGACGTAGGAGTGGCGCATGCGACGGAGCATGCGGCCGTACATCAGCACGAGGGCGAAGGGGAACATCATCATGGCGAGGGTATTAAAGAAGTTCGTCAGTCCCGTGGGATTCTCGAAGGGGTGGGCCGAGTTCATGCCGTAAAACCCGCCGCCGTTGGTCCCGAGCATCTTCATCGACTCGAAGGCTGCCACCGGCCCCACCACGATGGTCTGCTGCTTTGCCTCACCCTTGTCCGTGGTCCCCATGGCCGCGGGCTCGAGGGTCGAGACCGTATGCGTGCTTTGGTAGGTCATGGGGCTGCCCTGGACCATGAAGATGAAACCGACGATGAGGGCGATGGGCACGAACATGTAGACTATGGTCCGCCACATGTCGAGGAAGTAGTTGCCCAGCTTCGAATCTCCCCGCAGGGCCCTGATAATCGCGCAGAGTGCGCTCAAGCCGACCGCGGCCGATATGAAGAGGTTGGCGATGGCCCAGACGATCTGGCTGAAATTCGACAGGTGCTGGTCTCCGGAGTAGTGCTGGATATCCGTGTTCGTCATGAAGGAGGCCACGCTGTTGAAGATGGTGGTCGGGGAGAGCATACCCAGGCCGCGCGGGTTCAAAGGCATCCACGGCTGGAGCGCCAGCACGAGGTAACTGAAGACGAAAAGCACCGTATTGAAGACCAGGAGCGATATGGTGTACTGCTTCCAGTCCTGGGGACCGCTGTCGAGGCGCCTTTCGAACCAGCCGAAAACCCGCCACGGCCGGTACTTTCCGTCCATGAGCCACGCCATGTAGCGGCTCAAAGGGAAGGCGATGACCGTCCCCGCGAGGAGAAGCATAAAGGGAAGAAGCCAGGTTTGCATGAACATATTTTCTCTCCTTTCAGCAGCGGGCTACGATAGCCCGTTCAGAACCACTCGGGCCGCACCAGTGCCGCGACCAGGTAGATAAATAAAAAGAGCGCCACAACCGCAGTCAGATAGATCATGGGTATCACCTCATCCGTTATATTTTGTCGCAGGCTTCCACGAACAGGAAGACGAGGCCCATCGATACGAGGCCCAGTAGAAACATCGCCGGCAGCCAAAATGCAAGGTTCATTTTCCGCTCCTCCTTACGCTTTCGTACAGGACTTTGTTCGCATCATCCATGGGCTTATTCTATATCCTTCTCCGTCAATTGAGCGTAAAACTATGGGCCCGTGATGTAAAAAAGGCGTCAGGAAGGGGGAGCCCAGGGACACCCCTCGGCGGATGGGCCATCACGGACCGGGGGACTCATTATCGAGGGCCCCGAACCTGTATCCCACTCCCGGCTCCGTGATGATGTAGCGGGGCCGGTTGGGGTCTTCTTCCAGCTTGTGACGAAGCTGGGCGATGTAGACACGCAGGTAGTGGGCATCCTCCGGGTGGCCGGGTCCCCGCACAGCCTTGAGGAGCTGCCGGTGGGTGACCACCTTGCCGGCCTGGAGGGCCAGATACTTGAGGAGCTCATACTCGATGAGGGTCAGCTTTATGCCTTTTTCATCGATGGCCACGCGACGGGCCGCAAGGTCCATCGTGAGCCTTCCCGATACGATGACCGTCTCGTCCGGGCCATCGCTGTACCGGAGGGCAACCCTGATGCGGGCCATCAGTTCGCCCATACCGAAGGGCTTCGTCACGTAATCGTCCGCACCCGCATCGAGGGCCCTGATCTTGTCATCCTCGTGCTCCCTCACGGTGAGCACGATTATGGGGACCTTCGTCCACTCCCGGAGGCGCCGTATGACCTCGACCCCGTCCATATCGGGCAGTCCCAGGTCGAGGATGACCATGTGGGGATGGAAGAGCTGCGTCTGGCTCAGGCCTTCAGAGCCGGAAGGGGCTTCCCCCACGTGGTACCCGTATCCCGACAGGGCTGTTTTGAGCATGCGCCGCAGTTCCCTCTCGTCATCGACGACAAGTATACGCACCTCTTCAGGCGGCATGATTGGCCCCTCCCTCAAGTCCCTGGAAGAACGGACAATCTCCGTCTCCTGACCGGTCGATGCGCGGTTCGCCACGGCCCCTCATGCGCCCTGTTCGGACGGGTGTGCTCTTCATACCTCCTATAATTCTAACGATTTCCTTGTCAATGGGCCGTAAAAATATGGGTCCGGCCGGTAAAAAAAACATAAACGGGCGGCCGGGACCGACAGGAACGGCCCCCCCCGCATGTCAGCTATTGAGCGGGTGTCCCCATAGAAGCGCCCAAGCCCGGGAGGGGGGTCGCAACAAAAGGGAGGATTGTGATGAATTTTTCATTTGACATAACGGACAAAGGCGCCTATCCTTTTCGGACGTTTCGACCCATGGAGGGTATCGGCGCAATGGAAGACGATCCTGGCGGTCATTTGCAGTTCGGTTGGAGTGGTAGGACCGCTACAGCGCCCGGGATGGTGTCGTCAGATCTCTGATCCGCTCGACCTCCTCCCGGACCGGTAGAGGTCGCGGGAGAGGGTTGCCTCAGGCAGATTTTTCTTCAACCTCCTCTCTTCATCAGCTCCAGCCACACGACATGAGGATGACGTGGAGTACGGGCCCGCCATAAGGCAGGGATTCCGGATGGCCACAGGGAAGTCTCGCGCAGGCCGCCTAAGGATGCGTCGAGGAGGGGTGTCGTGCTCAAGCTCAATTTTTGTTCCCCCGGCTTTTTTCCCGTAGCTTCACCGGCCCTGATCCGCCGGTCCGCAGGACTGTTTCTTGCCCTCCTCATGCTTCTCGGTCTGTTGAGTGGCATTGTCTTGGCCGACGACGCCGCTCCCTCCACCAGGCCCCCCTGGCTCCCCCAGCTCCTGGGGGCACAGATGAACGTGGTCTATCAGAACGTGCCCTCCTTCCACAGCCCCTACACAGGCCAGGACAGCTTTGC
>Ga0326727_10025041_pt1 | contig 11227 bp, 10 predicted proteins | sample MB2enrmetagenome_FD_207643 | JGI IMG/M metagenome (GOLD analysis project Ga0326727, IMG submission 207643) | Lab enriched peat soil microbial communities from McLean, Ithaca, NY, United States - MB29MY | ecosystem: Environmental > Terrestrial > Soil > Wetlands > Peat | place: USA: New York... | reverse complement strand
GCTTCGGATGGGCCTACAATCGCAACCTGATCAGCGATACGGTCACCAATTTCAACAACGGTCTGACGCAGAACGTGGATTATCTGCAAACCAGTCTCTCGACGCTGACCAGCGGTTCCACCGTGGCGAGAATCTCTCCGCCGACAACGGTTACGGCGCGGGATCCTTCCACCAGGCATCCGCAGACGGTCTATGATTACAGCCTTTCGATGCAGCGGGAACTTCCTTTCAAGACGGTCATCGACATCGGTTATGTCGGCAACCTGCAGCGGCATCAGGCGGTGGAGTTCAATCTGAATGCCATTCCTCCCGGGACGGCTTTCTCGCCGGCGTATGTCGATTCGACCAACGCCGGTTACAACTTCTTCGGTCCGATTACGGCCTCCAATCCCGGACCCCTGCCGGGCAGCAACGCCATGAACGCGCTGGTGATGCGGCCTTTCCAGGGCTACAACACCATCAACGACACGGCGAACGTGGGTAACAACCGGTTCGATTCCTTGCAGATCAGCTTGAACAAACGGTTCGGCAACGGATTGATGTTCGCGGCCGCATACAGCAAGAACCGCTTGATCAGCGGCGTGGAGGGCGCGGGAATTTATTCCTACATCTGGAAGCAATTCTCGGGCTATCCGTCGGGGGCTATGCGCACCTCGACTCTGGCTATGAATTACGTCTACCAGTTACCCAATTTTGCCTCGCGGTGGCTGGGCTGGCATAACATTGTCGCGCGGTCGGCCATGGACGGGTGGCAATTTGCGCATGTGCTCTCCTTCTATGGAGGATTAGCCATCACACCGTCGTTCAGCATCCAGGAAGCGAATACCGGGACCAGCATCAGCATCCCCAACGTATTTATGGGAACGCCGGACGTCACCCCGCGCCTGGGCGTGGCGGGCAATCCCAGCACCATCGTCAACTCCATGATGTTCGATCCGTACAACCTCACTGTTCCGCAGATGTATCCCACCGGTAACGGCACGGGGCCGCGCAACTACATCACCGAGCCAGGCACGTTCGGCAACGATATGACCGTATCGAAGAGATTCATGATTCGGGAAGGCAAGACGCTGGAGCTTCGCGTGAGCGCCTACAATCCATTCAATAACGTGCGGCGAACGACGATCAATTCGAGCATCCAGTACAAGTCGCTCGGATCCACCTACGCGAGCGGTTTCGAGGTCTACAACACGCCGCAGCAGGTTGCCGCCCGGGTGCCCGCCGGCACCAGCGCGATAACCACGTTCAACCAGTTCCGCGGCGGGGTGGGCTACTACAATTTGACCAACGTGCTGCCCAATCGCATTTTGGAATTGGGGCTGAAGTTTAGATTTTAGTCGTTAGTTGTTAGTTGTTAGTCGTTGGTTCTGACCGCTGATAACTGATAACTGACAACTAATAAATAACTAATAACTCTCTACCGCAGTTCTTCGGCCAGCGGCCAGTGTTGCTCAAAAAGGCCTTTCATGGCTTCGGCCATGCCGGCGTGGGTGAACACGACACTGGTCCAGTTGGGGCGCGAGATCACCGGATCGAGGAGCGCGATCAGACCTTCGGCGTCGTCGAATAGAGCCAGTTTCAAGGGTAGCGCCGGGGCCAGGCGCACTTGAACGCCGGCTTCCTGATAGGTGGTGAGGGTGCGTCGCTGGTCGTCCAGCAAGGTTGGGGCTTCCACCAGGAACCGGCAGCGCAGTCCCCGGCGGGCCGCATCTACGATGAGATTTTCGTGAAATGGGTCGGCGGCATAGGGCGGGCGTAGGAACTCGAGATAATCCCGCTTGGCGGCGGCCAGCATGCGCCGGAATTCAGTAGCGGTCTGCGCCGGATCGGTCACGATGCGCAAGTAGTCGAGTGTGCCCCGCCCCACTTGTCCCTGCTGGTAGACGCTTTTCAGGTCGTCTATCAGTCCTTCGGCGGATTGAGATTGCTCGGCAAGTTCGTGCTCCAGCGCCTGTTTGCGGCGGAGAATGTAGGAGGGAAGCGCCAGGCTGGGTTCCACGGCGGAAAACAGCTTGGTCTTCTCCTGCACGACTTGGGCGAAGCCCTTTTCCACCAGGCTGTCGAGGATCTCGTAAATCTTCTGCCGCGGGACATGTGCCCTCGCCGCCAGCTCGAGAGCCTTAAATTGGGGATGGCCGAGCAACACCAGATAAGAACGGGCTTCATAGGCGTTGAGTCCCAATTGCTGAAGACGACGCCAAAAACGTTGGAATTCAAGATCTGAAAATTCTCCGGTCACGACTAAACATTATCAGAGAATCTGCCGATTAACTGTTTAGGAGAGAGAAATGGTACGCTGACGGGTTTCTCGTAATGCTTGAGTGGACTACGTATCTCATTCGGGATATTCTACGTACGCCATTTGGCATTAAAAAAATATAAAGGGTTGACGCTAGTAGTACTAGGACTCTAGAATCATAGGTAACGGGTACAGAGTGACGGAAAAAGGTGACGGAGCTAACAAATGAGTACTAACCGAGTTCCAATTTCGATCAATACGGCAACAGGAGGACCGGGCGGCGCAAACCGCAGTTCGGAACCGAGTCACCGCATCCGTATCCTAATCGCCGACGACCACTTGTTGTTTCGCGACGGGGTAAGAAAGCTGTTGTCGGCAGTGCCGGATTTTAACGTTGTGGCCGAAGCGGGTCATGGCGATGAAGTTCTGGAGATGACGGCACGTCACCAGCCGGATGTGGTTCTGCTGGACCTGACGATGCCGGGTCAGGATGGACTGATCACCCTGCAGAGGCTTCGTTCGGCACATCCGGAAGTGAAGGTCATCCTGTTAACATCCACGGAGGAACGGGACGAAATGCTTCAGGCGGTGCGTTTCGGGACTGCCGGCATCGTTCAGAAAAGCACACCAACGGAACTGCTTATCAAGAGTATTCGCAAAGTGCATGCCGGCGAGATGTGGCTGGACCGGTCGACCACGGCCGAAGTAGTCCGGCAGTTCGCTTCGAAGAACGAAATGCCCAAGCGGATTTCCGGACGGGAACGGGATTCGAATTCGCTGAGCGCGCGGGAGCGGGAGATCGTGGCGCTGGTGGCCCAGGGTTACAAAAACAAAGAAATGGCGGAGAAGATGTTCATCAGCGAGCAGACAGTGAAGAACCATCTGCACAACATTTTCGATAAACTCGGCGTTTCGGACCGTCTCGAACTGGCGTTGTACGCAATCCATAACAATCTGCACTTGGGCACGTAGGGCATTGATATAATCTAATCGAGCTTGTTAAGGAGAGTACGATTCATGAGTACAACCATGGTACAGGTCGTCTGCGGAATTCTCGCGGTGGTCCTGGTCGCAATCGTCATCATGCGCCGTAAGGGAAAGAAAAAAGAAGAAGAAGATTTCTAAACACGAACGTCATAGCGTTCGCGTGATTTTATTCAAGGTGCGGGGCTTATCAGGGTCAAGCCCCTTCTCAACGGCGAGACAAGCCGCCAGAAGTTGCGCAGGCACGATGTACGGGATTGGCGTCAGCAGTTCCGGCAGTTTCGCGGGTATACGGATGATGCGCGAGGCCGCTACTGATTTGTTTGCTTCATCGCTGATGACCACAGTTTCGGCGCGCAGCAACTGCAGCTTGGCGATGATATCTTTCATTCCAGGCCATGTCACGCCTGAGGGCGCGAAGACGAACACCGGAAAATTGGCTTCCACCAGCGCGATCGGGCCATGAAGAAAGTCGGCCGAAGAGAAGCGTTCGGCCACTACATAGCACGTCTCCATCAGCTTCAGGGCGAATTCGAAGGCATTCGAATAGTTGAGGCCTCGTCCCACTACCACCGCATGATTCATGTACCGGTAGCGGTTCGCCAGGCTACCGACTTCTTCTTCCAGTTTGAGAGCTTGCGAGGCGAAGTCCGGGATGCGGCGAAGATCGTCGATGCGCACTTCCGCCCCCAGAGCATAGGCGATCAGGTATAAAATCATGATCTGGCCGCTGTACGTCTTGGTAGCGGCCACGCTGCGTTCCCTGCCGGCTCTCACCAGGAAAACGCGCTCAGCGAGTTTGGCCAGCGAACTCTTGGCTTCATTGGTGATCCCAACGGTCATGGCACCGCGTTCGCGGGCATTGCTGAGAACCTGGTTGGTGTCGGTCGATTCGCCGGATTGCGAGATGGCGATGACCAAAGCGTCTGTCAGGTCCAGTTGCGCGTGATACAGCGTGTGCACCGAGGGGGCGCAGAGCGACACCGGAATTCCGGTGGTGATTTCGAGCAGGTAGCGGCCGAATTGCGCGGCGTTGTCGGAGGTGCCCCGCGCCACGAGAACGATCAGGCGGGGCTTGGTGCGCATCATGGCCGCGCGGAATTTCTCGGCACGCGGCAACTCGGCGTGTAAGGTTCGCTCCAACGCTTCCGGTTGATGACGGATCTCTTCAAGCATCTTGGACATAAGCTTGAGAGTACTATCAAACGCGGGGCGCGCTTGCAGAAAAGGGATCGACGTGGTGGCGCAGGCCTCAGCCCGATGCCACATAGTTTTTCTCTTTTGGGTCTGCTGCATAGATTGTGAGGCGGGCAATCTTGCCCGCAGTCGCCTTTCAGGCGGCTTTTTTAGGCCCATTCGCGTGTCTTCGGGCTCGGTGAGTGCCAGCTGAAAGCCGGCGGCAACCAGGATTGGCTGCCCCACAATTTGTGCTGAACCTGTCGTTTGCCAAAAACTATGTGGCATTAGGCTTCAGCCTGCAGGGCCGAGATTCGTCTCGACCGGCGGGCGGCGCACGGCCTTATTGGCTTTTGTCTTCATGACATGCGGTACAGTCGATGGGCGCTTTGTGCTGTCGGTGGCAGGCGCCCATCGAAATGTTGGTTTCGCGGAACAGCGCGTCGCGCTCTTCAACCTTGCCGTGACAGTTTCCGCAAGTCGCGCCGCTCGCCAGATGGGTCTTGTGGCTGAAATCCACGTACGTGGGGATCTGGTAGACGCGCACCCACGGAATCTCGCGATTCTGCCCGGCATATCCGGCCAGCTTCTGGATCGCGGGACTGCCGGTCTTGATCGAGGAATGACATTGCATGCAAACCGAAGCCACCGCGATCCCCATGGATTCACCGGGCTCGGGGTTGGCATGGCACATCTTGCACTTCAGCTTCATTGCCAGGTGCTGCTTATGGCTGAAAGGGATGGGCTGCACCGGCGCGGCGGGAGGCGGAGGCGAAGCCGCGCCCTGGAACATGAGAAACAGCAACTCGATCATAGCGAGCCCGTGCGCATCTGCTCAGCCATATACTCGGCAGCGCGCATGGAGAGGGCCAGGATGGTCAGTGTGGGATTCTGCGATCCGCCGGAGACGAAGCTGCTGCCATCCACCACGAACAGGTTCTTGATGTCGTGGCTCTGGTTCCACTTGTTCAGCACCGACGTTTTGGGATTGTCCCCCATGCGGCAGGTGCCGATTTCGTGAATGCTCTCGCCCGGCGGCACCATGTGCGGATGCTTCGCGATCACTTCGAAGCCCGCTGCTCGGCAGACTTCGTCGAGCGTATTCATGGCGTCCTTGGCCATTTCAAATTCATTGTCCGTATATTTGTGCTCGATGTGCAGCGCGGGAATGCCCCAGGCGTCCTTCACATCCTTATCGATGCGGACGTGGTTTTCCTTGCGCGCCAGCACTTCGCCCATGGCGGTCATGCTGAAGGCCGCACCGGAATCGCGCGCCACCAGCTTGCGCAATTGCTCGCCGTACGCTGGATAGTATTTCGCGTGAGGCGTTCCGCCGCTACCAAAATCGACGGAATAACCGCGGATGAAGCGCTTGCCCTTTTCCGGCGCGTTGAGATTGCGGAAGCGCGGGATATAACCGCCGCCTCCCATCAGCCCGCGCGGCGCTTTTCCTTCGCGCGCTTCGGGCACAACGGCCTGAATGATGTTCTTCACATAGAACTGGTCGTGCAGGTAATGACCGAGCACGCCGCTCGAATTGGCGATGTTCGAATTGAGCAGCAGCCGCGTGGATTCGAGCGTGGATGCGCCGACCACGGCCACGCGCGCGGTGGCGTGCAGTTCGCGGCGCGAATGGCGGTCGACGAAGTTCGCGCCGTTGACCATGCCGGTGTTTTTGTCGACGGTCAGTTCGCGCACCACGGCGTTGGGCACGATGGTCAGATTGCCGGTCGCGAGCGCGTCGGGCAGCAGCAGGTTGGCGGAGCTGGCGAGTTGTCCCGTGGCGCGGCGCGCCTTGGTGGTCGGGATACCGTACTGTTTGCAGGCGTTGACGAAACGCGCGACGCTTTCGCTGTCCGGCGAATTGTCTTCCAGGAAATTGCCGTCCGGGATCTGCGGGAGGCCATCGCGGCGCCCGGCCACGCGGAAGAGCGGTTCGGCCTGATCGTAATAGGACGCGAGGTCCTTATATCGGATCGGCCAGTTGTCGCCGAAGCCGTCGATATCCCTGGACGCGAAGACGTGATCGCTCAAACGCCAGGACGCGCGGCCCCAGATCATGGTCTTGCCGCCGATCATGCGGGCGCGCACCCAATAATAGGGCGCATTTTCTGGATAGGTGTAAGGGTTCTGTTTCTCGTCGGCCCACAGGCTGGCGTTGAATTCGCTGGCCTGGGTGACGTGCGGGAAACGGCCCGGCTCGCCGAAACCGCGATACGGCAACTCGTACACCGGCTTGAGCGCGCGGTCGCGATTGTAATCGACCGCCGGCCCGGCGTCGAGCATGAGACAGCGGATGCCCTTGCGGGTGAGTGTGTAGGCGACCATGCCACCGGAGGCGCCGGAACCAATGATGAGGACGTCGTGGTTGTTCATGGGGCCTCAGTAGATGGGATACCAGAATTCGCCGACTCCGCCTGCTCTGCGGCTGCCGCGCGAAGCGACCGAGATGTACTCGTAGGAATTGCGCGTGGCTTCCATGATGTCGGTCTTGGCGGCGCGCAGAAAGTTTTCCAATTGATCGGCCGGGTCTTCGTAAGTCCAGGGGCGTTTCAAGGGCTCGAGGAGCGTTGCAACTTGCGCGTCGTCCACCGTGGCGAAAGGGCGGTGGGCGTTGAGACGGTCGAGTCCGGTCCGGTAAAGGTTCTGGCGGTCGGCGGGTGAGACGCTGATGAGGAAGTCGAGGAACTCCGGCGCGTGTGCTTCGCGGGCTCCGGGAAGTTTGCCGTTGGGGGGTTCCAAAAGGTCGCACAGGCGGGTCAACGCGGCGAACTGGTCTTTGGTGAAGAAGCGCGCCACCGGTTCGGCATTGGCATCGGCGACGGAAAGGTCTACTTTTGGCGTCTCGTCGACGGTACGTTCTTTTGGTGGAGTCTGGGCCGGCAGGATGGCCGCGGTTTGTGCCGCGACCAGGGATTTGAGGATTGTACGGCGATTCATGTCGGTGCGGTCATTTTATCGCACCACATCGTTGGAATATTGGCCGAGCCCGATTTCGTGGCGATCGTAGGTCTCGCGCATGTGGAGCAGTTGTTCTACGTCATTACAGAGGGGGTCGCGCGCGGCGATGGACTCGTCGAGATTGCCTTTATGGAATTGTCAGGTGCCGGCTGATATCGGGCACGCCCGATGGTGCAAACCGCTCGCCGGAATTACCGAAGTATTACATTCAGAGGCCATCGGGCGGACCTAGGATGAGATTAGTGACTACTCACCCAAAGGGCACTTCCGCCCGCATCCTTCTAACCTCAGTTTTCTCTCCCTACGCTCAGGATGATGAGTTTGGGAGCCGCCGCATCAACCCGATGGAGCTTTACCATAACCAGGTGACGCGCGCCCAGGGGGCCTTCTCGTTACGGATGTTTCACCGCTCGTGGGGCCTCATGATGATCCAGGAAAACCTTTCCGCCCCTTCCACTCTGCTCGATTTTCCCACCCGCGACCGCTTCGCCAAAGAGCTGACTGCGCACGATTACGACATTGTCGGCATCTCGTCGATTATCGTGAACGTCGGCAAAGTGAAAGAGATGTGCCGGATGGTCCGCAAGCTATCGCCCAAATCGATCATCGTGGTCGGCGGGCACGTGGCTGCCATCCCCGGCATTGAAGACATGATCGATGCCGATCATATTGTGCGCGGCGACGGCATCTCCTGGTTCCGCGGTTATCTCGGCGAAGACGTCAACGCGCCCATCCGCCACGCGCGTATCGTGTCCGGCTTCAACGTGCACGCGCTTGGCATCAAGGTGCCCACGCCGCCGGGGAATACTGCCGCGACCATTATTCCGTCGGTGGGATGCCCGCTCGGGTGCAACTTCTGCACCACGTCGGCTTTCTTCGGCGGCAAGGGTAAGTTCCTCAATTTTTACCGTACCGGAGCCGAGCTTTTCGATGTGATGTGCGAGATGGAATCGGCCTTGAACGCGCGGTCGTTCTTCATGATGGATGAGAACTTTCTGCTGCATCGCCGGCGCGCCATGGAACTGCTCGACTGCATGAAGGCCGAAAAGAAAGCCTGGGCGCTGTATGTGTTTTCCTCGGCCAACGCCATCAGCAAATACACCATGCGGGAGCTGGTAGAACTGGGGATTTCGTGGATCTGGATGGGTCTCGAATCGCCGCATTCGCGTTATGCCAAATTGCAGGGGCATGACACGCTCGCGCTGACCAGAGAACTGCGTTCGCACGGCATCAAGCTGCTCGGTTCGACGATTATCGGATTGGAACATCACACTCCGGAGAACATCCACGAAGAGATCGAGCACGCCGTATCGCATGACACGGATTTCCATCAGTTCATGCTCTACACACCGGTGCCGGGCACTCCGCTGTACAAAGAGATGAACGAGGAACACCGCTTGCTCGATGTCAATCTGGCCGATATTCACGGACAGGACAAGTTCAACTTCGAACACGCGGCGATCTCGCGCGAGGATTCCAATCGATTTCTCGATGAAGCTTTCCAGCGCGATTTCGAGCGCAACGGTCCCAGTCTCTATCGCATCTGCCGGACCACCATGCAGGGCTGGATGCGGTATAAGAACGATCCCGACCCGCGAGTGCGCGACCGGTTCGAGTGGGAAGTTCGCACCATCCGCACGGCTTATAGCGCGTTCTTGTGGGCCATGGAGCGCAAGACGGGAAGACCGGAAATCGGTGCGCTGCGGCGCCAACTGGCGAAGGAATTCGGTATCGGCTCGCGAGTATTGGGCGCGCTGCTGGGACCCTTGCTTCTCTGGACCAGCCGGCGCGAGGAGAGACAACTGGCCGCGGGCAAGACCTACGAGCCGAAAACTTTTATGGAGCGGCGCAACTGGACAGCGGAGCAGTCCGAGACGCCGGTCAGCGAACCACAATATGCGCCCGGCGATTCTTTTGCCAGCAGCTCTCGGTAGATTCGGTGCATTGCGGGTTCTCCTTGCCATAGCTGACGGTTTCAAGCACGGCGGGCGGGAGACCTAGTTTTTGCAGCGCCGCGGCCGCTCGTTGCGCGCGCGTGTCGCCTAGCGCCAGGTTGTACTCAGCCGAACCTCGTTCGTCGCAATGGCCTTCGACAATGATCTTGGCGTGGGAGAAGGTGCGCAGCGCGGACGCCAGCACCTGTGCATCGTTAGCCAATGCCACGGAAGCTGCGTCGGTGAGATCCGCGCGGTCATAGGGGAAGAAGGCGTCCTGGAGACGGCTGTTGATCGTAATGATGTCAGGCGGCGCGGGATCCTGTACCGCGGGGCGGACGGTGTCGTTGGAGCCGGGCGGCGGAGGGGGAGTCGTCACGTCGCGGGCAACCTCCGTCGCGGGCGGCGACGGGGGAGTGGCGTCGCTGTCTTGAACAGGCACGCGCGGACGCGGGAAATGATCGTGGATCGTGTAACGGCACGCCGACAGAGTGGCGATCAGAGCAACAAGCAGATAAACTCGTCTCATATTTCGATTGCAACCCACCGCGCCTCCGAATACGATACCCACTACTGGGTATTCTCCTCTATCCCAGGCTCAACGTATGCTGATAAGCATGGAATCGAGATCGCGGCTTCTGCTGGTCTGTTCGCTCGGGGGATTGCTTTTGCTGATCGTCCTGACAGGCGTGGCCGCGCTGGCGATCATGACGCGCATCCAGGCGGGAGAAGCGGCGTTGCGCAATCGCGATGCGGGGCGGACGCTGGAGCGGATTCGCGGCGACATTTATCTGTCGGGAACGCTGGCGCGCGATTACTTTTCTGAGCCGGCAGAGGCGCTTGCCGATCGTCTGACAAGGCTCGAAACGCAGTCCAAAGAGGCCTTGGAACCCTACCCGGAGTTGCGTAGCGAGGCGATTGCTTATTGGAGAGTCCTCGACCTGATGCGTGAAATGGCGTTGCGGCCGCGCACGCCAAAAGTCGAAGCCTATTTTCGTCTGCAACTGGCGTCGCGGCGCGAAGCGATGCTCCATCTGTCGGATGAGATCGGTGTCGCGATGGTGGCTGAGCGGAAGATAAGAGAAGCCGAGCTCACCGGCATGTACGGGCAGTTCCGCGGCATGATGCTGGCGGAGCTGCTGTTGGTGGTAATGGCCGGGTCGGCGATTTCCGTGAAGGCCTTTCGGAAATTGACCAGGCTGGAAGGAGAGACGCGGGCGCTCTCGGCGCGGCTGGTGGAATCGCAGGAACAGGAACGGCGGTCGATCGCGCGGGAACTGCATGACGAGGTGGGCCAATCGCTGACGGCGCTGCTGCTGGATCTGGGAGCAGCGGCGTCCGAATTGGAAGGTGCGGCGCGGGCGCGTGTGCAGTCGATCGCGACGGCGGCGGAACGGATTGTGGAAGAGGTGCGGCGTATCGCGTTGTCGCTCCGGCCTTCCATGCTGGACGATCTGGGACTGGTGTCCGCTCTCGAATGGCAGGCGCGCGAGGTCGGGCAGCGGTCCGGTCTGGCGGTCGAAGTGGTAGCGGAGGAGAGCGCCGGCGAGCTACCCGAGGAGCAAGCCACCTGCATCTATCGCGTAGCCCAGGAGGCCCTGCAGAATTCGGTGCGTCACGCGGCTGCGAGCAAAGTCCGCATCGGCTTGCAGAAGAGCGAGCACCGCGTCGCGTTGCAGGTGGAAGATGACGGCAAGGGTTTCGCCGCAGGACGCATGCGCGGACTAGGCCTCCTCGGAATGGAGGAGCGGGTCTCGCGATTAGGCGGGCATTTGCGGGTGCAGTCGGAACCGAGCCACGGCACACGCGTCATGGCGGAGTTGCCTTTGTGACGGTGACGCGCGTGCTGCTGGCCGACGATCATGCCATGGTGCGCAGCGGCCTCCGGCTGTTGCTGGAGCGCGAACCGGACCTGAAAGTCGCAGGCGAAGCT
>Ga0326727_10025039_pt1 | contig 11228 bp, 1 predicted proteins | sample MB2enrmetagenome_FD_207643 | JGI IMG/M metagenome (GOLD analysis project Ga0326727, IMG submission 207643) | Lab enriched peat soil microbial communities from McLean, Ithaca, NY, United States - MB29MY | ecosystem: Environmental > Terrestrial > Soil > Wetlands > Peat | place: USA: New York... | reverse complement strand
AATATCTGGCCTTGGGTGGATTGTAGCTGCGCGAGCTGATGGATTGGAGTCGTAGTCATCGGTTCTATCCGTAAACTCTTCTAGCCGCATACGAATGACATTGAAAGTAGTCCCTATATGGTTTGCCCGAACTGATGTGTCCCGCTCAATATAGGCGTTTAGAAGATACTGATCGTTATATGTGATCTGGAAATCACCATCGACATCGGCTCGCAGTAGATCTCCAATGACATCTCCCGTTAGATAGACCTTCTGTAATTGCAGCGTAGCATACCCGTCAATGACGTTCTCCGAAATTATGTTGAACGCGCCATAGTTTTGCAGGATTGTCGGCTCATTGATGAACACTCTGTAATTGGATAGGCCAATAATGCTGTTGAAGTTGCCCGACGCACTTACGAAGTTAGCCAACCTTGGATCATTGGGATCGTGAGTTAGCACCCCATCATATCCGTCATAACCATCCGTATTGCCAATGAGGATCATGTTGCCATATCCGTCTATCATTGAATACTGGACGTTAGTTTGATCAGCGAACGGAGCGGTGTATGTGGTGTAGCCATTGACTACGGTTATGTTTGTTGATGAGTTGGGAGTTACTGTGGTATTGAGTGGCAAACCTAGATTGAGGTTATAACCGATATACGAGTTCAACGTGGATAGGTCGTTGTCATCTATTACGCCATTACCATCTACATCGCCCAAAATATAGGTGCAAAGTCTGGCATCTGCAACACGATAGAAGACATTCGGATTGTTGGCATTAGGGAAAACCTGCGCTCCCGCTAAATAGCCGTTTAGCAAGCTGCTCTGCAAGGCTATAACCGATTGATCATACCTTGGGTTTGGGTTGCCATATATGTCGTATCCGTCTGTAATGATGGGAATTAGAAGCTCATCCCCCACCATTGTCGCACCATATAGATTGGCAATTATCTCTGTATCGCTCGCAACGAACTTGACATTCTTGTCCTGTATAGCTCCTAGAAGCATTGGTTCCGAAGCTGCTTGTAGATTGGTGATATCAATCGTATCAAGAAGCTGCACTTGTGGCTCAAACTGCTGAACTGAATCAACTGGCTCGCCTGTTCGCTGATCTGGTATTGGATCAGAGGCCACTGTTATAGCTGAAAGAACTGCACGATACACGTCATTGCCTACGAATTGCAGATCATCAAGGACATAATCGATAGTGGCGTTTGTCGTTGGATCAGTCGATGTCTTCGGAATTACTACTCCATGACCGTTTTCATAAGCCTGTCCATCTGCTACCTTGGCGGAGTCTTGCCAAATCTGGAACCATAGCTGTTGATCTGGGAGATCTGTCCATATGTCGCCCGTAAAGACTGTGAGTAGGGAGTTAGGTGTAGTGGGGGAGCCCGTGGCAAGAAGGATGTCGCATTGATTGTCTGCACCACTTCGTTTCAGCGTAACTGCGTAATAATCGCCTGGCGTAAGGTAATTGCCAGTAGCTATCTGGCTGTTAGAGAAAACGAAATCGATTGGTTGCGGGACGGAGTCAAGCTTGACGCCAATGTTTGATAGGCTTTGGTAATTGTAGGAGAGCTGTGCTATGGGAATATTCGATGGTGAGAAGTAGATTGGTGTACCTGGCGCTATATCTGTTGGGCAAGTGACTGATGTTTGTAGCGGGTATATGCTGCAAATAAGATCGCCAGTCCATTGCAAATTAGTCTGCTGACCGTATGCCGTGTTTTGGGCTGATAGGAGGAAAGTCACCTTCTGAATATTGTCTGTCGCGGCTATAAACTTCTCGCCGATCTGCGTAGTGACATCATTGGCGTATAAGATCTGCTGGCTGTATTCGGTTGTTTGGATGTTTAGGGCTGTCGTATTGTATAGCGGGAGGGCGGCTGTTAGGAATGTATTGATGTCCGTTCCGCCTTCTGTGAAGAAATCCCTGAAAAATAGATTGGGTTGAACTGTCTGGGACACCATGATTGGATCCCTTGAAAGTTGCATTGGTAGCGCCTCTTGAATTACGAGGTGCCCGCCAAGGTTTAGTGAGAAGGTTGGGTCGCCTTGTAAATCGTTGAATAGGAGCGTTAGGATGTTTGTGAAGTGCTTGTAGCTGACCTGTATCTCGTTCTTGCTGAATACGAACGTCTCATATTGTAGGTTGCTCTGAAAATCTAGACCAATAACGCATACCTTGACTGTCCTCTTGCCGCCCACTGATGAACCGTTTAGACCGATAGCTAACTGATTGCCGAAGTTCTTGTCTGATGGTTGGTTCTGTGCTGGTATAGCCTCGCCGTCTAGATATGCGGAGTTCAATGATGAATCGAATATGATGTTCGGAACTAGGCTACCATCAATAACGCCATAGCCAATGTTGTTCGCAATGATGCCACTCTGCACCGTAGTGTTGAAGTTCTGCTCCAAGGTCAGATCTAGATCGTCTACGTTTTCCGAGTTCGACCATATGTTTTGTGGGGCGCTAATTGGTGATCTGATTGTCATTGTTCCTCATTTGGTGTACTCTATGAATACCCTGGAATTGGCTGGTTTCAGGATATTGATCAGGTTTTCTAGGTTCTGTTTGACTAGCGGGCTACTACCAGATACTATATCAAGCGAATCGATAATTGTCACGGTGAAATCGAATTGACCTACGTTTCTATTCTTGATTGTAGCGAAATCCGTATCCAATGTGGGCGTAGAAGACAAATCCATTAGGTATGTAGTGTATAGATCTTGTGTTGCTGGAAACGCTACATTCAGATTGCTGTTGTAATTGACGTCGATTGGCTCTCCATATGGAGCATAGACTGGCCTTGACTGATCAGAAATCATTAGGTTCTGCACCAGGGCATAGATTGGTGTTGTTCCTGTGTAATCATTGCCTATAACAACTTCATTGATCGGATCCTTGAAGCGTATGTTAGCCAATACCAAGTTGTTATAGCCATCGGAATATCCATCACCTGGGAAGGCCACCTCTGTAATCCTGGAAAACGGGCCAAATACCTTTCCATTGAACGGCATGTCATTCCATTGGTAGCCGTCAATAAATAGGCGCATCTCGTCGGTACCCAATCCGCCATTGACTTTGTAGCTTGCCCTTACCCTATGCCAAGTGTTTTTCGACCAATATAGCGGAGCCTTTATGGTGTAGTCTTGGCTGGATGCAGTGATATTGAAGTTCATGTAGCCGAAACGATCCTTGAATAGCTGTACTCTGTCTCCTTGCAAGCCCTTCGGAATATAGGTTACTACGACTGGCGTATTCTGGTATGGAAGTTTCTTGTTCAGCCTAATAACCTGCGTATTCAGCGTTGTGTTGCCGTTTATGGTGCTTTGATATGTCACTAGAACTTGAAGGTTAGATATTGACGGTAGCGTAGATCCTAGGTATATCGTTTGCTTGTCTGATCCGATAGCTCCGCCGTTGAAATAATCGGTGCCAGTTGGATCCCCCACTATCTTGACCGTAATCACCTGCAATATTGGCTTGGAAACTCGCACTGTGTTGGAATTGACGATTGTCGCTGTTTCCTGTATAGCTCGCTGCGTATCTATCTCTAACTTGCCGCCTGCGAAGTAATCAATATTAGGATCGCCCGCTTGAAGTTTGACGCTTATGATCTTGCTAGCTGGTGCTGATATCTTGACCGAAACATCATTGACGCTCACTGCGTCCTCTATCACTGCTCCATAGGCATCGAAATAGGTTCTGATCACTGGATCATTAGCCGTGTCGAAGAACGGGCTTATCCAAAACTCTATCGTGGATTCCTTCTTTGCGTCAAGAATGCCGTCATTCTGCAATGTGAGTGGAATGTTCGTAATCACCATGCTTTGACCGAAATCGGCATTGACCGCATATGACGATTGGAAGTGCTGCTTGTCGGCTGTCCTCATGGAATAGAAGGGGGCGCTGTTGGTGAAGGGATAGTCGTTTAGTGACATGAGCATTAGCGTAGTGGAGTCGCTTTTTAGCGGTTTCAGCGAGTTGTAGTCCTTTGTAATCGACTGCTGCGTAGCCGATATTACTTCTCCAACACGTGTATCAGTTAGCATAGCCGAGTAAATCTTGACTTGGTTTAGCGCCGCGTCAATCTGGTTATTGCCATGGAAATCGGATCCTAGATAGACGTCTGTGTTTAGCGGGTCGAACTTGATAGAGGCGTAGGTCGAATAATCAAACTCATAGGTTCCGCTTGATAGGAAATACCTCTGACCAGGAAGACCAGCAGCTTCCAATACGAAGAAGCCGTTCTGCAAGCCGCTACGATAGTCTGTTATCTTCAACACTTGGTAGTAGCCGTCAGTGAAGTTTGGCAGCGGCTGTCTTCCCGCTTCTACTGTCGATTGAATTGTGAGCGAACTCAAATCTGCTGATATGCCAGTGATCAAGTAGAAACCCGCAACACAATAACCATCAACAACTCCTGGTGAGCTGATGAATAGGATATTGCCTACATCAAGAGCACTGAAATTATTGCTGTCGTCTCTAACGGAAGTTGGGCTGTCATTATAGAGCGTTGTTCCAGCACCAATGACATAGGAATATCTCACTACGGGAACTAACCCGCTGTTTTCGCTATGCGTCATTGAATACTTCTCGCGAACCTCTATCGTTCCTGCGTTCTTGTTAGGAGCGCTGGGTGAAGCTACAACCGTGATTGAAGAGATTGATAGGTACTTGTCTGGGAAGTCTAGCGAGCCATAGTTGGTGAAGGATATCGTATCAACGACATGGTTGAAGTAGTAGTTGTATCCATCTACCGTAACCGTAACTGGCAATGAGAAGTTGATGTTGTTGCCAGATAGAACTGCTGTTAGTGATCTTCCTGACTGCGAATTAGTAGGCTGTGAAACTGATGTATTGACGAAGCCGCCAGTAGATCCAATCAATGTGTTTGGCATTATGATCTTGGTTATATCCACTTCGTCCAATGAAATAGGAGGTGGTAGCTGCGTCATTAGCACGCTTTCCCTCCGATCACTCCATACGTAATATCGCTTCTTGACATCACGGAAGTTTAGACCTAGCGTTCGTAGTAGGATAGTGTCGCCCTTAAATACATCGTTAGAGATCGTCAGTATGTTATTGTAGTTAGCATCCTGCGATATCGAATAGGCTGGGTTTAGAGCGCGAACTCCTGGTATCTCGTTTTCAGTTGTCGAGCCAGTATGGATCGTTGTTACCATGATGTTTGGATAGATATTGATCTCGGAAGACACTTGGAAAGTTGTGCGATTGACCGAATATCTTCCATCGCCTGGCAGTGATGCTGGCATGGGGGCATTCAACGTTAGCGTTTGTCCATTGATGTTTTCGATTGTGTAGCCAGCCGTATTGAAGCCCACTTCGTCGATGAAGATCGTATTGCCGACGTATATGTTATAGGCACTGAAATTGATGCTCGACGAAACTATGTTGGAGCCTTGTGTAGTGGTGAGGTCGGTTGATGCAACGATGTCGTAATTCACTTGTCCAACGAACACCTCTGGATAGACCGTTCTGAAATCCGTATAACCATCGGGTATATTGAGCCTCTGACCATACTTGATGATATTGGGAACCTCGAAACCATCTATGAAGAGGTGCATCTCATCTTGGTTATTGATCGTATTGAGCTTCCAAGAAGTGGCAATCATATGAAGTTGGTTATTCTGCCATGCCGATATGTCTGAACTGATGCTGTATATCTTCTTGTTCTTGTCTATCACTCGGAAGTTTAGGTATCCGCTGGCGTCCTTGTAAATCGAGAAGCGACTTCTATCGTGTTTGAGACCAAAATCAAGGACATATAGCTGCGGATCGGATACAAAAGTTACGCCGTGTGTAACTCCATTGTCTGATGTAACGGTAGTTGGTTTTATGTTGAGCGTTATGCTGTTAGTGCCTGTCGTAGTGGATAGATAACCATCGTTTTGTGTAATCGTGTTGTCGTATATATTGCCAGTCGTTTTGATGACGATCTTGTAGCTTGATGTCATATTCGTTGGCAAGTAGTATCCGTCAATTACCTGAACATACCACCTTGAAAAGTCGCCTGAAACATCCTTGTCGTAGTATATGAACACGCCATTCATATTCATGTCTGGTGTTCCTGGCGAATAAGACTGCTTGTTTATGGAGAAGATATTGCTTGTCGGATGATCTCCTTGCTGCCCAATGAATATTAGCGGGAGAAGCGTTGGATCAACTGCTATACCATTGCGTGTAATCGTGAAAGTCAAATCGGAGTTATTATCCAATCCATTCCACTGCGGTAGTATCCATGTCTCGAAGGTTCCCTCTTCTAGGCGAATATTCGATGTGAAGGGAAAGGTGATAGTTTGTCCAGAAGCGTTTATCAGTGGCCCACTACCGAACTTGACTGGCACTAACTGAAACGATCCCGTTGTTTCTATTGGCTCTGGGTTTAGTAGCGATGAGCCTAGCGTCCAGCTCTGAAAGGCACTCTCGACTAGCTCTGGCTCAATATGGGATATCACCTTGCCGATGTTCTTGATAGCTGGTATTGTTGGGCCCTGAACGAATGAACCTAGGGCTGCTTGCAATGCCTCTCGATACCTCTGCCTATCGAAATTGAGATCTACATTGGCTAGAAGTGGTATATTGACTAGCGTTCCGAAGTTTTGCAAGAGCGCATCGCGAAGCGCTCCTGCCTTATAGCTTACATAGTATGTGTCATTGGTCGATACCGTTTCACTTCCTCGGAAGTCAATGACATTGTCTCCATATTCGTAGCTAACAACAATCTCGTCTGCGACATATGTGTAGTCTATGTAGTAGTTGCCCTTGTTGTAATCGACTACTACACGCGATACATTGTTGATGGTGAAGCTATACTTGACACTAACTAGATTGCCAGCTTGTGGTGAATTGGTGTCTGATAGGACAAGCGTAAACGGATTGGTAGGGCTAGTAGGAACTATACTTGCTACTGTTAGCGTGGCTCCATCCGAAGAACGAACGACATTGAAGTTGAAAGTGATGTATGACGATAGATACGGGATATTCTCGTTCAACGCAACATAGTAGTTATAGCCGTCGAACTGAACTGTTTCGTATGCCTGCTTGTTTATGCTTCCTACGCTGATATTGAACCCACTGCTTGTGCTTACGCTTGCAAAGTTGATCGGGTTCGTGTTATACATGAGATCGTCATATGCATATACGCTACGAATGAACTTGATCTGGTATGTCACTCCCGCAACGAATGAACTACCAATGAAGGTTCCAACATTGCCGTTTAGAAGGAAGTATGGATCCGTGCTGTTGGCGTTTAGATACTGCTCATCTGATGGGTTTAGTCCGCCAGCTAAAACGGAATCGTCCTCGAATGAAACGTATTGGAACTCGGCATTCTTCGGTAGTAGCGGGCTAATTCGGTAGTAGAGATCATCCACGCTTATGATATGGGAGTTGTTAGGATCGATCTCGCTATATCTATATGACACCGTACCTATGCTAGCTTGCTGCGTATTGGACACCGCTACATACGCTACTCCGTTGGCATAGTCAATCATGTATTCGCCGACGATTGTTAGACGAGAGATATTGCTAGTTTCGCTCAGCCCTGCGTCCCACCATATCTCGTTAACAAAGACATTGCCATTAGAAAATACAACGCTGCTATTGATTGATGATCCAATCGTATCTTCCGTCCCAGCCACTATCGTATTGTTGTCGAAGAATATCTTGAACGCCCTTATGTTGTTCGTATTCGTTAGCGTCGTGTTGATGAACAATAGCTCGTTAGTCTGCAAGTAAAACGACACCTGCTCGCCCACTTGTGATATTATTCTGGGAGGAGTGTTGTATGTGAAGAAGACCTTATTGTCCTCCCATCTATTGATACCGTATATCTCTCCTGATGTTTCATTGAGTATTCGGAAAACATTGGTTATTGGCGAGTTCTGGGTTGTCAGGATATTGAGCGCCGTTAGGTTGTTGCCAACATACTCGTTCAAGTCCTCAATATGAACCTCTGCATTGTAATCTACGCCTGGGATCAATACTTGCTGGTAGTTGAAATCGACATTAGCTGCATTGCCCGTTAGGTTTCCTGGGCCAAGGGCAACAATATCGGACAGATCAGTATCATATACGTAGTCTATCTCTGATTGATATGTGAAGAGGTAGCTATATGTTGCAAGTGGAGGATATGCGCCAGTGCCGTCATTGTTCAGATCGGCTCCATATACATAAACCGTGCCAGCGGCATAATTAACCGAGTATTGGCCTGGTGTTGATGGAAGGGCGTTTAGCCTGAAAGGTATCTCGTTTATGAATGCTGGGTGAAGATCTCCTGGCGTGGATTGGTTGGGATCCGTAAAAGTGATACCTCCGAAAGTCTCTACATCACCGTTGCTGTCGGTTATTGGTGCGTGCTGCAAGTTGAAGACATTGATGATTGGCGGCAAAACTTCCCTGGTTGATTGCAAAACCGTATCAACTACAACGGAAGTGGGATCTACTACAATGCCGAGATCCTTGTATTCATATTGGACGGTGACGCTTATGATGTTGTCAATCGAAAAGAGGGGATCCGAAAGGATATTCTCACTCAACCTGATCTGGCTTGTTGATAGTCCCAAATATGATGATGCGTAGTCCTGATCATAACGCGAGTTTTGGATCTGATAGCCTAATACTGGTATGTTGTATGTGTAATTGGGCGTTGCCGTATTCAATAGGAATGATACGCTATCAACCCTTGTAACTGGGTTGTTATTCAGGTTTAGAGTGAAGCTGTTGATGTTGAAGACGCCCTCTAAATCTACGCTGTTTGGTTTTAGTGTCTCCGTTATTATCTGCCTTTGTAGTGTAACTGGGTAATCAGGGAAATCGGCAAAAACGAAGGTGTTGCTGGCGCTAGCGTTAGTCGGGCCAAAACCTACTCTTGAAACCTCGTAGGCTCCACCTTGGTATAGGTAGTCAAACGGGCCCGGGCCTCTTGTATGCTGCTCATCCACTATGTCAAGCTCTAAATAGTTCTCGTTGCCCAGCTGCTGAATATCATGTAGCGCCCTAGAAAAATTGAGTGCCAACGCGTTGATATACTTGCTTACAACGGAATTGGGGTTTTGCATAGCATCGTAAATGCTACCGTTGTAGAACTTGCTGAAATATTGAATGAACGGGTTGTCCGCTGCCATAGGCCCAGTGATAGAATACTTGCCGCTTACATTGTCTGATAGCAGAGTAGCGTCTCCGTTCAATGACTGAAACGGATAGCCTGGAACTGACTGGAATTGCAGCATATATACCGCTAATTCTGTTAGCGGCTGGCAGGTTATCTTAAGTGTGCTTCCTGATATGTATAGCTTCAATACGGCGGAGTCTGGAACATTAGCCGACTGCGAAACGATGGATACGTTGGCTGTTATGAGGTTTTTGGTGAGAGGCTCCGTGAAAACAACGGTAATATCCGTGCTGTCAATGACATCTACGCTGATGATACGCAAATTAGCCATTAGCGGACTTCCGTGTTGATGATCAGGTTGTTAGCTGTGAAATACTGGTTATGTTGTGCTTGGAAGGACAATATGGAACCATTGCCGCCATCAACATTGAAGTAGAGTATCCTGGCCCTATCAATACCAGCTACGCCTTGTGCTATGTTGATCAAAGTGATCTGATCTATAACCTGTCCTAGCAATGTTACCGTCAATGCGGCAGTCAATGCATTACGTAGGTTCTGCAATACTGTCGCTGTCGTATCATTAGCGATGACTGTTGGATCAATGACGACGTTCATTGTTAGGTCGAGAAGAACTTCGATTGCTTGCTTGGCTAATACGTCTGCCGTAACTGGCCTACTGTTCTCCAAATTGAGCGTTACATTGCCAATTAGGCTGTTGTAGTTGTATGTGATGACTATTCGCTCGTTTTGCTTGGGGGCCAAATAGTTATAGGTGGGGTTGTATCTTGAACCTAGTGCTGGCTGGTTGAAAGTGGTAGCTGTAAACTTTGTTGATTGCGAGGAGTTGAATGCGCTGGCGACGTATATCTTGTTGATGAACGCAAACTTCTTGTTAGTATAGAGCGTTCCAACCCTGGTGTATGCCAGGTTCTCTTGGTCGTTAGTAGTAGCGTAATAGAAACTAACCCTAATCTGATCCCCTATCGTTGGCATGTTATTGACACCATTAATATCGGATGTGTTATTCATAGTTGATGGCAATATGAAATCAAACGGGCCAAGCGAACTGTTAGCCAGCATGCTATCGCCAAACAAGAGGTTATTCTGTATTGCAGTGTTAGCGGTATCATATGTTGCAAGGACTTCCAAGACTATGGGATTGGTGGGGCTAACTATCGCTACCTTTTCTGCCTTCACCACCCTAGCCAAGTAGATATTGCTTGGCAACGCTGCTGCCGATGAAAGGCCAAGTGACGTTCGCAGTGCCTGGCCTAAATTGAGTTTCAATCCAGTGCTGGTAACAACGAAAATTGCGTCTTGAACTAGTGCCAAGGTTGTTCCATTGACTACAATAGTGCCAGTGTTCAATACTTGGTCTGATGTGGTTCCTATTACCCTAGTAGCTGCCTTTCGCAGGTTCTTGTAGTTGAATAGGATCATATAGACGAAGTCGCCTGAATTAGCTGTACCTGGCGTATTGGGAATTAGGATCTGGTTATTCGCGACCTGAATAGTTCCCGAGTAGTTCCATATCTCTTTGCCATCCGCCACTCGTATAACGCAAATCTGATCAGCAGTGATATTGCTTATCGACTGCGCAATAGTGAGTTCGTTATTGGATTGTGAGTAGGACACGATGTCATAAACCCCGTTATTGACACTGTTAGTCGCTCCGAAGATATTCACCTTCTTGTTCGTCAAATCCACTAGCGTGCTGAAATTGATCGACAAACTTGATATGGTCGCAGAGTATCCGTCAGCTGCCAAATAGCCATCAGATACATAGAAGTAGTATCCGTCAGTGTTAGGATCGACTATCTCGAATGTCAAGCCAGAAGCCTGACTGACAAACTTGTTCAAGCTCAATGAGAACTTGCCACTTTGCGGATCAACTCCTAGCTTATCTACCCTGCTGCTTATTATGGTGTTGCTATAACTGAACGGCTGGAACCTTCTCAAATCGGTCGAGTAATATACGACTAGTACCCTATCACCACTAACGGGCGCACTACCACTAGGAGAAGAGAGGCCACTCAAAATCAGCTGGAAATTGCCATCAGCCCCTACTTGTATTGTCCCTTGGTTTTCAGCATTCCATAG
>Ga0326727_10025038_pt1 | contig 11228 bp, 7 predicted proteins | sample MB2enrmetagenome_FD_207643 | JGI IMG/M metagenome (GOLD analysis project Ga0326727, IMG submission 207643) | Lab enriched peat soil microbial communities from McLean, Ithaca, NY, United States - MB29MY | ecosystem: Environmental > Terrestrial > Soil > Wetlands > Peat | place: USA: New York... | reverse complement strand
ATTTTGTGGAGAAGGGTCGTGGGCTTGCGAGTTGTGTCCCAATTTACATTGATTCGATTCCTGACGTTGAGCTCCAAAGCGAGTCTGGGCGCCAGGCGATCTCAGGACCATCGACTGATCAATCCACGGTAGACAACTCAACCATAGCTAACTGGATCATGCTGTTTTCGGAGCTCTACTTAGCCTACACTATGGCTAAAACAAAAGAATTCCAAATCGTCTTGCTGGACCGATCACTCTCTGGCACACACTCCAGCCTATTACATGACACCTCTAAACGAGCCCTCTGGAAGCGCGAATGTGCCACCCTTCGAATTACTACCGATGGTCTGGGGCTGGATGAGCAGGATTTGGCATTCAGCAGATATCGCACCCGAGACAGCAACGGGCTGCTGCCGCCGCGCGGCGACTACCTCCGTCACTCGGCAATGTTTCTAATGGAACAACTCAAAACGGGCCCACTCAGCGTGGACGATTTTGCAAGCCGATTGAACATTAAGTCAGACCCGTCGAGAATTGAAAAATTGGGTAGGTACCTGACCAAGGCCGCTAAAGAAGGAATGTACTTTCGCGAAGCCGACGGGAAATTCTCGCTGATGCCAAACCTACTGACGGCGTGGGATCGAACTCAAAGAATGGTGGAGTATATTGGCCAACGCTTTTTCGCGAGCAACGTTGGAAATCCGCTTCGCATTACAGACGGCCGAGAATCAAGGTGGTTAACTACCCTTGACCTAGCTTTCCTCTGTTTGTTTACTCTGAACATGCTAATTGAGACTTGCCGACTCAACAAGGTTCTTCTCATTGGGATAACCAAAGACACGACTGCAAGAGACATGATTACGCATCTCATTCCATTATGCGTCGAACGCCACATTTGGGCTGGGAACGCGGAGCAGGTGGCGACTACTGATCGTATGTTGTTGCAGGCATTGAGCATGTTCCACCACGACCAAGTGCAGGTTCCATGGGCCACTGTTGAGTATGACACGTCGTTCCAGACCATTGTTGGTCGATTCAACGACGTAAAGGGCGACATTTCTGGCGCCGTAAAGAACCGAGTAATCCAAGAACAGCTCTTCGTTAAATCATATATTCAACTGGATAAGGCCAAGTCTGACGATCAGTTCAGAAGCAACGTCTTGTTCATTGACAGGCTCTACCTACCATCAGAGAACGCACCAACTCTCATCCTGAAACATGAGTATGGGGGTGCGGTTGAAGAGATAAGGCCAATTCTATGGCAGGAGGCGTCCGCCCAGAATCGGGTTCAAGAGCTCATGATGGTTACACTGAAAGCCATGACTCATGAGAGTGTGCCAGAAGTATTCGGGCACAATGAACCCCTATACATCGCGGATAAGATTGCGAAAGCCCAGCAAAGTAACGCATCGCAAATGATCAGAGGAATGGGACATTGGCTTATCTCGCATCCAAAGTTGAGAAAGTACTCGTTCTACATGAACACCTTCCGATCACGAAGGAGCGAAATAGAAAATGCTAGAAACAGAACTTAAGGGACAGTTCACCGACCTCGACGGCCGATTCGATGGAAGACTTGCCGCCGTCTACGCCATCAGGCGAACAGATGTCTCAGCTGAAACCACTGGTTTTTCCGCCAAATATGAGTGCCGCGTTAAAGCCCAATACCAAAGGGACCTCATGGGCCTGCTCGAAGAGGGAATGCTTCTCGCGGTGCGCAACTTCAAAGCTAAGAAATATGGCGGGAAAAGATTCACCCTACTTGAAGTCTCGCGAATTGGGCCGGAGCATTTCGGCCTGCGAGGCCTCTCGGAACAGAGCTACTATCCATACCAGTTTGAAATTATCGAACAGAGCGTTGCCGATTGGGACACAGACGATAAAGCAACTATGATGATACAGCTGAGCGCGATACCCCTTAACTACGACCTGATTTTAGACGGGGGAGAGCAACGGTATTTCAAAGGGTTCACTTACCCTGTGGTAGGTGAACGCGTCTACATTCTAAACAAGGCCACAATCCATCGGATGTACAACCGAAAGCTCCTGGATGAGTTGGGGGTCGTATGGAATGAAAAGATAGCCACCACCTATGAGGCCAGAAAGGATCCACGCGTAGGCACTATCAAGATGTTTCAAGAGGAAGAGGGTGCGGTCCCGATCTATGTTAGTTTCGAGCGGCTTGTACGTTACCACTTTGGTGTATTCTCCTTCACAGGAGGCGGCAAGAGTAACCTGCTATCCAACATCCTTAGAAGGATAATCTACCACTCCAAGAAGACGAAGACCGTTATCTTCGATATTTCGATGGAGTACCCCTTCCTTCTGCAAGACGTATTTGTGGATAAGACAATTAACAGCAAGATAATTACCGAAGTGCCAGTCGCAGACGCCGACCACCTCCGGAAAGTCATAGTGACTCCAAGGGGCTTCGAGAAATGCGACCTAACACAGAATCTCGAGAACATGGTTTCTCAAGGAAAATTGGGGCATTACGCAGAGGCAGGAAGACCCCCGCCCACCTTCGAGAATGTCCTAGACCAGGTTAGACTCCTTGAGAAGGGAGAGGGCGACAAACAAGTGAACTTGGATGCAATCCATGAAATTGAGGAGAAAATCCTTGATTGGCTAAGGGACAACAACGCAGAACGTTTTAGCACCGTAACTCCAGAATTCCTCGACTACTTACAGTCGGTTGCTACAACAGCGGTTGAGAAATACAAGGTTTGGAAGAGCGGCTCGCTCGCTGCTTGGGCCGGAACCAGGTCGGAGCTGAAGTCATCGCTCAGTCGAACTGCAAAGGCCGTGGATAAGAACGCGTACACAACAGAAAAACTATTGGGCCTCTTGGATGGCGATACGAGGCTACTTTGCCTGTCCATTGCAGAACCGAATATTATCAAGAAACTCGCCATAGACCTCACCTCGGAGATGCTTAGACGAAGGAAACGAGAATTTCAAGTGGAACCACAGATTCTGTTTGTCTTCGACGAAGCCCAAGAGTTCATTCCCGCATACGAAAAAGCGAGGGGTACAGATCTTACCTGTACATATCGAATCGAAACCCTCCTCCGGCAGGGGAGGAAGTACGGGCTTGGCGGTTGCGTCGCGACTCAGAGAATCGCTTACCTCAACACAAACGCACTGCAACAGCTGCATACCTACTTTGTAGGTCCGTTACCCCGGCCATACGATCGCAGTCTTGTGAGCAGCACGTTCACAATCGATCAGGGGATTCTTGAGAAAACCCTCGAGTTCGCCCCGGGACAATGGCTGCTGTCTAGCTATATCGCGACGGGAATGGAAAACGTTCCCATATTCATAACTGCAGACAACTCGGAAAAGGAACTGAAGAGGGTTATCTCGGAACCAAAACCGTAATCCGGCTTCGGTTGGCTGCTTTACTAGGACGCGTCGATCAACTAACTATTTAATCCGGTCACGCTCTGCCCATACATTGTGAAGATCCTTGGCATCACCAGATCAACAACTAACAAAGAAACTGGCTGAGATGAAGACGTTTCTAGACCGTCGCTTGAAACAGCAAGAGGAAGAAGTAAACTACTTGAGATCATTCTTGGAAGTTGTCGACAGTCTTCTTGCAGAGAGGAGCTTTAGGCCAGTTGACATCGGATCTGTAACTGGCGCGCCGGCAAGTAAGCCTCAAGCATCGGACAAAGCGCCCTCTGATAGTGTACCGATCATGACTACCGACGGAGTGCGGATTGCCTCGATCGCCATTGAGGGTAATGACCTGCGTGTTCTACCCGAGCCAGGTATCAACCTAGATTCCAACTCCCCGCCTCTAAGGTCGTTCCTCTTAGCGAAAGTCTTGGAGCCCATGCAGAGCAAAGACAAAGAAGCCGCAACGGCAGGTTCTCTACAACCCGAAAAGATGCTCACGTACGATGTTGAGCAGGAGGAGGGCCACCTCAAATCAATTCATGTGCAAAACTATGGGGACGACCGCAGGCTATTGGAATTAAAGAATGCAATAAGATGGACCTTCCGAAGGATGTATGAGAAAGCGGGAACGAAGTAACTCAGGCGGCGCCTACCCGGGATCCTTGCTTCTCGATGTCAGAAGACCTAACGCTTCAGACGTGTGCTTCTCAACCTGATTTTGCAGTTCGTTAAGCTTCTGCTCTGTTTGTTTCCGATACTCAGCGTCTTTGATCCCGGTTAGATTCGTTGTCACGTTAGCGCTCGCGCCTTGGAATCCAGCCTGGGCTAGGAAGATGGCGGTTCGTATGTCTGAGAGCGCGTTCACATTAGCGTACTCGGCAAGTTTCCTGGCCGCGTATGTGGTACGTGCAGCGAACTCTGCTGTTTCAAGTGGCACTTGAGCGGCGTACTTCAGTCGCGCTTGTATCTCCTTGGATCTGGCCTGTTTGTCGGAGTCGGTTTCTTTCGGCAAACGATATGCCTTCATCAGTGCATCGAAGCTTTGTGCGTCTCGGTCGACGAATGCGAGCGATTGCGTACGAAGTTTTTCGCTTTCTGCCAGAATTTCTTTAGCGGCGGGCCAGTACTTTTCGTATTCGGCCTTCTTCAGGGTGAGTCTGGATACCATGCTTACGAGGCTTGCCGCGATCGCAGCGGAGTAGGCTGAGGCGCTCCCTCCACCTGGAACCGGTTTTTCGGACGCAACTTCAGAGCTAAAGGCTGCCAAGCTCATTGACACGAGTCGATCGGATTCTGATTCGGCGAGCTTACGCTCAAGGATTTGGCCTTTCTTGAAGCCGTGGAGCCTAAGATAGAACTCAGCGCTTTCAATCAACGCTTCCGCGGGAACCAGGCCGACGATCTCGCTTTCGACGACCTGTACACCGTGTGCCTCAGCAAGTGTTCGAACCAGTTCGAATGCCTTGAAGAGCTGACTGGCTTTGTAATCAACCATATTCATGGAAACTTGAACGATGCCGCGGTCTTTCAGCTCAAACCCTAGCGCCTTTACCGCAGAGAGTCCGCCGTCTTTACCCCTGACCTGTCTGGCGATTTGCTTGGCCACGTCCAGGTTGGCGGTGGCTAAGTTCACGTTGTACGCTATGAGTATCTGTCTCGCGCCTATTGCCGTAGCTCCTGCAGTGGGATGAATTGCGTTCGGTCCGAAGTCCGGCGTCTTATCGGGGCTTTTACCTATTTGCTCTCGCAGTCCCTCGAACTCGCCCTTTCTAACGTCTGCTAGGTTCTTTCTGTCAGGGCGCGTCGCTGCTGCCTCATACAAATAGACCGGTACCTTGAACCTAACTGCAAATTCCTTCGCAAAGTCCTTCGCTATCTGGACGCATTCTTCCATTGTGACATCGGAAATTGGGATGAAGGGTATGACGTCTACGGCCCCCATCCTAGGATGTTCGCCCTTATGTTTGTTCAGGTCGATGAGCTCGATCGCCTTTGCGCTAGCCGCTAATCCCGCGTCCTTCACCTCGTCGGGTTCGCCCACGAACGTCAAGACAGATCGATTGTGGTTGACGTCCGATTCGATGTCCAAGACCTTAACATTTCTAGCTCGCGCCTCGGTGACAATGGCATCAATCACTTCCCTCCTCCTCCCCTCGCTGAAATTGGGGACACACTCTACTAGTTTCAACAATCGTCGGGCCCGAGGATGGGGCCCGAGGCTAATTTCGTTTCGGTCAATTCCCGAAAGGAATCTACTATTCAATAAGGTGAGATAATCATACTCTAATCTCGGCTTGCGGAAGAATTTGACTGCAATAATAATGGATGGGAATCCAGTAGCCAGCACCATCAGATCGAAGATTAGGGATAGTGTTATCTCGCTCAGGAAGTCGAACATTGAACCCAGTCTCGTAACCATAATCGTCGGACAAGATCCGGCTTCGCAAGCCTACCTCACCACCAAGAATGCGGCATGCAATGCCGTAGGGATCAAATCACGTAACATCGAATTACCCGCCAACACCACACAATCAGAACTTGAGCAAATTATTCACAATCTGAATCAAGATAGAACCGTGACCGGCATTCTTCTTCAGCTTCCAGTGCCAAATTCACTTAGTGATGCCGCGGCGGTCGCCTCAATTGCGAAAGAGAAGGACGTAGACGGATTAAATCCATGCAACCTCGGGCGATTGGCAAGTAAGGATGCAAAACTAGTCCCGTGTACACCAAAAGGAGTGATCGTCCTTCTGAAGTATTATCAGGTTGAAATCGCCGGGAAACACGCAGTCATAATCAACCGGAGCAAATTGGTTGGAAGGCCCTTGGCCCAGCTGTTATTGAACGAGGATGCTACCGTAACCGTTTGCCATTCAAAGACGAAGGAAATCGGCGACATTTCCAGGCATGCCGATATTTTCATCACGGGGATCGGACGGCGTTCCGAATTTACCGTCGGCGCCAATATGATTAAGCCGGGAGCCGCGGTTGTGGACATCGGTACAAGCAGTGTCGGCGGCAAGTTGATAGGCGATGTCGACTATGACAATGTAATTCGCTTAGCGTCTTTCGTAACTCCGGTACCTGGCGGCGTAGGTCCACTAACGGTATCAATGCTCCTGTACAATTCTTTGGTTACCGCGTCGATCCAGCATAACCTGGAAATTGGCTTTAGACTAGATCATTTGACGCCTGCCTAACACGGCTGACGCACCAGTGCTTAGATCAGTTGTTCGTTGATTACTTGCGCACTACGAAGCGTGAGTAGTTCTCATGCATGCGACCAAGGGCTAAGTTGGATGGCGGGTCGGTTTATCAAAGGGCCGCCGTTCCACCTACCTTTTTTAACCATCGATGCCATAAGTAATAATCGTCGTGTGTGTTTTGGGTGGAGTCTGTTCCGTCGGGGCCCTAAACTGAGCGACACTTGTGGATGAAATTGCAGGAGGAGAGTAGGTTGGATGCTCAACAGCGAGTTGGTTTTGTCAGCACTTACCCTCCTAGGGAATGTGGGATCGCAAGCTACACACGAAACCTATCACTAGCTTTACTGATGCAGGGGCACATCCGCGAAAGTGTAATCGTAGCGATAAACGAGGAAGGGGGAAATCTCTATTCCGACAAAAACGTGAGAGCCACAGTAGATCAGAACATCCGGGATAGTTACCCAGCTGCAGCATCTTTTCTCAACGATTCGAACGTATCCGTTACGAGTGTGCAGCATGAGTACGGAATATTCGGAGGCGAGTGGGGAGAGTACGTACTGGACCTTTATGAGAACCTTGAGAAACCGATCGTGACAACATTTCACACTGTCCTCGCAGACCCGCCAGAAAAGGCACGCCAGGTCTTGGCTAAGATCACTGAGATGAGTGAGGCAGTAGTAGTCACGATAGGGTCGGCTGCAAAGCTCCTGGAGGATCAGACAGAACTTTCGCCCGATCGAATAAGAGTAATAGGGCATGGGGCGACATTACCGGAACGCTCGCGGGACCAGTATGCGAAACGCGAACTAGGGTTGCAGAAACATTTCGTTCTCGCTACGGTAGGTCTAATCAGTGAAGGGAAAGGAATCGAGTACGCAATTAGAGCGATTCCTCGGCTTATCAAAGAACGGCCGGATCTTCTTTATTTGGTAATAGGAGAGACCCATCCCGAAGTTCGTAAGCACGAAGGGGAGGCCTACCGGGACAAGCTAGTCGCGCTTGCCAGGAGGCTGAGGGTCGAGAGTCACGTCAGATTCGTTGACAACTTCCTGCCTGAAGACAGGCTGTCAAGATACCTCCAAGCAGTGGACGTTTATGTTGCACCCTATCTCGGGAGAGATCAAGTTTCGAGTGGCACATTGACTCTGGCGCTTAGCCACGGAAAAGCCATAGTTTCAACTCCCTCAACTTTCTCAAAGGAAGTCCTGTCAGGTAATAGGGGCTTATTCTGTAAATTCGCTGACGCACGATCGCTCGCTGAGGCCGTTGATAAGATAATGGGTGATCCAAGGCTTAAACGCCAGTTGGAGGCAAATGCATTCAAGTACGGCCGACAAATGGGATGGACAAGAGTAGCTGAGGAATATGCTGACACCTTCAGACTTGCAACAAGATCTCCCTACGTTGTGCGAGAAACTCGCCAAGTCAGTTAAGCTCGACCACCTATTCGCCCTCACAGATGCAAACGCTGTAATCCAACACGCAAGGTTCTCGGTTCCGTACAAGAAAGAAGGTTACGCTGTAGATGACAACGCACGTGCCCTTGTGCTTAGTGTTAGGGCGCCTCAATATTGGGCTGACAAAAACCTAGCCGAACTACAGAAGAAGCTCCTCAGCTTCCTGTTGCTAATGCAAGACGACAGCGGGCAAATGCACAATTTCATGGACTTTTCTCTTGATCTCATAGACAAACCGACGTTAGGTGATCATCTCGGAAGAACACTTTGGGCAGCTGGCGCGATATTGAATTCGAAGGCGGCAGAAGGTGTCAAAGGGTCTGCAAGGCTAGTCTTCGATCGAGCCCTTCCCTGGGCTCGCGTATCTGATTCACTTCGAACGAAGGCCTACGCGTGTCTTGCCATACACGAACGAATGTTCTCAGAGCCTGATGACAAGAATCTAGAAACCGACCTGAAGGAAACGTCAGCAGTTCTACTCAAGGCCTTTCAGCTAACCAAGGATGGTGAGTGGCGATGGTATGAGAATATTCTAACGTACGATAATGCTCGGTTGAGTCAAGCGTTGTTAGTAGCATACGAACTTCTTCATGAGGAGGTGTTACTAGAGGCGGGTGAAGAAACCTTGAGATTCTTGAATACCTCGGAGACGCAGAATGGGATTTGCACTCCGATCGGTAACAACGGCTGGTACGTAAAGGGTAAACCAAAGGCTTTGTACGATCAACAACCAATCGAGCCAGGAGCACTGATCGAAGCAGCAGCAATCGCATACCGATTGACACATGATATGTTGTATGAGGATATGGCTCGGCGGGCATTGGGATGGTTTTTCGGTATGAATACGAAAAATGTCGTCGTTTATGATGGGACATCAGGGGCCTGTTATGATGGGGTCGGGGAGCGTGGGCTTAATCAGAACCAGGGCGCCGAGTCTACAATCGTATTCCTGCTCGCTGCGCAAGCATTCCTTGCTTGTTTCGGCCACACGGAATAATGGACTCAGTTCGCCTTTTCGAGTTCGTCTAGAAATCGGTTCAGCGGTGCGTAGGCAACACAGCACACGGTGTCCGCTGCGCCGTAAAAGACGGAGAGTGTTCCGTTAATCACTGCCGTCCCGTCAGGAAAGACGACATTCGACACTACTCCCCGTCTCTCAAACTCCTTTTGGGGTTCTAGAATCGGTTCTCTAGTGCGTGCCAGTACTCTGGCGGGGTCTTCTAGGTCTAGAAGCATTGCTCCCGCTCGATAAGTGTGGTCTATGCTTACGCCATGGTAGAAGACTAACCATCCGCGATCGGTTTTGATCGGCGGAGGTCCGACGCCAACTTTTCTCTGTTCCCACGGAAACTTTGACCTTATAATCTCGTAATCATCCAGGTGCTCAAGGTAGCTTTTCCAGAAATCCCGAGAGTTTTGCAGGTCTGAGATGCTATCAAAGTAAGCGATCTGTATCTTTGATTCTAATCTGTGTAGTAGTGCAATTTTCCCAGCAATGCGTTCTGGGAAGATCACGCAGTCCTTGTCGTCGCGGTTCGGTCCAATCAAACCGAGTTTCTCAAAATTCTGGAAGTCAAGGGTTGAGGCGAGTGCTATGCGGGGCCCGCGTCGAGAATATGCTGTGTAGGTAACGTAATACCGTTCATCGAGACGAGTAATCCGAGGGTCTTCGCATCCAAATTCCTCCCAGCCCGCAGACGGTGCGACAACGGGTTTCTCGGATCGATCATGTATCTCGGTCCCATCGCTGCTTCGAGCGTAGGCGAGCCTCGAGACTCTGTTCTCACCTACGGCGCGATAGAGTATGTGAATGGTTGTGTTCTCGACAATTGTGCCAGGATTAAACGTGCCTTGAAGTTCCCACGATTTGTCCTTTCTCGGGGCAATGACGGGGTTTCCTTCGAATCGAGTCAGCTTCAGCAAATATTGGATTGCACCCGAGCTTGGTCAATTTGTATGGCGGGAGCGCAGGCGCGAAAGCAATATTTGCTTTGTGCTTCAGAATCCTACTAACAGAGAAAGAGAAGTTAGGAAATCTCTTCCAACCGAACGTGTTCTCTGGACATCGTCACCATTCCCAGACGTAGTAACCTGCCCATGGGTTGTAGTAATAATACCCGACTGAATAGGGTGGTGGGTATACGTATGTTGGATACATTACCGGAGCTCTCATCATAAGGCGCTCACCTCCGTCGAGTTTTGTTATGGGCGGTTAAGACGAGGTGATTTGGTTCTTCGTTGGATGGCGGTGGTGGGTCTGTCGCCTATCGCTAACGGCTAGGACTTCTACTGCAGGTTGGTAGACCGCGTTATGTCTTATCTTCGCTGAAGATCGCAGTTGTGTATCGCAGTGTAGTTCGCAGCGTTCTGCAGTGCCAATGGTTTGGTAACCGTACCCACAGAATTCGCAAAGGTAGACAGTGCTGCTTTGGAATTTGAGTTCACTTACCAAAGTTTTCATCCTCTCAATCAAATATTAGACGCAGTGAAACCGATTAGGGTTGGGGGAAGATGTGTGCATCTACACCAAGTGGCGCAGGTGGAGCGCGGTTTAAATGCTCACGAACGGCCGCAACTTGGAATTACTTAGAGTTCTGCTCTCTAGCTTCGTTGAGAACGTTGCGGACGCCGTTGAGTAAGAGGCTTTTCATCTGTCTCTCGGTCTGCTTCTCTACCTTGTAGCTCATGGCCACAAGGTAGCCTACCGGAGAGGCTTCAAGGATCTCGAAATTATCTTCCTCACCTTTAAAATCGCTCATTTTTGCTAAATTTGAATTCAGGTTGTTGCGTAAGCCCCGTGGGTCAAGCTGTATCGGCGCCTCGAATTGAATTGCGATCATTCCTTGTTTTCCGTGGGTGAGATTCATGATCAACGATTGAGTTACTATGCTGTTAGGCACCTTTAACAGGGCATTTGAGTCGGTTAGGATCCTCGTATACGTAAGGCTGATCCCCTTCACTACCCCCGTGTAGCTTGGCTCCATCCACCCGTGAGCAAGTGAAGGCGCAAACTTGCCATACTGCCAAGTAATCAAGGCGATCCGATCGTTGATATTGAAGGGGCGAGCGGCGAGAAGCATCAGCCCCGAGAATAGATTCCCCAACACCTCCTGTGCAGCCAGACCTACTACTATGCCAAAGAATCCTATCCCCACCAACGCGCTAAGGAAGCTGCTTC
>Ga0326727_10025037_pt1 | contig 11228 bp, 8 predicted proteins | sample MB2enrmetagenome_FD_207643 | JGI IMG/M metagenome (GOLD analysis project Ga0326727, IMG submission 207643) | Lab enriched peat soil microbial communities from McLean, Ithaca, NY, United States - MB29MY | ecosystem: Environmental > Terrestrial > Soil > Wetlands > Peat | place: USA: New York... | reverse complement strand
CGTCCTGTCCCGTTACGGCCTCACTTTCAATACTCCCCGGAGAGGTATTTCTGCCGACGATTTGCCTACCATGATGTCAAAATCGCCCGGCACGACCCTCCAGTGCATATCGACATCGAGCAACTGGAGGTCTTCCGGGGTAAGGTTCAAGGTTACTGTTTTGGTTTCTCCGCGATTCAGCGCCACCCGCACAAAGCCCCGGAGTTGTTTGACGGGGGTTGAAACCGGGGCGTACCTCTCGTGAATGTAGAGTTGGACAGTCTCCAGGCCCGCCTGGTCGCCGATGTTTTTCACGTCCAGGGTTACGCGCGCCTCGCCGCCGGGACGGACCTCCGCCGGTTCAACACGCAAATTGCCGTACTCAAACCTGGTGTAGCTCAGGCCATAACCAAAGGGGTAGAGGGGCGTCGCCGGCATATCGACGTAGCCCTGCCCCATCCTGTAAGCCTTGGCTGGCTTGTAATTGTAATAGACCGGCAATTGGCCCGAGTGGCGGGGGACGCTGATGGCCAGGCGGCCCGTGGGGTTGTAATTCCCAAAAAGAACGTCCGCCACGGCTTCTCCGCCCCGCTCTCCGGGTTCCCAGGCCTCGACGAGGGCGGCCACGTGTTCGGAGGTCCAGCGCGTGGAAAGGGGACGGCCGTTGATCAGCACCACGACCGTGGGCGTTCCCGTCTCGAAGACCGCCTGGATGAGGTCCTCCTGCACTCCGGACAAATCCAGGCTCGCCACATCGTGGGATTCCCCGTCGGTGGGCCTGTCATGCTGCCTCTCGCCGACCACCACAATGGCCGCGTCGGCCCCTTTGGCAGCCTGCACGGCTTCGGCAAATCCACTCTTGTCGGTGCCTGTAATCTCGCAGCCGCGCGCCTGGGTCACTTTGGTTTGGGGTGAGACCGCCGCCTTGATTCCCTCGATGACGGTCGTGACATGCTGCAAGACCTTCTTGGGCGAATAGTCGCCCAGTTGGTCCATGACATCATCGGCGTTGGGGCCGATGACGGCCACCGATTTCAAGTCTTTGCTGAGCGGCAGCAGGGCTTTGTCGTTTTTGAGCAACACGATCCCTTCGCGGCCCGCGCGCAGCGCCAGGTCCTGATTGGCGTGCGAATGCACGACCTGGACCGCGTTGTCCACATTGACATAAGGATTCTCGAAGAGGCCCAGGCGGAACTTCAGCTCCAGGACTCTGCGCAACGCGCGATCCACCAGCGCCATGGGGACTCGCCCCTCCTCCACGCTCTCGACCAAGGGCCCCATGTAGGCAGGCTCGTAGGTTATGTTCAAATCCACTCCGGCCCTCAAGGCCAGCAGTCCCGCCTCCTTTTGCGTGGGAACGATGTGCTCATAGAGCAAGGTCCCGAAGCCGCCGCCCTCGCTCTGGACGACGCCTTTGAAACCAATCTCCTGCCGCAACACATCGTTCATCCACTTCACCGAGGCGTGCGCCGGCACGTCTTCCACTTCCGGGTAACCGGCCATCACACCCAAGCCCCCGGCTTTGGTGATCGCCCCGATCCAGGGCGGCATAAAGTTCTCGCGCAAGGAGCGGTCCGAGACCTCGATGGCTCCGCGCTCCAGGCCGCTGGAGGGTTCGCTTTGCGTCGGAAAATCCGTCAGCACCGCGACGACCTTGTCAGGGGCGGAAATGTCGGAGCCCTGTGTTGCCCGCACGATAGCCTCGCCGATGCGCATATAAAGGTAAGGGTCCTCGGTGTAAGCCTCCTCGTTTCGGCCCATGCGCGGGTCGCGATCCACTTCCATCACCAGTGTGGAGAGCATGTGGATGCCCACCGCTCGAGCCTCCGCCGCCGCCGCCGCGTAGATCGCCTTTACCAGGTCCAGGTCGAAGGAACTGCCCACCGCCAGGCCCTCCGGGAAAACCGTGCCGCCCGAGAACATGGCGCCATGCGTGCCCTCTTCATCCTCCATGACCGGTATCTTCAGGCGCGTCTGGGTGAGCGCGATTCTCTGCAGCTCATTGAAGTACTCAGCTTGCTGGCGGGCGCCTTCCCGAAGAATCTCGTTGGCGAGTGTGAAGAATCCGCACGCCGGACCGATTTCCCGGGTGTAGGTTCCCGCCGTGAATTTCTTGCACGCCTCCATCTTCGAGGGAATGTCTCTTCCCAGTTCCTCAACATAGACACAAGGCAAATTGAGCTGCCCGACTTTCTCCTTGAGGGTCATCCGGCTCACCAGGTCATCGATTCGATCCTCGATTGGTCGTTTCGCATCCAGGTAGGCAGCCCTTTGGCCTCCGGCTTGCCCGAGGCTCGCCATGATAGATGCCAGCATCGTGCCAACGGCCACGACCAACCACCCCAGGGTCCTCTTGCCTTTCTTCGCATTCATATTCTGGTTTGTGCGGCCATCTTCTCACCCGGCGGCCTCTGGAGCAACGAACAAATGCCTCTTTCGTAGCGTTACTGGCGCATCGGCTTCGCCGCCGCGATGAGAAAGCGCAGTGCGCCTTCGCAGAAGGCCGGGCCCTGCTCCGGGTCGCGCGTCAGGTTGCAGGCGATGTAGAGGACGCGCCCGCCGCCCGGCAACTCGACCAGGCCCGCAGCGTCGCCGTAGCTCTTGCCGGACTGGCCAATGACAGTGGCAATCGGCGTGTATTTTGCCCCCGCCGGCAGGCGGCTGCGCTCGATGCTGCGAAGACGCGGGTCGGCCTCGGGAAACGCAAACTCCGCCCGCCTCGGTTTGACCAGCGACTGGGCCGGCGAAACCCGGACCGCAAGCCTCTCGCTCGGGGCAGCCTCGATGGCCATGAACAGAGGCAGACCGAGTTTCTCGGTGAGCGGTTCAGCGTGGCGGCCGCCGGGGGCGTTGGCGTAATAGAACGGCCATGGCTGGGTCGGGAGGATGACCAAAGTGCCGCCCTCGCGAACATAACGCTCGACCGCCGCGGCGGCATCGCCGCGCTGACGCACGGTGTGGAGGTAATCCTCAGCCGCCACGCAGAGGACCACTGGAAAGCGCCGCGCGCTCAAGACGCCGGGAGAAACCACCTGGTTCCCGCTCAGGACCGCCGCCCGCTTGGCCAACCCGATGCGCTGGGCCATGGCCCAAGCCTCGCCGCCCTGGGCTGGCGGGAGGACGGCGAGGGAGCCCTCAGGGAGTTCCACAACTGCCTCTCGCAATGCGTCCATTACTATCTCTGCTTCACATTCGCGCTGCCAGTCGGCCGCCCCCTTCGCCAATGCGCTCGCAGCCGCCGCGTACGCCCCGGCGTCGCCTCCTTCGGGGGCCGGGGCCGTTAACGCCCACACGGCCCGGCCCGCGGGGTCGACGCCCGCCACAACTGCCCCTGGCTTTACCGCTATCCGAGCCGCCAGGAGCCGGCCGGTGAAAAGAGGCGGCCAGGCACGCCAGGCCACCGCCTCGACCCGGGCCGTCCCGGGGTCGCTGGCGCCATCCGCGTAAAGCAGGGACGGCGCCGGGCCTTTGCCGGATTCATACAGCAAATAAACGCAGTCGGCGCCGTGGATGGCCTGGGCCAGCCGCGCAGGCCGGGTCACGAAGGTCGGTGCGCCGGTGGCCTCGAGTTCAAAAGGGATGCCGAAGGCCCAAAGCCGTCCGCGAGGCAGCCCCGCCCAGCCGCCGGGATGCTCCCAACTCAGGTTTGGCGAGCCATCGCAAGGGAGGCGCGCGAGTCGGTAACCGCGCGCTTCCAGAGGAGTCCAACGTGCCTGCGCCGCTGGGAAGGCGCTTTCTGCCAGGGGCGCCGAGGTTGGCAGCGCGGGCGCTTTCTCATCCGGCTCGCCGAGCACGACGCGGTCCCCGGCTTGCACGTCCTTGATGTAGAGCGACCAAAGAGCTTGCGAGGGCCGCAGGAACCCCTCCCCCGGCCTCAATTCGGCGCGGGCGCCATTGCGGACGATGGCGGCCGGTTTGCCGCTCAGGTCCACATAAGGGACTGTGAGCGACAGATCGAACCTGGGGAGGGCGGCCTGGACGGTGAATGCGAGGTTCCCGGGCGGCGTGTAGCGATAGTCGGCGATGCGCATCGGCGCAGCGCCTTTGCGGAACGCCAGGGCGGCCCTTTCCCCGGCCAGCACGCGCAACGCGGAGCGCCCCACCGGCTCGGTCATGCACAAGGGCGCGGCAAAACCGTAGCTGGCGCGCTTGCCAAGGCCATAAATGTTGCCAGGGTAGAGGCCGTAGCCCTCGGTCATGTCCCCCGGTTGGTATTCGGCGAGATTGTTCTTGAGCACATCCTGGTAGAGCAGATGCCAGCGGCTGAGCGAACCTTGCAACGCCCACATCAGGACTGGGTCGCCCGTGTGCACGGCGGTTTGCGCCAGCGTATCCAGGTTCCAGAAGACCTCGTTGGCGCACGCCGCCCCCGTCCAGTCACGCCCGCTGTTGGGTTCCCAGAGAAGTGCCGAATCGAGGTTGTCTTCGCGGTTGTTGTCCGAGGGCCACATCGTCAGGTAGCGGTAGGTGAAGGCTCGGGCCAGTGCGAGCGCGCTTTCGGCCTGCCTGCGGCGGCCAGCGTCTGCGTCGTCCTTGAACGCCATGTAATACTCCAGGCAAAACGAGGCGCTGAGCGTCCCCCCAATGGCGAAGGGCGAGGAGGGCACGTCGGCAAATTCATTCCGCGTCCAGGCGATGTGCCGGGCCCAGTGGAACACACCGTCCACCACAGGCAAGTATTCCTTCCGGCCCAGGTCGCGGCACAAGCCCAGGAAGAGCCGGCCGGCCGCAAAGCCGTTGGCGTTGTGCAGCGTGGTCACCGGTTGGCCGCCCCACTCCTCCGTCCATTGGCCGGACAGCGGTTTCTCCCAAAACACGCACTCCTCGCCGCCGGCCTGGAAGTGCTTGGCGAGTTTGAGGAGTGTCTGCGCCTCGAGTTCCAGGGCCTGGAGACGCCGGGTGTCTCCGCGCCGCGCAGGCGCAGCGGTGGGGCCTTCGTTGTGCCAGCCCCAGCCGCCCAGCAGTCTCGAACCATCCACTTGGAATGGCTTCTCGACCCCGCCGAGGAGCGCCCCCGCCGCAGGACCTTGGAAATCATCCTGCCGAATCCCGCCGGGAATCCAGCCGACATCCGGCGTCTCCGGCGGGCGAGGAAGAAGCTGGCGCGTGTGTTCCCACAGGTAGGACCAAAGCAGCCGGTTCGGGTCGTCGGTGGCCGGCAGGTTGCGGCTCCATAGCAGCGTGGCGCGCGAGTTCAGCCTCGAGCCGGGCGCGGGCCAGACCAGGTGCTGATAGCCCTCGCCGCCGAAGGGATAGACCAACGCCACAAACTGGCCCCCCTGGACGCCTGCGGTCCCGGCCGCTTCTTCCCACCGGTAGCCGGTGGCAATGTCTTTCTCCGAGTTGTCCTCAAGCCGTGTGGTTTGGAACTCCAAGCCCACGTAGCAACCGGCGCGCGGGGCCCACAGGCCGATGACCGGCAGCGGATGCGCCCCCAGCGGCGGGGTGTAGCTCCAACAGCGGTTGTAAAGGTAGCCGGAGATTTCAGGCGTGCCGGCGTGGCGGTCCAGCAGCAGCGGGAACGGGTCGGCCAGCGGCGTTGCGTTGAGCCAGCCGCGCTGGTGCCAGACCTCCGCTTCGGCCAGGTACAACGCCAGGAAGTGAAACGGCTCGAGGCCGACCCGGTTTGTCCATTGGGCGGAATCGAAACCGGCGACGGTCAAGTCGAACGCAACCACGGGGTAAGGCTCGCCGGGTCTCAAGGTCACGCGCATCGTATCCGCCGCTCCCAGAGCGAGGCCGGAGCCGCGGGCTGCCTCCAGCTCGCTGAACACCAGCGTCCGTCCTCGGTCTCGCGCCTCGCACCTGCGGGCTGACAGTTGGACCCGGGCCGAGCTTAGCCGCACGACCGCCGCATTGGAACCCTGGGTTAGCACATCAAAGCCAACCCAGCGCCCCTCCCGGCCAACCGCCCGCGCCGAAACCAGGCCATTGCTGATTCCCTGCGCTGAGGCGGCCAGGGCCGCGAGCAAAAGGACTTCCGCCCAAATGGCGGTCGAAACCCGGCGAGAAGACACACTGAAACCTGGACGCGCAGTCATGCGGCCATTGTTTTGCGGGCGCCCGTGTAGTGTCCAGCTCCGTTTGTTGTTGCATCTCGATGTTCAAACGAATACCAGAAGCGAACCTATGAAAGACCAATCGAGACTCTCCAGAAGACAGTTCCTGGACAGGAGCATTGTTGCGGCCGGGGCCGCCGCTTTGCCCAAGGCGGCGCTTGCCGCAGCCGATTCCGCTTCCGGGCCGGCGGCGGGCGGGGCTACTGTGCCGGGCATGAAAGTCGGCTTGTACAGCATCACTTACTTGGGAATCTGGTATCGGGGCCAGGCATTGACCTTGGAGGAGGTCATCCGGCGCGCCGGCAAGTACGGCTATGACGGGATTGAAATCGACGGCAAAAGGCCCCATGGCAATCCCCTGGACATGCCCCTTGAGCGCTGTCGGAAACTCCGGGCCATGGCTGATGCCGAGGGCATCGACCTCTACTCGGTGGCCGCGAACAATGATTTCAGCAGTCCCATCCCCGAGGCCCGCGAGTGCCAGATCGCTTACGTGAGGGAACTGGTTCGCATGGCGGCAGACCTGCGGGTGCGCCTGATGCGGGTTTTCCTGGCTTGGCCCGGTGTGACCCGGCATCCGCAACTCGCCCGCTACGACATTGCCCGCGGGCTATGGAAGACAATCCACGAGCCCTTCACGGCCGAAGAGACCTGGAATTGGTGCCGTGAGGGGTTGACCGAGTGCGCCCGCTATGCGGCAGACGCCGGAGTTACCTTGGCTCTGCAGAACCATGCGCCGGTGATCAAAGACCACCACGACGTTCTGCGGATGGTGCAGGAAGTCGGTTCTCCCGCCTTGAAGGTTTGCCTGGACGCGCCGATTATGCCGGACAAGAGCCCCCCCGTGATTCAAGCGGCCGCTCGAGCGGTGGGGCCTTTGCAGGTCTTGTCTCATTTCGGCGGCGAATACACGCGCGGCAGCGACGGCTCGATCCAGGGCGAGGACTATTATCCGCATTTTATCAATGCCATGAAGGCGATCGGCTACCAGGGTTATCTAAGTTACGAATTGTGCCATCCACTGCCCGTGATCGAGGGCCAGACTGTCGGCATTGAATACGCCGACCACAACGCCCGGCTCGCCGCCCAATACATGCGCGGGTTGATTCGGTCGGCGTGACGGAGTTCAGATGAAATCAAGTGTTCAAAGCAGGCAGGGCACGGCACTCCGTGCGAGCCGTTGGGCCCCGAAGCCAGCCGACGCGCACGGAGTGACGCGCCCTAGAGTCCTTGAACACCAAAAGACGTTGTAAGCAGGTCAAGTTTTGCTGCGGTTGCATCAATGGACTGGGCCAGCGATCCTTTGAGGTGAATTGAAAATTGAGGATTGAAAAATGGTCATTGGTCATTGAAGAATGGCTGCGAATGACGCCGAACGAACTCTCGAACCGGCTCTGGTGGAGGAGTGCGACCAAAATAGCCAATGACCAATGCTCAATACTCAATTCTCAATGAACCCCTTCCAGCAATTCGGTTGGAGAGGAGGTCTGAGGCGCCGCCTCGTTAGTATTACTCTGTTAGGTATTTGACGGGATTTTTGTGCCTTGGGAATTCAAAGTTGGACTGGGGATTTTTAGAGCTTCAACCAGCGTTTGAGCACGGCTTCCACCTCGCTAATGACGCGAGCATCAAACCTCCCGGGAGCTTTGCGGACGAATTCGGTGAACTTCACCGGCTGGATGCTCTGGACGTTGACGTAGCGTTGCTCCCGCAACCACGGCACGCGGGGCAATGTGACCTCGTAAGGTGTGTCCTCAAATTGTTTGGTGATCAAAACCACGCTGGCCAGTGCCAGTCGGGCATCGGTTTGAGCCGCCAACACGAGCGCATAACGCGGTTTGCCAACCATGCCCAAGTCAATGAACCAAACTTCGCCGCGTTGTGGGACGGTTCGCATGCTTAAAACTCATCAGCCAGTTCATTGCGGCGGGCGGCAGGGCTCAAAACGTCATCTTCCGGGCTGTCTGCTTGGACAGGGAACGGGATTGCCCGGCGCTTAATGATCTGTTTGTAAAAAAGTTCCAATGCGGCCCGTGGTTTCAGTCCGATCTCTTCCAAGACGGCTTCAGCTTGGCGTTTCAGCTCGGGGTCAATACGGCTTTTGGCTATTGCGCTCATGTGCCCAATGTGGCCCAAACGTGGCCTTTTGTCAACAGCCTGATGGCATCGTTTCCAGACGGCGGGTTTGGGCCGGTTCCCAAGCCACATGCTGAAGAGTGTTCTCCCGATTTTTTTTGGCAAACGCAGTTCAGTTAAGCTCAGGCCATGAAATGGAATTCCGCCCACTGGCGGCGCAAAGCCGCTGGGCTTCAAAAGCTAGTCGTCAGCGACGGTGAAGTCACCGCTCCGGTCGGCGGGCGACTCTACCTGCCGGAGAAGTGGGCCTTACCCGGCCACAAAGGCCCGCACTTGGGCCGCAGCCTGGGCGGGAGCGACACTGGTTTCCTGACGGGTCTTGAGGTTTTTGATTCTGGCCAGCAATTCGCCGGTTGGGCTGCGGTCCAGTCTTAGCGCGCAGGCGGCCTTGAGTTCCTGGGCCCGCTTGAACTGCTTGTCGGATTTGGCGGGAGTCAGGCTGTAATCCACCGCCAGGCCGGCCGAACGCAGGTCCTGAATCAGTTTCAGGGAAGCCCCGCGCAGGCCCGGGTCCTCGATAAGGCAAAAGGCATCGAGGGAGATGTCGAATTGGGGCAGGCGCCCGCGGGCCTCGAGCAGTTCGAGCAGGACCACGTCGCCCATGCCGAAGCCCAGGGCCGGGAGATCGACTTTGCCGTTGCTGATGAGCTTGACCAGGTTGTCATAACGCCCGCCGCCGGCGATAGCGCGCAATTCCCCCTGACGGTCGAATGCCTCGAAGACGACGCCCGTATAATAGGCGAGGCCGCGGATGACTCCATAGTCCACCTTGGCGTAGTCCCGCAATCCGCGCGCTTCCAGGTTGTCGAGGACCTGTTGCAGCTCGGCGGTGGGCTTTGCCTGCCCGATAAACCCCTTGACCTGTTCGAGCGAGAAGCCCATCGCTGCCAGTCTGGGACCGTTGGTTTCCGGCCCCTCCCGTTCCAGTTTGTCGATGACCTGATAAAAGGAGTATTCGGCGCCGGCCTGGCCGTGGTGCTCGGCAAAAAAGTCGTGCCAGGCGTTCCGGCTGCTCAGGCGCACCACGAAGTCCCCCGCCCCCAGGCCGAAGGAACGCAGCGTGTCAATCAGCAATGCTATCAACTCCGCGTCGGCCGCCGCATCGCTTTCCCCGAGGATGTCGGCATTGAACTGGTAGTGCTCGCGCAGCCGGCCCTTTTGTTGGCGCTCGTAGCGAAAGAGCTGCGGCAGGGCGAACCACTTGATCGGCTTCTTGTAACTGCGCTCGTGCGCTGCGACCATGCGGGCCAAGGTAGGGGTCATCTCCGGACGCAGCGACACCTCCCGTTGGCCTTTGTCGCGGAAGTTGTAGAGTTGGCCGATGATCTCTTCGCCGCTCTTGGTGGTAAAGAGTTCCAGTGGTTCGAGCGGCGGGCCGTCGTATTCGCGAAAGCCGTAGCGGCGCGCCGTGGCGCGCCACTGCTCCAAAACGAACCGGCGCGCCTCCGCGCTCCACAGGCCCGGCTGGGGCAGCGGCTCGGGGTAGAAATCACGAAACCCGGGCAAACGTTCCATGAGCGGCAGGTCCTCTCAGGTCCTGGCCGGGCGGCTGCGCAGTTTGGGTGGGAGCTTCAGGACCTCGGCCCGCATCTCTTTGCCGGGCCTGAATCTGACGACAGACCGCTGTGGGATTGTCACAGTGGCTGTCGGGGCGTTGGGATTGCGCCCCACGCGCGCGCGCCGCACCTTGACCTCGAAAACGCCAAAATTCCTCAGTTCCACTTTGTCACCCCGGGCCAGGGCCTCCCCAATGTAGTTGAGCGTCTTCTGGATGACTTCCATGATCTGCTGCTGGGTGAAGCCGGTCTCCGAGCTGATGCGCACCACCAAATCTCGCTTCGTCAGAGTCATATATCTAGGGTTAATGGGCGCCGGTATTCCGGCGCCCAGTCCGGTATAACTCCTTTGCCGGCAATGGTCAAGCGAAGAAACTCGATTTCACTCGAAGCGGACTTGGAACAATGTCCATAGCATTTCGTATTCCGCGGTTTCCTCCATTCTCAGAATTCCGGGACCGTTCCCCTGCCCTTCCACCGCCTCAATTCCTGCTCCAACCTCTCGACCGGCAAGCCGACGACATTTGAATAGGAGCCGGAGACCTTCTCGACAATAAGCCCGCCCTCCTCCTGGATGGCGTAAGCGCCCGCCTTGTCCAGCGGGTTCACCTTGGCCAGGTAACGCCGGATTTTGACGGCATCCAGCGGGCGGAACGTGACGGCTGTGGTCTCGGCAAAGACACGCCTGCGGCGCTCCCGCAAGTGCAGCAGGCAGATGGCGGTGACGACGTGGTGCGTGCGGCCTTGCAACTCTTGCAGCATCCGGTACGCCGCCTCCAGGTCCGCCGGCTTCCCATAGAGCGCGCTACCCAGAAACACCAAGGTGTCGGCCCCCAACACCAGGGCGTCCGAGTGCTTCTTTGCCACGGAACGCGCCTTGCGGAAGGCGTTGATCCTCGAGACTTCCAGGGCCGTGAGTTGCTCACAGTGAATCTCGGCGGCCTTGCTGGGGACCACCTTGAAATCCAGCCCCAATTGCCGCAGCAACTCGGCCCGCCGCGGCGAGCCGGAAGCCAAAATGACCGGCGGCAAGCCCCTCATTCGGAACGCCATGGCAAAATCATACACACTCCCAATCCGCTCGTCGAGCCTCGGCAAGGAGCGGATCACTTATTGGGCGCAGGAAGAACTCTTCACAGGCCCTGATTGTCCGGCCTTTTTGCCTCACTTTTATATAGCCACATATATACTGGGGAAGCACCTTCGTTGCCTTCGCTTCCTTCTGTTTAAACCCTTTACGCCTCCCGGTTTGCTCCGGGCAGTGATAATCAGCCTGAACCTCTATGGCCGCGCCAATGGCAAGGTGGCTCAACTCATCAGCTTTCTTGAAAAGTGGGTGCATGCGAATGGTGTACACCAAGGAAACGAAGAAAAACGAAGTCGCGCCAAGATAAGCTCAGGGGCGGGGGAGGCCGCGAGGCCGAAACCGCCCAACGGAACTCAGTGGGTACACTGGAATCCCACCCGGGAACGCTGGCCACCCCCGGAAGCGAGTTTT
>Ga0326727_10025036_pt1 | contig 11229 bp, 10 predicted proteins | sample MB2enrmetagenome_FD_207643 | JGI IMG/M metagenome (GOLD analysis project Ga0326727, IMG submission 207643) | Lab enriched peat soil microbial communities from McLean, Ithaca, NY, United States - MB29MY | ecosystem: Environmental > Terrestrial > Soil > Wetlands > Peat | place: USA: New York... | reverse complement strand
TCTACGTGGTGGGTTTTTGTTAATTATCGAAGGGAGGGAGGTTTAACGTCTCTGAAAGGAGACGGTCATGTCCGTAAGGCATGGCGCGAACCTCCCTTCGACTAAGCTACCTAATTATTATGGAGCGTGGGGGATTCGGACCCCCGACTCTCGGTGTTTAAGACCGCTGTGCTACCAGGCTACACTAACGCCCCGCAGCCTTGTTCCGGAAAACTCTTCTTATATAGCCCAACCGACGAGAATTATGAGTCTTGGTTAAGGCTGCAATCCTTGTTGACAACATGTACTTCGAACATGCGCTATTCGCCTACAGTGCATACCCCACCGACCTGTCTAAATTGCCCAAGATCGTCTTGGCCAAGGAAGAGGAGCATTACAAGACTTACGTTTTCGACGCGTTGCCTTGGGTTCCTGACAATCCGTTCCCTGATCAGACTGAGAAGAGGGACAGGAAGGCGGCCTATCTTTCGGCGCTCAAGTACAAGGAACGAATAGTCGTGGAATACGGCCATGTGGTTCCCAAGATGAAGACATGCCAGAAGTGTGGATTCCAGAACGTAGTTCCAGTACAAAAGGCAGTAGATGTGCAGATTTCTGTAAGGTTGGTTTCTTTGGCATGGAATCATATCGTGGACAAGATAGTGCTCATCACGGGTGATGCCGACCTCGTACCCGCTGTCAATGACGTTGAGAAGTCAGGCGTAATCGTGAAGCTTGCGTATATCAGGATCGAAGAAGTTGGGACTTCTGCTGGACTGATTAAAGTATGCCCCGAGAAGCAAGAACTTACTCCACAGGATCTTCAATTCCTGAAGTATTCTGGACCCCCTTGATGTCCCGAGATGCACCACCGAAGATCCCAAAAGCCCGATGTCCCTAAGACGCACCAGAACCTGAGCGTCGGTTCGGTTGTGTAACTTCTACGGGTGATTGTCCTCCCCCGTATCATCACGGGTGATGGCTTCGGTGAGCATGGCTCTGGTGCATCTTCGGGTGATTTCTGAGGGCGTTGCGCGACGGGTGATTCCAAACTCAGTTCTCAGAATTAAGACAAGACAACGCCAAGCACCAGATAGAGTATGCCGAACAGCAGAATCCCCCATGCGAATAGCTTCTTCCTCTCTGTTTCATTAGGCCAAATCTTGTCGTGCGCCCAGAGGCACATGACAAGTCCTAACCCGAACACGGCAAGCCCAACAGCGAGGTCAGCCATTACGGACTTACGTCAGCCAGAGACCTCTTAAGCAGTTCCATCCACTTGTTTCGACCTTGGACACCCACGCCCGCTCTATCTGCGGGAGTCTGCCCCGCTAACGCTTGGTGTGGCTTCACTTCACCGCAAGGCGTCCTTGTCAGCGATTTCTTGATCTATCTTCACGGCGGGAGGCGTCCATCCGCAACTCGCGCAACTGATTTGGACGGTGCGCTCGTCTATGTCCTTTGCCTTGAAGCTGGTAGACCCGCATCTGGGGCACTTCTGCAATTAGCGGGGTCGGGCGGCTATTGCTTCTTAACTTCTCGCTACCCCTTCTGTTAGGTTGATGGGCCGCGACTCAGGATTTTGTCCCTGTTAAGCGTCGGCGCTGGCGGAACAGACCTTCCCTCGCCCGCTGGGATTCGGGCCCAATCTTGTCAAGACACGGCCTGCGTGATCACGGCGAGGTCAGAGATATCGACCAGCAGACTGCTGACCCTCTCTAGGGAGCCGAGCGTCTCTGTCACAGAGGCGCCCTGGGCTACCGGGAGCTGCGCTATCCTCCCTAGGTCTTGACTCATCTCCTGGGAAAGCTTGTTGACAGTCATCTTGACGGAGCGGGGTCTTCCCGCCCTCCTGGAAATGAACGCTTGCGTGGCCAGGTCGTTCATCTGATTCAGCCTCGACACGCACGCTGCGAATTCTCGTGAGAGTTGCTTGGAATCCCGAGAGTAGTGGAGTTTCTTCGAAAGCTCCGCGACCGCATCTCCGACGCTCTCAAGGAAGCTGGCGAGCACCCGGTAGTCCAGAACGTCAACGGGCGAGAGGCCGTAGCTCTCGGCGATCTCCGGCCGCATTATTACGGCCCTGATTGCCCGCACCAGCAAGAAGTAGAGTCGGTCGACTTCGTCGTCGCGTTCCGCGACGAGCGCTAGGAGCTTGGCGTCTCCCTTGGTCAGCCCCTCTGCCATGTCTCTGAGCATGCCGTCGAGTATGCTGGACATCCGCCTGACTATCTTCTCCGGAATAATCGCTGACGACTCGAGCAGGAACTGGACCACAACCTTCTTGGAGTCCTCGTCCATTATCTCCAAGCCCACCAGGCGGGCCATCGTGGCCTTCAGCTTCGCTCTGTCTTCCCTCGAGATTATCGTCTTGCCAACGATTCTGATCACGTCGAATCCGAGTAGATAGGCCCCGGTGATGTCGTTCATCACCTCGCTCAGGTCCTCCCCCGGGTACTCCACCTCAATCTCCCTCGGCTTGTCGGCGACGTCCTCGATCGGCCTCACTATCAGCTTCCTGGCTGACAGCTCTTCGACGGCCACGGTTGCCCCCTTCTTCACTCCGTTCCTCTTCGCCCAGTCCTTGGGCAGAGAGATCAAGAGTGTCCCTCCCCCCATTTCGAGAACTTTGCGTGCGTCCATATCTCTATAGGATGAACGGACTCTCTATATCTCTTGTGACGGGACCCGCTTAGGCGACCATTCTCTCGATCAGCTCCATCTCCGTGATTGGTCTCCCGAGCTCGGGGTCGATGGCTCTGGCAGGGATCACCTAATCTCTGTCATGTCCGCTTGGATTTGGAAAGCTTCTCTTCAAGACTGCTGCAGAATGCTTATTGGTTTGGCTCTGGCAAGAACGGGCTATGTCCGCATCCGCTTCAATGGAGGGCTGCGGCTCTGCGGAGGTCCCTGGCCACAGAGGTGCTTGAACACTGGCCAGAACAGCAGTCATGCTGAGAATTACCGGGGTCGTACACGGGGTCTTCTTCAGGGCCTCGATGGCCGAGCTGGCCGCGAGCCGCGGAGTGTCTGGTTGGGTCAGAAACATGGCTGACGGCTCTGTCCAGGCTTTCCTCGAGGGTGAAGAAGAGAAGGTGGGCAGAATCGTAGAATGGGCGAAGCATGGCCCTCCGCGTGCCCGAGTCGACTCCGTTAAAGTAGAGAAGGTCAGGCTCAGGAACTCGAAAAGCTTCCGAATCGAAGGCTAGACCTGTAGAAGCGACAGCCGACGGCAAGGGACTCATCTCCCAGTAGTTTCAGACAACTCCGCCCCCGGACTTGCATCTCTGACTAACGTTTTTAGCGACAGCGAACGGACGTATCCTGTTGGACTCCTCCGAGGGCGACGTCAAGAAGGCCGCTGAGCTCAAGCTCTGGCTCGAAGGAAGGATAGCCGAGCTTCAGGACGAAATAGAGAGGCTCAAGGAGTCGCTCGGGTACGTGGACGCGACTCTCAGGGCCTCCACCTTCAGACCCGCGAACGAGATGATGGCAGACGTTAGGCAGGCGCCCGAAGTAAGAGAGCTCAGGCGAGACAAGGGTGACCAGGTGATAGCGAGGGCGTCGGTGACTCCGGACAGCGTCTCCGTGGAGCCCAGTGATGGCGTGACCCTGAAGTCCGCGACCCCGCCCTTCAAGTCGTTCCTGCTCGGTAAGATCCTGCAGGGCATGAAGACCGCAGACCTGGACCTCATTTCCAAGGGAAATCTGGAGAGGGGCTTGGAGCTCCGGTTCGACGTGGAGGAGAGCAACGGTGTGATTGCGAAGCTGATAGTAAAGAACTACAGGGAGAAGGCCAGGCTCAACGAGATTCTGAACACCGTCTCTTGGACCTTCTCCAGGATGCTTGAGAAGTAGTCAGCGGATAGCATCGAGGACGTCTTCAAGCTTCGGGTGAGAAGGGCTGCCTGCAGTCAGGTAGAGTCCAGCCGCCGCGTTCGCGAATCGCAATCTCGTAGCGTCATTGAAGTTCTTCAACCTGCAGTAGATCGAGCCGGCGTTCCATACGTCACCGGCCCCTGTGAGTCTGCGGACCTTTACTCTCTTGGTCCGGACCTCGGTCACAACGCCTCCGTTGCTGGAGAATGATCCTCTTTCAGTGTGGACGTCGAGGCCCACCCGAAGTCTCTCGGCAACAGCTGCGCACGTCTCTCCTGGGCCCTTCGTCTTCACGCCAAGGACTCGCGCCGCCTCGAGGGCTTCGTGTTCGTTCAAGCTCATCCAGTCGACGAGCCTCTTCTTCTTGATGACCGCCAGGAGGCTGGTGAATTCCTTCAGCCTATCCCTAGAGTCGGCCGGGTCGAAGAAGATCACCTTCTCCGTCCCAAGCCTATCGCGCAGGGCGGCGAGGAGCCTGGTCCCGCTCCTGTTCGCAGCCCAGTTCACAGAACAGATCACTCGGGCTCCCCTCAGCGCCTTCCAGTCATCCGAATCCAGCAGGTCAGGTCCGAAGTCCTCCGCCCCTCCTCCATGCCCCAGCATGACATTGACTTCTCCCTCGAATGCGACGGTGAGACCGGGATGCTTCGGTTTGACCCTGACCGTCGCGTCTAGATCTTTGAACGGCTCCCTGAGCATCCGCTCGTGTATTGTGTCACTGTGGGTGATCAGCAGCGTCCTGAGACCCAGCCGCGCGAGCGCGTGCGCCAGGTTTACCGCGTTGCCCCCGCTCACGTCCTGCTGCGAGATGCCATGAATGCCTCCTCCGCCCTGATTCGCCTTCCCGACGACCGACTCCGCCAGTCTGGCGAGATTGCTCGTGTGCACCAGCCTGTCGACGAAAAAGTCGTGCATGACCGCGACGTCGAAGCCTTGGCTCAAGCTACTTCGGGCTCTTCATGGGCTCGACTGCAATAATGCTGCTGAACTATTCGATTGCCTTCCCAGTCGGCCGTCCCTCGACGACCACTGCGGTCCCCCCGCCCTGGACTGCGTGCTGATCGTCGGCTGGGGCCAGTCTCACTAGCATCCCGCGCCGCGACCGAGGCTATCACGTCGGGGGGCTGCAAGCTTCCTACTCGTAAGCCCTCGTGATCTTGACGCCGTCTATCAGCATCCACGGGCAGAGCGTGGGTGTGTCGACCTCCCACCATTCTATCCACTCTCTCTTCTTAGAGAGGAGCTGGACCGAGGAGAACATCCTCTGGAGGTCGTCGCCGGCGCGCATCCCCTTGAGGGGACGCGTCACCCTCCCGTTCTCGACGAGGTAGGCTCCGTCCCTGGGCACCGTTGAGAACTCTCCTGTCCTGTAGTTCTTGAAGCGGGTGTACCAATTGCTCGTGAGGATGATTCCTCTCCTCATCTCCTTCGCCATCTCTTCGTATGACGAGTCGCCCGCCCCCACTTCGTAGTTCCAGCCGTGGGGGGTGACTAGCCCTGCGCTTCCTGTGCTCTTTGTCTTCCACTTGTCCGCTGTCGTGAGGTTGTGGAAGTAGGTCTTCAATATCCCATTCTGTACGACTGGGGTCGACCTCGTCTGGGTCCCCTCGTCATCGAAGACCCTTCCGCCGAGTCCGCCCTTCACAGTCCCGTGGTCCGTAAGATTGAACGACTCCGTCGCGACCTTCTTGCCGAGCTTCTCTACGAGATAGGAGGTACCTGCATCAACCGAGAACGCCGACGCGGCCATCCCGATCGTCTCCACTAGGTTCGACGCTACGGTCGGGCTCAGCAGGACCTGGTAAGCCCCGGGCTCCGGTTCGGATGCTTCTTTCATCCTCTTCGCGTCACTGCCTGCTCTCCTCCCGGCCTCCTCCGGGTCGAACCCAGCGAGGGTCGAGGAGCAACTTAACCCATGCCCACTCGCATCCTTCTCCGCAAACGACCTGATGTTGAGCGTTATCGAAGTTCTCGCGTCTGAGCCCTTGGTCCCTGTGGAGGTCAGAATGGCGTAGGAGACCGTGCCTGCTTCGATCACGCCTGCCGACCTCTTGCCCCCAGCAGCGAGAGATGCAGAGATTGCGATCTTCGCGAACTCAGGGAGCTCCTCGCCCACCTCAACCAACTTCCTGTCGAACCCAAGGGTGCTCGGATTGTACCTGGATGCCCTGTCGGGGAGCGGTACGTATTCTGAATCAGGCAACCCCCCGAGCGAGTTGAAGAGGTCCCGGACGAATCTCTTGACGCTAGCGGATTCAAGGTTGGACGTCGAGGCGATCGCCCTCTTCTTGTTCTTGGCGAGGTACACCATCAGCTCCGCCTCCTCGACATGGTTGGCGGTCGTTACCGAGCTGTTGGCGAATCTAATCATCCTCTCCCTGACGCGGGCCGTCAGTGCGATTGCGTCCTCCGCTCCAAGCTTCTTGGCGGTGGAGACAGCGTCTTCGTTGAGAGCTCCGAGGTCCAACCCTGTCACCTCGCTCCCAGCCTTATCCCCTTCAACAGCGTTTCGGGGCCCCCTGTCCACACGGGCGCCCCTTGCTGTGGGTCTCCCTTTCCGCAGACTGCCGCCTCAAACTCCATGCTCTTGCTTCTGGCCTTGACGCTTCCCCAGAGCCTCGGCGTGGTGATTTCGAGGACCGGTGCCTTCACCATCTCCCTGACCTCTCCCTTCTCTATGAGATACGCTTCGAGTGCAACGTATCTCTGGTTGAACCTCTTGTCGTCTATGTTCCACTCCGTGAAGGTCTTGAAAAAGACTCCGTGCTTCACTTCCCTGATCAGCTCGTCCGTCGAGTAGTCGCCCGGCTCTACAAATGTGTTGGACATCCTTATTATCGGTTCCCGATCGAACGAGACCGACCTCGAGGCACCATTGCTACTGAGTCCAAACTCCCCTGCGGTCGCCCTGTTGTGGAGGAACTCGTTGATAATGCCGTTCTTGATCAGCCTGCGCTTCTTAGCGACGACGCCTTCGTCATCGACAGGGGTGTAACCCATTGAATGGAGGATGTTCGGATCGTCGCTGACGTTCGCTTCGGGACTCCCTATCTTCCTTCCCAGGCTGTCAGCCTTCAGGTATGACTCTCCTGCCTGCGCCCCTTCCCTGCCCAACACTCTGTCGGCCTCCTGCGGGTGCCCCACCGACTCGTGGGCCGCAATGCCCGAGAGCTCGGGGCTCAGTACTACGTCGACGGTATCGGTCGGGGGCTTGCCCGCGGTTCTGAGGACTTTGCCCATCGTCCTAGCCTCCTCTTCCACCTTATCGACCAGGCCGATTCGTTTCACAACTTCAAGACCACCCGTCTCTCCCTGTTGGAGGAATCGTTGGGCTGCCGCTCCGCCTTCCATGGCGGTGAGCGATCCGAAGAACCCGATGCGGGGCAGCCTCGCCTCGACCCTTGCCCCGTCGCTGTTGACGTAGTACTTCTCCTCCAACTCAGCGCCTAGGGCGAGAAACCTACCCGGGAGCTTGACGCCCGCCTTGCCGTCGCCTATTCTCCCCTCGATGTCCAGCAGAACCTTCCTCAGCCAGGCGGCGTCGGCGTTCTCGATCTTGACCTTCTCGGGCGCGGCCCATCTCTTCCGGACGGCCTTCGACGAATCGAATGTTATCTTCTTCTTGAGGATGGGCGCCGAGGCCTGCGCGAGCTTGACCGCCCTCTTCGCCAGCTCATTCACGAGTCCAGGCTTCATTTCATTCGTGGCCGCGAAGCCCAGGGCTCCTCGCGAGATTACGCGGATGCCGATCCCATACCCCTCAGCGAAGAACGAAGGCTGGGACTCGCCGTTCTTCATGATGAATTGTCTGGCGCGTGTGTTCTGTATCCTGGCCTCTGCGTAGGATGCGTCCGCAGACATGGCCTTCAAGACGGCCGCTTCGGCTAGGTGCTTGCCCTCTTCGAGCTTCAACAGCCCCACCGCCGACGAGAGCTTATTTCTGCCTTTCAATTCATAGCTTCTGCAGCTCGTCAACCATTCTGCGGATGACATCGAAGCCGCTCTGCCAGAATCCTGCGGAGGCGATGTCGATTCCAACCCGGTCCAGTATCTTCCCAGGGCTCTCTGAACCGCCGTAGGAGAGGATCTTCAGGTACTGTGGGACGAAGCTCTTGCCCTCCTTCAGGTAAGTGTCATACAGGGCAAGGCTCAGCAGGTTCCCGAAGGCGTAGGCGTAGCAGTAGAACGGGGTGTGGTAGATGTGCGGGATGTAGGTCCACTCCCACCTGAACTCCTCAGGGACGTTGACCGCCTCTCCGAACTGCTCCTTCAGGACCGATGAATAGACGTTGCACAGGTCAGAGACAGTGGACCCTTCGTTGGCTGCGGGGTGGGCCTGGTTCTCAAATACGACGAAGTAAGCTTGTCTCCCTATCGTTGCATACATCGACGATATCTTCTCCAAGAGGACCGCACGCTTCAGCTCGGGATCCCTCTCCTCCCGCCTGAACTTGTCGAAGAGAATCATCTCGCCAAAGACCGAGGCCGTCTCCGCCAGCACCAGGGGTGGTTGGAATGTGAGGACAGAATGCCCTGCCGCGAGCTGACTGTGGATGGCGTGCCCTGACTCGTGGGCTATCGTGTAGACGTCTCGCGTCGCTCCGGAGAAGTTGAGGAAGAGGTACGGGACGACCTCCGGCGTGACGCTCATGCAGTATGCTCCGTTCCTCTTTCCCTGCCGGGGGCTCGCGTCGACGTGGCCCTGATCAAAGACCCTTCTTGCCATCCGGGCGAAGCCTGCGTCGAATTCCCCAAACGCGTCGAACACCATCCTGACCGCGTCTGCGTATGCGACCTTCCTCTCCTTCTTGACGAGGGGAGCGTAGATGTGATATCGGCTCATCTTCTTCATCCCGAGCATCTTTGCCTTCAGCCTGAAGAAGTCCTGGAAGACTGAGCCGTTGGCCCTGCAAACCTTCAGGAGCGTCTCTACCGAAGCGTCGGGGACGTCGTTCTCAAGGTTGCGAGGCGAGATCGCGGATGGGTATCCTCGCATCTTCACGTTCTCGTTCCGCCAGTCCCTTACTATCGTCCGGTAGACCTCGCCGAGGAGGTCTCCGTTATCGGCGTACTTCTTGAGGAGGGTGCTGTAAGCCGCTGTTCTTATCGCAGGGTCGGTTGACGCGAAGAGCCGTGCCACCTCGTCTACGACCATCTTCTTGGGCTTCCCCGCGGCGTCTTTCAGAATCCTTCCTCTGGTCTTGACCGTGAAACTGAAACCTGACACTATCTTGTCGTAGTGGTGGGTCCACGCCGAGAACCCGGTGACGTTCTTCAGGTTGATTGCCTGTTCGACCTTCTCCTCCAGCGTGTAGGGCTTCAACTTCCTCCACAGATCCAGGACGTAACGATGGTCAGTGTTGGCCGGCGTCAGGCCTGCCGTTCTCGAATCTTCGAGTCCAGCCCACCAGAGTCGGAAGAAGAGGACCCTGTTGTCAACCTCGGCTCTGAGGTCCTCAGCGGTGTCGATGGCCGCTTTGGCCTGCTGGTCCGCGGTGTCTGCAGAGTATCTCATGTAGGCGTACGCCGACGTTTTCGAAAGATCGTCGACGATGCTCTCGTACAACACAAGGGTCGAGCCGACATCTCCGGCGGTGAACCTGTTCAGGCGCCCCCGGAACTCCTCGAACCTGGCCGCTTTTTCTCCGGCTGCCTCGAGCCTTTCCTGCATACCCCTACCAGCCCCTCGGGGCAGGGCGTCCTCTAGATTCCAGCGGCCCGGCTCAAACCCCGCTCGCCGCAACGCGCCTTTCCCCCGCCTTCGGCATAATAAGCTCTCAGGCAGAATGCAAGGGGACGGGCTTCCCCTTGATCGGAACTTCCAGTCTCCAGGGGCTCCTCTTCCTGAACTCTTGGAATAGCTCTGGGTGTTCCGTGTGGATCGGAACGACTCGCTTGGCCCGTATCCTCTCCACGAGGCCTCCCACTTCTTCCATCGGGGCGTGCCCCGATGCGTGGATCTGATGGTAGCTGAAGCCAAGGTGGTCGATCCAGTTTCGGATCACCGACTCCTCTCGCTCGCCCTCCTCGTTGAACGCCTCGGTCGCGGCGTGGATGTACGTCCCGCCGGCGTCGGGCTTGATGTCGATCAACTCCGGGAAGCTCCAGACCTCGAGGTGAAGGAATGTCTTGCCCTGCTTCTTCCTGACCTCCCGCGCAGAGACGCCGTGGTCGATGAACTGCCTCTCCCACGGGTAGTAGTCCTTGTCGTCGAGCCTCCCGCTTCTCTTCCTTCTGAGGTAGACGCCGACATCCCTGCCGACTCTGGGGACCTTTAGCTTCTCGTCGTTTCTGAGCCTCTCCAGAAGGAGAGCGGTCTTCATGGAGACGATCAGCCGCCTGCCGCATGCTTCCGCGACGCTGTGGAATGTGTTGATTCTGTCCACGTCGTTCCCTCTGAAGGTCGAAAGGACCAGATTCTTGCCCGCCTTCACAGTGCTCCGAGTCTCCGCCAAGACCGCCTCCTCGCTCGTGTTGCCGCCCCGCTCCCCCGGGGCTACGCGCGTGCCCTCGGTAAGTAGGAGGTCAGGCCTTGAGGCCGAGGCGGCTCGAACGAAGTCGTCGGTCATCGAGCCCACGCGGCCATGGAATCGGAAGTCCCCCGTGTACGCCAGTGTCCCCTCGCTGGTGTGAACAACGAATCCGTAGGCGCCGGGGATGGAATGGTCGACGTGGACGGGGACGAATTCCATGGGACCGACCGTGAACCTGTCTCCGGTCCTGAACGTCCTGAGCTCGTGGCCGTCGAGGGGGGACGAAGACGCTTCGCTGTTCGCCTCGTGGATGAGCGACGTGGTCTCGCCGCAGTAGACTGGGATCTCAGGGTCCACATGCTCGATCCTCCCCATGTGGTCCCAGTGGTAGTGAGACAACACAACCGCGTCGACCTCGGGCGGGGCGTGTTTCAGGGACGTGTTCTGCAGGGCCTTCTCGGAGTAGAGGCCGGGGATCTGCGGGAGAAGGCCGAACTCGAAGAGGTCACCGGCGCCGTTGACTCCTCGGGGCTGGATCCCTCCGTCGAAGAACTCGACCCCGTCCGAGAAGCCCGTCCCGAAGTCCAGCATCACCTTCGCGTCCTTGTCCTCGATCAGGAACTTGTTTCCTCCGATCTCGCCAACTCCGCCGTAACAGGTCAGGCGAGACTTCATGCGACTGTGAAATCTCAAAAATTACTTACTTAACGCTTTCAGGGCCCGTCAGGCGCAGCCTCGTTGAAGGGCTGGTAAGGGATAAATAAGAACCGGGATGGATTCGTTCCCGGATTGGATTTCCTCCTTCCATTACTTTCGACAAGCGGCATTTCGACAAGCGGCATTTCGACAAGCGGCATTTCGACAAGCGGCATTTCGACAAGCGGCATTTCGACAAGCA
>Ga0326727_10025033_pt1 | contig 11231 bp, 4 predicted proteins | sample MB2enrmetagenome_FD_207643 | JGI IMG/M metagenome (GOLD analysis project Ga0326727, IMG submission 207643) | Lab enriched peat soil microbial communities from McLean, Ithaca, NY, United States - MB29MY | ecosystem: Environmental > Terrestrial > Soil > Wetlands > Peat | place: USA: New York... | reverse complement strand
AGGGCAACTGCGCGCCCGCGGAGGAGCCGCTGTAGGTGATAAACGCGAGGTTCGACACCGGCGAAGCCACAATCTGGTTGATGGCGCTCGCGTTCACCGTAAGAGCGGCCTGCGTGTAGGGCGTGGCCGGGTGCTGGACGGTGAGCGGATTGAGCGTTTGCACCTGACTGGAGCCCGAGCCCGTTGTTGTGCTGGTGCATGCGCCGGTAGGAACGCTCACCGCAATGTCAGAGAGCGTGATTCCTCCGCCCACCATTGCCGCGCTAAGGATATGTTTGCCGTCGGTCGTGGCAGTAAGCACGTCGGACTGCACCGGCTGGGAATCGCCGCCCTGGGTCGCCAGGGTGCCCGGAAATGGGCCCGGATAGAAGCTGGTGATGGTGCTGCCGGCGCTGGTCACCCTGCCCGTCGGGCACCAGGCATGGGCGACGGTGGGTGTTCCGCGCAGATATGCGCCCTCGCTGGGAATCATGAGTGCAGGCGTCTGCAGCGTGCCGGAGACGGCCACATTGGGCGGCAGCGTTCCGGGCGGGATGGAGCCGGGCGGCAGCGGGCTGGGCGGCAGCGGATAGGTGCTCCAGCCGGTGTTCTGGCTGTACACGTAAAGCGTGTCGCTGTGTCCGGTGATCTCCGGCGGGTTATTCAGCGCCGCGTTATCGGTGATGTACAGGGTTTTCGAGTCCGGAGTCCATGCAGCTGCGTTTCCCATGCCGCCAAAGGTGGTAAAGCCCCCGCCCGAGGCGTTGTAAAGATAGAAGAGCTGGCGCACCTGGTCGTTGATGAGCAACTGTGAATTGTTGGGCGCAACCGCCAGCACCACGCCGGGAGCGCCGGCGTCCTGCTTGGTAATGCTGTTGGTGAAGGTGCTGAAGATCATCAACTCATGTTCCGAGCCAAAGTAAAGATTCTGGCCTTGACTGTCCATGACCATGGAATTGGGCACGTAGGGCAACCGGACATTCGACCCGATGGTGCCGGTCAGCAATTCGATGGGGACGAAATACTGCGACGTGCCCGGCGCGGCGAACCAGACGAAGTCGCTGGTGGCGCCCGGGGTGGTGATGTTCACCGGGTTGGAGGAGATGGGAAGGCCGGTGCCATTCAAGCCGATCTCGTTGATGGGCGACGGATTGCAGCTGCCGGGCTGGCAGATGGCATAGACCGAGGCCACGCCGGGGAATCGGGAAGAAACGCTTCCGCCGCTGGCCACGGTGATGTCGATGGGGTTGGTCGACTGGTAGTCGAGCGTGAGTCCGGTGATGGGCAGATTGTTGGTGTCAAGGACAGTAGTAGTCAAATTCTGCTGCACGCCCTGGGTGATGATCCCGGTAGTGGCCCCGTTGGCGAGGGCAATATTGATGGATTGCGGCGGGCAGGTGGAGAAATAACCGGCCGAAGAGCCGGAGCCGGCGATCGAAGCGTTGATGGCGGTGGTGCCCGGCAAATCGGCCGTGATCACATTGGTGTCGGAGTTGATGTTCCCTACAATCGCGGTGCCCACGGAGTAGTTAAGGTAGCCGATGGCCGCCGCGCAGGTGGGGACTGAAGTAACGCCGGCGGGCAGCGGGCAGGCAAACTGCGCGGGGTTGGTAACGCTGGCCGGCTTGCACATCAGTACCTGCTGGCCATTCACGCTGTAGCAAGCCTGCGAGTCGAGAGATGCCACTTGCGTTTGCGACAGGCATTGCTGGGGCCCGACCAGTGCCACCGAGCTCACCTGGGCATGGATGAAGACCTCCACCGGGTTTGAAGTCACCGAGTCAGCCGAGGCGGTAATGTACGCGATGCCATAGGGCAGGCTGCCGGTCGCGGGCAGAGGATTGGGAAAATTGCAGTAGGTATAGTCGGGAATGCCGCCGCCTGTGTTCCGGTTCCAGGTCCCGGCGCAGATGTTGCCGGTGGGCGATATGTCCACCAGCTTGTTGTTGCTGGTGCCGTAGGCGTACTGGTTTCCGGCCACTGAAGCACTGGAGCCCAGGCACGTAAAGGCCTGGGGTTGCTGCGCCTGAATGGTCTGGCCGAAGGCCAGCGAGATGCCGGTGGACTGGGGCTGAAGCGTGATGGATGCTACCTGGCCGATCTGCAGGCCGTAGCCTGAGGTCGCAGGACAGTACTTAGCTGCCGGGTTGCGCGTGCAGCCGGAGATCGAAATCCCGGCTGGAATGGCCAGGCACAACATGAAAACAAGCGTCAAAAACCGCCGCATGAATCCTCCCCGTCCCGCCCTCTCGAACCGCGGAACGGTCTGTCCGAATACGTGAGAAGAATTGAGTTATAACGACCCGACGACAAGCCGTAGGCTGGCCCGCGGCGGGTAGAATCCGCCCCAACTACCGGCTCCCGGCGGTATGCCCTTGCATGCTGCCGGCCGGCAAAACGCGCTCTCAAAGACTCCAAGGAAAAAGTGTATCAGGACGAGCCCCCCTCTGGCTTGAAGCAGACTGTACGGTTGTCCCGTCCCGTTGTCCTGCCCGGTTCTCTCCTCCCATAGACTCGCCCGCGACCCGATGGCGAGCAAGCCCAGCACCAGGTCTATGACCGCTTGATTTTGTACGATACTGGGTGCCCCAGGTCTCGATTCTGAGACCTGGGAAAGCGCGAACTCAAGATACCAATTCACGCGGTCAGAGGCTCTAGGGCATGTAGCGCGCAAACCAATCCACGGCCCGCTCCATCACGTCGTTGCGGTGGACGGGATCGACAAAGCCGTGGCCTTCATTGGGATAGACCACCAGCTCGGCGGGGACGTGGAGGTCGCGGAGCGCGTGCCAGAACTCGAACGACTGGGGCGCGGGACACTCGCCGTCGCGATCCCCAACCACGGCCAGGGTGGGGGTATGCGCCTGTTTGATGAAGGTGATAGCGGAGCTCCTGGCGTAAACCTGGGGGTCGTCGTAAACCGAGGCGCCGAAGTAGGGGATCATCCACTGGTCGATGGAGTTTTCGCCGTAGTAGCTCAGCCAGTCGGAGATGCCGGCGCCGGCCACGGCCGCTTTGAATCTCTGCGTCTGGGTGACCGCAAACATGGTCATGAAGCCGCCGTAGCTCCAGCCGCTTATTCCAACTCGGCCGGGATCGATCGGGTACTTTTTCAGCACGGTATCCACGCCGGCCAGGATGTCGCGCAGATCGCCGTAGCCGAAGTCCTTGCGGTTGGCCTCGGTGAAGGCCTCGCCCTGGCCGTAGCTGCCCCGGGGATTGGGCATCAGCACAAAGTAGCCCAGCGCCGAAAACGCCGCCGCGCTGAATCCGCCCGCCCCGCCAGCCCAGTGCGCTACCACCGCCGAGGCCGGGCCGCCGTGAACCTCCACGATCAGCGGATACTTTTTCCTGGCATCGTAGTCTTTGGGCAGCATCAGCCAGCCCTGCACATTGAACCCGTCGCTGCTCCAGTCAAGGGAGACGGATTTGCCCCACGCCGGTTCCACGCCGTCGTTGAAGTGCGAAAGTTGGGTCACTCCCTCCTGTCCAGGAAACTTCAATCCCTCTAGCGTAGCCTCATAGATTTCCATTGGATGGTCGAAGGTGCTGGCGCGGAAAACGAACAGCGAGTGCAATGCCGCGGCGGAAGAAAGGCTCCCTTCCAGCCGCCCGTCGCCCACTAAGCCGGGAATGCTGAACAGGACCGCGCCATGGTTGGTGCTTACGCTGTCACTGTTCCGGTCGCCCGGAAGGCGCAAAAGGACAAGTTGGTAATTCCCGCCAGCCAGCTCGCTTACGTACATTTGCTCGTTGCCGTCCCATGCGATCCAGGCCGGCGAGCTGGGCCGCTGCGGGGTCAGGTCATGGGGCTCGCCGCCAGCAGCTGAGACGATCCACACATCCCCTCCCGTCACTCCCTGGTCGCTCATCAACCCGCCGATGAAGGCGATCGCTTTGCCGTCCGGCGACCAGCGGGGCACGGCGATTTGCAGCCCGTGCAGAGGGCCGGAGACGGTTTGCGGATCGAGTACGGCTTTGGGCGCGCCTGTCTCATCTGTAAACAGGAGCGTCGAAGGCTGGGACCCTGGCCCGGGTTTGACTGGCTTGGACAGGCCCACAGCCTGCGTAAAGAGTTTCGCCACCCACCAGTTGCTCTCTCCCGGCGGATCGGCGGCGATGTAGGCCAGGGATTTCGAATCCGGCGACCAGTCGAACTCGTAGATGTGCAGATTGGCGGGCGTGGCCGGCGTCGGCGTCACCGGTTGGGTAACATCCACACGAGCAATGGCGACGCGCTGGATTTCGACGCCATCCTCGCCGATAACCCCTGACGGTGGCTTCATCGCGGCCAGAGCGCCCGCGGGCCGTGTGGCTCCTGCGACGTAGAGAAACGCTATGGCATTTCCGTCCGGCGAAAAGGCCGGCGCCTCGACGTAGCCCTTCAACTCAGTAAGGCGCTGGGTGGGGCTGCCGTCCGGGCCGACGCGGGCGAGATATAGATCCGTCTGCCCGCCCGGATCAGCGCAATCTGAGAAGAAAGCCAGGCTGGTGGAATCCGGCGACCAGGTGAGTTCGCCTTCGCTGCAGTGCTGTTCCGCCGTTGCAGCCGCGGTGATGCGCTCGCTCTGGTCCAGATCGCCTAAAGGTGCGACGCGAATCTCCTGCCCTCCGCGCGTGCCCTGAATCCATGCCAGGCGCTTGCCGTCAGGAGAGATGGTGACCTGCCCAATAAAATGGCCGCGGTCAATGCTGCTCAGCACCTCGTCAATGTGCTCGTGGCTGACCGTCTGGGAATCCTGCGCACCTACGGCGAAACCCGGACAGAGCAGCAGCACGGCTGCGAACAATGCGGTCAGCGACTTGCGGAGGAACGGCAAAAACATAACGAAATGCTATCAGGGTAAGTGATCGGCAATCAGGAGGCAGGAGGAGCCGCCGGCTTGGCGGGAGGCGTGAGCACGAAGCCCTTACGCACCAGTGCGAAGCCTTCCTGCGGCAGCTCGGCCTGTAGCAACTGGTTTTCAGGGCCGGAGAAGAGGTCGGTTTTGGTCCCGGCGATGGTGGCCACCAGGTGATGGACCGTGATGGCCTTTCCATCCAGCGTTCCCTGCTCGTCCGCGTAGGTGGCTAACTCGACCGGGGCGACCGATCCCAGTTGGGAGCCTGACTGTTTGGGCAGGATGGCCCACAGGTCGCGGCTGTTGCGGCTGACGCCGAGGGCCAGCAGCGTTTCAAGCGCGCCGGGGTCGAAATCCGGAAGAAACACGGCGGCGGAGTGCGCATCCAGCCGCGTGGTCGAGCTGTGGCCGTTGGCTGAAACATTCATCAGCAGCTGGGCCGAATCGGGCGCCGCGGTCACGTTCACGGCCGAGCCGTTGACAATGGCGCTCAATTGAACATGCTTGAGTTCGTTGGCGGCGGAAAGAGTCTCGGTCTTTGAAAGCGCGTAGTCCAGGCCCTGCATGGCCACGCGAACCAGCGAGGTGGAGTCGTAACCGTCCTGAGTAGCGGCAAAGTTGAAGCTGGCTGTGCCCACCGGGTGCCCGAGTTGCGACACCTCAAAGCTCCCCGCCTGCGCCGAGGCGGCTGGCGGAAGAACCAGGGCAAGAAGCGCTGCAAGCTGAAAACAGGCGAATGTACGCACGGAATCTTACGTCACTCCTGTCTGGTTAGACACCGAAGCAGGGAAAGGGTTGCAAGAGCAGCTTCTTGCCTTCAGCTTCTAGCTGCTGGCTTGACCGTGGGAATCGCGATTTCCCCTGGCCCACTTCGGCCCGGGCTGAACAGTTGGTTCACCCGATACCAAGCTAGGAGCCGGAAGCTGTCTTTTCACCCCTTCGCCTTGGCAAACCGCTTGTTCACCTCTTCCCAGTTGACCACGTTCCACCACGCGGCCAGATAGTCGGGACGGCGGTTCTGGTACTTCAGGTAGTAAGCGTGCTCCCAGACGTCGTTGCCGAGGATGGGGTAGAGCCCCTGGCTGAGCGGCGAGTCCTGGTTGGCGGTGGTAATCACCTTGAGCTTGCCGCCGGTAAACACCAGCCAGCCCCAGCCGGAGCCGAACTGCTTGGCGGTAGTCTCGTTGAAGGTCTTCTTGAAGGCCTCGAAGTCGCCAAAGTCGGCGGAGATCTGTTTGGCGATGGCGCCCGACGGATGGCCACCGATGCCGGGTGCGCTCACCGGCCCCATCAGGTTCCAGAATGCGGTGTGGTTGGAGTGCCCTCCGCCGTTGTTGCGCACCACGCCGCGGATATCTTCGGGAACCGCGGCCAGGTCGCTGATCAGGTCGTCCACCGATTTGGCCGCCAGCGCGGGGTGATTGGCCAGGGCCGCATTCACGTTGTTGATGTAGGCCTGGTGGTGCTTGTCGTGGTGCAGATGCATGGTTTCGGCGTCGATGAAAGGCTCGAGCGCGGCGTAGTCGTAGGGAAGAGGTGCCAGTTCGTATGCCATTGGGGAATTTCCTCCGTTCAGATTGTAATGTCTGGGTTTCGGGCAAAACCAGGAATCCTATGTCCTGTTTGGCCTTGATCAGGGTCGCCGCTTCCTGGTGGCCGCGTCGACTCGAGTGCATTGGTTTCGGGATACTGCATCCCTGGTTTTGCGATGACCCTGCGCTGAGCGGCAGCAAGCAAGGGGTTTGGGGCTTGAGCCTCTGCAACACGATTTTCACTCGCCGCAGCGGGGCCTTCTGTTGGTATGGATGCAGGATTGGACGAGCAGGGTTCAAAAGACGGGGGCAGGGGACCGAGGGACCAGGGACTACGGGAATCGGGACTGGCTCCGCCTGATGGGAAATCGAGGCCGGAGAGGAAACCTTTAGGGGGTGGAAAACATCGATAGAGAGGGCGTTTACCCGCGCGGCTTCCCCGGTTTCCCGCGCGCATTCCCCAAATCCGATGCGGCATTCCAAATCTCTCAATATCTCTTAAGCCGAAAAGTTGTGTGCAACCATGAACGATCAGGCGGACTACCTTTGGCTTGAGCAGCAGGGCGAGGCGTTTGGCGCGCCCGGCCTCGAGCCGCGCTGGACTTCCAGCGTAAAGGACGCGGTAGGCACCGCCTATTCGGCTTCAAGCCGCGTCTGGTTCACCTGCTCGCACGGCATTCTCAACGAGATTTATCACCCCACCATCGATCGTGCCCAGGTGCGGGACATGGAGTTCCTGGTAACCGACGGGGAGACCTTTGTCCACGAGGAGAAGCGCGACCTCCAGTCGGCCTTCGAGTACATCCATCCCGAGGCGCTGGGGGTGCGCTATGTCAACCGCGATCCGGCCGGCCGCTACACCCTGACCAAGGAGATCATCTGCGATCCGCATCATAGCGTGGTGCTGACCCACGTACGCCTGGAGGGCAACCAGGATCTGTTGCCCCGGCTGAAGGTCTATGCACTGCTGGCCCCGCACCTGGACGATGGTGGGGCGGGCAACTCGGCCCGCGCGGTGGATTTTGCCGGGAACAAGGCGCTGCTGGCATGGAAGAACCAGTGGTCGCTGGCCATGGGGGCCAGGTGCGGCTCGGCAAATTCCGGCTTCTCGCGCGTGAGCTGCGGGTTTGTGGGCGCCAGCGACGGTTGGCAAGACCTGATGGACAACTTCCGCATGGACTGGGAGTTTGGCTCGGCCACCGGCGGCAACGTCGCGATCGTGGGCGAGCTGGATCTCGGCAACGCGAGAACGAACGGCGCGCTGGAGTTTACGGTGGCCTTCGGGCTCGGCGAAGGGCATCATACCGCGGCGCAAAAGACCATGGGCGCGCTGGCCACGCCGTTTGAGGATCAGCGCACCCGCTTCATCGAACAGTGGCAGCGGGCGGCCAATCCCGAGTGGCTCGCTGCCAGCGCGGGCGACGGCGGTAAGCTGATGCGCACCAGCCACAATGTGCTCCTGGCCCACGAGGACAAAACCTATTCAGGTGCGTTTGTGGCTTCGTTGTCGATTCCCTGGGGCCAGGTAAAGGGCGATGACGACCTGGGCGGCTACCACCTGGTGTGGACTCGCGACATGGTCCAGACGGCCACCGCGCTGCTGGCCTGCGGGCGGGTGGAAACGGCGCGCCGGGCTCTGGTCTACCTGGCCTGCACGCAGCAGCCCGACGGTGGCTTCGCACAGAATTTCTGGATCGACGGCACGCCCTACTGGAGCGGCCGGCAAATGGACGAAGTCGCGTTTCCCCTGATGCTGGCCTGGCGTCTATGGAAAGCCGATGCCCTCGGCGAACTCAAGATCTTCTCGTTCGTAGAGCGTGCGGCGGCGTACCTGGTGCGCTACGCGCCCATTACCCACCAGGAGCGCTGGGAAGAGATCGCCGGCTATTCCCCCTCCACGCTGGCGGCCGTGATTGCGGGCCTGATCTGCGCGGCGGAGATTGCGCGCGCCCATGAGTCGGCGGAGATGGCTGTGTTTCTCGAGGAGTTTGCCGATTGGATCGAGAAGCATCTCGATGACTGGACGGTGACCAACGACGGAGTGCTTCACCCCGGAATCAAGCGGCACTACATGCGCATCCGGCCGCCGGAGTGCGGCGAGGCCTACGCTCGCGAAGGCTGCGGCGACGAGATCGTGCGGCTGGCGAACCGGCCGCCGGGGACGCGCGTCGAGTTCGAGGCGCGGGAGATTGTGGACGCGGGATTTCTGGAACTTGTCCGCTACGGAGTGCGGCCGGCCGGCGATCCGCTCATTGTGGACTCGCTGAAGGTAGTCGACGCGGTGCTCAAGCGGGAGCTGCCGCAGGGTCCAGGCTGGCTGCGCTACAACCAGGACGGCTACGGGCAAAGGCCGGATGGAGGGCCGTTTCAGGGCTGGGGCCAGGGGCGCGTCTGGCCCTTGCTCACCGGCGAACGGGCCCACTACGAGCTGGCGGCGGGCAATGGCCCCGGTAGCAATTTTGCCCACTTGATCCGGACGTACGAACAGTTTGCCACTTGCGGGCAGATGATGCCGGAGCAGGTGTGGGACGAGCCGGACCGGCCCGATTTGAGCCTCAGGCTGGGCCAGCCGGCGGGTTCGGCGGTGCCGCTGGTCTGGGCCCACGCGGAGTACCTGAAGCTGCTGCGCTCGGCTGTGGACGGCAAGGTCTTCGACCGCATTGACCCGGTGTATGAGCGGTACTCGCAGCCGGAGGGACGAAAGAAACTGCGCCGCGATGTGGAAATCTACAGCCGGCGAAGGCCGATCCAGAGAATGGCTTCAGGCAGCACGCTGCGGATTCTCGACGAGAGTCATTTTGCAGTGGTTTGGACCGCGGACGGCTGGCGAACGACGCAAGCTGCACTCAGCCGCAGCCTGGGCAACGCGGGATTCAGCGCCGATATTCCACCCTCAGCCGGATGCAGCGCGGTCGAATGGACCCTCCATTGGCCGGAGCAGGACGCCTGGCTTGGTTACAATGTGGTAGTCAAGGTTGATCCCGATTGAACCGTTTCTTGGGGGCACGCTGCACTTCATCGAAAGGACAAGATCCAAACCAAAATGACTCCCACCCTTACCGATACCTCGCTCGATACGCTGTCGATCGACACATTGCGCCTGCTTGCCGTTGACACCGTGGAAAAGGCCAAAAGCGGCCATCCCGGCGCGCCCCTGGGTTGCGCCCCCATCGCCTACCTCCTCTTTCACAAGCTGGTGAAGCACAATCCCGCGCACTCCAAGTGGCCTAACCGGGATCGCTTCGTGCTCTCCAACGGGCACGCTTCCCCGCTGCTCTATTCCACCCTGTTTCTCTCCGGCTACGACCTCACGCTGGACGACCTGAAGAGCTTCAGGCAGTGGGGATCGCGGACTCCCGGGCATCCGGAACTCGGCGTGGCCGACGGCGTTGAGGTGACCACCGGGCCGCTCGGGCAGGGCTTCGGGATGGCCGTAGGCATGGCCATGGCGGAGAAACACCTGGGAGCCATCTACAACCGGCCCGGCTTCGAGATCGTGAACCATCACACTTATGTGCTGGCCGGCGACGGCGACATGATGGAGGGCCTCTCCCACGAGACGGCTTCGCTGGCCGGAACCCTGGGCCTGGGCAAGCTCATCGTTCTCTACGACGACAACCTGATCTCTCTCGACGGGCCCACGGAGCTGAGCTTTACCGAGAATGTCTACAAGCGCTTCGAGGCTTACAACTGGCACGTGCAGCGGGTCATGGACGGCAACGACCTGGCCGGGATCGAGGCGGCCATCGAAGCTGCCAGGGCCGAGACCGGCAGGCCTTCGCTGATCGCGGTGCGGACCGTGATCGGCTATGGATCGCCCAAGGCGGGCACCAGCAAGGTGCACGGCGAGGCCATGGGCGCGGAGAACGCGGCAGCGACCAAGAAGTTCTTTGGATTCCCTCAGGACCAGAGTTTTTATGTCCCGGTGGATGCGCTGGCCAACTGGCGTCAGGCCGTGGATCGCGGCGCGGGGCTCGAGGCTGAGTGGAACAAGCTGTTTGAAGGCTACCGGGCGGCCAATCCGGAGGCGGCCGCGGAGTTTGAGCGCACCCAGAAGGGCGAACTGAAGGCTGGTTGGGAGAAGGCGATTCCCAGCTTCCCGGTAGGCAAGCCGATAGCCACGCGCAACGCCGGATTCGCAGTGATGAACGCCATTGTCGAGGTTGTGCCGGAGCTGTTTGGCGGGGCAGCAGACCTGACCGCCTCCACCAAGACCATCTTCAAGCCGGGGGAGAGCTTTCACGTTGACCCGACCGCCCGCAACGTCTACTTCGGCGTGCGTGAGCAGGCCATGTGCGCGGCGGTCAACGGAATGGCGGCCCACGGCGGCCTGATCCCATTCGGATCGACCTTCTTTGTGTTTTCCGATTATGCCAAGCCGGCATTGCGTATCGCGGCGCTGATGAAGGTCCACTCGCTGTTTGTGTTTACGCACGATTCCATCGGCGTGGGCGAGGACGGCCCGACCCATGAGCCTATCGAACACCTGATGGCGCTGCGTGCGCTGCCGAATATGACCGATCTTCGTCCCGCGGACGCCAACGAAACCGCTGCCGCGTGGCGGCTGGCCCTGGAACGCAAGGGTCCGTGTTTCTTTGCGCTCACCCGGCAGGATCTGCCGGTGCTCGACCCGGCCACTCACGATGCCTACGCCGCAGTCAGCAAGGGCGCCTATGTGCTCGAAGATGCCGCCAACCCGCAGGTGGTGCTGGTCGCCGCCGGCTCTGAGGTGTGGCCGGCCCTGGATGCGGCCAAACTGCTGGCGGCCGATGGAATTCGTGCCCGCGTGGTCAGCTTCCCGAGCTGGAGAATCTTTGAAGAACAGACCGCCGAATATAAAGCCGGCGTGCTGCCCGCGGGCGTGCCCAGGCTGGCCATC
>Ga0326727_10025032_pt1 | contig 11232 bp, 13 predicted proteins | sample MB2enrmetagenome_FD_207643 | JGI IMG/M metagenome (GOLD analysis project Ga0326727, IMG submission 207643) | Lab enriched peat soil microbial communities from McLean, Ithaca, NY, United States - MB29MY | ecosystem: Environmental > Terrestrial > Soil > Wetlands > Peat | place: USA: New York... | reverse complement strand
ATAGTTCCAGATTGAATCCAAGGTGGCCGAAAGCCGAGTTTCCTCATTATAAGCAGGGATAACCACCGATACCAGGGAAACGCCCGTGGCCGCAGACCCGCTGGTTGTCTTTTGAGGACTTCCCATTAATCAGCAACCGCCTTGAAGAATTGACCGATAAAGTGCTTCGGTCTTTTCAGTCACGCTGTCGTAATTGTATTCTGCCACACCCTGCGTCAGAGCTTTACCACGAAGGTTCTCAGCCAGTACCGGATCTCCGACTACCCGTTCAAGGGCTGCTCTAAGATCATCCACATCCTGCGAACGGAAGGTTATCCCGATGCCGTCAACTACCTCTCTATTCGGAGGAATATCGCTGGAGATTATGCAGTTGCCGTAAGCGGCGGCTTCCAGCAGAGTAACCGGCAACCCTTCGATAGTAGATGGCTGAACATAGCAGTAAGCGTTGCTGTAGAGCTCCTCCAAAGTTTCACCATACACATAATCAGTGAAGATGATCTTGTCTGAAGCATGCTTGCGTAGTTCAGCCACGTACTCATCTGAAAGGCTGGAACCACCAGCGATCACCAACTTCAAACCTGTCTTTACCTGTTTGAAAGCTTCGATCAGGAAATGACCGCCTTTCTCGGGAACAAGCCGAGAGACAAACAGAATGTAATCACGTTCACCGATTCCAAATTGGCGTATCTTGTCGGGAGTTCGCGGGCAGGGGTCGGTCACGGCGCTGGGAATGTAAGTCACTTCTTTCCCGTACTTTGCCTCAAGATAGCCTTTAAGAAACTTGGATACCGCTATGGTCCTGTGCGGATACCGCACGGAGATACTCTCACCAAGTTTTAAATAGGCCTTTGCGGCTTTGCCCCACTTCTCACGCTCCCAGTCCAAACCATGCACGGTCACTACAACGTTCTTGCCAGTTGTCCTCGAAAGTAGAGCCATCGTTCCCGGGCCGATTGCATGGTAATGCACTATATCATATCGCTTGGTCGCTGCATGAAGCGTACCAAGAAATGTGTGTACGATAGCATCGAGGTTCTTGCTGTGTATAGTCGGGAGAATTTGCAGATTGACGCCCTTGTATTCCCGGAGGTCGGTTTGGGTGTAATGAGGTCGGCAATAGACGGTAACATCATGACCCATTCTGACAAGTCTGGTGGAAATCTCCTCAACATGACGTTCAATGCCACCCCAGGTCGCAGGAATGCCCTTGGTACCAAGCATCGCAATTTTCACAGAGTATTTCCTTGCCTAACTATCAGTTGAATCACGATACGCCTCACATGTCATAAGCATCGGTATTATACCTGCTTCATCGTACAACTTCAACTACGCGAACGCTCGGAACCGAATGGATCAGCCCTTGTCGAGCAGTTCGGCGGTGTGGAAGACTTCGACCTTGCTCCCTGCCTTCTTGAGGCCGCCTCTGAGCTGCAAGACGCAGCCGGGACAGTCGGTTGCGACTACCGACACGCCTGAATCTTCGATCGACCGCAGCTTCCGTTTGAGGATCGATTCAGAAACGTCCGGATATGTGATCGAGTAGCTTCCGGCAAAACCGCAGCACGCGTCGGAATCCTGCATTTCGACCAACTCATAGCCGGCATCCTCGAGTAGATTTCTCGGTGCGTCAACTATGTGGAGGCCATGCCGAGCGTGGCAGGAATCGTGGAAGGTGATTTTCGACCCATCCCCCACTCTGCCGAGCTTCTCCTCACCCATACCTGTCTCCGCCAGGAACTCTGAGAAATCGCGCACTCGATCCGCAAACCCTTTCACTGCATCCGCATTCCCCGTTACTGAAAGGAGCTTAGGGAAGTCGAGCCGGAGGGTCCTGGAGCAGGTTGGGCATGCAGTAAGGATGTAGTCAGCGGCTTGGAAGTCGGCGATGCTCATGTTGTGCGTCGCAAGCTTCCGCGCCGTCTCCTCATCGCCCTTCAGCGACGCCGGAACACCGCAGCATCCCTGACCGGCCGGTACCTTCACTTCCCAGCCCAAGCCGGTGAGGATATTGACAACTGCCTTGCCTATTCCCGGATAAACGTTTTCGATGACGCAACCGGGAAAGAATGCAACTGTGCCGCGTTTGGTAGTTTTCGGGTGCGAAACCTCAGGGATCGAGTCGCTGAACGACTTTTCAGCCAGCAGCGGCAGCGTCCTGAATCCGGTCATCGCAGAAATGGGTGACGGAAGATCTCCAGTATCCTTTGCTTTCGGCATCACTATGTGCTGGAGCGTTCTGCCCAGCTTTGTGGCGGAAGAGAAGCGGTGTGGGTTGCCCAGAAGCCCCCCGAGAATCGCCTTTTGAAGGATCGGTTGACCCTCAGCAGCCGTGAGTTTTGCCCTGAGAGCCGTCACCATACGTGGGACGTCGATCCCTGATGGGCAATAGGTCTTGCATCGCCCGCACGTTGAGCATAGTTCATTGAGGTCCGCTGATTCATGCTCGCCCACCATGAACGACTCCAGGATGGCTCCGATTCCACCGAAATAAAGATTCCCGAAGGCATGGCCTCCGATGGAACGGTAAACCGGACATACGCTCAAACACGCGCTGCATTTAATGCAATGCAGAGCCTCCCGGAACTCCGGATCGGCGATCAACTTCATCCTTCCATTATCCACAAAAACAATATGGACTTCCTTTGGCCCATGACAGCCGAGAGTAAGCTGACGCTCGATGTCGGAGGTCCGGCTCGGACCGGTGATGAACGAGACATAACTCGTCATCTTCTGGCCGGTCCCGCACTTGGATAGAATCTTGATGATCGACGTGGCGTCGTCCATGTCCTCGACCAGTCGCTCATACCCGACGACGGCGACATGAACATCCGGCAGAGACGTCACCAGGCGCGCGTTCCCCTCATTGCTCACGATAACGAGGGTTCCTGTCTCAGCGATGGCGATGTTAGCTCCCGATATGCCCATGTCGGCCTCAAGAAACTTACGCCGAAGTTCCTTTCTAGCGACGGCCACAAGGGTCGAGATGTCCGAAGGGACTTGTTCGCCGGTCTCCTTGGAAAAAAGCTCTGCAACCTGTTCACGGGTCTTGTGGATGGCCGGAATGGTTATATTGGATGGTCGCTCACCTGCAAGCTGAATGATCCACTCGCCAAGATCGGTCTCCGTCACCTCAAGGCCGTTGGAAATCAGGTAATGATTCAGCCCAATCTCCTCAGTGACCATCGACTTCGATTTCGCGATCTTTCGCACCCCGTGCGACTTGGCAATACCCAGAACGATCTCATTTGCATCGGTCGGTCCATCGGCATGATAGACCTTCACGCCCACCGCCTCAGCTTCTTTCTTGAATCTCTCAAACAACTCCGGAATGCGCTCGATAGATTTTTCCTTGCATTTTCTCAAGGCGTCCCGCATAGCCTCATAGTCGCAGCCGTCGAGCGCGTTGGCTCGTGCACCCTGATATACACCGACCGCCCTGCCCAGCGCGATATCCAAATTTGCGTCATGCGCCGCATCCACTACCTTCTTCTTGAACTGCCGATTTGCCATTTCACCATCTCCTGCCAAAAACTGCCTGCGTTATCAACTCATGTATTATGAACATTCCGGCCTTTGGAGTCAAGAAAAGCGGCATTTTCAGCCTTCTTGCAATCCAAAAGAAAAAAATATTAAAAAAAACATTCTCAGCAGGTTTAAAGCTCAACCGGTGGGGGTAATAAGCGATTGTAGTCATTTGTTACCGTTTGCTTAACTAAGGAGGAATTACCGATGGCACTAAGAAGAGGATTCGCGTGCATGACAACGGACAAGCAGAAGGAAATCGCCAGCAAGGGCGGAAGAGCTGCTCATGTTAAGGGTACAGCCCACGAGTGGACAGCAGACGAAGCGAGAGAGGCAGGCCGCAAGGGTGGTCAGGTCAGCCACGGCGGTGGACGACACAGCCGAGTCGCCTAAACTTTACCCCTTGGAACGGAAGCGGCGGCGGAGACTGCCCTCTTCGCCGCCGCAATCCACTCCGAAAGAAAGCATTCAGGATTCAGAGGACTGACGCAGGCTTTTGTCTGTAGGCTTGAATAAACAGCGACCCGATGCCTGATAAGCAATACCGGATACCCGATGATGCTTCAGAACTTGCCCCCCAGCAGTTGATATGCAAGCAGAGCATTCAGGCCTATCACAAGCACTCCGGTCACAATCATCCCCGTATTTTCCAACCATCCCGTAACATAATCTCCCATGATTCTGCGATTGCTGGTCAATAGATACAGCGGAAGCATTGTTAGCGGAAGCTGGACGCTCAGGCACACCTGGCTGATAATCAACGCGTTGAACGTATTATGGATCACGAGTATCAAAAGCAACGCCGGAACCAGGGTGATAACGACTCCCCATCGGAAAAGCCCGTTCCCGGTTCCGTGCTCCTTCTTTAAGTATCCACTGAACGTCGTCCCACCGGCGATCCCCACTGTGATCGATGACGACACCCCCGCAAACAGAAGCGCTATTCCAAAGATCAAGCTTGATAGTCGGCCCGCGATAGGGCGAAGGGTCGCAGAGGCCTGAAGCAGATCGTCAACGTGAATCCCGTGTCTAAAGAACACGGCTGCCGCAACCATTATCATCGCCATGTTGATCGCCATGCCCGCACCCATCGAAAGCAGGGTATCAAGGAACTCGAACCTGAGGAGCGAGCGCGTCTCGCGTTCCGACTTCCCCGCCCATTGCCGATTCTGTATGACCTCGGAGTGCAGATACATATTGTGAGGCATTACGATCGCGCCCAGCACGCCCAGCGTGATGAGTATGTTGCCGGACGTAATATGTGGAACAAAGGTATGGTATGCCGCCGCTCCCCAATCAGGCTTGACCAGGTACAACTCGGCCAGGTACGACAGTCCGATCAAGCTGACGAAAACCACGATCACGCGCTCAAGGTATTGATATCCCTGGAACCAGAGCGTGATTATCACCAAGGCGGTCATCAACACAGCTCCGAGGTCCAGGGGAATGTGAAACAGCAGGAGCAACCCCAGGGCGCCCCCGAGGATCTCAGCCAGAGCAGTCGCGATGCAGGCAGCCATGATGGTTACGCCATACAGAATGGCGGCAGGTGGTTTCATGTAGGTTCGAATCGCCTCGGACATGCACATCCCCTTCACGATTCCGAGGTGTGCGGACATGTGCTGCCAGAGAACCAGGATGAGCGTACCGACGACGATAACCCACAACAGTTCATAGTTGTATGCAGAGCCTGCGGCTATGTTGGTCGCCCAGTTGCCGGGATCTATAAAACCGATCGTGACGAAGAAGCCGGGGCCCAGGTAGCTGATAATCCGTCTGAGTTTGTGGACGCGCCTGCGTAAAGGCGCTCCGGCGTCGTCAAAAATCGATGGAAGGGTGATTCTCATTCGAAACAACGGCTCCAGTTTCTAACCAAGAACATGATTTCAAACCTACCTTATGCTGGGGACGTACTAGCGTTACTTATGCACTCGGCACATACTCCAACGATCCGCAATTCGTGCGACTTCGGCATGAAACCATGCCGCGTACAACATCGCAACTGCAATTCCTCAAGGCCGTCATCGAAAAACTCGATGATTCGACCGCACGACGTGCAGAACAGGTGGTCGTGGTGCTCATGGCCGAGTACATGCTCGTAGTGACTGTGCTTCTCTTCCGAGTGAACCACCCTAAGCAGCCCACTGCCGGTCAGCAGGTGCAGCGTGCGATAGACACTCGCCCGCGACACCCTCTTCCCCCGCTGGCGCAGACCAATCGCGATTTCCTCGGCCTCGAAATGGTCGTGATTGCGAAAGACTTCTTCGAGAATCAGCCTTCGCTCCAGCGTAAAGCGCAGCCCCTCACCGCTCAAATAATCGCGAAAAATGACTTCTTCATTCGCTTCCATGCACGCCACCCCGATGTTGTTGAGACTTAGTCTCAATATCTATTTGATAGTTTACCCCATACCCTCCCACAATGTCAACTAACGCGCAACTTTCATCGGAAAACTATTGTGAAAAATATCACACATGTGGTAGAATGTATTGGATGTTGTTGGCGTTAATGGACTTTTGCATTCACAAACCAACGCATTGACAAGAGAATAATTCTGGTAAAGACGGAGGCATGGAGCATCGTGCCGCGTTTTTATTTTCCTTCTAATTGTGAACTTTTTCACAATTAGCTATCGGGGCAAAGCCCATCGAGGTTGAAACGGCCATGGACTTCAGCGATTTGAGAGACGGCGCGCATTCCCTGTACCCTCATGCGATGACTCTGGATGAAGTTCGCGGGATACTCTCCGCGCAGGTTCTGTGCTGCTCAGATATGCTCAGCATTGGCATCAAATTCGCCTGCGGGTGCGACTTGATGAGCGACGTCCTCGCGTTCACACAACCGGGCGCGCTCCTCCTGACCGGTCTGACGAATAACCAGGTCGTCAGAACGGCCGAGGTACTAGACCTGACCGCCATTGTATTTTGCCGGGACAAGCAACCGGACGCCGAGACAATCTCGCTGGCCGAAGAACTGAAAATTCCCCTGCTCTCTTCGCCGCATCCGCTGTATGAGAGCTGCGGTTTGCTGTTTAAGAATGGGTTGAACGGGTGTGGAGGACTACGAAAATGAGTCAGCCTGACCATCTGGTTTCAACCGGAGATTCCGGAACCGAACTGCACTACACGTTCAAAGTCGAGGGCGGGGATTTTGGATCGGCCGGCAGCGTGTCCACCGGCATCAAGAAGATTTTGCAGCAGATTGGCGTGAAGCCGGAGACCGTCCGGAAAACGGCGATCGCTACGTATGAGGCGGAGATCAACGTCGTGATTCACGCATCTCAAGGGGAAATTCTCCTGACGGCCAACCGAAGCGCCATTCAGATAGTGGTTAGAGACAAGGGTCCCGGAATCCCTGACGTTGACCTGGCCATGCAGCCGGGCTACTCCACCGCAAGCGAGGCGGTGAGGGAGATGGGATTCGGCGCAGGAATGGGATTGCCGAACATGCAGCGGTGTGCCGATACGTTGAACATCACCAGCAAGGTCGGAGAAGGCACTATCGTGGAGATGATATTCACGAATGAATAACTCTCTTGGAGAAGTCGAGTATTTTCACTCAGTTCGCTTGATCGAGGACAAATGCAAGGGATGTGTAAACTGCATCAAGCATTGCCCTACGGAAGCAATACGCGTGCGGGACGGCAAGGCCAGGATTCAGGGGATCAAGTGCGTTGACTGCGGTGAGTGCATCCGCAACTGCCCGAATAAGGCAAAGACCGCCGTCGCGGATACACTGGATCGCCTGAATGATTTCAAGTACAAGATTGCCCTGCCCGCGCCTGCGCTTTATGGACAGTTTCGAGGGGGTGTGAAGCCGGAGCGAGTGCTCGCCGCCCTGCTCAATCTGGGATTCGATGATGTTTTCGAGGTCGCTTACGCGGCTGAGATGGTCTCCGGAAAGATTCGCCGGATACTCTCGGAGCCGCCGCGCACCAGACCGCTCTTTTCATCGTCGTGTCCGGTGATCGTGAGGCTGATACAGGTAAGGTTTCCGGAGCTTATCGATAATATTGCGCCGGTTAATCCTCCCATGGACGTGGCGGCGAAACTGGCGAGAAGCGGCGCGGCAAAACGCCTGGGCATTCCTGAGGAAGAAATAGGGCTATTCTTCATCTCGCCGTGTCCGGGAAAAGTGAGCGCGATTACCGATCCGGTTGCCTTCGATTGCAGCATAGACGGCGCAATTCCGATAGCAGAGATATTCCCGAAACTCCACAGCTTCGTCTATTCCGCGACTGACGCCGATGTAGCTCAGGAAATAAGGAAATCGTCCGGTATCGGCGTCGGCTGGGCGAGGTGCGACGGGGAAATCCAATCGGTTGGCGCCAGGAAGTATATTTCGGTGGATGGCATCCACCACGTGATCCAAATCCTGGAGGAGATCGAGCGCGGCAAGCTCCTCGACATGGATTACATCGAGATGCTGGCCTGCGTAGGTGGATGCGTGGGCGGAGTGATGACGGTGGAAAACCCGTTCATCACACGGCGTAGAATACGAGAGTTGGCAGCCGCGGATGAAACCACCATTTGTGACAGCGATATTGCCAAACGCCAGGCTGAACTGGTAGCGGACGTTCCGGAGGAGTTCCTGAACTTTGCCAGACCTATTGAACCGAGGCCCAACCCGAGGCTCGATGATGACATGGGAACCGCCATCCTCAAAATGGAGCAACTCGAGGTAATCGCGGAATCACTCCCGGGACTCGACTGCGGGTCGTGCGGCGCACCAAACTGCCGAGCGCTGGCAGAGGACATCGTTCGCGGGTTAGCGTTTGAGACCGATTGCATTTTCAAGCTAAGAGAGAAGGTCAGCTCTGTCGCGCAGGAACTGAGGGTCCTCGCGGAGCAGATGCCGCCCGCAATGGGAACGACCAAAAAAGAGGAGGGCGCCAACCATGCTGATGTCCAGTCTGGCCAAGACTCTGGATCTCAAGCCACAGACGCAGAATCCCCCGGATAATGAGATCACCGGCGGATATGTCTCCGATCTGATGAGCGACGTTCTCGCCAATGCCAAGGCAGGCTTTGTCTGGGTGACAAACCAGAAACACCGGAACTGTGTTGCCATAGCGTCCCTTCTGGGTTTGGCAGGAATCATAATGGCCGGCGGAGTTCAACCGGACGGAAATGCCGTCGAAAAGGCGTCTGAGGAATCGGTTGCGCTTTATACCACGGATTTGCCTGCTTATGAATTGATCGGCAGGATGTACGATGCCGGCATCCGGAGTTAGTCCTGTTCCAACTATTCTACGCCGGAATGGAAGGGAGCTTCGGCAGCGACGCTTCGCTCTGCAACCGAAGCATCTTATGGCGGCGCTTAGCAGCGCGAATCTAGATATTATCATAGATAAGGAGTGCGGGGGACCGGATGCCGGTTACCCGCTTCCCAATGCCCATATACCAGGCTGATTTGCACATACATACGGTGCTTTCGCCATGCGCGGAGGTGGAGATGATTCCTCCTCTGATCGTCGCCAAAGCACTGGAAGTCGGACTGGACATTATCGGGATCACGGATCACAATTCAGCCGAGAATGTGGAATCCGTAACCCGTGCCGCGGAAGGAACTGCGTTGCGCGTCCTCCCAGGAATGGAATGCGAATCGGTTGAAGGCATTCACATCGTATGCCTGTTTGACACTATCGAGGAAACAATGGCTATGCAGGAAACAATCAGCAAAGCTTTGCCGAATCTGCCGAACAGGCCCGAAACCTTCGGGCCGCAGTTCGTCGTGGATGCGGAAGGCGAGTTCGTTCGGTACAACGAGCGTCTCCTCCTCGCCCCGTGCAGCCTCACGGTTGATGATATAGCCGACCGGGTCGAGGAACTTCATGGCCTGTGCTATCCGGCGCATGTAGATCGGCCGTCTTACGGCATATACGGCGTTCTTGGATTCCTGCCGCCTACGCCGATTTTCCCGATTCTTGAGTTATCACATCACACCTCGCCGGATAAGGCGAGGATCGACTACCCGGACATAGGGAATCGGATACTGATCCAGTCCTCGGATGCGCACAGGCTGGATGAGGTGGGAAGCGCGAGGTGCCTGCTGGAACTCGAACACAGGCGCATAGCAAGCATAAAGAGTTTGATAGAGAATCAGAGTTGCCGGGAAGCGAACGCTCCCGGCAACTTGCATTTTCAGGGTAATCGTTAAATAATGCGCGAATTGTCTCTTAACATTCTGGACATAATTCAGAATTCAGCGGCTGCCGGAGCCACAAAGATCGACGTGGGCGTGATTGTCGATACCGGCGCCAATACATTGGAAATCCGCGTGTCGGACAACGGTTCCGGGATGTCGGAGCAGATGGTCGCGAAGGCGCTGGATCCGTTCACGACAACTCGCACCACGAGGAAAGTCGGCTTGGGTCTGCCGCTTCTGTCTCAGGCTGCGCAGATCTCCGGCGGGTATATGTCGATCGATTCCAAGCCTGGAGCAGGGACGGCGGTCGAAGCCGTATTCGGGCTGAATAATATAGATCGCGAGCCGTTTGGGGATATTACGAGCACACTGATAACGGTCGTTGCGGCATACCCGGAAATAGCGTTAACGTATCGGCAGTCGGTTGACGGTTCCGAGTTTATTTTTGACTCGGAATCGTTAAACAAAGAGCTAATCGATGTACCGATCAATGATCCGATTGTCCTGAAATGGCTTCGCGACTATATCGGCGAGGGTCTCGCCAAGACGGGAACGATTACATGACAGGTTACATATTTCACAGCCGAAAGCGTGATGTTTTGGATGAGCGCATGATCTATCGCGCCATCGAATATCCAATATCGAACATCGCTGTTTCAATGGTGAAACAGCTTCAAGAAAGGTGGAACACATGAAATCACTAGAGGATCTGAAGAAGGTCCGCGAGCAGGCCCAGGCTGCGATAAAGCTGAGAGAGGGCAAACAGAGATGCAAGATCGTCGTCTCGATGGGAACATGCGGAATCGCATCCGGTGCAAGAGAGATAATGAGCGCGATTCTGGATGAGCTGGAGAAGCGCGGAATCTCCGATGTTGCGGTCACACAATGTGGCTGCAAGGGCCTGTGCGAACAGGAGCCGGTCATGGACGTGATCAAGACCGACCAGGCGCCGGTGACCTATGGATACATGACCCCCGAGAAGGCACGCACGATCATCGCTCAACATATCGTCAACGATCACATCGCCGGCGAATGGGTTATAGAAACGAGCAAGAACTAGCCGCAGGCTAGATCTTGGATGTTAGATATTGGATTTTGGATAAAGGAGGCTCAGATGCTTCACCCTAACCCCTCCTACCAATTAGTGGAGGATAGAGATCGAGCCCCTATCCAACATCGAATATCCAATATCCAATATCCCAAAAATGAGGAGGAAATAATCATTGTCTGCACATACATGTGAATGTGAAGAGAAAGTGCAGGAATCGGCGGCAACGGAAGCCGAGCAGTACAAGAAACTTCACAAGATAATCGAGAAGTACAAGGGACAGCGAGGCGTTCTGATACAGGTTATGCATCAGGCGCAGGAAGTCTTCGGATGGCTCCCTGAGAAGGTCCAGATTGAGATCGCCGAGGGCCTTGGGGTGCCTGTCTCCGAAGTTTACGGTGTAGCAACGTTCTATTCGTTCTTCAACATCGTTCCGAGGGGCGAGCATGTGATAAGGGTCTGCCTCGGAACCGCGTGCTACGTTCGCGGCGGAAAGCAAATTCTGGAGTCAATGT
>Ga0326727_10025031_pt1 | contig 11232 bp, 8 predicted proteins | sample MB2enrmetagenome_FD_207643 | JGI IMG/M metagenome (GOLD analysis project Ga0326727, IMG submission 207643) | Lab enriched peat soil microbial communities from McLean, Ithaca, NY, United States - MB29MY | ecosystem: Environmental > Terrestrial > Soil > Wetlands > Peat | place: USA: New York... | reverse complement strand
GATGGTCTGTGCCTCGCATGAAACCTTAGTAGCACATCTACGCGGTCGATTGAGAGTACTTTTTCAGCAACCTGCTAAGGATTGGTTCTCGCATTCAGCGGCTCTCAATTGGGCGCACTACAACACAGAACAGGACAACCGAATCTGCGTGCACTCAGTTTTAGGCCTCTGAGTTTACAACTGTTTGGTCGCCGGTCACACCTCAAAACGGGCCGGCCAGTCTTCATCGCGAGATGGCCCTGAACTTGGCCTCGACGCCGTTCGCGGAAAGAAGTCGCCGGGCGGAAATGTTGGTAATCGGTCCGCGTCCGTTCCAGGACGAACAGCGAGCGTCGAGGAACTGTATTCTCGATTATTCTGCCGGTAGAGCCGGAGGCAAAGGCGTTCAGCCAATCAGCAGGGGCTTGAGTGGCCAGTCGGCATATGTGCTTGTGACTGCCGTGCAGAAACGTAACGGCAGTTGCCAGGGCCGCGGGTCAGACCGCGTTGTGGGAAGTTACAAATGGGACCGCTGGCGCATGGTCGGCAACTCGAAGCCTACTTGCAATTAGCGATCTTTTAGACATCGGACGTCGTCTGGATCGATTGACGAGCTTATCCCGTAGGTGTGGGTATCACAACCCACACCTTTTGAAACAGCTCGTGCCAGCCCCGGAGCGTGTTTGTTGTCAGCATCTTACGGAGCGAAACGCAAGAAGCCTTCTGACACAGTGCCTAGGCCTCGGAGGTGTGCGGTCTTTGCCACCCCCCGAAGTTCGCTTCTACGAACTTGCACCAGTTGGCTGCAGCAAAAGGCACCGATTTCCCGGTTCCGGCTGGATGACGGGCTACCCGGAAGTTAGCCGCCGGTTTTCGGGATTCGTACCGACAAACGCCCTAGCGTCGAATGAAATCCGGTGAGCGGTGCCTTGCCCGAATTCCCGGCGACATGCCGACTCTTCATTACTAATCCGTGGCGACCCTGGGCTGAATCTTTCCAACATAGGTTTCATTGTCGAGCCAACTCGGAAGGCTTGCCGCAAGCCAGCCCCGTTTCGCAGCCGCGTGGCGGCGCTGTGAGTCCGCTCGTCGCGCTTGCGCTTCCGGACTTTGCGCAGCCACACGTCCCGCCCTTGCGGCCTCTGTCATGTTCTCTCTTGCTACAGTGGCAGCGCACAGGATGCAGTACGCCTGTTCCGGCCCGATGGACGTGCCGCAGATGCGACAAACCCTCTCCGGTCTCGGAGCGGGCACGGGTGTCTACAGCGCGCTGGACTAAGGGGAGGTGTCGCAAAAGTGGCTTGCAAATAGCGCAATTTCGGTTGTGCTGGATCGGAATCTCGTATCGTAGGGGATGATCCAGATGAAAATTGTTTCACAGAAGTGGCGCTGCAGTTTCGACCGACTTTTCCACAGGATTTGCAAAACCTCGAGTGATGTAGCTGCTTGACAACTTCACCCCTGGCGATAACATGTGTACATCCGCACCATCAGAGTTACGCATTTGGTGGCTGGGGTGGCAGTTTGTATGTTGGATTTCATACGTACAAACGTCTCTGTGTGGCCCAACCCCTAACTGGAGAATCGATCAGAGCGAATGTGTGCTCCCATGAGTGAATTCGCCAAGCATCACATCCTCGTGGTAGACGACGAGCCCAGCGTTCGCGAGAGCTTGGCGACATTGCTGAACGAGGCAGGATACGACGTCAGTACTGCGACAAATGGCTTTGATGCTCTTTTGCAGCTCAGAAGGATGACCCCGGACGTCATCATCTCCGACCTCAACATGCCGCAGATGTCGGGATTCGAGTTCCTCTCTGTCGTGCGCCGTCGCTTTCCTGAAATCTCGGTGGTCGCGGCGAGCGGTGCTTACGAGCCCGGTGATCGCGTCCCCGGTGGGGTCATCGCCGACGCATTCTATGCCAAGGGGCAGCATCATCCCGAAGAACTCTTGTGCACTGTCGCCGGATTGATTCGAACCATGGCGGCGCGGGCGATGAACCATCACCGGCAGTCGGCGCCGGTCTGGATACCACGGAACGGAAAGGATTCCAAGGGAGTGCCTTTCATCGTGCTGACCTGCACGGAATGCCTGCGGTCTTTTCCCTTGAGCGTCATGCATGAAGGGGTACAGGAAATTCAGGAAACCCCCTGTCTCTTTTGCACCACCCCCGTCCGATACATCATTGATTTCTCTCTTGCCGTTACCTCGCCAAAAGCAACCCTAAACGGGGGAGTGAGCGGCGAATCACCCAGGAAACCCCCTGGCTCTTCTGCACCACCCCCCTTAGATACATCATTGATTTCTCTCTTGCCGTTACTTCGCCAAAAGCAACACTAAACGGGGAGTGAGCGGCGAATCATCAAGGGCTGCCTAGCCGTAGCACGCAACCCAATTGCGCCAAATGTGCTAGCTGGTATGCAGACCACATTCGCCGGGGTCACCGCCCGCATCCACGACATCGATGGCTTTCGGAATGCACGACTAGTGTGGTGCGTCAGAAATAAGAACATTGCAGACGAACCCCGCGAAGCGGGGGGAAGATGGTAGCCCATGGCGTTAGCCATGGGTTTGGGGCGGAAAATCCCAAGAGCCCGCAACGCGGGCGAAAGAAGCTCGACCATTCTGTCGCCCCCTTCGCGGGCTCGCGATCCTGGGTGCCTTTACACCCACCGCTCAGCGGGACCGCCGCCTTCGGCGGCTAACTCAAAACTGCCCATCTGTTTGACGCACTACACTAGAGGCGGGATAGCCCGCACAGCGGGCTCAGGAAGAAAGGATTTCAGGTGTCTTCTGCTGGAAACCAGCCGCTTTTGTAATGGCACACCCTCGTTGGCCGCCCTTGCCCAGGCAGCAATCTGTTCTCACGCTTTGAAAACTTTAGCGGCAAACCGCAGGGGTGGCATTACCCTAGTTACTTGCGGCCTTGCCGGGGCTTATCCATACTGTCCTAGGATTAAGCTCGCTCTACACTTAAACAAACAACTTCTCATCGGGCCGCTTCCAGCGGCCCTTTGCCGTTTTTGGGAAAATTTGGGATTCGGGATTGTTTGACTGTCCGGCACTCTCTCGCCAGATGTGGTACAAATCCCGAATCCCAATTCCTAAATCCCAGATTTCCTCTGTTTCTCTGTGGTGGGTGTTAGCCGGGCCCCGTGCGCCAAAAATAAATCCGTCCAAAGCGACCAACCAGAACACACGCGCCGCCGATGCCGTAGTTGTCCGAAGTCACTTGGGTGGGTAGCCCTGCCGAACCCGGACACAGGGGGGGCCTGTCCAAGCCCGATCTTGGCTCTGGGCGGGGATTTCGCCGCGATCACGGGCAGTGCCACGGTCCGCGATAAGCTCCGTCTTCTGCGTCTCTGTGCGCCAAAAATAAATCCGTCCAAAGCGACCAACCGGAACACACCTGCCGCGGATGCCGCAGTAGCCTGATGTCAGTTGCCCCAGGCTTTTGCCTTGGCTGACTGCTGAATGCTGAGTGCTGAGTGCTGAAATTATGACAACTGCGACTGCCGCTCCCCAACCCCGCCATCCCAGAACCGGCGAGCGCCGCCAGGTCCGGCGCAGCCTGCAACTCGACCGTCTGCCGCCGGCCATGCTGGAGCGCGTCTGCGCCGCCCGGGCCGCCGGCCAAACCTGGATCCAAATCGAGCACGACTCTGCCCACTGGAAAGAATGGGACGAAGTTCCCGACGAAGTGAAGAAACTGTTTGCTGCTGAGGTCGAACCGATTCCTCACTGCGTTGGGAACGACAAATCGCGGGGCGATGCCGGGCCGTCGCTTTGTCATCCCGATCCCGCCAAGGCGGGAGAGGGATCTGCCGTTTCCAGGGATACCCAGCTGGAAACGGGAAACGGGAAACCGGAAACGGGGGTTGCTGAGGTCGGGCTGGAAACGGGAAACCGGAAACTGGAAACTGGGGTTGCCTACCGGCTGCCGCACTCCAGCCTCCAGCGCTGGTACGACCTGCGCCGCGAGCAGGCCAGCCGCGAGAAGGAAGAACGGACGGCCGCCGCCCACGCGGCCGCCGATCAACTCGCCAGCCGCAACTTCACCGATCTGACCGCCGCCGTCAAGAATGCCCTGGGCGAAACCGTATTCAAGTTGATGCTCGCCAATGACGACCCCCAGGTGCAGATCGCCGCCCTGACCAGCCTCGCCCGGCTGCTGCTGCAAATGGACCGCAACCAGATCTCCCGCGAGCGCCTGCAAATCGAGCGCAGAAGGCTCCGCCTGCTGGCGCGCAAGCTGGAATCGGAGAAGGCCCGCACCGCGCGGAAAGGAAAAGGCTGGAAAAAAGAAGCAACCGGCAGGTCATTGACCCTGGAGGACATAAACCACTTACGGACCACAATTTTCGGATTACCGCCCATTCAGAGACCTGAGCCCAGCCCTCCGGCTCAGCCAACCGCGGACCTGCCGGAGGCCTACGAACCACCTCCCCCATCCGATGACGGAGGGGTTGCCGCAGAACCCGGGCTACCTTCACCCCATCTTTCATCCCGCGATATCCCGCCTGTGGCGAAACAAATTTCTATTTTTTCGCCCGCGGGTCACCGCTTTCCTCAGCGAGTAATTCGCAAAGCCAGCAGGTTTCGCGGTGCGCAACCGGGAACTGGGAACCGAGAACCGGGAACTGAGGACTATCTTCCATCCCGCGATATCCCGCCTATGGCGAAACAAATTTCTATTTTTTCGCCCGCGGGTCACCGCTTTCCTCAGCGAGTAATTCGCAAAGCCAGCAGGTTTCGCGGTGCGCAACCGGGAACTGAGAACTGGGAACTGGGAACTGGGAACGTCCCGGAGCAGTCACTTGTTGCCGGACAAAACGGCAAATGTTGCCGCCCCGCCCGATGTCGGCGGTTCGGCAGTTTTCCGGAAAACTTTAGCTTTCATAGACATAAAATCGCCTGGGCGACGGTTCGGATTTGGTTTCTGAACTGCACTTGGGATGGCGTGCCGATAGTAGCGATGCAACTCGGTCCGGCAAGCGCCCCGATGGTAGCCACCGCGGGCTCCGGCGCCAGCGAGGCCGCTGGATCTCCTTTTCGAACTGCTTTGAACTCGGCATTGAATTCGGGAGCCAATGAAGGGCCGCAATCGTCCGGCGGCACAGTTTCCGATCCCTCAACGTCGGCAAGTTCGTCTGCAAGCAATACCCTGGCGGCGAACAATTCCGCTCAGCCAGCCGCAAACGGAGCGGCGGCGGGACAGACGACAGCCGCTACGGGATCGACATCAGCGACATCACTTGCTACCACCGCAGCCAGTGTTCCTGTTCAACTGGCAGCCGGCGGCAACGCACCCGGTTCCACGACCCAGGGATTGTCGCAAGCTGGCTGGATCGCAAAAGCTACCGGCAAGCGTCTGTTCTCTGCCGCAAAAGCCACAGCGCTCTCCTCTTCAAAGACCGCAGGGGCGCAAACCAGTGACCAGACCGGGACGGCAAACGCACAGGCGTCGTCCACCCTTTCTCAGTCTTCGGTGCCGACCTACCAGGCCGTGCCCGTGCCGGTACAAACCACAAGCTGGGGATTGGACCCAGCAAACGGCGGAGGCGCAAAGGATACCGAATCTCAGCCATCAGCCTCTAATGCCCAGGCGCCCCAGGTGCAAACCGTCAGTTGGAGATTTGCCGCAGCAAAAGGTGCAGCCGCCAATATTCCCGACGGTGACGCGCCAGGTTCGTCGAACGAAACCGGGACTTCGGCACAGGCTAGCGCCGAGAATACCGCAGGCAGCGGTTCGGCGGACGCCTCTGCCTCCGCCGAGTTCGCGGCTACCACAAATTCACCACAATTGGAGACCGGTGCAGACCTTGCCACCTCGTCTCAGGCGGATTCGGAATCCGTACCCGTCACTCCGCAAGCACCGTCCCGTGCCCCAGTCGCAATAACGGACGCAACGCAAATACCGGTGGACCCAGCCCAAGCAGACGCAGCCCAAACAGACGCAGCCCAAACTGCGGCATCGCTGCCCCAGACGCCGGCCGATTCGCTCCCCGCCGCAATACTTGGTTCGCAAGGGACAGTCGGCACTGCGGTGGTGTCGGGAAATTCACCAGCGCAAGTTTTCGGTAATCACCCGCAAGCGCAAACAGTAGCGGCTAATTCCTTCTCCCCGAGAGCTTACATGGCGGACGTGCCGGCAACTACCACGGCGGCCCGCACCGTTGCAGGAGCCAATTCTTCGGCCAACACCTCTCAAGCGGCGGCGCCTTCGTTAGGCGCGGCCGCGATAACCCAAGTCAGCGTCACGGTTTCCTCAAATCCCGGTTCCGCCAACCAAGGTACCGGCGACGGTTCAGGTTCTTCGCCCCATCAAGAAGCGGCTCCGGCGCCCAGCGCATTTGCGGCTCCCGCAACCGTGTCCGGACAAACTGGCGCCAGTAACCCGACCAATGCCGCTAGCGCCCAGGGCAATGGACCGCAGGTGATGGCGAACGATCCAACCGTTCCTTCGCCTTTACCGAAACCGCAGCCGCCCGCTTCCACCAGTAGCCACACCGTATCTTCCCAGCCCGACCCAGAACCGGTGGCCAAGGTGCAAGCAGGCAGCGGCGAAACAGGCGTTTCCAATACGCTTGGACAAGGAGACGTTCTGGCGAGCGCCCAAGCGGCCACATCTATAACCTCGGCCGGGCAGGCGCAGCAGAATCAAGCCTCTCCTTCGCAGGTTCCAACCTCCTCTGCCAGCCCTCCCCCGTCGACGCAGGATTCTCAAGCGGCTAATGCCCAGCCGGCAATTACTCCGCATCTGGTGCAAAGTGCGCAGCAGGCGGAAATGCGGGTTGGGGTCCAGCCGGAAGGTCTGGGCCCGATCGAGATCCGGGCCACAATGCACGGGGAGGAACTCGGCGCGGCGATTTCGGCGCAACAACCCGAAACCCGGCAGTGGCTGGTCAACCACCTCGGGGAACTGGCCTACAACCTCGATTCGCAGAATGTTCGCGTCAGCCAGCTTTCGGTGAGTGCGCCTTCCGGAGGCGGTTCCTTGAGTCCGGACTTATCCCAATCCGGTTCCGGACATCAGGCCGGGCAACAGCAGCCGCAGACCGTGCCGCAGTTTGGCTATGACGAACCGGCCGGCGGCACATCCGGCGAAACCGACCTTATCAGTGAAAGCTACAGCCAAAGCGATACCCGCAGCGGAGTGGACTTGCGGGCGTAGCAGAACGGAGAAACACATATGGCAAGCTCGACCAGCGGCGTTAACGGCGCCAGCAACACCAGCAGTACCAGCAGCAACAGCGGCGGACTGGACGCCCTGGATGGGAATTCGTTTCTGACCCTCTTGACCGCCCAGTTACAGAATCAAGACCCGGAATCGGCCCAGGATCCGAACGAGTTTGTGAATCAGTTGGTGTCATTCAGCCAACTCGAACAACTTATCGATATCCATCAAACGCTGACCAACGCTTTTGGCTCCAACAGCACTACTGGCACGAACGGCACTAACTCTACTAACAACGGCGCCAGCTCAAGTTAGAGGGAGCGACCCGGTTTCGAGGCAGAGGCAGCGCAAAAAGTTTAGGAGATAATTCCATGGCATCCTTCTCAATTCCGCTTTCCGGACTCAATGCCAATTCGGAGGACCTTGCGGCCATCGCCAACGATCTGGCGAACATGAACACCACCGGTTACAAGGCCACGAGCATCCAGTTCTCCGACTTGCTTTACCAGGCTATGGGCAGCAACGGCACTGGGGATCCCATCCAGATCGGCGCCGGCACGTCCGTTGATTCCAACAATGGCGTCTTCACCCAAGGCAGCACGGATACCACCGGCGTAGCCACCGACATGGAAATCCAGGGCCAGGGCTTCTTTGTGCTCCAAAACGGCACTGAACAGTTGTACACGCGGGACGGCACTTTCACCGTGGCCGCCAATGGCGCACTCCAGTCGTCCGATGGATCCAACGTCATGGGATACGGTCTGGGCGCGAACGGTGTGGTGGACAACAATCAACCCATTTCCGCCATCATCATCAATGAGGGGCAAACCAGCCCGGCCAATGCCACCACCAACTTCCAGATGTCGCTCAATCTGGATGCCAGCGACAATTCTGTGGCGGCAGCAACCACAACCATTGGGGGACCGATCAACCTCGATTCGGCTGACGTAAATCCCTATACCACAACCGAAACCGTCTACGACTCACAGGGCAACAGCCACACGCTCAGTATGTCGTTTACCAATAATGGAGGCGGCAGTTGGACTTACCACCTTTCCCTCACCGATGACCCCGGAGCGGGCACCGTCTCGGGCAACCTTACCTTCGCCGGCGGCCCGCCGCCAGTACTAACGAGCCCGGCGGGCAATATCCCCATTAGCTTCCCAAATAGCCTGGCAGACGGCGCGAGCCTCAACCCTACCTGGGATCTGTACAACGATGGAACGCCTGCGATAACCCAGACCGCCGCCGCGAATTCGGCCGCGTTGACCGCCGACGGTTCCGCTCTGAGTGCGCTATCTCCCACCTACACGACTACGCAACAAGTCTTCGACGCCCTCGGCGGCAGCCATAACCTCACCTACAATTTCTGGAAAACGGGCACCAACGACTGGAGCTATAACGTTACCATTCCCGGGGCGGACGTCAGCGGGGGTGGGACCAATCCGGTAGTTTTGACCAGCGGCACTATGACCTTTGATGGGGACGGGAATTGCACTGCCGTTACCGTTGACCCGGGACAACCTGGGAAAGTTACCGATCCCATCACCGGAGCCGCCGCCACCGTCGGTAATATCAGCGATCTTGGCGCTTTGCCTCCCGGCATGACTTTGGCGGACGGCGCCAGTACCCTGAATTTCAACTGGAATCTGTTTAACGTTTCCGGCAACACCGAACAGCCCCTGCTGACTCAGGCCGCGTCCGCCTCTTCCGCCAGCAACATCCAGCAGAATGGCTATGCCAGCGGTTCGTTGCAAAGTATCTCCGTACAGCCCAATGGGACCATTGAAGGCGTATTCAGCAATGGCCAAAGCCAGGCGATAGCGCAGGTCGCGTTAGCGTCTTTTACCAACGAAGAAGGCTTGGCGCGCGTCGGCAATAACGATCTCCAACAGACCCTGGCATCCGGCAACGCGAACATCGGGGTTGCGGGAGCAGCCGGACGCGGCACTATTCAGGGCGGGGCACTGGAGGCCTCCAACGTCGATATTGCGACGGAGTTCTCCAACCTTATCCTTGCCCAGCGGGCGTACGAGGCCAACGCGCGCACGGTAACCACCTTTGACCAGATCTATCAGGACACCATCAATCTGATACAAGTTTAATCTGGGCGCAGCGCCTCACATTAAGTCCCTGTAATCTGCCTGCCCCCTACCCGCCGCGAGGCGGTGGGGCAGGCAGATTTTGCCCATTAAAAACGGCAACTTCCAGCCATTCGTCTTGTGCCGGCACGGTTCGGAACGTAAGTTGCATCTGTTCCGGGTGCCTATGCCGGACACACAAGAAAATTCACCCGACCAGGCAGCTCCGCCGAAGAAGAAGGGGGGCAAGTCCCTCGTCGCGCTGCTGCTGATAGTCAACCTTATGGCGGGCGCCGGCTTCTTCTTCTGGCGCCGCTCGGTCGACCGCAACCGCCCGATTGTTGTGGAACAACCGAAAGTCAAAGAGGTCGTCCACCTCGAAGGCTTTGTCGTCAATTTGGCCGACCCCGACAATCACGCTTTTCTGCGCGTCGGCGTCGATATCGGAGAATATGGCGTCAAAAAGCCTGCCGCCGAGGGGCCGAATCCCATCCCCATTATGCGCGACACCATTCTGTCCGTAGTGTCCAACTACAAGTCCGTGGACCTGCTCACCGCCGAAGGCAAATCCAAGCTGAAACATGATTTAGTGACGGCTTTGCAGCAGCGCGTCCCGGATGCCCAAATAGCGGAAGTCTACTTCACGGAGTTTTTGGTGCAACAGTAATGGCGGATCAAACGGAAAACCCGGCGCCTCCAGCCGTGGCCGACCCCTGGGCGGACGTATTTCCGCTTACTTGCCTGGTGACGCTGGATTTGCCCATACCCAAATTCCGGATCCGCGACCTGTTGCAACTGAGCGAGGGCAGCGTGGTCGAGGCGCATTGGAAGGAAGGGACCCATCTGCCGTTTCAGGCCAACGGGCGGCATCTCGGCTGGGTCGATTTTGAGGTCATCGGAGACCGTTTAGCAATTCAAGTTACGGAGCTTATATGAACGCGCCATCGACACTGGAGAGGCCGCGAATCCGGGTAAGAAAACGACGGGCCCCAGCTAAGCCAGTACGCTACAAGCAGCCGCGGCAACTGCACCTGCTCGCTTTCCTGCGCTCCGCCTGGAACTCTTTGCGGCGGTTAGTACACCCGCTCCAGTTCCGGCGCTCTTCGCGCCGCATGCAAACCCTGGAAACCCTGTCTCTGGGGGACAAACGCACGGTCTTGTTGGTGCGGGTGGATGGGCAGGAATTCCTGTTGGGAGCGACGGATAAGGCGCTCTCCCTGCTGGCCAAGCTGGATCGGCCGCGGGACCGGGAAAAGGTCACCCCGCTCAAGTCATCTCCGCAGGTGGCGGAGCTGGTGGCCAATTTTAATTCGAGTGTGCAATGAGCAAATGTTTATGGCCGATAGGGGGGCTAGCTTCCGTGCTGCTGTTGACTTCCAGCGCACGGTCTTTCCCACTGCCCCCCGGCGCCGCCGCGCCGCCCCCTCCCGTGCTTCCCTGGGGGCCGGTCCCGCCGGTTTCCGGCGGAGCGCCCTGGACCATCTTGGTGCTGTTTACGGTCCTGACGCTGCTGCCGGCGCTGTTGCTGGCCATGACGCCGTTTGTCCGGTTGCTGGTAATTTTTCATTTCTTGCGCCAGGCTCTGGGCACCCAGAGCATTCCCACCAACCAGACGCTCATTGGATTGGCGCTGTTCCTGACCTGGTTCCTGATGGCGCCGGTAGGCACGGCCATCTACCAAACCGCTCTGGTCCCGCTGCAGAACGGATCCATTGACGCGGTAACCGCTGTGGAGCGCGGCTCGCGGCCCATGCAGGATTTCATGCTCAAGTACGCCCGGGAGAAGGATCTGGCGCTGTTTGTGGAACTGGCGCATGAGCCGCGGCCAGCCAGCCCGGCGGATTTGACCATGCGGGTCGTCGTGCCTGCCTACATGATTTCCGAGTTGAAAGCCGGTTTCCAGATTGGCGCAGTGCTGTTTATTCCGTTCCTGGTGATTGATATGGCGGTCGCCTCCATCACCACCTCGGTGGGCATGATGCAATTGCCCCCCG
>Ga0326727_10025030_pt1 | contig 11232 bp, 10 predicted proteins | sample MB2enrmetagenome_FD_207643 | JGI IMG/M metagenome (GOLD analysis project Ga0326727, IMG submission 207643) | Lab enriched peat soil microbial communities from McLean, Ithaca, NY, United States - MB29MY | ecosystem: Environmental > Terrestrial > Soil > Wetlands > Peat | place: USA: New York... | reverse complement strand
ATCAAGGCGGCCACGGAAATGTCAAGGACCGCTACCTCGTATTCAAAGTCAGGCTCCATCTTTTGCAGCGTATGAATAAGAGCGTCGGCGGCCAATTTGCCGGTCACAAACAGGTAGTCAGGCATTTCCGGACACCAACCATTATTTGTCTTGAGGCCGCTCTGGATTACGCCAAGCGACTACGGGCTAGCCCTTCAGCCATTCCTCCAAAGTCGTTTGCCGGGATACGCGCTGGCCATCTATGATTTCCCGCCGGATCTCTCCTAGAGTGCCAAATCGCTCGGCGAAGGCATTGTGTTTATGGACCCCTTCAAAATTCTCCTGCTTGGCCAGGACGAAAGCATCCTCGGGCAGGTCAGGATATATCTCAATCACATTACATAACATCTCTCGCACTACGTCTTCCACAAACCTGGGATTGCGGTGAGCCTTGTTAACGATAAAAAACTCATCCGAGCGTTTGAGAAGTTCATAGGTCTCCGAACTCATGGACGCTTCCACAATGTGCACCAAATTCCCGGCCCTCACCCGCATCTCCGATCCGATAAGCAAGGTTCCCCTACCGCGCTGGTTGTGAGATGCCATTGGCAGGATGTTGATAATGCGTTCTGCCTCTTCAGAGGAGAACCCTTCTGCCAGCAGCAAATCTTTCGAGTAGTTGCGAATCATGTCCTGGGCACAGGGGCAGACGGTCATTCCTTCTACCTCAACCCCAATCAAGCAACGGGTTCTTTCCCGGGTGCTCGAGGCAATGCCGATCAGGGTATAGAGCTCTTCTACCTGCCTGGCTGAGATGGGAGTAATCTTCATCATGGGAGAATGCATACGAATATGCACTCCCGAGCGGGCGGCCGAATGAGTGAGCATAACCTGCTGGGCCAGTCGTTTGACAAGAGATTCAATGTCAGGTAATGATTCCAACAAAACTTCAGCTGCTAACGACTCCAACACATCACTAAAACGCGACATATGAACACCGGCCTGTTCGGGTTTCAAATCCACGAAAAGGTCCAACTCGGCATAAAATGAAAGCCCTCGGCTGCCATCGGCGATTCGGATAGTTCGGCGCAGATTGGTGACTCCGGCTCTACTCAAACTGACGGGCACATTAGGTATGCCCTCCTGAACGTCGTTTTCCAGTCGCAGCTTGAGGCTCCGTTCAACCTTTTTGACACCTTGCTGATCAACTTCATGCAAGAGTTCTTGCATAGTCATTTTCAGCAACGGGTGCACCGAATCAGGGGCAATCTCAACCAACGGGACAAGGACAAAAGCGCGTTTATGCAGAAGGGGATGAGGGATACGCAAGGCCTTATTGTTGACGACCAAGTCATTGAAGAGAAGAATGTCCAGGTCAATGGGATAGGGAACATTTCGCAAGAACTCGCGCCGGCCCATCCTTTCTTTAACCCACTTTAGAAAATGGAGCATATCTGTTGGTGAAAGCTCTGTTTCCAAATAACAGACGACATTCAGAAACTTCGGCTGATCAGTGAAGCCGACCGGCTTGGTTTCATAAAAAGACGACACTTTTTTAATCGTTGCCCTAGTCTGGATGTACTGGAGCGCCTGAAGAATATTGCCTTGACGGCTTCCCAAGTTACTCCCTAAGCTCAGATAAACTCGATTCAAATTAAACATGGCCTCTCACGGGCAGTGGATCATCTCGCGGTGCGGGAAATGTTCCCTGGAGATTGGGTAATTGTCAAAAGAGACAGTGTAATTTTCGCGAAAATACTGTTGGATATGTGCTTCGATTCCAGGATCATAGGTCGGGGCGACATACAGCGTCTTTCCCTTTACCTCACGCATGATTTGGCCATCGACCACCACAACCTCTCCACCTTTGAGCACATAGCGGGGCTGGGCGAACATCTCTTCCTTATCGTCCTGGTCTGCATAAATGGTTATGTCGGCATCGGCGCCCACCCCCAAATGCCCCTTGTTCTTGAGGCCTAGGGCGCGGGCGGTGCCGGCGCGAGTAATGATGGCAATCTCATACAGGGAATATTCGCGCTTAAGTTCTGGAAGTAACGCGTCTTTGCGCCCTCTATGGTTGATCCTCTCAAACATCGCGGCTCGGTAGTCACGGTCCATCAAAAGCTTGATCACCTGCGGATAACAGACGAAAGGGCCCGCATTAGGATGATCCGTAGTGAGAAGCACTTGCCACGGATCGTCGATGAGCAGGAACAATTCCAACCCGGTACGCCACATTACGGCATTGATTGCATTGTGGCGGGAATAGTTAATGGGAACGATCCCGCTGCCGGTCTCGTTTTCGACGTCGTCGTTGATCCACTTGTTGCTAGTCTGCTGGTGTATACGATACTGCAAGGGAGCGTCGGAGGTCATGGTTGTAGCCGAACCAAATACGATCTGGCCCACGTCCACTGTCAGATTAGGCTGGGAGTTCACCATTCTGGCGACCTCTGCCGCTTCGGAGCGATGAAGCCGGCCCGGCTGTTTTCCGTAGCTGAGGAATTGCAGGTGGCAGAAGTGAGACCTCCGCCCTTCAAGGGCTGCCATGGTTTCCATCGTCGTACGGGCACTAATGCTCCGGCCTAGATTGATGCCGTGAATGTGGGGTGGATGGGGCAAGCCCAATTCGTCGCTGATCCAGGCCAAGGTGGTGACGATCTGATGAGGCGTCACCCCAAAGCCGATGACCTCGTCATCCAATTCTTGGACATTGCGGCCCCACTTCCAGTTCTCAACGCCCCCCGGGTTGACGACCTTTATAGCGTATCCTTTGGTCGCGTTCAGGAGCCAGGCCACATAATCCTTGGCTTTTTCCATCTCTCCATCACGAATGCACTCCATGATGAAGTGATTGTTGCCCATGGTGATAAAAGCCCCCATGTCCAGAATGGGAATGTCCTCCAATTCTTCATGGGTATGCCTCGCCAAGAGGGGGGCCGTGGCTGCTTCCATCACTGTGGTGTAGCCCATTTTGGCGTAAAGATATCCTGTTATATAGGTACTTGGCACCGTATATCCCGACCCGGAGCGAGTGCAAGAAGTGCGCTCGAAAGTACTGCCATAGTGATCTTCAGGACGAAATTTGCGAGCAGCGTTCACTTTCGCCCCGACCGCATGGCTGTGAATATCCACCCCTCCAGCCATAATCACCAACCCGTAGGCATCAATGATCTGCGCCGGCAGGCGATCGTCGGCAGGAGCGGAGACAATTTTCCCGTCTTTCACCCAAAGGTCTTCTACTTGGCCATTCTTGCCATTGGCAGGATCGTACACCCGGCCGTTGATTATCTTTAACATCTTTTGATTGCCTCAATAATCTGACCCAAAATCGCCTCGTCAGTGGGGCGCCTCGAGTCGATCACTTTTCGAAGCCGAATGGGCACATTATCCATCCGATAACAGGTGCCAACCGCATCCACCCCATAACTGCCGGTGGGAAAGAAAACCCGCGCTGACTCTGCGGTTAGATTCATCATCGGATCTATGACAATGGTTGGGATGCGTTTCAGCTGGTAGCCAGCTGCTCTCGGAAAGTGCGCCATTGGGTCTGAAGCAAGGATCAATGCCGCATCAACTTCTTCACGCACCAGCCCATCCACTGCACTAAATTCGCCGGGACTGTATTGCGGGTAACCCCGGGCGAAGCTTACCGCGAAAGGATAACCGGACTGCCAGGTGAGTACCTGGTCCGCCCCGGCCACATTACCATGTCCCCGCATGGGTATGACGAAAAAGCGGGTATATTGATTCAACTCAGTCACCAGCGTGAACAGCTCACGCACATTGTATTCCCTCGCCCCGCTCATGGTGAGGCCCATTCCCATGAAAAAAACCCCAAAGTGGCAAGCTTTCATGCGCTGCACCAGTTCCTGCAGCTGAATTAGCGGCACGCCACTAACTGACTTGGGCTCGATTTCTTTTCCCTGTATCAAGGCCCGGAGCGTGGCTAAAACCTCGAAGTCGCCACCGGGGCTTATCTGGATAAAATGGTCAGCCATCTTGGCACTGGCCGTGGGACGCACATCCACCACAACCATGTGGCGATCCATGCGGCCATTGGGAATGTACCTGCCTTTAGGTCTAAGGGAATAGCGCTCGAAATGGCGAAGGTGAGAGGCCGCCGGATTACATCCCCAGAAGACCAGAAAATCGGCGCGCTGGCGCACTTCTCCTAAAGAACAACTGACCTCGCCCACGGCTTGCACCGCCAGGCTGGTGGGGCCATGGCACACCGATGAGGTCGTGTCAATGATTGCCCCAATCAAGTCGGCCAATTCGACCGCCTTCATTTGCGCTTCACTGGCAGAAGAACTGAGCCCATAAATCAAAGGACTGTCCGCCTGGACTAAGATCCGTGCCGCCTCTGAAACAGCCTCTTCCCATTCAACTTCTCGCCCGGCGACGATGGGCCTCCTGGGCCTGGGATCGTAGTCGATAAATACTCCGCGACCATTGGCACATACTCGCCGAACGCGAACAATCCTATTGTCCTCCACTTCGACGAAAATGTCGTCGCAGAGGCAGCCGCAAAAAGTGCAAGTCGCATTCTCCACGATTGTCTTCATATTGGTTCTATTTCTACCGTCAGTCCTTTGAAGGACGGCATACCGGTACCCTCCGTTTCGGGTCCAATCAGTGAGTTGGCCCCTGGTCCTAGGGGGATAAATATCATTTTGGAGGGAACTGTTCCAGAATGCGCCGGCATCTCCACTTGGCCGGCAGAGCTACGCAGCCGAATAACTTGTCCTTCCCCGATCCCCAGACGAGCCATATCATCAGAATTCATTTCCACCAGTTCAGTGGCCCGGCGGTACTCCTCCGATTCCTTACCCTTGTGCAAACCGGCCGCTTGTTTAACCGTCCGTCCCGTAATCAATATGAAGTTTTCAGCCAAACTGTTCCTCCATTTCATCGCCAATCTCACGCCGCACAGCCCTCGCACCCGCTAGCAATTTGTTCAGGCATGAGTCCCGCCCCTCCCCCTCAGCGAATACTGTACACACCGGGTGGCCGGCTTCGATTCGGTCGCCAGGAAAAGGAATATCTCGTCTTCCAGTCTGCACACCTCCCATGGTCTCTGGCACTGTCAAAGCTTGTCTGGCAAACACAATCCCCTTGCCAAGATACGGGCCTGTGTTCTGCTGGGCCAGGGAGAATTTGGGTAGTGTGCCAGCCAGCGCCTCAAGGTGCACCGAAAAAACATTAAGGCCATAGGCCCGCTCCATCAGTTCCATCGAAGCGGTGTAGCGAGGGTTTACTTCGACCATAAAGGGGCGGGGACAATCATCAGCATCATTCATTACCACAATGTCAAACCCATTTACCCCTCGCAAGCCAAACCGGCGAGTGAGCTGCGCGGCCATAGTCTCCACTATTTCCAGTAGAGCAGACCTGTTTGTAGGATCGAGACCCAAAGGCAAGATGTTGCCACACCAGATGAATTCCCGGGCTCCGAGTTCTGCCAGCCCAATGAGCTGCTCTGAAATGCCCATGATTACACTATTTTTTCCATCGGCGGCAAAGGCTACCGATGCGGACTGTCCAGCTATATAGCGCTGCAGGACATGCGCCCCATCCAAGAGTTCCCCGGTCCAGAAGTGGATGCTATGCCCCCCGCCACTGCGAACCGGTTTTAACAGCCAGCGAAACTCCGACGCGGCTTTTTTTCTTTCTCCGGTAAGGAGCGTGATCGCGCAAGAAATTCTTTCCTCGCGACATATCTTCCTCAGTTTCCGCCAATCTCGGACGTTGTGGAGTATATCAGGTTGGTTGCCGAGCAGCGAGCCCCTCCCGGTCAACCTTTGTAAGCTTTCGGGGTAATTCTCCAAATTACCTACATAGGCTACCGAGTCGAATTTCAGGTGTTTGCTGGCCTCGACGAGAGCTCGTACACTGAAAGGCCGTTTGAAATCTCGCAAGAGGGAATAATTTTCAACCAGTATCTTCTGGTCACGATCGCCGAAGTAATCCAGTGTGATGACATCATGGCCCCCCCGTAACGCTGATTCTGCGATAGCGCGAGTGCTGACCCCGACGATGAGAACAGGCATTATTGTATAATTTCCTTGGCAGTCGCATAGATCTCTTCGGCATCGAGCACCAGGTTATTTTGTTGAAAAAGTCGGGAGACGCTGCTCCGATGGATCTTCATTTTCAAGCCACCTATACCGAAAGCACCAAAAATGATTTTTCCATGTTTCTCTTTGCCGTCCCAGCTGGGTTCAATACCCTCTATACCGAGCGGAGGAACGGCATTCACATCCGCCAGCACGCGCACCGTCGGATGGTTTGCCCAAATCGACTCGGGCACCAACACCACCCCGGCCGCGCCGCAACAAAGGACTGCATAGCAGCCATCGAGCGCGCGCATCGTACCCTGTGGATCTGCTGCTTCGGCTGGAACAACCTTCACCCCGAACCTTTCCTGGATAGACCCACAGGCCGCCTCACTACGCGCCAGACTGCGCGAACTAAGCACTACCTGGGCCCCATCCCGGCCAAGTAAGCCAGCTATGCGCAGCCCCACCGGCCCGGTGCCGGCCAATACGGCGATCTTTTTATCCGTAACCTCGCCGACCGATCGAATCTTGGCAACGGCGGCAGCAGCAGTGGTGTTGCAGCCGTTAGCATCAAGCATTAGCGATACCCGCACTGGCCCGAAAAACGCCGCCTTTGCCTCCTTAAGCATCGATTCGCCTTTAGCTACACTGGACCCACCGATGAAGACGGCTGAGTTCTTCAAGTCTTCCACACCTCGTGTGAACATCGCCCCATATACCAGGCCGCGCACCTCTTCCGGCATGACCCCGGCGCAATGCAGTATTTGATCAACGCCGGCATCGTAGGCCGTAATGGCATCGAAACTGCTGGCAACCCTATCGCTATCCAACTGAATTAAAATCTTCTTCATTTTCATCATCCCTTTGAAATGCCTCGCATTGTCTCGAATGAGCAACCCTAGATTTCGACCATTCCGGGTAACCAATGTTATGGTACGGAATGCATGTTCACTTCCGGTTGCTCCATTCCGTCTCGCGATGAATCAGTTAAAACTTGGTTAAAAGGAACGGACATCTCCGGAAAGGGTATTCTCAGACAGTCTCTGGTCTGTTCCTACATCAAATTTTGAATCCCTTATAGTTAGCTCCCTACCTTTATTGCTGCATCGCGAGACAAATACTTTTCCCCCCAAGTTTTTCCTGACGAGAAAGTCTTTCATTTTTTGCGCTACGTCCTGACCATTTGTTTCATCCACCAAACCGTAAATCGCCGGCCCCCAGGAACTTTGTCCAACCCCATAAGCTCCCGAGCCCAGCAGGAATTCCGTTAAATTCTTGGCGAATTTCCCCTTATAGATTCCGCCCTGTACTTCCTCAAAAAACAGGCCATTTCTGAGATCAATCTCAGTGAGAGCTTTACCGAATTCCTCTATATCTTTTTCGACCAGGGATGGTAGCAGTTTAATCTGCGCCAACCTGCATATTTCTTCAGTAATCTTCTTAGAAGGTTTCAGGCTGTTCATTAGATTGTCTTCTTTCTTTCCAAATGGTCCCTTTTCTGTTTCTGGAATAACAACCACAAAGTACCAGTCGGACGGGAAATCGTGTCTCAATATAATTTTGGGTGGAGAGCCAAGATCATCTACGGGGACTATCTTTCGGCCAGCATCCATTATGAACCCCCCATATTGAAAGGATGCGACACCTATTCCCGATCGTTTTCCTCTCTCCATGATACTGGATAACTCTCGCGCGTCCGCATCGATGCCGCAAATTTTTGCTAAGGCCGTCGCAATTGCCAAGGCTAGCTGCGTTCCAGAGCCAAGTCCTATATGTTCGGGAATACGTTCCAGCAAACGAATCCGCACCTTTGGTCGGATTTGATAATGTTTTGAAAATTTTTCTACAAATCCGAGAATTTTTTTCCTATCGCCGTTTTCAATCACGAATTCTTCGGCTGTCGCTGCGGTAACAACGGTTTTAGGATTTTCTAAGGCGATCCCTATGCTCCCATATAATCTACCAAGATCTCCCGTCAGATCCAAGAAACCAAAATGAAGTCGACTTACGGTTTTTATTGTTATCTGCATTTTACACTCAAATGAACAAAAACAACAAGATTTGAAAAAGACATTATTAACTATTTAACGTAATTTTGTCCTCAAGGTAAAAAACCAGATTAAAAATTCGCCCCAAAATGAGACCCGTATGAATAATTGCCATGTTATTTAATATACTTACGGATGATAAACTTTATTTCCTCTGGTTTTGCCAATGTGGTAATCCCCTTAATTGTCCTGAGTTTATCCGTGTTTTCGACATCTATGTCGCGCATCGTCAATTCCAGCTTTTTCCCTCCCGGAAGAGTCGTGACTTTTGTCCCTTTCTTTTGGTCAACAGGAAGGACGTATATGTTTATGTTGGTTTTGTTAGTCTGCGATATTGCATTGGTTATGATGGTATCTGCAATGCCATTTATCACTTTTGCCACGGTATTGGCGGTCGCCGGGGCAACCAACAAACAATCGAATTGACCAGTCTGCAATGGCCCAACGATGAACGGCGTATTGGCATCTTCTTCAATCAGGACTTTCTTTGCTATGCTATTTAGCTTATCTTTAAGCTTATACCAATTCACCACTTTAACAGCAGCTTTAGACAGAACTGCAGTGATCTCCAGTCCCTTTTCTTGAGTTAGCTCATCCATCACCGCAAAGACCTCGGATATGAGATCCCCAGAGCCGGTTATCCCCCACACAATTTTTGCTGGCATTTTATTCTCCTTAAAATGTACCTCTTAGTCGCATCGATAAACCAATGAGGTTACTTTGATCAACCGATCTACCGTTTTAAGAATAGTTCTCATTCCTTCCACGTCCTCTTCAGCACCTTGTGCTCCCTTATCCTTGGACCAAACCGTGCCACCCAGATTAGACCCGAACGACCCACCACCCACAGGAATTATTTTATTAATTATATAAAAATCGATTATTGTCTGAATTGTCGGTTCCTGGCCTCCGTTGCGATCACCCCCAATTGCAATGGCAGCGCCGATCTTATTTTCAAAAACATTCGGGTTTTTAGCCACCAGTGCCCGGCAGCGATCAAACACTGCCTTCAATTGTCCACTTATTTGCCCCTGATATACCGGGCTTCCTACCAGCCAGGCGTTGGCCCATTCCAATTTGGGGTAAAGTTCCACCATGTCGTCTTTTTGGACGCACCCTTGTTGTTTCTTAATGCAATAATCACAGTGTATACAAAAATTGATTTTTTTTCTTTTAATTGAAAAATAATTGGTCGTAACAATGTATTTCTCCTTTGCATAACTTAAAGCTGCTTTAATAGCGAAATCAGTTGCCCCGGTGCGAGGGCTACCAGAAATTCCCAGGAGGTTTATGGGTCTAACATTCATGACATCACCAAGCTTTCGGACTTTCCAAGTTTTAGTTCGCTCCACCTAAGCCATAAATTAATAAATATTATAACCTAAATCGAGCGATCTAGTCGATCCAATCGATGCTACCATATTGGTTCATTTTGTGGTCCGTCCCTCCGAGAAGGCACCTGGTCATTGTCTTCTTGAACCTTCCAGCCAAAGTTCGTAGTATTGGATTTCTTGTAGGATCTTCTATAAGCCAGAAAAAAGAAAAGAGCTTAGCTATTCGCAGACAAAGCTCTACCTTAAGATCTTTCAGGACGCAGATACTCCCCTCCCTCCTATGACCTGCAAGATCCTATTTTTCACGGACCAAAAGCAGTGCAGTGCCAATAACAATATAGGCAGATATATCCTGTCTCAATCAAAGACAAGTTTTACATGCACGAGTTTGGCTCAGATAACTCTCCCACCAACTCGGGCGGCTCTTGAAGCAGGCGGAGGATTCTCTGAGAACTATAATGCGCCGGAGGAGAACCATCACTTAAAACAGTTGTTTTATATTTATAACACCTACTCGATTAGATAAATTATGAGAAAAGCGCCTTGTGACAATCCTCGCACAGGAATCTTGGGAGTTTTTTCGTCAGCTTACGCGGGGGAAAAGGGTAACCCCCTTCCCACATATCAATCTCTGACCTGACCAGATGCTCCATACAAACTGCCATGCCACACACGATACAGATGGCGACGGCCTCGCTCTTAATCCCCTTCTTTGCACATTCATAGCATTGCATAACAATTCCTCCCTACTTGTCATCTTGCCGGAGGGGTATTCTTTACTTTTTCTCCTGCCGGAATGGTTTTTAACTGGGAATAAGATAGCTATCTTTCTTAGCTTCCCGTAATTCACCACAAGGCCAAAACATCCAAGATAGAACTTGATACATTACGGACAAATATTGTTAAGCATAGTTGCTCCAATCATCATCAATATTTATTTTGCACAAGACGGTGGGCCTGTGCTCGATATCCTGAAGTAGCCTATTGATGGGGAGCAGGCTTTTCGGCAGTAGCGATAAAGTCGTATAAAAATACAGCTACAATCGCTCCCACAATTGGCCCGATACAATAAACCAGGAAGAACTGGTCCCACGGGCACGGGCCTCCAAAGATCAGGTTGCCAACATATGGTCCGAAGGTCCTGGCCGGATTGATCGAAGAACCGGTCATGGGCCCCAGGGTTATGATAACCCCCGCAACGACCATGCCGATGATCCAACCGGCCCACCCCGCCGGAGCGCGGTTATCCACCGCCACCCCCATGATAGTAATCATCAGGAAAAAGGTACCAATGGCTTCACCGAGCAACCCCATGGGAATGGTCACTCCGGCCTTGCTATTCAATGTGGTGGCCCCCAACGCATAAAGAGTGGAAGCTTGGGTTCCTAAACAGGCCACGAAAAGCAAAGATGCGATGAGGGCGCCAGCCAACTGAAAACATATGTATGGCACTACATCCTTCAAAGGAAAGCTCCTGCGAGCAGCCAAGGCGATGGTTACCGCGGGATTGATATGACACCCGGAGATTTTTCCCACCACATATATTGCCGCAGCCACTGCGATTCCAAAAGCTATTGCAATGGCGAGGATATCTGCTAACCCTTTAACACCCATCAGGCCAGCTACTACGCCGGCCCCTGGCCCGATCCAGACCAACATGAATGTGCCTACCAATTCTGCCAGGTATCTTTGCATTGGTGTGGGTTCTTTATTCATTGCCTTTAGTCCTTTCTGTGAAGTGGTCTGTTGCTTTGGAATCTGGAGGGGGCACCTCCAGATTCCAAAAATGTTTGTATTTTTTGGTGATTA
>Ga0326727_10025029_pt1 | contig 11232 bp, 11 predicted proteins | sample MB2enrmetagenome_FD_207643 | JGI IMG/M metagenome (GOLD analysis project Ga0326727, IMG submission 207643) | Lab enriched peat soil microbial communities from McLean, Ithaca, NY, United States - MB29MY | ecosystem: Environmental > Terrestrial > Soil > Wetlands > Peat | place: USA: New York... | reverse complement strand
GAAGAGGGCCTCAGACGCCGGCCCCCTTCCCCCAGACCCCCTTGCCTTGGCTAAAACAATGGCGTTAAATTCGGAGGATTCTCAACTTTCTGTGTCTCACCTGAGGGGTTCACCCCACCAGGTTCCTGGTTGGGTTGAAATTGCTCAATTACTCAATTACCCGATTACTCAATAATGGGTTCCTCCGTGCCTCCGTGTCTCCGTGGTGAATCAACTGGCAATCTCGCCGCGCCGAACAACCCGGCATCGCTGCCCAGCAGCGCCCGCGTGATGACCGTACGGGGACCGGACTCCAGCGGTCTCACCGCCGCCGATGCCCCCTCGGCAATGGCGGCGCAAACATCCTCCGGCGCGGTTGCGGCGTAAACGAACGAACGCCGCAGGAGTTCCTCGAACATGGCCGGCGCAAATGCATCCCAGGCGTTGGAAACGCCTCCACCAATCACGTACATTTCCAGATTGAGCGCGTTGATCACGTCCGCCAGCAACAGCCCCAGGGCCTGCCCCACCTTCCGGAAAATTTCCCGCGCCGCCTTGTCCCCCTGCATGGCCAGGCTGTACACCACCTTGGCGCTGAACTCCGCGTCACCTTCAACGCTGGCCTTCGTTAACGCTGGGGCATGGCCGCCGGCAATGGCCTCGCGCGCCATGCGCACAATCGCCGTGGCGGAAGCAAACTGCTCAACGCATCCATGACTGCCACAGCCGCACTGGGGCCCGTCCGGGAACACGATGATATGCCCGACCTCGCCGGCCATGCCGGTCATGCCCTGCCAGATGCGACCGTTCAGGACAATGCCGCCGCCCACCCCCGTGCCCAGCGTAATCATGCACATATTCTCGGCATGGCGCGCGACTCCCAGCCAGGCTTCACCCAGAGCCGCGCAGTTGGCATCGTTTTCCAGTACCACGGGCGCGCCCAAACGCCGCTCGATTTCATCGCGCACCGGATAGTCGTCCCAGCCCGGCAGATTCGGCGATTGGCGCAGCATGCCGGTACGCTTGTCGATGATGCCGGGGACTCCAATGCCGACTCCCAACAGACGATGCGCCCCACTATGCTTTCTGACCAGTTCGCCGATGGCGGTCACCATTTCGCCGATGACCGCGTCCCGACCCAGTGCCAGGCGGGTCCCGGTGGTCACTTTCTCCAGTAGTTCGCCTTTTTCGCCGACGGCCGCAATCCGGAGATTCGTGCCGCCCAAATCCACGCCAATGGCAAAGTTCATAGCTTCCTTTCAGATAAGCCGTCGGCTCTCGGCTGTCGGCCTTCGGCCAGCAATGCTGGAGCCCGACTGGCTGCCCGCCGTGTTTGGCCAAAGGCCGATGGCCGACGGCCGGCCGTCATTTCTGACACATTGGGCAATAGTGACTGCTGCGGCCTGCCAGCACAATGCGCTTGATCGGAGTGCCGCAGGTCACGCACGGCCGCTCGGCCCGGCCATACACGCGATGCTGTGTCTGAAACAGCCCCGGTTCGCCCTCCACGTCAAAGTAATCGGAAATCGAGGAACCCCCGGCGGCAATGGCCTGTCGCAGGACCCGTCGAATCGCCGCCCACAAGCGGCGCAACTCTTCCTGCCGCAGAGAAGCCGCGCGGCGGCGCGGCCGAATACCGGCTCGAAACAGCGACTCATCGGCGTATATATTGCCCAGGCCGCGCAGAAGTTTCTGGTTCAACAGAGCGCTCTTGATGGGCGTCTTGCGCTTGCGGAACAACGCCGCGAATTCCGCAAAATCCGTCTCCAACGGCTCCCGTCCTTCGACGTCAAATCCATGGCTTACCCGGATCCGGCCAAAACGCCGCGGGTCTACAAAACGGACCTCCCGGCCAGAGGCCAGCCGCAACACCAGATGCGTGTGTTTGAGCACCTCCGCCCCGGCAGCGGTCACCTGCAAGGCGCCGGTCATGCCGAGATGGACGATGCATTGATCAGCCGTCCCGGCGGCCGCGATGTCCGGCGCGCGCCGTGAAGGCACATCCGGCGGAGCCAGGCAGATCACTATGTGCTTACCCATGCGGCGCACGCCGATGATGCGGGCGCCTTCCAATGCGCGCGCAATTTCCTGCGGCTTCGACTGAAACGTCTGCGGCTTGTTGCCCAGCCACACCGACTCGATGCGGTCGCCGATCACCCGTTCCGCCAGACCGCGACGGACGGTTTCCACTTCTGGGAGCTCAGGCATCAGTTCCCTGCCGGGACAATGTTAACCGCCCGATTGTCCGAAAACGTGACCGTGACCGGCTTTCCGGCGTACGCGTAAGTCAAAGTGCGATTGCCAATATCACCGGCACCGGCCCGGACGATGGTCCCCATGGCAAAATTGGCTTGCAATTCGCTCATGCCAAGCTTTACCTCGTGATGACCCACCGCGTTCCACGTCTCCGCCGTCCAGTCCTTGTACAACTGGTGCGGATCATCGATAAACAGCGTGTCGTTCACGGAAAAGTTGAAGTTCCCTCCGGCTTCGTCCCCGATCAACAAGGCGTACTCGGCCGGCGCTCCCGCTTTCGTAAATACCGCCAGCACCTGCTTTCGCGCGCCCGCGCGGGAAGAATCCTGAAGCAATACAGCTTTGATCTCCAGCTTCTCCAGCGGCTCCAGCAGACCAAGCTCGCGCCGGGCATTGGCATGCCGGGCCGCGGCGGCATATGCGTAATAAGGGACACGGAGGCCGCCACGCACCCAGACCGTCTTGCCCGCCAGTTCGCTTCCGGCGGACTTGAGGTCGTAGGCATACACCTTGTGCGGGGTTACGTAATCGTCGGTGGTAATCCGGTAAGAAGAGGCTGGAACCTGCTCTTTACGGCCTGCCCCCGGCTGCTGCCGTTCGTATAAGATGATGCCCAGGCGCACGGCGGCAATCACAACCATGGCCACCAGAATGATCCGAATCCGCTTTCCCCAATCGGAATCCATGGGCTTCAATGTAGCAGATTTATTTACGGAGATTCGATTGCCGTTTCTTAACGGGGCACGGTAAGATTCTAAAGGGCGTCCCTCTGATCAATTTTCTGATTTTTCCAGGTACTTTCAGGGGGGACAGTGTGCCATTTGAAGGGAAAGCATTTTGACCAGGTTGAACACGGCAATAGTGATAGGCGCGCAGTGGGGTGACGAAGGCAAAGGCAAGATTGTCGACGTACTCTCGGACAATTTCTCCGTCGTAGCCCGATACGCGGGCGGCCACAACGCCGGTCATACGGTGACCATTAACCAGCAGCGTTTTGTCCTGCAGTTGGTCCCTTGCGGCGTATTGCGGCCCGGCTGTAAGGCCGTCATCGGAAACGGAGTGGTTCTGGATCCCATTGCCTTCCTCAAGGAAGTACAGAAGCTGCGCGACGCGGGCGTAAACATTGACGGCAATCTCTTCATCAGCAACCGCGCCCACGTGATTCTGCCATACCATCGCATGATCGAGATGGCGGCCGAAACGGCGCCCGGGCGCGTGAAAATCGGCACGACCTCGCGTGGCATCGGCCCTGCCTACGAGGACAAGATGAGCCGCCGCGGCCTTCGCGTCGCCGACCTGCTGGATTCGGCCCTGCTCCAGCGCCACATCACCAACGCCTGCCGCGAAAAGAACGAGATTGTGCACGCCTTGTTCAATCAGGAACCGCTCGATCCCGACGTCATCTACCACGAGTATGCCGAAGCCGCCGAAAAGATTCGGCCCTTCGTCGCCGACACGGCCATCCTGTTGAACCAGGCCATCCGCCGCGGGGATCGGGTCATGTTTGAGGGCGCTCAGGGCACCATGCTGGATATCGATCACGGCACCTATCCCTTTGTGACTTCCTCGAATGCCACTGCCGGGGGGGCGATTACCGGCACGGGCGTGCCTCCCACCGCCATTGACGCGGTCATCGGAGTCAGCAAAGCGTACTGCACGCGCGTCGGCGAAGGTCCCTTCCCTTCCGAACTGCACGACGCTACCGGCCAGGCCCTGCGCGATCGCGGACACGAATACGGCGCCGTCACCGGGCGGCCGCGGCGCTGCGGCTGGATGGATATGCCGCTGTTGCGGTATTCCGTGATGATCAACGGCATTTCCTGGCTGGTGGTCACCAAGCTGGATGTTCTGGATGAACTGAGGGAAGTTTGCGTTTGTACCGGCTATAAGGTGGACGGCAAGTTGACCACCGACCCGCCCGCCCAAGCCAGCGGGTACGAGAAACTCGAGCCGGTGTACACCAGTTTGCCCGGCTGGCAGATCAGCACCCTGGGCATCACCGAGTACCAGAAGTTACCGGCAAAAGCCCGCGAATATCTGGCCTTCCTGGAGCAGGAGAGCGGAGCACGCATTGGCATGATTTCCACCGGCCCCGGCCGCGAACAGACCATCTTTGTCAATGAATTTCAGTCAGCATTGAAGTTCTCGAAGGCCACTAACAAGTAGCAAAGAGGTAAGTGGTGACGCAGAATGCCCCTCGGATCGACGACGCAGCCCGCGACTGCGGGCGGAATATCGTAGCCCCAGGCGTGAGTCTGGGGTGGGGGAAAGACCAGTTCGTTGCCTCCGCAGGGGGCGTAAGAACGGACCATCTGATCCCGGCACGGTTCAAACCTCCGGCATCAGCCGCCTGCAGGTTTGTCGTCATCCTTCCATGCAATTCTTGCGCCCGCTACGCGGGCTCAGGGACTGGTCGCCCTGGCACTCTTCATATACAACATGCACTCGCACACGCCGGAACGGCTTCTCTGGCCGACGCCCCCTGGAGGAAGAAATGCATCGTAACCTGCGCATTTTAATTCTGCTTTTTGTATTGTCCGGCGTCCTGGCAGCTCAGGAGACCCGCCACGAACTGGTCAATTCCGCGCCCAACCCCGCCGACGATGCCAAGGCCTCCAGCGACAAAGTTCCCGACGTATACGCCATCAGCGGGCATTTCGATCGTATTCTGATTCTCCGCTTCAAATACGATACCGACCTGCTTGCCGGTCTGGAGAAGATGGTCAAGCAGGAAAAGATCAAGAACGCCGTCATCCTCGCGGCCGCGGGCTCGGTGCGGAATTATTCCCTCCACGCGGTCACCAACCGGACCTTCCCCTCCAAAGACATGTACGTGAAGAATCCCACCGGACCGGCGGACCTGATCAGCATGAATGGTTACGTGATCAATGGCCGGGTACACGCGCACATGACCCTGGCCACTCCCGACAAGGCCATTGGCGGCCATCTGGAACCCGGCACCAGCGTCTTCACCTTCGCCGTCGTCACCCTCGGCGTTCTCGACGACAGCGTCGATTTGAGCAAGGTGGACGACAAAACTTATCGATAACAAAGTCGCAATTGGCAATTGGCGATTGGCTCAAAACCGGTTTGCAGTTTACAGCTTGCAGTTTACAGCCAGAAAAACCCACTCCTGGACAATTACCCCAATGGCGTCTGGCTGCGAACTGTAAACTGCAAAATGTGAACCAGTTCCGGGGTTGGGCCAAAAGCCAATTGCTAATTGCCAATGACCGCTTTTCTACACAACTCCATAATCCCGCTCCGCATCCAGTCATGTGCCCCTTATCTCACGTCATAAAGGAGGCCCCATGCCAAAGACAGCTTCTCCTGTGCCGCGTGGCTGGCACACCGTTACCCCTGCCCTCACCGTTCGCAATGCGGCGGCGGCCATCGATTTTTATAAGCGCGTGTTTGGCGCCGAAGAGCTGACACGCATGACTTCCCCCGACGGCAAAGTCGCTCACGCCGAACTGAAGATCGGGGATTCCATCATTATGCTCAACGACGAGTTTCCCAAAGGCAATGCCCTGGCTCCGGAAACGCTGGGAGGTACTACCGGGGGACTCATGCTGTATGTACCTGACGTCGACGCCGTTTATGACCGGGCCGTCAAAGCCGGCGCGCAAACGCGTCAAGCCGTGGCCGACATGTTTTGGGGCGACCGGTATGGCAACCTGGTCGATCCCTTTGGTCAGGTTTGGGCGATTGCCACCCACCAGGAAGATCTCAGCGCCCTGGAAATCGACCGGCGAGCCAAGGAGTTTTACGCCAAAATGAAAGCCGCTTAGTAGCTAGTAGCTGGTAGCTAGAAGTTAGGAGCCGGGGCGGATCAATAAATGTACCCTCGCGTTTCCTGGCGGAAACACAAGGAGCTAGTAGAAGGAGAGAGCAAAACCGCAAGAAACCTCACGATCCCGCTCGGGCCCCTAACTACTAGCTACTAACCGCCAGCTACTATTTCGCCAACTCGTAACCCGAAAAGAAGTAGCTGAGCTCGAATCGCGCCGTATCGTCGGCGTCGCTGCCGTGGATGGCATTGCGTTCGATATTGGTCCCGTATTTCTTGCGCACGGTGCCTTCCACGGCCTTGGCCGGATCGGTGGCGCCCATGAGTTCGCGCAGGTCGGCGATGGCATTCTCTTTTTCCAGCGCCATCACCACAATGGGCCCGCTCGACATGAAATTCGTCAGCGACTCAAAGAATGGCTTGCTGGCGTGTACCGCATAAAACCCTTCGGCTTGATTCTTGTTGATGTGCAGCATCTTCATGCCCAGGATCCGGAACCCTTGCTTCTGGATCATGGCAATGATCTCGCCGGTGGCGCCCTTCTCGAATGCGTCCGGTTTGACGATAGTAAAAGTCCGTTGCAACGTCTTCATGCTCGCGTATGTACCCTTTCTGCGGAAGTCTCGAAACTAGTGATGATAAATGTTGGGGGGTGGCTTTGTCGTGGAAAAACCGAATACGGCTCACAGTTTACAGTTTGCAGCTCCCAGCCAGACGGCTGATGGCGGATGCTCTGGCTGGGACCGGTCTGGCTGCAAACTGTGAACTGTAAACCGTCAACCTTCTACGCAAGCACCTGCACCAGCGTCTCGCCCAGAGCCGCGGGAGACTGCGCCACGTGGACACCGGCCGCCTCCAGCGCCTGGATCTTCTCCGCCGCCGTGCCCTTGCCGCCGCTGATGATGGCGCCGGCATGGCCCATGCGCCGGCCCGGAGGAGCGGTTTGTCCGGCAATGAACGATACCACGGGCTTGGTGACATTTTTCCGGATGAACTCCGCCGCCGTCTCCTCCGCATTGCCGCCGATTTCGCCGATCATAATGATGGCCCGCGTGTCCGGGTCGGCTTGAAACAGCGTAAGCGCATCGATGAAATTGGTGCCGATGATGGGATCGCCGCCGATGCCGATGGCGGTCGATTGTCCAATCCCCCGGATGGTGAGCTGGTGGACGGCCTCGTACGTCAGCGTGCCCGAACGGGACACGATACCGATATTGCCTTCGCGATGGATATGGCCCGGCATGATGCCCATTTTGCATTTGCCCGGCGAAATGATACCCGGACAATTGGGCCCGATCAGCCGCGACTTTCGTGTCTTCAGGAATTCCCAGGCCCGCACCATGTCCAGCGTGGGAATGCCCTCGGTAATGCAGACGATCAACGGCACGCCGGCATCGGCCGCTTCCATGATGGCATCGGCGGCCACCGGCGGCGGCACGAAAATCATGCTCGCGTTAGCCCCGGTCTCGCGGACCGCCTGCTCCATGGAATTGAAGATGGGCCAGCCTTCATGTGTGCTGCCGCCCTTGCCGGGAGTGACCCCGCCCACCACGTTGGTTCCGTAATTCGCGCAGTTCCTGGCGTGAAACGTGCCTTCGCGGCCGGTCAATCCCTGCACCAGCACTTTGGTTGATTTATCGATAAGAATGCTCATTCAAATCCTCTGCAAACCGCTCTCGGCCGTTGGCCTTCGGCCGTCGGCCAGACAGCCAAAGTTGTGGCTCGTTTTGGCCGACAGCCGAGGGCCGAGAGCCGACGGCTATCCGGCGGCCGCCACCACTTTCTCGGCTGCGTCCTTCATGGTTTCGGCCACAATAAAATTCAATCCTGAATTCTTCAGAATCTCGCGACCCGCTTCGACGTTGGTGCCTTCCAGGCGCAGAATGATGGGCAACTTGATGTTGGTCTTCCGCGCCGCGGCCACCACTCCATTGGCCAGCGTATCGACCCGCAGAATGCCGCCGAAAATATTGATCAGCACCGCGCGGACATGCTTATCGCTCAGCAGGATTTCGAAGGCATGCGTCACCTGCTCCTCGTTGGCGCCGCCGCCGACATCCAGGAAATTCGCCGGCATCCCGCCCGCATATTTGATGATGTCCATGGTCGCCATCGCCAGGCCCGCGCCATTCACCATGCAGCCGACGGTGCCATCGAGTTTGATGTAATTCAACCCGTATTTACTGGCCTCCACCTCCAACGGATCCTCTTCCGTGACGTCGCGCAACTCCTTGATATCGGGATGCCGGTAAAGAGCGTTGTCGTCAAAATTCATCTTGGCGTCGAGCGCCAGCAGCCGCCCGTCGGTCGTCGAGATGAAGGGATTGATTTCCACCAGCGAGGCGTCGGTCTCTTCGGCGGCTCGCGAAAGGGCCATCATAAATTTGACGGCCGGATTGATCTGCGCCGGCTTCAGCCCGAGCGCAAACGCCAGCTTGCGCGCTTGGTACGCCTGTAAACCCAATCCCGGTTCGACGTATTCCTTCACAATGGCATCGGGATTCTCCGCCGCCATCTGCTCGATCTCCATGCCGCCCGCCGCCGAAGCCATGAACACATTCCTGGCCGCTTGCCGGTCCAGCACCACGCCGAGGTAGAATTCCTTCTCGATCGGAAGGGTTTCCTCGATCAGCAGGCGGCCCACCACCCGGCCCTCGGGGCCCGTCTGATGGGTCACCAGCGTCATTCCGAGCATCTTGCGCGCCAGTTGCGTGGCCTCATCCACCGACTTGGCCAGCTTAACGCCGCCGCCTTTGCCCCGGCCGCCAGCGTGGATCTGGGCCTTTACCACCACGCCGCCGGCGCCGGCGTTCAACAGGGTGCGTGCCGCATGTTCGGCTTCTTCCGGGGTCTGGGCCATCTCGCCCCGGGGCACCACCACGCCGTACTTGGAAAGAATGTTTTTCGCCTGATATTCGTGAATCTTCATCGCCCACGCGCCGGCGGGTTCCGCACCCGCGGCCACTCAGATTTCTAAACCCGCAATCCCCACAAACTTCGGGGATTGTAAGCTATGTGGTCGAGCCGGAGCAAACGGCAGGCAGAACCGTTTCACGTTTTCCGTTTCACGTTTCACGTTTCCTGCCAAGTTAATCGACGCGCCGAGTCCTTCCCGTCCGTTACGTGCTCTGCGTTCGATACTTTCAAATGCCAAGTTCCAAAGTGGGTTTATGCGCGTGTACGGCGGCGGCGGAAGCGCGAAGCGACGTGAAACGGGGAACGTGAAACGAAAAACGTAAAACGCGAAACGGTTCCTCTGTTACCATCAAATCTGTTTCGCTCCCCGTAGCCATGATTACCGACGCGCTGCATAGAATCGTCAATCATCGCGAGTCGCTCTCGCGCGAGCAGGCGCGCGCCGTGATGGCGGAAATTCTGGCCGGAGAAGCCACCGACGCGCAGATCGCAGCTCTGCTGGTCGCGCTGAACATGAGGGGCGAAACCGTTGACGAGATCGTCGGTTTTGCCGAAGCCATCCGCGCGGCAGCTACTCCCTTGCCCCTCATCCAGGATCATGCGCTGGACGTAAGCGACACGGGACGCGACGCGCTGGTGGACACCTGCGGCACCGGAGGCGATGCCAGCGGCACGTTCAATATTTCGACCGCCACCGCGCTGACCGTCGCCGGGGCCGGCGTGCGCGTGGCCAAACACGGCAACCGCAGCGTGACCTCGCAGTGCGGCTCGGCCGACGTGGTGGAAGCGCTCGGCGTGCGGCTCACGCTGCCTCCGGAGCGCGTGGCCCGGTGCCTGGAACAGATCGGTATCGCGTTTCTCTTCGCCCCGGCCATGCACTCGGCCATGAAGTACGCGCAACCGGCGCGGCGCGAATTGCGGCTGCGCACGGTCTTCAACCTGCTCGGCCCGCTGATCAATCCCGCGCACGCATCGGTGCAGGTGGTGGGCGTCTATTCGCCCGCGCTGGTGGAAAAACTCGCGCAGGCCCTGCTGCAACTCGGTTTGAAGCGCGCCCTGGTGGTTCACGGCAGCGACGGTTTGGACGAGATCACCATCACCGGGCCAACCCGGGTGGCGGAAGTGCGTGACGGCGCCGTACGCGTCTATGACGTAACGCCGGAGGAGTTCGGCTTCGAGCGCGCGCCCATGCAGGCGATTCTAGGCGGCGACGTGCAAGCCAACGCTGCCATCATCCGCGCCCTGCTGGCCGGCGACCGCTCCCCGCGCCGCGATGTCGTGATCTTGAATGCCGCCGCCGCCCTGGTCGCCGCCGGACGCGCCGAGTCCATTCGCGACGCCATCCCCCTGGCCGCCTATTCCCTCGACTCCGGCGCCGCCCAGGGCAAACTGGAACTGCTGGTAAGTTTTACCAACGCGTAAGGACCCCGGTCCCTGATCGCATGCACAGACAAGGAAGCCGGCTTCATCCCGGCTCCTGACTATTAACTCCTAACTACTGTTTCTTCTTCTCTTCCGCCGTCATGGCGACGGCGCGGCGTACGGGGACCAGGGCGCCCGCGCCGGGACTGGGTTCCGGGCTGGCGGCGCGGCGGATCACTTCCTGTTGTACGTAACGGAAGAACTGCTGCATCTGCTCCTGCATAATCTCCATCTGCTTGCGCATGGTGTCCATGTTTTCGCGCATGCGCAGGATCATGTCGATGCCGGAAATGTTGACGCCGTAATCGCGCGCCAATTCCAGGATGAATTCCAGACGCTTCAGATCGTCGTCGGTATAAAGACGCGTATTGCCTTCGGTGCGGGACGGCTTCAGCAGCCCCTCCCGTTCATAGAGGCGCAACGTCTGCGGGTGGATTTCGTACATCTCCGCCACCGCGGAAATCATGTATGCGCCTTTGCCACGCTTTTTTGCCATTTTCTATCTATTTACCACAGAGGACACAGAGGACACAGAGGAAGCAAAGAGAATCGAGAGCGTTGTGACCTCCGAAATTTCACCCAACTTCAAAAACTTGCTCCCGTCGTTCTTGTTCATCCTTTGCATCTTCGCTGTCGTTTTTTGAGATTTCCTCTGTGTCCTCTGTGCCCTCTGTGGTGAATGGTCCTTCTACACTTGTTTCCACAACTCCGCCCGCGGATCGTCCGGATTGAGCTTCGCGAGTTTGCGGAGAAGTTCCTTGGTCTCTTCGTCGTGCGGCACGGGTACGGTAATCTGCACTTCCACGATTTCGTCGCCCCGCGCGCCATCTTTTATCGCCGAGGGTACGCCTTTTTCCCGCAGCCGCAAC
>Ga0326727_10025027_pt1 | contig 11233 bp, 5 predicted proteins | sample MB2enrmetagenome_FD_207643 | JGI IMG/M metagenome (GOLD analysis project Ga0326727, IMG submission 207643) | Lab enriched peat soil microbial communities from McLean, Ithaca, NY, United States - MB29MY | ecosystem: Environmental > Terrestrial > Soil > Wetlands > Peat | place: USA: New York... | reverse complement strand
GCCTTCACCGACGGCCGCTCGATCGGCGCCACCCTCGACCGCAACGGCTTGCGGCCCGCTCGCTATTTCGTGACGCAGGACGATCTGGTGATCATGGCGTCGGAATCGGGTGTGCTTCCGGTGCCGCCCGAGCAGGTAGTGCGCAAGGGCCGGCTGCAACCCGGCAAAATGCTGCTGGTCGACACGGTCGAAGGCCGGATCATCTCCGACCGGGACCTCAAGCGGTCGCTCTATGGCCGCAATCCGTATCAACTGTGGCTCAAGGAAAATCAGATCAAGCTGGAGCAGCTCAGCGATCCGCCCCGCCAGCATGGCACCGACAAAGAGACGCTGGTGCAGCGCCAGCGCGCCTTCGGCTATACCGCCGAAGACCTGAAGATGATTCTGGGACCGATGGGGACGAAAGGCGAGGAGCCGATCGGCTCCATGGGCACCGATATCCCGCTGGCATGCCTCTCCGACCAGCCGCAACCGCTGTTTCACTATTTCAAGCAGCTCTTCGCGCAGGTGACCAATCCGCCGATCGACCCGATTCGCGAAGAGATGGTGATGTCGCTCACCAGCTACATCGGCAACGAGCGCAACCTGCTCGACGAGACGCCGATGCATTGCCACACGCTCAAGCTGGAGCAGCCCATCCTCACCAATCGCGATCTCGAAAAGTTGCGGCGCGTGTCGCAGGGCGATTTTCTGGCCACCACGCTGCCTCTGCTATTTCCCGGCGACGAGGGTGCGAAAGGCCTGGACCGGGCTCTCAATCAGCTCTGCCGGCGCGCGTCGCTGGCCATCCAGTCGGGCTATTCGCTGCTGATTCTCTCTGACCGCGGCTTGGACCCCGACTATGCCGCGATTCCCAGCTTGCTCGCTTTGGCCGCGGTGCACAATCACCTGGTGCGCGAGAAGAGCCGCACGCAGGTGGCGCTGGTGATCGAATCCGGCGAGCCGCGCGAGGTGATGCACTTCGCCTTGCTGATCGGCTATGGGGCGAGCGCGGTGAACCCTTACCTGGCGCTCGAAACCGTGGCTACCGAAGCCGGAGCGAACAAAGAAGCGCAAGCCAAAGCGGTTGCCAATTTCATCAAGGCCATCAACAAGGGTCTGCTGAAGACATTTTCGAAGATGGGCATTTCCACCCTGCAGAGCTATCGCGGGGCGCAGGTCTTCGAGGCCATCGGGCTCAATAAGAGCGTGATCGAGAGGTATTTCACCGGAACCGCCTCGCGCATCGAAGGCGTCGGGCTCGAAGTGATCGCCGAAGAGGCCTTGCGCAAACACCAGCACGCTTTTCAGCCGATCACGGAATCGGAGCCGGAGTTGCCCTTGGGCGGGAATTATGCGTTTCGCGCCAATGGCGAGTATCACCTTTACAATCCGCAGACCATCTCCAAGCTGCAACACTCTGTGCAGCAGAACAGCTTTCAGACCTTTCAGGAATACACGGACCTGATCGACAAGCAGTCGCGGCAGCTCTGCACGCTGCGCGGGCTGCTCGAAATCAAGTCCGCCGAAGAGCCGGTGCCGCTGGAAGAAGTGGAGCCGGCGAGCGAGATTGTGAAGCGATTCGCCACCGGCGCCATGAGTTTCGGCTCGATCTCGCAGGAGGCCCACGAAACGCTGGCCATCGCCATGAACCGTATCGGCGGCCGGTCGAATACCGGCGAAGGCGGCGAGGATGAAGCGCGTTTCGGCACCGAGAAGCGCAGCTCCGTGAAGCAGGTGGCCTCGGCGCGATTCGGCGTGACCACCAATTACCTGGTGAACGCCGACGAATTGCAGATCAAAATGGCGCAGGGCGCGAAGCCCGGAGAGGGCGGCCAACTGCCCGGCCACAAGGTGGACCGCAATATCGCGCGCGTGCGCCACTCTACTCCCGGGGTGGGACTGATTTCCCCGCCCCCGCATCACGACATCTACTCCATCGAAGACCTGGCGCAGCTCATTTACGATCTCAAGAACGTCAATCCGCAAGCGCGCATTTCAGTAAAGCTAGTGGCGGAAGTAGGCGTCGGCACAGTGGCCGCGGGCGTGGCGAAGGCGCATGCCGACGTGATCCTGATTTCCGGCGATAGCGGCGGCACCGGCGCGTCGCCGCTCAGTTCCATCCAGCATGCCGGCATCCCTTGGGAGCTCGGGCTGGCTGAAGCGCACCAGGTGCTGGTGATGAACGATCTGCGCGGACGCGTGCGTTTGCAGACCGATGGCAAACTGCAGACCGGCCGCGACGTGACCATCGCAGCGCTGCTGGGCGCGGAGGAGTTCGGGTTCGCCACGGCGCCGCTGGTGGCCATGGGATGCATCATGATGCGGAAATGCCATCTGAACACCTGCCCGGTGGGAATCGCCACGCAGGATCCGGTGCTGCGCGCGAAATTCCAGGGCACGCCGGAACATGTCATCAATTTCTTCTTCTTCCTCGCCGAGCAGGTGCGCCGTTACATGGCGCAAATGGGATTCCGCACATTCGACGAGATGGTGGGCCGCAGTCACATGCTGGAGTGCCGGCCCGCGGTGGACCACTGGAAGGCCAAAGGCATCGACCTCTCGGCTATTCTGTACAACCCGCCGGTCCCCAGCCGCGTGGCGCGGCGCTGCGTCGAGAAGCAGGATCACGGCCTCGAAGAAGCGCTCGACTACACCATTATCGAACAGGCGCGTGAAGCTCTGGAGGAGCACCGGCGCATCCAAATCATCCTGCCCATTCGCAATGTGCATCGCACCGTGGGCGCCATGTTGTCGGGCGAAATCGCGCGGCGCTACGGCTCCGAGGGCCTGCCCGCCGACACCATATACTGCCGGTTCCAGGGCTCGGCCGGGCAAAGCTTCGGCGCATTCCTGGCCGCCGGAGTGACGTTGGAGCTGGAAGGCGACGCCAACGATTACGTCGGCAAGGGCCTCTCCGGCGGCCATCTGATCGTCTACCCGCCGCGCAGTTCCACTTTCCTGCCGGAGGAAAATATTCTGATCGGCAATGTCGCGCTCTATGGCGCCACGGGCGGCGAAGCTTATTTCAATGGCGTCGCGGGCGAGCGCTTCGCGGTGCGCAATTCGGGCGCCACGGCCGTGGTGGAAGGCACCGGCGATCACGGCTGCGAATACATGACGCGCGGCACGGTGGTGGTTCTGGGCAAGTGCGGGCGCAATTTCGCCGCCGGCATGAGCGGCGGCTTCGCATACGTGCTGGATGAAGCCGGCGACTTCGCCGAGAAGCGCTGCAATCTGAACTCGGTCGACCTGGTGCAGTTGGGCGAGGACGAAGAAATGGTCCGCGCGCTCATCGAAAAGCACGTCGCCACCACCGGCAGCCCGCGCGGCCAATGGGTGCTCGAGAATTGGGCGCAAATGGTGCCGAAGTTCCTCAAGATCTACCCGCGCGATCTGCGCGCCCTGACGATGAGCGCTCCCAAGGAAACCGTCCATGCCTGATACCACTGCGTTTCTCACCGAACCGCGGGAGACCGCGCCCCGGCGCGCCGTCGCCGACCGGGTCCGCGACTGGTTCGAGATTTACCTGCCGTTTCCGGAGCAGAAGCTGCGCACGCAGGCCACACGCTGCATGGATTGCGGCGTACCGTTTTGCCATAACGGCTGCCCGCTGACCAACCTGATTCCCGATTGGAACGAGTTGGTCTCGCGGGGACGCTGGCGCGAGGCCGTGCGCCAATTGCACGCCACCAATAATTTCCCCGAATTCACGGGCCGGATCTGCCCGGCGCCGTGCGAAGCGTCCTGCGTGCTGGGCATCAATACGCCGCCGGTCACCATCAAGCAGATCGAAAAGACCATCATCGACCGGGCATTCGCCGAGGGGTTCATCGCGCCCGAACCGTCGTCCACCAAGACGGGCAAGCGGGTGGCGATCGTCGGCTCCGGTCCCGCGGGACTGGCCGCCGCACAGCAGTTGGCGCGCGCCGGCCACGAGGTCACCGTCTTCGAGAAGGCCGACCGCATCGGGGGCCTGCTGCGCTACGGCATTCCCAATTTCAAAATGGAGAAGCACCTCATCGATCGCCGCCTGGAGCAGATGCGCGCCGAGGGTGTCCGCTTCCGTACCAACGCACATGTCGGCGTCAACATACCGGTGGAGGACCTGCGCGGCGAGCATCACGCGCTGCTGCTGGCGGGCGGCGCCGAGCATGCGCGCGATCTGCGCGTTCCCGGCCGCGAGTTGAACGGCATTCACTTCGCGATGGATTTCCTGCCGCAGCAGAATCGCCGCAATGAAGGCGACAACGTGCCCGCGGAGGGCGCCATTCTGGCCACGGGAAAGCGCGTGGTGATCATCGGCGGCGGCGATACCGGCGCCGATTGCCTGGGCACTTGCCACCGCCAGGGCGCTCTCTCGGTGACGCAATTCGAGCTGCTGCCGAAGCCTCCCGAAGACCGGTCGCCTGCCACGCCGTGGCCGCTCTGGCCGATGCAATTACGCTCCGAGGGCGCGCACGAAGAAGGTGGCGTGCGCGATTGGAGCGTTTCCACGGTTCGATTCACGGGCGACGAAGACGGTAACGTCAGGCAGCTGCACGCGGTCCGGGTCGATAGCAAATTGCAGGCGATTCCCGGCACTGAGTTCACGGTCGAAGCCGATCTGGTGCTGCTGGCCATGGGCTTCCTGGGCCCGGTCCGCAACGGCATGATCGAGCAACTCGGCGTGAAGCTCGATCCGCGCGGCAATGTCTCCACCGGAGAGAACTATATGTCGTCGGTGCCCGGCGTGTTCGCCGCCGGCGATATGCGGCGCGGGCAATCGCTGGTGGTGTGGGCGATTGCGGAAGGCCGCAAGGCGGCGCAGGCCATAGACAAGTATCTGGTGGCCGACGCACGATAGAGACGGTCTGTTTCGGTGGGGCAGGCGGTTTAGCTTTCAGCAGTCTTTGGTGGGGCGGACCCCCCGGTCCGCCCCCGGTCCGCGCGGGTCCCCCTGGACCCGCTCTAAGCCAAAGGTGCAAATTCTCCATTACCGAACAGGCCGACGGGGGCGTCGGCCGCGGACCAGGGGGTCCGCCCCACCCAACGCAAGCTGCCGCGGACTGCAGGCGACTTTCAGTCGCAAGCCCAACCTACCGGCTTGCGCCGGTAGTCGTTTAGTTTGCCACAGGCGCTCCACGGAGCCAAACATAACCGTCGTACTGACCGGCTAATTCGGAGACGCCAATAAATACGCGAGCGTATCGCGCTTTATTTTCCTGTGCGGCATCGTTTGCAAAAACTTCGTGGAACAACCTCCGGCGAGCTGGCGTATACTTCCCATAGATCGTCATAGGAACCGGAAACCGTCATGGGAAAACCCGCCCAGCCCGCCCTTCTGCAAGGCACGCTCGATTTGCTGGTTTTGCATGCCCTCCAGCGAGGAGCGATGCATGGCTATGCCATCGCCCAGACCATCCACCTGCTCTCCGACGAGGTCCTGAAGGTGGAAGAAGGCTCGCTCTATCCCGCGCTGTGGCGCCTGGAACTGGATGGCGCCATCAGCTCGAAATCCGGTCTTTCGGAAAACAACCGCAAGGCCAAGTTCTACCAGATCACCAGGCACGGGCAGAAGCTTCTCGCCGAGCAGGAGGCCACCTGGGTGCGCCTCTCGGCCGCGGTTTCGCGCGTGCTTGCGGGGTAACTCAGCATGCGCCGATTCTTTCGCAGACTACTCCGCCGCGGCAAGATGCATCGCGAAATCGAGGCCGAGCTCGCCTTTCATCGCGAGATGGCCGCGCGCCATGGCAATCCCATTCCGCTTGGCAACACCGCGGTGCTCGCCGAACATGGGTACGCGCTGTGGCGTTTCAATTTCCTGGAGAATCTCTGGCGCGATCTGGCGCATGCGGCCCGCGGACTGCGCCGCAGCCCCTGGCTGGTGATCGCCGCCCTGGTATCGCTGGGGCTAGGCGTGGGCGTGAATGCGACCATGTTCTCCCTCGGCTCCGAATTCCTATTCAGCCGCCCCTCGGTGCGCGACGCTGCGTCGCTGGTCTACGTGCGGCTTGCCGGCAACAGCCACTCCTCTCGCCAGGTACTGGAATTTCTCGCTTCCAGCGGCCTCTTTGCCGACGTGGCCGGTGAGAATGAAGAAATCACCGCCAACTATAACGACGGCGTCGAGACTCACCCGGTGTCCGGCGTCTTCACGACGAAAAACTACTTCACCGCGCTGGGTATTCCGATGCTCTACGGCCGGGGCATTGCGCCGGACGATCCGGATGAAGTCGCGGTCCTGAGCTATGGCTTCTGGAGCAGGCAATTCAATGGCGACCGGACGGTGGTGGGACGTGCCATCAATCTGGACGGCCGCATGTGCACCGTGGTAGGCATCCTGCCGGAACACCATCGCAGTCTCGTCGGGTTCGGATACTCCCCCGACATTTATCTGCCGCGCTACCTGGAAACCACCATGCTGGCGATCTACGCGCGGTTGAAGCCGGGCATGTCGATTCCCTCGGCGAGAGCCGGCGCGATCACCGTGGCGAAGCGCCTGGACGCGCAGATGCCGGGCGAATTCAAGTACGCCGACGACGTGCGCGTCTCGGCCATTGCCGGGTATGAGCGGCTGCGGACGGAATCGGATTTGATGACTGTGGCGGTGTTCTTCGGCATGCTGCTGGCCGTTACCGGCCTGGTCCTGCTGATCGCCTGCATGAATGTGGCGAGCCTGCTGCTGGCGCGCGCATCGGTGCGGCGGCGGGAGATCGCCATCCGGCTTGCTATCGGCGCCAGCTGCGGCCGGCTCTTGCAGCAGTTGCTCGCCGACAGCCTGCTGCTGGCGCTTCTGGGCGCGGCTTTGGGCCTCGCTCTCGCGCAAATGACCGCCGTCCTGCTGATGCGGATCCACCTGCCCACGCCGGTTCCGATCCGCTTGCACATCGAACCGGACTGGCGTCTGGCCCTGTACGCCGCGGCGCTCGCCACATTTTCGACACTGGCCTGCGGACTTTTGCCGGCTTGGCAATCCCTACGGGAATCACTCGCACCCGCCCTGCATCGCGAGAGCAAAATGCGCCTGCGCCGCGTCCTGGTAGCCGCCCAGGTAGCTGTCTCGGTGATCGTTTTGACCACCGGGTTGCTCTTCCTTCGCAACCTGGTTCACTCCAGCGCGCTCAGCCCCGGGTTCGATGTGCGCCACACAGTTTTCGCCGATGTGAACCTGCCTCCCAACGTCTACTCCGACGCCAAACGCAAGGCCGGCTACATCGATCGAACGGTGGATTCGCTCGCCGCGCTGCCGGGGATCGACAGCGCCGCTGCCGCGCGCGTAGTTCCGTTCAACGGTGGGACGCGCTTCGGGAGTACACTCGTGTTTCCCGATAACGGCGGGCAGGCGCAAGCGTTCTTCCATTGGAATGCGGTGACGCCCCAGTTCTTCCGCGCGATGGATATTCCCCTGCTCCAGGGGCGGACCTTCTCACCGGCCGATCACAGCGAGCACGTTGTGGTCGTCAATACGGAATTCGTGCAGCGATATCTGGGCCACCGCCAACCCCTCGGCACGGTATTTCTGTGGGGGCGCAACGGCAAGACTCCTTACCGGATTATAGGAGTAGCGGCGCCGACCAAAACCATTACCATCGGCGAGGACCCGCAGCCGCAGCTCTACGAGCCGCTGGCGCAAATCGACAACGACCGGCAGGAGATCGATTTCGTGATGCGGTCGGCGATTCCGCCAGCGCTACAACTGGAGGCGGTGCGCCGCACGTTGCATCGCATCGAGCCGATGGCGGGCGCGCAGGTGGCCACCATGTCGTCCAGCATCGGGCTGGCCTTCCTGCCGAGCCAGGTGGGCGCACTGTTGATGGGTTCCACCGGCATCCTCGGATTGTTGCTGGCCAGCATCGGTCTCTACGGCGTGATGGCTTTCTCGGTGGCCCGCAGAACGCGCGAGATCGGCGTGCGCGTGGCCCTGGGCGCTGACCGCGGGCACATCACGCGAATGGTGCTTAAGGATTCCGCGCGGGTCACGCTGGCCGGTACCGCGGCCGGCCTGCTGGTGACGTTCCTGGTCACCAAACCGCTGGCCATGTTCCTGGTGCCGGGGATCAAGCCGACCGATCCGCTCAATTTCGTCGTGGTGGCGCTGGCCATGCTGGCGACGGGCCTGGCAGCTACTTGGGGTCCGATCCGCCGCGCCCTGAGCATCGATCCCAATAGCACGCTGCGCGAGGAATAGCTAACGGCGATCCCAGGTGAGGTGCAGCCGATCCTGGCCATCGGTGGCGTTCATGGTGATGCTGTTGACATTATGGCTGTCATCCACGGAGAGCGTCATGGTGCCATGCAGACGGCGATCCTCGGTGACCATATCGGCGCGGATGCGTGACCCTTCGCGCGTCATCACGCTGCCGGTGAACATCACCGGACGCGCCGGGCGGCGCACTCCACGCGGCTGTTCCGGCGTGAAGGAGACCACGACTTTGCCGCCGAGATCGATATCCACGCGCACATCGGCGAGCCGTTGCCCGGTACCCTCATTGAGGACCGACGCGCCGGATCCACGCCCCGTATAGGTGACGGCATTGTTCCAGACGAAGCCTGGAGGCGCATTGGGCCGGTCGTTCTCGGTCTGCGGCCGCGGCGTTTTGTCGCTTATGGGTGCGGGCGCGGGCGAAGCATCCCAACTCATGCGGAAATGGTAGCGTCCGAATCCGGGGGCGTCGTCGACAATTCGCAGAACCACGGCGTAATCGTTGCGCTCCGACGGCCGTTCCAGGATGTGAATCTCGCTGCGGCTGTCCAACGGCTGGACGGCGAAGTTTCGCACATCGCGGTCCGGTAGCGGAGCGCTGCAATCGGACCCGTCGTCGCGCGCATCTTCGCCGGAGACGGTGTGAACCAGGACCAGGTCACGGCGGATGGTGATTCTCACCTCATTATCAATTTCCAGGCGGATGTCGCATTGTCCCCTGCCGGGAGACAACTCCGGACGGGGCATGACGGTGATGCGAAAGCGCGAATCGGCGGAGGCCGGAATGACGGCCAAAACAGCCACTGCGATCGCCCAATAGCGCATTCATCCAGCATACCCGGTTTACTGGGGACAATATTCACCACGGAGGCACGGAGACACGGAGAAAGACAAAGTCAAAGTCAAAACCCGAGCCCACGGAGGCGGCGGAGAACACGGAGGGAGAATGGCCGGGGCACAAAAGATTGGCTGTGATAGACTGGTTTTCAGCCGTGCATAAAGGCAGAAGGGCGGGGTTGGCCTAGCGGCTGGGCGTCAGCCTTCCAAGCTGATTTAGACGGGTTCGAGTCCCGTACCCCGCTCCACTTATCGCATCGCCCTCTTCACTCTGAGCAAGGCACTGCCGAAACCGGGATAATAAAATACCGGAATCGCGCATGAACAGGATCATTCTCGCCGCCTGTATGTTGATCGTCGGACTGGTCGCGGTTTTCGGCCTGTACCTGTTTCTGAAAGGCGCGCGCCGCGTCCAACTGGCGGTAACGAGCACGAAATGGCCCACGACAGCCGGCAAGGTGGTCAGCTCCGAGACCAAGCGAGACGTCTCCACTTATCGGCGTTCGTCAACGGTCACGTTCGATACTACGACCTCGATTCGTTACAGCGTGAACGGACAGGAATATACGACGAAGGTTCTGCGGTTCGGGCAGGCTTTGGGGTCGGGCGATAAGTCGGACGCGGCGCTGCAGCGGCTGCGCTACCCCGCGGGTAAAGATGTGCTGGTGTCGTACGATCCGGCTCACCCTGCTAGCGCGGTGATGAAACCCGGACTGCATGCCGAGGCATTCTGGCTTCCCGGCGCCGGACTGGCTTTTCTCTTGCCGGCGGCTCTCTGCCTGTTCCTGCTGCCGGGAATCTTGCGCGATTCCACCAAAGAGGATCAGGCGTTCGCCAAGTACGTGGAGAATGCCATCGAGCAGCGCAATCCCGATCTGCCCCCTCCGCCGCGGCAGAGCGGAGATAAGGTCATGTCCGTAGCCGGCGCGGCTTTCGGCGCGGTGTTCTGCTGCCTCGGCATTCTCGCTCTCACCGCGGGTTTGCAGAGAATCTGGCACGGCGCCGCCAGCGAGAGCTGGCCCAGAGTTTCCGGCGTGGTGATCCAGACGGGCTCCGACGAACCCGACGATACCACCGACACCGCGTATCGCGCCCGCATGGTCTATAAATACGAGGTCGCGGGCACCACGCACTTCAACAATCTGCGCCGCTTCGCCGAGGTGGAAAGCAGCACGCATTACACAACCGGCGACCACGTACAGGTTTCGTATCTGCCAGCGGACCCGGACATCGCGGTGCTGGAGCCGGGAAACAGCGGCGCGGCGCTCTTAATGCCGGGGATTGGCGCCGTGCTCTTGCTGATGAGCTTCGCTGTGTTCTTTTGGCTTGTGCCGGTGCTGGGCAAGCCGGTGGGGCCCTGATGGCTGGTTCTTACGCACACCTTCGCCGGCAGGCGGTTGACTTCGTCACGCGATTCTCGGCCGCCGGACCCGTGCTGGTTCTGGCCGTTCAGCGCGCGGCGGCCGACGACGTGGCGCTCGAAGCGTGCACCCATGCCCTCATGGACGTGCGGCGGCTGGCGTTTCGCGAATTCGTGTTGGAGCTTTCCGCGCCGGAGTTGAATCGCCGTTCGCTGGTTCCGATCGGCCGGTTCGTGCGCGAAGCGCTGGCGGCGCGCGTCACCGCGCAGGCGCTGGAACGCGGCGAGCTGAATTACTTGCGCCCGGTCGCCCGCTTTCCGGGATTTCCGCAAGCGTTGACGGGTACCTTCGAAGAACTACGCTTGAACGCGATCGACCCCGCGCGTCTGCGCTCCTGCGGCGAATCGGGGCCCGACCTCGCGTGCCTGCTCTCCCACTACACGCGCGAGCTGACGGAACGCCGTTTTGCCGACCATTCCACCCGCGTGCTACTCGCGCGCGATAGCTTGTCGGCCAGCTATAACGCGTTGCGGCAAACGGCGGTGGTAACGCTCGATCTCGCGCCCCGGAGCTCGCTGGAGCGGGAGTTGCTGGCGTCGGTGATGGGCGCGGCGCGATCGGCGCTCGATTTGCGGATCGCGGCGAGCGGCGCCGAACCCGCCACCTCGCTGGAGTCGTTGCAGCGCTATCTATTCGCGGGCGATGTCGTGCCGGTGCGCGAGGACGATGGCAGCGTCGCGATCCTCTCGACTTCCGGCGAGGCGCTGGAGTGCGTCGAGATCGCGCGCGCCATCCATGCAGCGGCCGCGGAAGGCGTGCCGTTCGACCAGATCGCCATTCTGCTCCGCTCTCCCGAGCGTCACCAGCCGCT
>Ga0326727_10025026_pt1 | contig 11233 bp, 11 predicted proteins | sample MB2enrmetagenome_FD_207643 | JGI IMG/M metagenome (GOLD analysis project Ga0326727, IMG submission 207643) | Lab enriched peat soil microbial communities from McLean, Ithaca, NY, United States - MB29MY | ecosystem: Environmental > Terrestrial > Soil > Wetlands > Peat | place: USA: New York... | reverse complement strand
GTAAGCGATGCGAGCGCCCCACCTCGCGGCGCGGGTCTGTTTGCTGAACACTGAAGCCCTGAATTTGGGCGAGGTGATATTATGGATAATGACGGTCCTAATGCTAGGCATCAGTACAGTCATCAGGACGCCGAATACCGCCGGGTTGAGCTGATCACGGGCCGCAGGCGGCGTCGGGATTGGACGGCGGATGAGAAAGCGGAAATTCTTGCCGCGAGCATGGCACCAGGATCGAAGATCGCGGAGGTCGCGCGCCGTTACGGGGTCAGCCGAGGCTTGCTTTGGACATGGCGTCGCCAGGCGACAAATGATCTGGCGGCGGCGAGAGCACCGCATTTTGTCCCGTTGCGCCTTGAGGGTGAGGTAGATGTGAACACTGCCTCGGCTTCCGAGCCGGCTTTACCGCCGCCATCGGGCCGGGATCAAGCTGCGGGATCGATTGAGATCGAGATCGGACGTGCCCGGGTCCGCGTGGAAGGTGCGGTCGATCCGGAGGTTTTGCGGCAGGTGCTTGGTCTGATCGGGCGGGCACGGTGATCCTGGGCATTCCGTCCCGGCCGGGGCTGCGGGTGGTGGTGGCATCCAAGCCGGTTGATTTTCGCAAAGGCATGGATGGCCTCGTGGCCATGGTGACACAGGTACTGGCCGCCGACCCATTTGCCGGCGATGTGTTCGTCTTCCGGGCCAAGCGAACCGATAGAGTCAAGCTGCTTCTCTGGGACGGTTCTGGTCTTTGCCTGGTGATCAAGCGGCTGGAGGCTGGTGGTTTTACCTGGCCGCCGGTGCAGGATGGTGCGGTCACGCTGAGTGCGGCGCAGCTGCGCATGCTGTTTTCTGGCATGGATTGGACACAGATACCCGCGCGCTCCGCGGCGCCGGCCAGATCCATGATCCCGGCCGGAAAATTGCAGCATACACCTTAATTTTCTGGCGAAACGTCCGGCATGTTTGGTAACTTTCAGGCATGTCGGATGGCCAACATTCCCCGCATGATCCGGCGCATTTGCTGGCGTTGAACGCGGCATTACAGGCGGAGAACGAGAACCTGCGGGCGATCGTGGCAAGCTTGAAGCGAGCCTTGTATGGCGCGCGCTCCGAGAAGCAGGTTGAGCCGGCGAACCAGTTGCCGCTCGCCTTGGATGATCTTTCCGCCATGCCGGTGGAACCAGCCAAACTGCCAACGCCAGCGAATTCCAACCGGCCGCCGCGGCCAAAAGCGGCGCGCAATATCGGCGGTCTGCCGGCGCATCTGCCACGGGTGGACATCACGATTGAGCCCGCGAGCAAGGCTTGCCCCTGCTGCCAAGGCAGGCTGCACATCATCGGCGAGGATGTCAGTGAGATGCTGGACGTGGTGCCGGCTATCCTGCGCGTCAAACGCATTCACCGGCCGCGCTATGGTTGCCGCGCCTGTGAAGCTGCGGTGGTGCAGGCCAAGGCGCCGCCACGCCCCATCGATGGCGGCATGCCGACCATCGCGCTGCTGACGCATATCGCGGTGATGAAATTTGCCTGGCACCTGCCGCTGCACCGGCAGGTGCAAATGCTCGCCGGTCAGGGGATCGATCTGGATGTTTCGACCCTGGTGCATTGGATCGGCCGGCTGGCGTGGTGGTTAAAGCCGCTGCATGCGGTGCTCGCCGCGCACATCCTGGCGGCGCCGAAGATCTTTTGTGATGACACACCGTTGCCGGTGCTGGACAGAACCAGAAAACGAACGCGCATCGCCCGGCTTTGGGCTTACGCGATGGATGATCGCCCATGGCGCGGCCCGGCGCCACCAGCAGTGGTTTATCTCTACGCCGAAGACCGCAAGGGCCGGCATGTCGAGGAGCATCTGGCCGGCAAAGCCTGCGTGCTGCAGGTGGACGCGTATGCTGGCTATAACCGGCTGACCAGGCAGGAGCGGCCCGGCGGCCCTGTCACCTTGTCATTCTGCCTGGCGCATGCGCGGCGCAAATTCTTTGAAATCCATAAATCGACAGGCTGTCTTGTCTCGGCCGAGGCGCTGCTGCGGTTTGCCGCCATCTACGCCATCGAGGCGCGCATCCGCGGCGCCAGTGCCGAGGAGCGCCTGGCGGTGCGCCAGGCCGAGACGCAAGCCTTGTTCGAGGCGTTCAAGCCCTGGCTGCTGGATCGTTTAAGCGAAATCTCCGCCAAATCCCCGCTGGCCAAAGCCATTCGCTATACGCTTGGGCACTGGAGCGGGCTTGGCGTGTTCCTGACGGACGGCCGGGTTGAGGTGGATAACAACACGGTGGAGCGGAGTATCCGCCCGATCAGCCTTGGCCGCAAGAATGCACTATTCGCCGGCTCCGCCGCCGGCGGTGAGAACTGGGCAATTCTGGCGTCACTGATCAACACCGCCAAACTGCACGAGCTCGACCCGCAGACCTATCTTGCCGATGTGCTGGAGCGCATCGTCTCGGGCCAGACCAAAGTCAACGCGCTGAGCGAATTGCTCCCCTGGCACTGGAAGGCGGCGCAGGCACAACGGGTGCAAGCCGCATGAGGCGGCCGCAGGCAAGCTCAGTACCAGCGGGCAAACGGCCCATGGATCTTGAGACCCTTGATTCCTGGCTGGAACAACTCAAGCCGGCGCCGAAGGTTGACGGCGTCTCGATGCTCGATGGCTACCTCGCCGCCATCGTCGTCGGCCCGTGCTCGATACCGCCGCATGAATGGTTCTTCGATCTGCTCGGCGAGAAGGGCAATATCGCCACGGCGCACGGCAAGCGGCTCGACGCCATCATGGCGATCGCGGCGCGGTTCAATGCGATCGGTGAAATCCTGTCCACGGCGCCATCGAAATACGCGCCGATCTTCCAACGCGCCGACGATGGCGTGGTGTTCGCCGGACCTTGGTGCATGGGCTTCACCACGGCCATGAAGTTGCGCTGGAAGGCATGGGCGCCATTGCTCGATTCCAAAGGCATCGAATGCAGCCTGCTATTGCCGATCATGCTCCACAGCGCCGATGAACTCGCGTTCCACTTCGGCACATTGCCGCAGGCCACCGACGCCAAGTCTTATCTGAAAACCGCCTATCACGACATCCCTATCGTCGTGCCAGCCATCCGAGACTTTTGGATGCCAAACCGCCTCGCCGAAATCAAATAACCACCCCGCCCACATACCTCCGTGGCGGGCTCGCATCGGTTACCCCCAATATAAAGAAGGCGCCGCGAAAATTATTGCATTGAAAGAACCGCTGAATTCCGTATATCATAAATGCCGAGCGCTTCAGGATAAAAGCCATGATATTCCTGCTCTACGCGAATTATTTACCCCAGAACGACTCAAAACGTCCTTGCGCAGTCCAAAGGAAGGTAAAGCCTTTTCACTTGAGCTAGGCCGCATTCTTCAATCCTTGCCGGACACCGAAATCAGGTCTGAATAAACAATTCTGGAAGTCAGAACGTCAGTGGATACATTGGGGCATTCAGAGCCAACACCTCACAAAATCGGAGCTTTTGATATTGACGCCGAATGGACTAAACGCGGCGAGTTTTGGCGCTCCAGTCGGCCGAAAGCTTTAACGCGTGGTCGTCAAGCAATCCGGCGTGAACCGCTTATTCTGAGTGGCCACGGAATGAGGCTCAGAATTAATCATGGAGCTTTAGAAATTCGAAATGGCTTTACCCATTATCCCCAGCAGCGCGAAGAGTTGCGAATATTTCCCGGCGAAATGCTGCGCCCGTCGCGAATTATCCTGCTCGATGGCAGCGGGGCGATAACTCTGGATGTTATATCCTGGCTTTCGACGCAGAACATTCCTCTTTTCCAATTGGATTACCGTGGGCACGTCGTCGCTGCCATTGGAGGTAACAGCATCGGCGCAGACCCCGAATTACTCCAACTCCAAATCGCAGCCGCACAGCACCCGAAGCGGGCAATGGCCGTGGCCACATGGGTCGTGCGGCAAAAGCTTATCGCTAGTCGCCAGGTTTTGATCCGGATGGGTCAAGGTCAGCCCAAGCTGGAGCAGGCATTGCAAGGTATCGACGTAGAAATCGCCCGCCTGGCTAAGCCGTGGACCGGACCCCGCAAACCCTTGATGGGTATCGAAGGGAAATGCGCCCAGTTCTATTTCAATGTGTGGCGGGGGATGCCGATCACCTGGAAGGGAACCGATAAGAGGCCCATTCCCGAGACTTGGCATACCATCGGTTCGCGCAATACGGGCCCGAACCGCAGAAACCGCTTTGCCTGGCATCCGGTCCAGGCGATGACGAACTATGGCTATGCCGTGCTGGAAAGCCAACTGCGGATTGAAACCGCCCGCATTGGTCTGGATCAGGCCACAGGCTTTCTCCACCAGACGATGGCAGACCGCCCGGCGCTTATTTTGGATTTGCTTGAGCCCCTTCGCCCGGTGGTCGATGGGATTATTCTCCGGTTCGTTCAGGGGCACACATTCAGCCCGGCGGATTTTACGTTAGCGAGCGACGGTACCTGTCGGCTACACCCCCAACTTGCCCGGCGAGTAGTGGCCGAGATCGGCCAGATCGATGGCATTGCACCAATGCTGGCGGGGTTGCTTAGGCAATTGGGGTACAAGCCGCCCGTTGCAAGACAGCATCGAAGCAAGACATGGTTGGCGCAAAGGACGCTCTCCGAAGCGTAACGTTACGATTAAGGCCGGATTCGTCCTAAAAACCGATGTTGAGTCGGCTCGGTTTAAAGTCAGGTGCGGGTCGAGGAACGAACCGCTCTTTGGCTCGGCACCCCGTATAACGGACACTGCCGCCTTATTTCTGCACCGGCACGCAAACAGTCCTAGATCTTCAGAAGATGCACGAAGCCACGCAAGCGGCGGGCTAAGGCGGTCGTCCCACCGGATTGCCGCAAATGTCATCAATACGTCCGAATGGGCCAACGAATTCGAAGAACTGGTTTCCCGCCGTCCAAAGCGACTGCCTGCTCATGCCGAAAGATTGATCAATCAACGGACGACATAACCGATTGCAGCATTCGAAAATCCCATATACTGAACGAAATAACCACGTTCTGAGGCTGGGTCCATTCATGAGAATCTTGTTGGTGGGCTTATTTGCCTTACTGTCTGCTTGCGCCGGCGGCGGACCGAATGGCTTGGCTAATGCTACGCAACAGGCGGTTCCAGCCGGGTATGCTGTCTCTGGGGAATATACCGGAACCTACACCTGCCCCCAGGGCAACACAGATCTCGATTTGAAGATTTTATCGAATCCGAACAGTCCAGATCTTCAGTACGCCATTTTCACGTTCGGGCCGCCTAATTCTGACCTCATCAATGATCCCCAGGGGTCGTTTTTGATGAGTGGCAGAGCCGGTCCTAGCGAAGGTCTTGAGCTCCAGCCGGTATCGTGGATCAAGGAGCCGTTATTCTACACGATGGTTCCGATGTCTGGCATGTCGGCTGATGGTGGCGCGTCATTCACGGGTACAATCGATTCAACTGGGTGCGGAAATTTTCAGCTTAGCAACATTGCCGGTGCGTCCTCATCGCCATACCAAGCCTGGTTTGCAGCCGCGCCACAGTTAACTTCAGCACAAACAGGCACTATTCTGTCCGATTTGAGGTCAAAAGATATTACGATAAGCCCCGATGTTTTTGGGCAATACATCACGGATTATATGAAAATAAACGCCGCCGGATCTACCTCTGGCAATACTGCCGATGCAGAAACCTTTATTGAACAGGCTGAACCCTATCGCGAGAAAGGTTTGACGGTAGATCAGGCGGTATACTATTCGACAAATAACATTGCCTATGACGACATTGCCACATTCAATGCGAGTAAGCAGCAGTACGATGCAAATAAAGCCGCCGCGCTACAACAATGTGGTGGAAATGTCAGCTATGACGACATCACCCAGCTTTCCCCGTATTCGATTGAAGGGAGATGCTTTGAAATTTCCGCAACACGAATTTCCCAATGGTTGAACCAGGGTTCGGCTCTCGTGGCTGACTTTGGGCTGTTATTGGATTTTCCGAATACCCAACAAACCAACACGTTTTATAACATTTTAGTGATCGGCGAGGGGCCATATTCTTATCAGGCGGCCTCGGGAGCGGCGCTCACAATCCCCAGGGCTCAAGTTCTTGTGTATCTTAACGAGACTCTTGAAATTCCTGCCCCGCCAGGCCCGACCAAGTAGATTACTATGACCGGGCAGGGCCGATACCGGACCGACCGCTTCAAGATTGAAAGCCGGGATAGCAGGCATGATCCGCGGCCGCGGTCCGGTGGCGGCCAACCCAGGGCGAGCATAGAGCGGCTTGGAAGAGGATCTCGGGATCGGCCATTCAACTTCACGAAGTTCTGATAGCTGGGTGCCCATCATGGCCATTAGAAGCAGTCTCTGTATTTCCGCAATCGAACGCTCCGAGACTTGACGTGCCGACTCGAACTGGAAGAACTAGCCCGCATGCTACGGGTGGCCGGTTGAGGGTAAGGGGAGCTGTTGGGGGGAATGATTGGAAGATTATTTCGGTGCGGGCTTCTGCTATCGCTGCAGTGGCTATGTCTGGCAGCATGTCCGGCTTTAGCTCAACCCACTGAACAGATGCAGTTCAACGTGGTGAGAACGCCGGGCCCTGTGGAAATAGTGGGTAACACCCTCGATATCTATGCATCCGGCGTTATTGATCCAGACGCGGCGTCTCGGTTTCAAGCCCTCGTGGTGGCAAACAAAATTCCGGAGGGATCGGTTGTAAACTTCGATTCGCCCGGCGGCAATCTGCTGGCAGGTATGGAGCTGGGCCGGAAGATTAGGCTTGACGGATTTTACACTCAGGTGAATGCCGCGAATGGCACAGATAGTCACGGGGTGCCCGTGAGCAAGCCAAGCCTTTGTGCCAGTGCCTGCACCTTGGCATTTCTGGGCGGCACATTCCGTTGGATTGATGACAAATCGGTATACGCCGTCCACCGTTTTTTCTTTCCAGCTCCTGAAAATGACGGTGCCGATATTGCGCAGATCCTCAGCGCTGAGATCGTGCAATATATGCGGGACATGGGGATCGACCCGGGGTTGTTCACGCTGATGACGGAAGGCGGAAGGACGGAAGTGGTGATTCCAACACGCGAGCAACTTCTTGCCTTGAACGTGGTGAACAACGGTAAGGACAAGCCGGTCTGGACAATGAATTCGATCCCGCAGGGCATCTACCTTAAGGGTGAACAGAATACGATTTTTGGCGATAATAAGTTGCTTTTTGCATGCGGGCCGGACAGGCTAATGCATCTGACGGCGATCTTTCCAGCACGAGGAAGGGAAGACTTTATCAAACTGGAAGGTGCCGACGGTTTGCTCATTGACGGCAACTCCGTGCGGGTCGCGCCCACCGAGGCAAGATTTTTAGGCTTTACAAACGGGACTGCTGCAGTGGATTTCACGTTGGACCCGATTCTCATGGAGCGCGTGTTAACAGCCCATACCATTGGGGTTTCCATGCAGTTCGCATACGACGCTCCGACGTTTGATGGCGTCGCTGATTTCGACTTTTCAAGTGGCCGGGAACAGATGGGCGGTCTCATGACGGTTTGTCATTAGGGGGGGCGATAGCAGGCCAACGCTGGCACTGTATCTCGGTTGCTGATTCCGAGGGAAGCCGCCCATCCATTCCGAGATGATGTCGCCCCCCTATTCCGAAATATAGTCGCCCACTGATTCCGAGAAATCCTCGCCCATCGATTCCGGGATATTGTCGCCCGGCATTGAGGAGGTGACGGGCTCTCCGCTGGCTGTGTTTAGGATCGCCTCTTTGGCCGTAGCCGAGGAGGGGATTGATGCCAGCGGGGAGAGTTTGCATGCGCCACGTGCGCGAGATTGTTCGTTTGGGATACGCCGGGGTGTCCAAACACCAGATCTCCCGGCGGACCGGGGTGGTCCCGTCGACGGTGCGCGAGACGCTGAAGCGGTTTGCGGCCTCTGGCCTGACCTGGCCGCTGGGCGATGAGGTCACGGATACGGTTCTGGAGGCCCGGATGTACCGCAATGCCGGGAAGAAGCAGGGGCATCGGCAATATGCCGAGCCGGACTGGGCCTGGGTGCATCGGGAGCTCAAGCGCAAGCATGTCACCCTCTCGATCCTATGGGATGAATATATCGCCCAGCACCCGGACGGGTATCGTTATTCCCGTTTTTGCGATCTCTACCGAAGCTGGGAAGGCAAGCTCTCGGTCACCATGCGTCAGTCGCATGCGGGCGGGGAGAAGTTGTTCGTCGATTACGCGGGCGACCGGGTAGAGATTTTTGACCGGCTGACGGGCGAGGCCAGGCCGGCCTGGATCTTTGTCGCGGTGATGGGCGCATCGAGCTTTACCTATGCCGAGGCGACCTGGAGCCAAGGGTTGGCGGACTGGATCGGCGCCCATACCAGGGCGTTTGAGGCCATTGGCGGCGTGGCGCATCTGATCGTGCCGGACAACACCAAGACGGCGGTGATCAAAGCCTGCCTGTACGAGCCCGCTGTGAACCGGACCTACACCGAGATGGCGGCGCATTATGACACCGCCATCCTGCCTGCACGGCCGCGCAAGCCGCGCGACAAAGCGAAGGTCGAAGCCGCCGTGCTGATCATGGAGCGCTGGATTCTCGGCCGCTTGCGTCACCAGCGTTTCTACAGCCTGGAGGAGTTGAACACGGCAATCCGCGCCTTGCTGGTCCGGGTGAATGACGAGCTGCCGATCCGCAGACTGGGCGTGACCCGGCGCCAGTTGCTCGAGGAGCTGGACCGGCCGGCATTAAAACCGTTGCCGGTGGAGCCTTACGTGTTTGCCGAATGGCGCATCCGCCGGGTCGGCATCGATTATCACGTCGATGTCGAACGGCATTATTACAGCGTACCGCACCGGTTCGCGAAGGAGCAGGTCGAGGCACGGCTGACCGCCAGGACCGTCGAGATTTTTGTGAAGGGCGAGCGGGTGGCGGCCCATATGCGCGGCAGCGGCAATGGCAAGCACACCACGGTGCCTGAGCACATGCCCGCCAGCCACCGGCGCTATGCCGGCTGGACCATCGAGCGCATTCGGCGGGACGCGGCGGCGATTGGCCCGTCCGCAGCCGCCCTGTGTGAGTTGATCCTGGAAGAACGCTCGCACCCGGAACAAGGGTTCAGGGCCTGTCTTGGGATCGTCCGGCTGGTCAAAGCTTTTGGTGCTGAACGCGTAGAGGCCGCCGCCGCAAGGGCGCTGGAGATTGGCGCCCGCACCTTCGGCTCGGTCAAATCCATCCTGGACAACAACCTCGATCGTCAGACCGCACCCAAGCGGGCCGAGAACAGCCTGGCCATCCAACATCGCAACATCCGCGGCTCACGCTATTACCACTGAAAGGATCATCATCGTGCTCACCCATCCCAGTTACGAACAGCTCAACCAGCTGGGGCTGTTCGGCATGGCCAAGGCGTTCATCGAGACAGAAACCTCCTCGCAGGCCGACGCACTTACTCACCCGGAATGGTTGGCCCTCTTGCTTGGCCGGGAGATGGCCTATCGCAGCGACAAAAAACTCGCGGCCAGGCTGCGCCATGCCAAGCTGCGCCAGCAGGCGTTGGTCGAGGATGTCGACTATCGCGCCGCGCGCGGTCTCGACCGCCCGCTATTCCAGAAACTCGTCGCCGGCGACTGGATCGACGCGCATGAGAACCTGGTAATCAACGGCCCCACCGGTGTCGGAAAGAGTTGGTTGGCCTGCGCGCTCGGCCATAAATCCTGTCGAGACAACCGTTCCGTGCTCTACCAGCGCGTACCGAAACTGTTCGGCGAACTGGCCCTGGCGCGTGGCGATGGGCGGTATGCCCGCATCAGCCGCACGCTCGGCAATGTGCAGCTGCTGATCCTGGACGATTGGGGATTGGAGCCGCTCGACGCCCAGGCCCGCCACGACCTTCTGGAAATCCTCGAAGAACGCTACGGACGGCGCTCCACCATCATCACCAGCCAGCTGCCAGTGGAGGACTGGCATGCCATCATCGGCAACCCCACCTACGCCGACGCCATACTGGACCGCCTCGTCCACAATGCCCACCGCCTCAACCTCTACGGCGAGAGCATGCGCAAAACACGGACCAAAGCGGCAGAGAAAGGTTGACGCCAGCACACCGCGAGTGCCACAAAATTATCAGCCAGCGAGGCTCCGAACCCTGGGCGACATCATGTCGGAATCAATGGGCGACAATATTTCGGAATCCCTGGGCGGCTTCGTCGGAATCGGCAATCTCGGTTTTTGGGCGCCTGGGCCTGTCAACGAATGGCGAAGTTGGGCGCTATCCGGCCGTTGGCCGGTTTAAAATAGCCGAAAAGGGCCGATTGCGAAAGAATATTGATGTCTTTGAGATACAAGCAATTGCAGGTGGCATATAGTCGCTCATTGCAGCAAAGGAATCTCACATCTTGCATTCCGCAAATATACACACAGACGCTGGTGCGCAGCTGGCGGCGGCTCATTGATCATGAATAACACATCACGTGTCACATGGACCTTCCAAGGCCGCAATTTCACTGTAGTCTGTACAGAGGAGGAGCAATCCTTCATTGACCCCTTGGTGCACGATCAAACAGTCATCGACGCCATCAACCTCGGCAACTGTATGATCACGCGACAACGCGCAAGCGTATACTGGCGCAGTGTGGAAGTCGGGGCCGCCGATTTGAGCGACTGCGTCTTCGATTTTTATAACGATGGTTACACAATAATTGAAGACCACAGCTATCGCTACAAAGTAGCACGAGCTGCGATCAGCGCTGCGCGGGAGAATCTAGGCGATTTCGGGAGGGACCTGCCCGATTTATAACGGTGAAGTGGCCTGATTGGCCGTTGCCAAGCGTTACCATTTTCTCCTTCCCCTATACCCCTGCGGGGGCACGCAGGGATATAGGGATAGCCAGATTAGCTCCCATTTTGGCAGCACCCGTGGGTGGGGTGCTGGATAGCCGCCCAAAACATCTGTGGCTCGGCCCACCGAACTTTCGCATCAGATTTTGTGTTCTTTTGTCCCCGTATAGTCGCGGACCGGCGATCAGCGATGCGGTCTGGACTTCAGCTCAGGGCTCAACCCGGTCAGTGCTCACCGCTACCTGGACGCCCCATCGGGTGGCTAGCGCCCATTATTGTCGTTCTCGGATCTCGCCCTGTGACCAGAAAGATGGTGTATCGCGGCGGCTTGGGCTCGATATGAGATCGGGAGCCCATAGCCCCTTCATATAGGATGCAGATGAGGTTGAGACTGACCTCGAGCAAC
>Ga0326727_10025025_pt1 | contig 11234 bp, 7 predicted proteins | sample MB2enrmetagenome_FD_207643 | JGI IMG/M metagenome (GOLD analysis project Ga0326727, IMG submission 207643) | Lab enriched peat soil microbial communities from McLean, Ithaca, NY, United States - MB29MY | ecosystem: Environmental > Terrestrial > Soil > Wetlands > Peat | place: USA: New York... | reverse complement strand
GCCATGACCACCACCTCGCCGCCGGGCAAGAAGAGCATCGGTCAGCGCACCTGGAAGAAGGACATGGTGGCTATCGCCGTGGCCCACGACATCCCATACGTGGCCACCGTCACGCCCAGTTATCTCTTTGACCTCTTTTTTAAGGTCAGAAAAGCCCTGGAGACCCCAGGACCCGCCTATATCAGCGTCCTGTCGGTGTGCCCCACGGGCTGGCGCTCCGCCACCGACCTCAGCGTCCGCCTGGGCCGCCTGGCGGTGGAGACCGGCGTCTTTCCGCTATATGAGGTGGTGGATGGTAAGTACTTTATTACGGTGCAGCCTCCCAAGCTGCGGCCGGTCAAGGACTATCTCAGGCCCCAGGGCCGCTTCCGCCATTTGCGCGAGCCGGAGATCAACTTCATCCAGCAGCAGGTTCAAGCAAACTACGAGCTCCTCTTACAAAAATGCCAGGCGCCGTTCCCGGAATTTGCCCCGGTGCATCTCCCCGAGGTAGGTTAATGATGTTTGACCAGGATAAATTTGACACCATTATGTCCCACTATGAGGGGGATGGGGGAGCCAGGGACCTGATCCCGGTGCTCCAGGATATTCAGGAAGTGTTCAATTATCTGCCCAAAGAAGGGCTGGAACAGGTCGCCCGCCGGCTGAACCTCCCATTGACCCAGGTTTACAGCGTCGCCACCTTCTATAATATCTTTTCCCTGGTTCCGAAGGGGCGCCACCTGATCAAGGTCTGTTTGGGAACGACCTGTCATCTAAAGGGTGGGCCTCAGCTGGTGCGAGGCCTGGAGCACGACCTGAAAATCGAGCGTGGCCAGACCACTGAGGACGGTCTTTTCACCCTGGAAACCGTTAACTGCCTGGGGGCCTGTGCCTTGGCCCCGCTGGTGGCCGTCGATAAAGAATATCATCCCCATTCCAACACCCGCGTGGTCACTCAGGTGATGAAACAGTTGCGCCGGGCCAAGGCAGAAGGCGCGGCTGTGGGGATAGAAAAGAAGCGGCTGGAGGAGGTCAAGATCAAGGGCCTGCGGCGCCTGAAATCAGCGGCGGATTTGGAGGCTTTTCAAAAGGCCGTTCAGGCCCAAATCGATCCCAACCGGCCCGTGGTCATTGTCTGCCACGGAACCGGCTGTCGGGCCAACAATAGTCCCGCCGTGGCCCAGTCCCTGCGCCATGCCATCAAGGCCGCCAAGCTTGACGTCAAAGTGGTGCCGCAGATCAAGACCACCGGCTGTCACGGCTTCTGTTCCCGGGCCCCCTTAGTGGTGGTCCAGCCCTCCGGCCTGTTTTACCAACATGTCAGTCCCGCCGATGCCGAAGAAATTGTCAAGACCACCCTGGTGGAAGGCAAGCCGGTGGAACGCCTGCTGGCGGTGGATTACCACACTGGGGCTCATATCCCTTACGACCGGGACATCCCCTTCTACAAGCACCAGACCCGCATCGTTCTGGGGAATATTGGCAAGATCGATCCCACTGAGGTGCGGGACACCATCGCGGCCGGCGGCTACCAGGCCCTGGCTAAGACCCTGTCGGCCATGACCCCTGAGGAAGTGATTGAGGCGGTGGCGGCCTCGGGACTGCGGGGGCGGGGCGGCGGCGGCTTTCCCACCGGCCGGAAATGGCGAATCTGCCGAGAGGTCCCTGGCGAGGTAAAATATATCATCTGTAACGGCGATGAAGGCGACCCAGGGGCCTTCATGGACCGGAGCATCATGGAAGGAGATCCCCATCGAGTCTTGGAAGGCATGATCATCGGGGCCTATGCCATCGGCGCCAGACGTGGGGTCATCTATGTCAGGGGAGAATATCCGTTGGCCGTCAAACACCTGGGCATCGCGCTCAAGCAGGCCCGGGCCCTGGGACTCCTGGGGAAAAACATCCTGGGCGCGGGATTCGATTTCGATATCACCATCAGCAAAGGGGGCGGCGCCTTTGTCTGCGGCGAAGAGACCGCCCTGATCCGTTCGGTCCAGGGAGATATCGGCGAGCCGGTCCCACGTCCCCCCTATCCGGCCCAAAAAGGGCTCTGGGGGAATCCCACGGTGATCAACAATGTGGAAACCTGGGGCACCGTCCCCGAAATTATCAATCGGGGTCCTCAATGGCTGGCCTCCATCGGCACCGAGAAGAGCAAGGGCACCAAGGTCTTCTCCCTGGTGGGTGCGGTGAATCATTCCGGGCTGGTGGAGGTGGCCATGGGCACCCCCTTGCGCCGGATCATTTACGACATGGGCGGGGGCATAGCCGAGAATCACGACTTTAAGGCGGTTCAGATCGGCGGCCCTTCCGGGGGGTGCATCCCGGCGCCATATCTGGATCTGCCGGTGGACTACGATAGCTTGCAGTCTGTGGGTTCCATGATGGGCTCCGGCGGCATGATCGTCATGGACTCCACCAATTGCATGGTGGACGTGGCCCGTTATTTTATGTCCTTCTGCCATGAAGAATCTTGCGGCAAGTGCACCCCTTGCCGGGAAGGCACCAGGCAGCTCCTGGAGATCCTTACCGAGATCACCAACGGTAACGGCAAGGAAGAACACCTGGCTTTGCTGGAGGAGCTGTGCGTCGCGATGAAGGACGCCTCCCTTTGCGGCCTGGGCCAGAGCGCCGCCAACCCGGTGCTGAGCACCATTAGATACTTTAAGGACGAATATTTAGCCCATATTGTCGAGAAGCAGTGCCAGGCCCTGGTATGTAGGCGCCTGACCCCGGCACCTTGCCAATTTGCCTGCCCGGCGGGCATAGATGTTCCGAGTTACATCGCCCTGATTGCTCAAGGGCGCTATGCGGAGTCCCTGAATCTGATCCGGGAAGACAACCCTCTGCCTTCAGTGTGTGGCTATGTCTGTCCCGCCCCTTGCGAAGCTAGATGCCGCCGCGCCGAGATAGATCAAGCTTCCGGCATCAAATACCTGAAACGGTTTGTTGCTGATTTTGTCCGGACACATGGCGAAGAGGGCCCGGTTGCCAATATCAACCGAGAGGAAAAAATAGCTATCGTGGGATCGGGCCCGGCCGGCCTCTCCACCGCCTACTATCTGGCTCAGGAAGGTTATCCGGTGACGGTTTTCGAGGCCCTACCGGTGCTGGGGGGGATGGCCCGGGTAGGCATCCCCAGCTTTCGTCTCCCCAGGGAGGTTTTGGACTTTGACATCCAGGCCATTGCCCGAAAGGGGGTTACCTTTCAAACGAATACTCGCATCGGTAAAAAACTAACCCTCGATGACCTCAAGAAGCAAGGATACCAGGCATTTTTCCTTGCCAATGGAGCGCATCAGGATATCCGCCTGGGGGTGAAGGGAGAGGAATTCCCCGAAGTCTTATCCGGAGTGGCATTCTTACGGCAAGTGGCCCTGGACCAAAAGGTTAAACTGGGGAAGCGCCTGGCGATAATTGGCGGCGGGAACGCAGCCATGGATGCCGCCCGCACTGCAATCCGCCTGGGCAGCAAGGTAACCCTTCTTTATCGTCGGAGCAGGGCCGAAATGCCAGCCTATGCCCATGAGGTGGCCGAGGCCCTGGACGAAGGACTGCAGATTCGCTTTTTGACCCAACCCATCGAGATTTTAGGAAATGGTAAGGTTACGGGCATTGTCTGCCAGGACATGGAGTTGGGAGAGCCCGATGTCTCCGGAAGAAGGCGTCCGATTCCCATTCCCGGTTCGGAAACGACCTTGCCGGTGGATGGGGTGATCAATGCCATTGGCCAGATACCCGAGCCTTTGGCTATCTCCATCTCGGGGGAGAATCTGAAATTGACCCCCGCGGGGACAATTGCGGTGCATCCGGTTAATCTCTCCACCAACCTCCCCGGGGTCTTTGCCGGCGGCGACATCGTTACCGGACCAGCCAGCGTGGTCGAGGCCATCAAGGCTGGCAAACAGGCCGCCAGGTCAATCCACCTTTATTTGCAGGGGCAACCCCTGGAAGAAAAGGCCCGCATTCCCATTCCCAGGATGCGGGTAGAGCAGGTTGAGATTCCCGAGGAGGAAAGGGGTTTACTGACCAGGGCCTCGATGCCGGAAGAAGCGGTACCTCGGCGGATTAAGGATTTCTGTCTGGTGGAATTGGGCCTGAGTGAATCTCAATGCAAATACGAAGCGATGCGCTGCCTGAGGTGTGATTTAACGGGTTAGTAGAGGTTTAGGAAGAAGCCTCCCTCCTTCAGGGGAAGCAAGTTTGACGCTATCAAGGTAGAATCATGAACGAGGAAACGGTGCGCCTGACCATCGACGGCCTTGCGGTAAAATCCCTGCCCGGCCTCAGCCTTTTGCTGGCGACGCGAGAAAATGGGATTGATATTCCCACCCTCTGTCACCATGACGACCTCAAGCCCGAAGGGCACTGCCGCCTGTGTGTGGTGGAAATCGGCCCCCCGGGCCACACCCGCCTGGTGAACTCCTGCACTTACCCGGTGGAGGAAGGGCTGATCATTCAGACGCACACCGAGCGGGTGCTGGCCTCCCGGCGTCTGGTGCTGGAACTGCTGCTGGCCCAGGCCCCGGCGGCCGAACTGATCCGGGAGATGGCCGCGGAACTGGGGGTGTATGAAACCCGCTTCCAACCGGGACACCCCGAACAGCGCTGCATCCTCTGCGCCCAGTGCGTCCGCACCTGCCGGGAAGTGGTGGGGGTCAGCGCCATCAGCATGACCTACCGCTCCCCGAAAAAGCATGTGGCCACGCCTTTCAACGAACCCTCGGAGGCCTGTATCGGCTGCGGCTCCTGCGTCTTCGTCTGCCCCACCAACGTCATCATGTATACGGAGAAGGACGGGGTCCGCACTGTCTGGGGCCGGCATTTCGAATTGCAGCCCTGCACGGTCTGCGGCAATTACATCGCCCCCAAGGCCCAACTGGAACATTGGGCCAAAATCACCGGCGACCCGGTGGAGAGCTTTTTCGTCTGTCGGGATTGTCGTAAATAGTCGTAAATAAGAGAATAATTCGAGCGAGAAGCGAGGGGGTTTGAAAATCGCGACCCCGGTTGACGGATTTCGCCGCCGGTAATCCGGCAGACGGGTCTGGCCACCGGCTGGTGCCTATCATCGCCCCGGAGTCAATCCGCCGCTTCCGGTAACCCCTTTTTCCCCCAGGTTTTGACAAGCTCCGGCACCATGGCCTCAGGGCCCCAAAACCTCCGTCCCTGGATTAGGCGGCAAGAATCGGTATAAATAATGCTAACCATTTGATATAAGGGGGATAATTTAGCGGATCGGGGGTCTTCAAAATGCTCGGATGTGGTGAAAGTCAAAAAGAGGGAATCCGGCCACCATTCATGATGGTGGGTATTGATTCTTCAGTAAGATCGGGGATAATGATATCTAGGCGGATTTATCCATTGGAATGACTCCAATTCAAAGGTGCGCACTTGATAATAAGACGATTAGAAGCTCGTCGTTCCCTTATCCCTGAGTCCGCAATGTTTTGAAGGAAGAGGATTTATGAGCGGAAGATGGAAATTACTGGTTGTTGATGATGAAATGATTGTGCGGGAATCCCTGGTGGACTGGTTCATGAAGTCGGGCTATGACGTGGAAGGTGCCGATGGAGGCCGGGCCGCTCTCGATATGATGGACAAGAAGGACTACGATTTCATCTTCCTCGACATCAAAATGCCCGATGTAGACGGTTTCCAAGTGCTCGATAACGTAAAGAAGAACTACCCGAACTCAATGGTGGTCATGATTACCGCTTATGGATCGATTGAAACTGCGGTTGACGCAATGAAACGCGGAGCTTGCGATTATCTCACAAAGCCCTTCGAACCCGGGGACTTGGTCGCCTTATTGGAAAGACTCCTTCAACATAAAAAAATTCTTGAAGAAAATGTGATCCTGCGAGAGCAGGTGGCATCCCGGATGCGCTGCGATGATTTGCTTGGAGCATCGCATTGCATGCAGCAACTGTTTAAATTGATCGAACAGGTGGCAACCTTCGATTCACCCGTTCTGCTGCGAGGTGAAACGGGCACCGGAAAGGAACTGGTGGCGAAGGCGATTCATGCTACGAGCGAACGCTGCATCGGGCCCTTTATCCCAATTAATTGTGGGGGCTTTACTGAGACGCTACTGGAAAGCGAGCTGTTCGGACACGAGAGTGGGGCGTTTACCGGGGCAAGAGGGGCCAAAAAAGGGCGGTTGGAGATGGCGGAGGGAGGGACCCTCTTTCTGGACGAGATCGGCGAAATCCCTTTAAAGATGCAAATCGATCTTCTTCGTGTACTCCAGGAAAAAACCTTCCATCGTGTAGGCGGGACCGCGAAGATTCCCGTTGATTTTCGCCTCATCTGCGCTACGCATAGGGATCTTGCCAAGGAGATCGAGCGCGGCGCCTTCCGTCAGGATTTATATTACCGGTTGAATGTCATTGAGCTTGAAATTCCACCTCTTCGAGCTCGAATCGATGATATTCCCGTGTTGGCCCAGCACTTTCTGGAACGTCTCCGAAAAGAAACAAATAAACCGGTTGTGGGGATTCATCCGCAAGCCATCAATGCTCTTAAGAATTATCCATGGCCTGGAAATGTCCGCGAGTTGGAAAATGCAGTTGAACGTGCCGTCGTGCTGGCCAAAGGACGCTACCTTACCAAAGATGATTTTGCCTTTCTCTTCAGATCCTCAGCCCAGGACATCCCTCAATCGTTAAGAGAGAACGAGAAACAGCATATAGAGCGGATTCTCAATCTTTATGGGTGGAACATCTCCAAAGCAGCGCAGGCTCTGGAAATTAGCAGGGTTACGCTCCATAGCAAAATTAGACATTACAATCTTAGTGCTACTGTCAACATGACCGGTGGCTCGAAAAGTTTAACTTCAAGGAAATCGGTGCGGTGAGAGACCGACAATGAAAACTTTGAACGCCTGGAAAACCAGACTTTTTGACTCCCTCTCTACTCCTACCCTGATTCTGAAACCCAATAAGATCGTAGTGGATGTGAACACTAATTTCCTGAAGAAGTTCGGGTCCAATAAAAAGGAAATAGTCGGCAAGACTTGTCACGATTTCTTCTACCATTTGGTGGAACCTTGTCCGCTGAAATCTTGCGTTATCGATGAGGTGCTGGCGGACCGTTGTGGACATTCCGTCCTGGAACATATAACAACCGGTGCGGGACTGGAAAAATGGGAAAATCGGGTTTTCTCCCCGATTCTCGATGAGGCTGGCAAGGTTAGGTATATAGTGGAATCTATTCATGATGTCACACAATTAATGATGCTTGAGCCAGAACTCTCGGGCGCCAGAGGCTTTACCCAAAAAGTCATACATGGTTCAAGCATTGCTATCATAGCCGCGGATCCCCGAGGCAAAATTTTGATCATGAACCCCGCTGCCGAGGAACTTACGGGATATTCGTTTATGGAGGCACGTGAAAGAATAACCACCAAGGACCTTTACCTCCCGGAGCAGGCAAGGGAGATTATGAAAATTTTGAGGGAAGGAAGCAAGGGAAGGAAAGGCAAGCTGCACCTGAGAAGGGTTAACCTTATTAATGCTCAAGGTGAGGAGATCCCGGTGGATCTCTCTGTCGCGATCATTTACGAGGGCGATCAGGAAGTTGCCACCGTCGGGTTCTTTAATGACTTAAGAGAAGAGCACAAACGTGAGAAAGCAATGCAGGAGATGGTCAAACGGATCTCGCGAGCGGAAAAAATGGCTTCCCTGGGCAAGCTCGCCGCCATGGTCGCTCATGAGATAAACAACCCCCTGACTGGAATTATTTTCTATTCTGATATGTTATTGCAGACTCTCGAAAATGATGATCCCCGGCGGCGCAGCCTGAAATGCATCTATGAAGACGCCAAAAGGTGCGGCAAAATTATAAAGAACCTCCTTGCCTATAGTAGACAGGAACCCTCCCCCCGCAAAGAAATCCTCCACGTCAATACACTTCTTGAGCACAGCTTGGATCTCATTCGTGACGCAATGTTTTTCATGGGTATCGAGATCAGGAAAGAGCTTTCAGGGGATATCATACTAATCGAAGGCGATAGAGATCAACTGGGCCAGGTGATTGTTAATCTCATTTCGAATGCCGTGGACGCCATGGACCATGAAGGAACCATGACGCTTCGGACTTATCTTAACGAGCGTGAGCAAAAAGCCCGTATCGAAGTTTCCGACACGGGTCGGGGTATTCCGCAAACGGACCTCGCCCTGATATTCGATCCGTTTTTTACCACCAAGGCCCAAGGAAAAGGTACCGGGCTGGGCTTGAGCACCGTTATCGGAATAGTCAAAGCATACCAGGGAGATATCTGGGTAAAGGAAACGAGCGAGAGAGGGACTACGTTTGCGGTGGAATTTCCCCTTTATCGGCCTTCCGCCCCTGAAGATATTCCCTCCTGAAGACATGGCCCACCCTGCAAGGGAGCACATTGCCGATCAACCAGACTGTCCTCTCCCCTAAGCCAATTGATATGTCGGCAGACCAACGAAGAAAATCGCATGCTCCCGCCATCGCTCTGACAAAGATGGGTCAGATATCGCAGACGACGCTCCGAGTGATAGCCGCGAACATTCAAACGATGTTGCAAGCTCCTGTCGACATTATGCCTGCGATGGCCATGCCGGAAGAAGCGTTTCAGCGCCATCGATGTCAGTATGATGCCGGACTCGTCCTGAAGTACCTCGCCCGATTTTCCTTTCCACATCATTCGCACATCCTTGCCGTTTCGGACGTGGACCTTTGTACTCCAATATTAACCTTTGTATTCGGTCAAGCGGAGTTGGGGCTAAACCGGGCGATTATCTCCGATTTCCGCCTAAAGCGCATGGAAGACGGCTTTATGGCTTCGGAGGACATCTATTATGAACGTCTGGTCAAGGTCGCCCTACACGAGATTGCTCACACTCTTTCCCTTTACCATTGTGAGACCCCCAAATGCCTCATGCAAGTTAGCCACGGACTCAACCACCTTGACGAGTTGGACATTTTTTTTTGTGAGCGGTGCACTTTCATGCTTCACCAAAGCATAAGAAACCTTCATAGATAGCTGCCCCGACCGCCACTGTAAATCATTCTGAGCAGCAATTAGGTAAGAAGAAACTTCTGAACGAGGTCTTCCCACTTGACACCAGGAAAGTTCCCAAATATATCATCAACCACTTCTCCACCTGTGGCTGCCAGTGGGACTCCATATCCATAGACATTCATTAACATTTCTTCCAGCTTCCCTACCTCTGCCTTGAGCCATGAAACCGCCTTCTGTTCGAACAGCAGACTCTTGGTCTTGTTTTTCAGGCCGCCCACCGGGTCAATGACCAGCAGCCAGCCCTTTCCATAAGGGTCTTTTTTTGAAAGATCAGGCTCTCTCAAAGCATTTAGATTGGTTGCCATGACGATGCCACTCATGGGCGTGAGAACTTCAGCGGTCATCTCCTCTCTCTTAACAGACCAACCTGTCTGATTTGGCTTTAGCTGGGTGCCGATTTTCGGAAGAGTGACATCGGTAGCCCCGAGCAGCCTCCAGGCAAAATCATCCATCCCCAACTGGACGAATCCGCCATACTCTATCCGGGCCCAACTGTGCCCTTTATGGTAGTAATAGCCATCGGCAACCATAAAGCCGGCCACCTTGTTAACCCGAGCAGTGGCATGAGGCGACAGTTCCTCTTCATACAAATTTTGATCGTATGCACAGTCTTTACATTCGAAGTCGTGTATGCATAACTTGAGGTTGACCCGGCCCGTAAGCATGTGCCTGCATTGATTATTTAAATTTGGGTTCTGCATGACTTCTTTCCAACTGACCAGGGCAGTTGGTTTTTGAACCGCTTTCCGGGTGATTCCCTTATCGAAGGCACAAGAAGTGCAATCGAATGCATTTTCGCAGATTTTGAAATTTACCACTCCGGCCTTCATCCAGACACACTGGTCCTCGCTCATGGAAAAAACCTGCACTTGCTGGCCTTTTTGCTCGCCGTTAATTTTCATAACCAGCCTCCTTATTTTGAGCCACCCCAATAAAGCAGGCGCTCTCGAAGTAGCTGAATTGCTCGTCACAATAAGAGAGTTACAATATCCATGCCATGATCAAAAGGACCAAACCTTGTCAGCGTATGGAACTTGGACCTCGCAAACTGAGGCCACCACAAGGCAATCGAATCATCGGAATTTGCATTAACCTCCAAGGGGTACTTCCCCCCTGTTAAGCTTCTTAGTTTGCTTGGCTTCGAGCGCCCTTATGTCTTCTATTTTGCTAATTCAGAAGTTTGTACAGGATTTGTACAGGACTGTTAAGAAATTGTACAAAAAGAATCTAAAAATTCGATTTATTAAGTCAGGATTTAGATCAAGATTTCTTGCGAAGGAGAGAGAAAAAATGTAGATATGGTTCCATGATCTCCCAAGTCGCGCAAGATCCCCGTTAAATTAGACTTGATGACAGTACCCCCGTGGGTCGGTTTTTTAAACCCTCTTTGCATTAACCCGCTCTATAGGCGTTAATGGCGTTGAAATCGAGATTCGTAGCAATCTGAAAGCCGGAGGGATCGGGAATAATTTCGACCGTCATCTACCCAAACTTCCTTTTCTTGACTCCGGGCCCGAATCCGCCCTGATTTCGCCCCCAACCCCGGCGCAGTTTATCATTTCCCCTCGAGCCCTTAAGTTCATCAGGGCGGCCGCCAGCCTGTCCGGGTCGGAATGCCTCACCTTGAAGCAAGTATCCCCGGATAAAGCTGAAAAAGCTCGGCCGGGCCCGGTCCTTTTAGCAGGGCCTGGGGAGCAGGCCCAAGGCAAGAGGCTGGCCTGCCAGCCTGAGGCGTAAAGATGGGTTGAAATTCTTCAGCCACTCAGGTTAGATTCATTATGATAAAAATGAGGCAACCATTTCTTCAAGGTAAGATTTTTCTATGAGGCGCTATGCCGTTGCCGGAAGGTGGGCTCCGATAAAAGGACTCAGCCCGGTTAGCTGGACTGTCTGTCGTGCTCTTCTTATTCTTGGCTGGGTTGCCCGGACCGCCTTGGCCGAACCCGGCCCGAGCGAGGTGATCATCTCTAATTATCCGGGGATAGCTCTGGCCGATTTTCTTCATTTGACTTGTTATTATGGAGGAGGGCTTCATGCCGTGAGGTTATCACTATGAGGCGCAGACGACCTGACGAGAAAAAAGGGGGATCGCCGCGAATTCTGTCCGGGGATTTGCTCAGGCGCTGGTGGTTTTGGCTGCTGGCGGCCAGTCTCCTGGGGATTGTGGCCTACACCCAGTTAACCAGGTCGGGCC
>Ga0326727_10025024_pt1 | contig 11234 bp, 13 predicted proteins | sample MB2enrmetagenome_FD_207643 | JGI IMG/M metagenome (GOLD analysis project Ga0326727, IMG submission 207643) | Lab enriched peat soil microbial communities from McLean, Ithaca, NY, United States - MB29MY | ecosystem: Environmental > Terrestrial > Soil > Wetlands > Peat | place: USA: New York... | reverse complement strand
TTAGCGGCCTGGCGGGTCTGGGGCTTTTGGGAAGGGGGAGAATGACAAAGAAAAGCTGAGCGTTTGGCAAATCTGCCAGGTCCAAGGCAGGGTCAGCCAGCTCACCCCCGAGGAGATTGACCGGCTGCGTCCTGAAGTGTACGAACGCTTAGCCGTCGAGGCTAATTAACGGCAGAAAGGGAGCCGGCCTTTTAAGGGGCCAACGGCTCCCGCAAGGAGCAAGAAGCAACATGAAACCAGCCATCGGCTTGAACAGCACCATCAAAAGGGCGGATGACCTGGTATCCTGCGATCTGGAAGGGGAAACCGCCCTGATGAGCGTGGACCAGGGCAAATACTACGGCCTGGACCCCATCGGCAGCCGCATCTGGGCCCTCCTGGAACAGGCCCGGCCGGTCTCGGATTTGTGTGCTCTCCTTCTGGAGGAATTCGAGGTGGAACCCTGGCAATGCGAGCACGATGTGCTCGCCTTTTTGCGCGACCTGGCGCAGGACAACCTAATCAAGGTAGTAGATGAGCCGCCTGCGTAAATTTTTGTCCCTGCCCCCCGCAGACCGCCGCTGCCTGCTGGAAGCCGCCGGCTGGCTGGGGCTGGCCCGGCTGGCCCTCCTGCTCCTGCCCTTCCGCTGGGTCGCTCCTTATCTAGGGAGGCAGATGGCCCAATCGCCGGTGGCGGCCGCGGCCCCCGCCGTATTGCTGGAGCGCATCGCCTGGGCGGTGGCCACCGCCAGCCGCCACCTGCCCTGGGATTGCTTCTGCCTGGCCCAGGCCCTGGCCGCCAAGGCCATGCTCCAGCGCCGGGGGGTGCCCAGCACCCTTTATCTGGGCCTGGCCAAGGACGGTGAATCCCAGCTCCAGGCGCACGCCTGGTTGCGCTGTGGGGCGCAGATTCTCACCGGGCGGCCGGGGATGGCTGGATTCACCATCATCGCTACCTTTGCCGAGGACTGTGAGTGATATAGAGACGCACAGTTGGCCTCATCCGCAAGGCATCACAGCGGAATTTAGAGATTGAGCGTATCTTGTTGGTCAATGGTGATTGCCGGACCGCCACCACGTGCCAGCTACGCCTCCTGAGCCATGGAGGCGATTTTTCTCTTGACGCTGGGTGGCGCACACACCATAATGACCCCGGGTTGCCTTTGGTCTAGCTCTCCGCACCGGCAGCCCAAGAGCGTAAGTGCTGGTGGAGTGGGAATATCAGCCACCGGGGGGGCGCACCGCGCGACCCCTCACCACGCAGGGCCCGACTTTCCTCGGCTGACATACCCAGCTCAGAGATCAGTTCTTCCCGATTTTCCAGGAAAGCCCCGGCGGTCAACACCCAACCCCGTTCCTCATCATGATAAGGGATAGATTTTTCCTTCTCTTCCGGGGTGCAAAAACAGTACTGACAGCCCAACCCCACGGGGCCGGCGCTCCAGGCCGCGGAACCATCCACCTCCCAATACGCCATCGCCGCCATCATGGCCGCCAGTTTCCCGGAGGCCAGCGGCGCCTCGTCGAGTCTTAAATATCCCAGGATGCCATTCATGCTTTCTTAGCCTAGATTTTTAAGAGCCGACGCTCCTGGTCGCCTCAGCTAAGTTATCGGGCGTTTCTTCCTGGGCCTGGAGCAAAGAGCGGAAAAGGCCGGGCTGGTTGGCCAACTGGTCCCAGGTGCCCACCGCCATTACCTGGCCTTGATCCAGGACCACGAGGCGCTCCGCCCGGCGGACGGTGGAGAGGCGATGGGCGATGACCACCACAGTAAGATCCTGCTGTAAGCGCTGCACCGCTTCCTGAATCTGGCGTTCGTTCTCGACATCCAGACTACTGGTGGCCTCATCCAGCAGCAGCAAAGAGGGCCGGCGCAGCAGCGCCCGGGCCAGGGCCAGGCGCTGACGCTCGCCCCCGGAGAGCCGCACCCCCCGGTCGCCCACCACTGTCTCCAACCCCTGGGGCAGGCGGGAAACGAAGTCGGCGGCCGCGGCCAGTTGCAGCACCCGCCACAAATCCTTCTCGCCGGCGTCCAGTTGGGCCCACCGCAGGTTGGCCCGGACCGTGTCGTGGAAGAGGAAGGTCTCCTGGGGGACATAACCCACCGAACTGCGCCAGTCATGGAGCCGTGGTCCGGCCAGCGGCGCCCCGTCAATCAACACCCGGCCCTCATCCGGCAGCAGCAGGCCCATGAGCAAGTCGGCCAGGGTGCTCTTGCCCGCCCCCGAGGGGCCGGTGATGGCGGTCAATTGCCGGGCCGGAATTATCAGGTCCACCTGGTGGACCGCATTGGCCTGGTTGTGCTTATCATAGCGAAAAGACACCCGCTGCAATTCTATCCCCTGTTCGAGATGCAGCCGCTGGCCGGCTGGCGCCCGCCGGGGTTCCTCCCCCCGGATCAGGCGGTCCTGCATGGCCAGCGCCGCCTCGTAGGAGGGCAGCAGGTTGCGGAGCCGCTGGTAGCATTGCTGCGCCAGGGATAACCGCGGAAGCAGCCGGGCGAACAGAAAGGCCAGCAGGAGCAGGTAAGGGGCGGGAAGCTGCATTATTAGGACGGCGCCGAGAAAGAGGAGGCTGAGGGCGGCCGCGGCCCCGATCTCATAATACATGCGGGTCGCCGCGCTAATCTGGGCAAACTTGAGGAACTGCTCCACTAACCGGCCAGTGGCGAGACGGAAGTGCCGGGCGTATTGTTTCTCCAGCCCATAGCCCTTGGCCACCTTCATGCCACTAAGGTGATCCGTCACTACGGCAAACATTTCCTCCCTGGCCTGGTGCAGTTTCTCTCCGGTATGCATGGCTTGGCGGTTGAAGGGGCGCAGGATGAGGAGCAACAGGGCCCCAGTCACCAGGGCCAGGGTCGTCATGGCCGCAGACAGGGCGAAGGCGACCCCGAGATTGACCGCGGCAATGGCCAGGGTGCTGACCAGCAGCAGGAGTTGCTGGGTGCCAGACCCCACCATTTCCATCCCGGCAGTGAGGACATGAGTGATGTCCGCGCTCCGGATACGGGTGAAAGAGAGCCAGTCAACCCGGGTGAGGGCCTCGTAGAGATCGTTGCGGAGAAAATGAGTAAATCCCTGGATGATTTCCATGTTCAGCACATCCCGATACCGGGAGGCCGCCGCCGAAGTCGCCACCAGGACTACATAGACCCCAAGGATTACCGGCAGAGTGAGAGGGAGACCGGCCAGCCCCAGGAGCCGGCCAATGAAGGCACTGATGCCGCCAGGCCCGGCGGTGCTGCCGATGCCGATGAGTTGCAACATAGGGATGATCAGCAATAGGCCAATCCCCTCTGCCAGCCCCAGAACGATCAACAGGACCAGGGAGATTATGGCCTTCCCCCGGGCATAGCACCAGACCGCCCGGATATAAGACCAGAAGAGAGGGGCTTGGGTGCCGCTGGGGTCAGTCATCATCCCGCACCTTCTCATGCCGCCCAACTTTATCTTGGCTTCCGCGCAGCCTCCGGTAGAGGAACAAGAAGGGCCGCAATATGTAGTAGAGAGGGGAAAGGGTGTCCGGGAGAGGTATATCTGTCCAGGGATCGCCTAAGGCAATAAAGTGTAATAAATTGATTTTATCCCTGAATTTAACACACAATCTGAGAAAATATAATTTTTCTTTGAGGAGGTCAAGAATGGTCAGATTATCTGGTTCAGAACACGCTATATACCTACATGGTAGCCTGATCATATGGTTCATGCCCCGATCAAGGGCTGCGCAAGCCCGGATTGGATCAGGTAGTGAACTATTACATGACACATGGGATAATAGGACTCCTTGGACAAGGGGTCGAACAATGGCAAACTCGCGTGCCATTACTATCAACTTTTCCCAATCGGTTTCCTGTTCCTGGCGAATAATTTCAGATAGGTCAACAAGCCAGAATAGTCGATACCAAATGTGAACTGCCCCATGGGCACACAAATAGAGAATAATGTCTTCTGGCGACAACGTCGGTAACTGAAGACCTCCAACTAGAACATATTGGGGCCGGTTATGGATCCATCTAAAATCCATGGTGAGGGGAAAATGGCAACCCAAGAGCTGATAGTGGAGTTCGATTTTAATATTTTTATGGCGATGACAATAAGAAAAACAATTCTTATGCCGAAAGAAATGGTTCTGCTGATAAGGGGTAAGGTTAAAGCCTGGCTCCATTCTGCAGTAATCCTCTTGCAGAAGAAGGTCGACTTGCCCCAAATGAAGCGGGTCAACCAGCAGATCAATATCCCCGGCATGGCGCAGGGCCAGGTCGCCATAGACTTGTAAGGCCAAAACGCTTCCCTTGAAAGGAAGGACCGGTATGCCGTTCTCCTGGAAAATTTTGTAGAGACGCACCAACTCCACGGTGTTGGCTAAAGCGCGCTGCGCGTTTTTTTCGAACCGGAAGCGAAGTTCGCTCAGAATGGATGACGGCACCGTCTTGGCGGCATGGCGGCTGAGATTAATATAGACCAACGGGGCGACCCGGTGATGGTCAACCCACCAGAGGAAATCAGGCCAAGCGAGCTTGGTTTGGCTCAGCTTCTCAATCCGCTGCGCTTCCTGCTCGTCGGGGGTGAGCCGCAGACAGGCAAGAATAAGACGCAATTCCGGGGGGAAGTCAGACCGATCAAAGGAGCAAATCCCTTTCATGAGGTTCTCAGCGGTCCCTCAAAATTAAGCCCAGTATTGGCGTCTGCCCCAAGCCGAGGTTGGTGTGGGAATCCCTGAAGTAACCCCCTGGCGGAGGCAGCTCCTTTGGGAGTTGGCCTGGTAGCGCAAAATGCCATCTAAAAACAAGTCTTAGCATACCATAAAGATGACAAGATACCTCATTGATTCGCGCTCTGACAACTACAGGCCAGCACTGCCAGTTAATGGGGAGCCAAGGGTAAAGCCCAGGTGACATGCACATACCGCCTTAGCTAAGAAATTCGGCCATAAAGCGGGTTTGCCAGCGTCGAGTAACGTGGGGGAATTTCACCCCCACGCCCTCACAGATCCGGACGTGCTTGATCAAGATTTATCTTCAGCCTATAAAGGATATTAGAGAAATTGCTGTTCCTGGCGTGGTGGAAACCTGGCATTATGAAGCGAGGCCAGGTACGGTAGACAAAGTGAACCTGGACGAGAGGGGGTATCCGAACTAGAACCCAAAAGTGAGCAGGATTTAGCCGACCTTATTCGCCTGGGATTGAAGCCGGGGCCCCAGTTCCGGCAAATCCTCACCGCAGCGGAAGAAGCCCGGTGGGAAGGAGCAGTGGGCAGCCCCAAAGACGCCCTGCGCCTAGTCCGTCACCTGCTGGAAATGTAGGGTGGGCACTGCCCATTAATATTCCATATAGTTAAGACCGCCCCGGAAATTGCTATCTCGAAATTTCAGACAACGCCAGGCAATCAAGGAAAATGCTTTTTGCTCAAGGCTGGGCGGAGGGGCGCCTTTATTGGGTGGTGCTGGCCTGGGGCCATTAAAGGCATATTTGCCGGCTGGACACCTCCCCAGAAGGCCGGGGCCGGGGACCTGCGGCGTGTTGGGCCTGGCCGGGACCTACCCAGGGCCAGCACCGGGCGCGCCGGATATAACCCTGGCCCTTGCCGCCTGCCAGACCAATAATTGCGAATTACTCTTTTAGAAGCGAATCTGCCACCAAAGGGGTGCCGGGCGCACCCTAAGGCCATAGTTGCCTGCAGAGGTTTTGCAAATCTGCCTGGTAAGTATTGAGGATATCTTCAGCCTCTTCTTTCAGGTAGTTGAGGTTCTCTTCACTGGCGTTATCCATTTCATCGTAAGCTTTATCCAACTCAGTTTGGAAACGATAATATTGCTTGGGGTGCGTTTGAGGGAGCAGCCATTTCATTTGATAGTCTACCACGTCCAGCATGCCGTCAAACACAACGTCCAAAATATGCGGGGCCCAGCCCAGCAACCCCCAGTCCTTGGCTTTGGCATAAGGGATCGGCCGGGTCAGTTGCCCGGTGCCCAGAGAAACCACCAGGAATTCAGTGGCCTTCTCGTATATCCTCCTCGCCTCGGCAAAGGCGCAAGCGGTGGGATTGTTCGCAAAGACTCCCCCGTCGACCAAGGGCAGGTATGGAAGGGAGCCGCCCCTGTCGATGCGAGAAGGGGGAAAATAGGTAGGCGCCGCTGAGGTAGCCCGAGCTACCTGCCACAAGAGAAAATCCTTGACCGCAGGATTCTGCTTGGCTTCCCATCTCTTAAAAAAGTAACAATCACGAGTCTCGATGTTGTAACTGGGGATGACCACATCGGTGAGCACCTCCGAGAGTTTGACCATGCCAAAGGTTTCTTTCAAAATCTTTTCAATGGTGTCGGCGTAATATTTTTCTTCCATCACGCCACCGAGCTTTTCAATTTTTTGCAAGATGGATTCGGAGAAAATCTTCGGTCCCTGGTCCATATAAAAATTGATCAAGTCAGCCGCGGAATATTGCGCTTTGCCAGGGTCCCCTGGTTTGGTCAGTCCCAGAGCCAGGATGCCGCCGGTGGAGGTCCCGGCGATGAGGTCAAAGAGTTGATAAATGGCTTTGCCGGTGGTTTTTTCAATATGGTCCAGAATCATGGCCGGAATTATTCCCCGGATGCCGCCGCCATCGATGGACAATATCTTGATAGTTTCTGACATCTTGGCCTCCCGCGGGTAGAGTTGGCTCCCTGCTCCTAATTTCTTGGCTTGATTAACCGAGATTATGCGGCAGCCTTGGCCACCGCCGTCCCAAAATGTTTTTTGATACCTTTTCCCTCGAGGAAATTCCCCTAAAGTTCCTGTTCTTGAGGCCGTCCTCCTTTTATCAAATGCAGCTTTTAGATGGATTTTTTGAAGAGATATTTGTTGATTTTGAGGGATTTGATCTTTGATTCCAGAGTCGAGGACCGCATCCCCAGCTTGGCGGCCGCACCTGACGGTCCAGACACCCGGCCTCCGCTTTCAGCTAAAGCAGCCTCGATCATCTCTTTGGCCTGGCTCGCCAGCCTGCCGGAGAGCGGTTGGCCGACTGGCTGAGCCTGACCAGAATCCCTAACGAACCAATTCTCATCGACCGATAAATTCTCGGTGTCACAGACGATAATTGACCGTTCAATCACATTCTGCAGCTCTCGAATATTGCCCGGCCAGGAGTATGACTGAAGGAGATCTAATGTCTTCCTGCTGGCGCTCCGTATTTTCTTCCCCAGCTTGCTGGCATAGCGATGGATGAAGTACTCCACCAGGATGGGGATGTCCTCTTTGCGCTCACGGAGGGGTGGTATTTCGATGGGAAATACATTGAGCCGGTAAAATAGATCGCGCCGAAAGCTGCCGGCTTCAATGGCGGATTGCAAATCACGATTGCTGGCGGTAATCACCCGCGCATTGGCGCGGATCGGCTGATTTCCACCCAAACGCTCGAATTCTTGTTCCTGCAGCACCCGCAGCAGGGCGATCTGGGTCTCCATCGGCAGCTCGCCGATTTCATCCAGAAAAATTGTGCCTCCTTCTGCCAACTCGAAACGGCCGATGCGCCGCTCATGGGCTCCCGTGAAAGCTCCTTTTTCATGACCGAATAATTCGGAGGCGATCAGCGGTGCGGGAATTGCCGCACAATTAACACTCACAAAGGCTCGCGCCGCACGCCGCGACCGTTTGTGGATGGCGCGAGCCACGAGTTCCTTGCCCGTGCCCGTTTCCCCGGTGATGAGAACGATGGAATCGGTCGGCGCGACCTTGTCGATGCGGGCCAGCACAGCATTCAGAGCGGGCGAGGCCCCCACGATCTCCTCGAACATTGAGGTGCTATCAACTTCTTCGCGTAAGACAATAGTTTCTTTGGCAAGTTGCTCCTGCAACTTCTGGACTTCGTCCAACGCCTGGCGGAGACGAGCCTCGGCCCGCTTCTGGTCCTCGATATCCACCAGGACCCCATACCACTTGACAATGTCTCCCTTTTCGTCCCGTAAGGCTGATTTGCGGGCCAAAAACCAGCGATATTCTCCATTTGCCTGCCGAAAGCGGCGTTCGCTCCCTTCCTCCGTCGCCAGGGATTCACGCCAATCACGCCATTTCTCCACCACCCGGTCGCTGTCTTCGGGATGGACTAAGGTCGTCCAGTCCCAACCAAAGACCTCCTCTGGTGTAACACCCAAATAATTTAACCAATTTTGACTGACGAAATCTATTTGGCCATCAGGGAGAGCGCTGAAAACAAAGGCTGGAATGGTCTCGATAGTGGTGCGAATTTTCCTTTCACTATTTCTTAGCTGCTCTTCCGCCTGCTTGCGTTCGGTGATATCGCGTCCAATAGTTGACGCCGCCACGATTCTACCTTCAGCATCTCGGATGGGCGAAACCGTGAGGGACATGTAAATGTCTTGGCCATCTTTTTTACGCCGCAGGGTTTCATAATGCTCGACGTACTCCCCGTTTTTAATCTTGTCGAGGATTTGCCGCACCTCGTCTTCGCTTCCAGGCGGAACCAGGAGAGATATGGGCCGGCCAACGACTTCGTCTTCGCGGTATCCGTAAATCTTTTCGGCGCTTTTATTCCAGCTGGTAATAATGCCATCCAGGGTATTGCCGATGATGGCATCGTCTGAAGATTGAACTATGGCGGCGAGTTGGGCCGCTTGCCACTCCGCCAAATTTCGCTTGGTAATGTCGGCCTCTTCCCTGTCCTTGTCCTTCATCTGCCCCTCTCACTAATGAGATGGATCAGTCGTTCTTTTCGTAAAAGCCAAAAATGAAATAGATTCGGGAACTCGAGTTAATTCCCATACATACATGCAGAGCCATGCCTTTGAAGAAGAGAGGTTCTCTTTGAATATCATATGCATGTTATGAATGTTGTCAACAAAGATTGCCAAATTTTTCTCGAAATATCATAAATTCACGAAAAATAAAATTTCTTTTAAGATATATAATTAATTATTTCAATTAGTTAGCTTTTGGCATTGGCATTGCATGTCATATCAGTAGAACTCTCGGGAGATAAGCATTGACTTTACGGATCCAGATCTCGAGGAAAGGGAAGCTCACAGCCCTTATCTTGATTGGCCGCCTCAACGCCAAAGAGGTGGTTGAGTTGCAAAGACTTTTCGATGCTGTGGGGAACGGGGACCGCATCGTCTTGGATTTAAAAGAGGTCCAGCTCGTGGATTTGGACGGAGTGAGATTTCTGGCTGGTTGCGAAGGGAATGGCGCCCAACTCAAGAATTGCCCCGCATATGTCCGCGAGTGGATTGAAAAAGAAAGATCTCAAAAGTAGCCTCAGCATTAATTAGGAAGGTTTAGATAAACGGCGATGGATTTTTAACTAGCGCCGGCGTTGGAGGGAGGTTCTATGAATTCTTTCCTTATTATGGTCTTTGGCCTGGGCCTGCTTTTCTTCTTGATCTCTTTTATCGGGATCCTGTGTAACGTAAAGAGCCTTTTTAACATCGAGGCTCAAAATGACACCATTCTTTCTTTTTTATACAACATGGCCATGATCCAGTGGCAAGAGACGCACGCCCGGATTAGGCCTGCCGAAGATTTGGAGGAGACTGGACCGGCTATGGAGCCGGTGTTGAGGCTGCACCGCCAGGAAGAGGTTTATGCTGCCTCCGGACCCCAATTGGCTGGGTTGAAATAACCATGAAATTGTGCAAGGGGGGTAAGGGAGGGAGATGAGTTTTGGATATGCAGGTGAATTCAAGCCCCTAACGGCGCCCAAAACGGCAGGCAAGGAGGCATTATGGTCCCGCAGGCGTGTCGACCCCAAAATCGCAGTTTTCAAGATCAAGTCATCATCCCTGACCAGGATGTCTCCAATTCCTGGAATCTACCCGAGATCCTGCTGATGGAGGATGGTACCGGCGTTTTCAAAGAAATCAGCAGGATTCTGGAAGAGCAAGGATTCCTTGCCCTTTTGGCCCCCGACGCGCCGACGGCCCTGGAAGAGATGGAAACTACCAGGTAGATGTGGTCATGGTCGGTGCCACCCGCAAGGATTTCACCGGGCTGCAGGTGTTGGATCAGGCGAAACGCCTGAATCATAGGGTGGTTACCGTTGTCCTCAGCCGGGGCGGCAGCGTTGATTTGCCGGTTGAGGCTTTCGAATCCGAGATTGACAGCTATCTGGGTTGGCCAATGCCCCCCGGGGAACCGGGGCGTCGTCTCAGGAATATGTTGAACGCCGGCATCCCTGACCAAAGCCTCAAACAGCAACCTCCATCGGGTGGATTGGCGGAGGTTACTTTTCAAAAACCGGGCCAACCCCCGTCCTCGGATCTGGGAATTCAAAATAAGGAGGGACGATGTCCATTCTGAATAGATCGAGTGAACCTGCACAAGAAACCACCCTCGAGGGCCAGGTGGAAATCCTGGGGGACTTTCGCAGGACCATATTTGGTGATGCCCGGGCCGGCAGGCACAGCGGTCTCCTCCTCAAAACCGATAGCGGGCCTGTAACCATCCATCTGGGACCGCTGGGCTATTTCGTGAAGAATAATTTTCAGATCAAGGCGGGCGAAACTCTGAGTGTAATCGGCATAAGGGTGGAACGAGAACAGGTGCTATTGCTCCAGGCCAGGGAAGTGAGAATTCATCAGCAGAGGCTGAGACTGCGGGATCTTAATGGCCGCCCTCTATGGTAAGTCAACCGCGGCGGCCATCGTTTAACCTCTTACAGCAGCTGGAGGGATGAATGATCATGCGTGACGGCCAAAATATATCGCTTTTGGCTCAGGGCCTGAAAACAAGGGTTGCGGTCGTTGAGATGCGCAACGGGGAAAGCAAGGAAGAAGCCTGGCGCCGCTATTTGACCGAGCATCCGGAAAGCGTCAGGGTCCAGGTCAAGATTTTCCACTACCCGAACCCAAGTCCCCGCAATCAAGACGGTCTGGTTCGAAAGCATTCTGTATGAAGAGCATCAGCTCAAGGTGTAATACCTACACCTTAGCATCTTAGTGAGAGGAGTATCAGCAGTACCCGCTCCTTATTAATTTTACGAATTATCGCAAATTTTTGAAAATTCATGAACTTGGAAATATTTTTCATCAGAGATTTCAATAAATTACAATTGGCATTCACATTGCAACTAAGAGATTAAAAAATCTTTGAGGATAAAATCATGAGCGCAGATGCCAAATATATTCGCTGGTTTGAAGAAATTAAGATTGAAGATGTCCCGGTTGTCGGCGGCAAAACCGCCTCGTTAGGGGAGATGTACCGGGAGCTCACAGGCCAAGGAGTTAAAATCCCCAATGGCTTTGGCGTAACTGCGGAGGC